>Ga0209511_1001337_pt1 | contig 22148 bp, 21 predicted proteins | sample SSSSmetaG_FD_184141 | JGI IMG/M metagenome (GOLD analysis project Ga0209511, IMG submission 184141) | Glacier valley bacterial and archeal communities from Borup Fiord, Nunavut, Canada, to study Microbial Dark Matter (Phase II) - ​SSSS... | ecosystem: Environmental > Aquatic > Freshwater > Ice >... | reverse complement strand
CCATGAGGCCGCGATACATCAATTCATAAAGTCGCGGAACGCCAATCATTACAGTTACCTGATTCTCGGCCAAAGTTTTCATCAGATCGGTTGTCTGCATCGATGGCGAGACCACTATTGTTCCACCTGAATATAATGGGACCATCATTGACCCGACAAGCGGGAAAATATGGTGCAAAGGGAGGAGAATCAACGTCTGACTTTCGGTTTGAAAGATTTTCTCTTCGATTACCGCAACCATATTTTGGATAATATTGGTATAGGAGAGCATTACCCCCTTAGGGCTTCCCGTAGTCCCGGAGGTGTAGATGATTACAGCGGTCGTTTCGTTGTTATCGGGGCCGATCCACGTAGTTTCAGGCTGATCAGCAACAGGCGGATGATCTTCGAAAACGATTATTTGGGGCTTAAAAGTAATTTTTTGTTTCACTTTGGTGTATGCTTCCTGCATTGCCTCGCTGATGAACAGTATTTCGGGCTGACAATCGTCAATAATATAAGCAACGTCTTCGGCCGACGACATGTAGTCAATCGGTATGGCGATACAATTGCTCTGAAGTGCGGCATAGAAAGCATAGATCCATTCCAACCTGTTTTCGGAATAGATCGCGACCTTTGTGATTCCCTGATCATTCACCAATAACGAATACTGCTGAATGTATTTCAGCAGTTCGCTGCCCCTAATCTTCTGATTGTGGGTGATGATATAGTTCCTGTCAAGGTTATCCCTGTTAATAATAGCTTTCAGCATATGTTGTTAAAGTGATGTAATTGAGTACAGAAAAAGTCTTTAATGAGTACATTCGTTTCATGGATGGTTAACTTCCAATTTCAAAAGCTTACCTGAACCATTCTTTTCAAAAAAACACTGCAAAGTAACAGAATCTTACAATAAAACCCAAAACCAGATTTATGTTGTTTGAACAAGTTCGATTGATTTGCTAAATTTGTGGCCGTTGTAAAATAATATATATGTCAGGACATAGTAAATGGTCAAAGATTAAAAGAAAGAAGGGGGCGCTTGACGCCAAGCGATCTAACATCTTCTCAAGGTTGTCAAAAGAGATCACGGTCGCGGTTAAAGAGGGGGGTATTAGTGACCCATCGATGAATGCACAATTGCGGATTGCTGTTTTGAATGCAAAAGGGCAGAATATGCCTAAAGAAAACATCGATAGGGCGATCAGTAAAGGCGAAAAGGATGGAAATGATCTTGCGGAAATCTTTTTGGAAGCTTACGGTGCCGGCAGGGTGGCTGTTTTTGTGGAGTGCCTGAGCGATAATAATAACCGGACTGTTGCCGATATTCGTCATATTATCACCAAACGTGGCGGAACACTTGCAACAAAAGGTTCCCTTAATTTTATTTTTGACAGGAAGGGCGTTTTCACGATTCCCGCCAAAGCCGGAACCGATATGGAAGAACTCGAACTTGAATTTATTGAAGCCGGAGCTGAAGATGTTGATATTGATGAGGATATGATTATTGTAACCACCGCGCTTGAAGATTACGGAAAGTTCAATAAGAAACTCGAAGAATTAGGAATTATTCCGAAAGAAGTTGAATTGCAACGAATTCCCAAGGTTGATAAACGCTTACCCGTTGAAGAAGCAAAAGTCGTTATGCGTATGATTGAGGAATTAGAAGATAATGAAGATGTGCAGAATGTCTTTCACAACCTCGAAATGACAGAAGAACTGGAGCAGGCATTGGAAGAAGAATAGGAATTAGTCAATTAGACAATTCGGCAATTTGTAAATAAATAAGCAATGTTTTTCTCCTAACCCTGAAAGGGTAATATCTGAATAACCGTGGGTAAACGACCGAAGGGAGAGCAACCCACGGTGAATAAATCTGCTTCGAAACGGCGCAGGCAGATGGATCAACTGAAAATTACCCCTCCACTGCGCCGGATAAGCAATAATCTAATAAGAAGGAATTTGGTAATTTAAAGATTTGTAAATTTGCTAATATTCATATTTCTACAAACTCACTTTACCCTTTAACCTTTTTTGCTATGCTCCGACGTAAAATAGTTATTCCGATCGTGGTGATTGCAACGCTGATCATCATTGCTGTTTCGCAGTATCCGAAGCTCTACCTGGCAACGGGATATGGAGCCAAATCGATGGCGACCGCTGTTTTCGTTTCCGAAAGAGATCCGCAGATGGTGAATCTGACCGATCTGAACTATTCAATTGTGAAATATACAAAGAGCGTTGTTGACTATGAAAACAAGTCGGTGACGACCTCTTTCTGGGGCATGGCTAAACAAACAGCTGTTTACCGCAAAGGATTTGGTTGCTGCCTGGTTGGCGACCGCTCAGCTGATTCGCTGCGAATGGTCACTAATCGCCCTGTTTACAGACAGGATGGTTCCTGGCACATGGCGTGGCCCAATGGTGACCTCGTTAAAGACACGGTCTTTTCCGAAATTGACACTGTTAAAATGAAATTTGCAATTGATGCAGCTTTTGACAAGCCTTCGGAATATGAAAAAAGAACCGCCGCGGTGGTTGTTCTTTATAAAGGAGAACTGGTTGCCGAAAAATACGATAAAGCGTTGGGGATAACTCCCGAAACACGCATCTGGGGATGGTCGATGACTAAAAGTATCATTAATGCCATGGCAGGGGTTCTCACAAAACAAGGCAAGCTGGATGTGAATGCGGTGGCTCCGGTTCAGCAGTGGCAGAAGGATCTCCGCCGCGACATCACGATCAGCAACTTAATGCACATGAGTAGCGGATTGAAGTGGGATGAGAATTACAGCGATGTATCCTCTGCTACAAATATGCTTTATCGTTCGGCTGATGCTTACAAGGTAGCGATTGATGTGCCTTACCAGAAGAAACCCGAAACTGATTGGAACTATTCTTCCGGAACTACGAATATCCTTTCCGGTATAATGCGCACCCTGATCGGAAATGACCAGTCTTATCACGAATTTCCGTATCGTGAAATCTTCAATAAAATTGGGATCTCTTCCATGATTATTGAGACCGATGCAGCCGGAAATTTTGTGGGATCATCCTATGGCTATGCAACCGCGCGCGACTGGGCACGGTTCGGATTGCTCTATTACAACGATGGTGTCTGGAAAGGGGACACGATTCTGCCAAAAGGATGGGTAGGTTATACTACAACACCCGCTGCTGCTTCCAAGGGCGAATATGGCGCGCAGTTTTGGCTGAACAAATCAAAAAAATTACCCGATGCTCCCGAAGATCTTTTCTCTTGTAATGGTCACCGCGGACAAAGGGTTTTCATTATCCCTTCGCTCAACCTCGTTGTGGTGCGTTTGGGTTTCTCCGAAGAGGGATTCAATCACAATGAATTCTTAAAGGAAATTCTGACAGCAATTAGATAAGTCAGCCCTTCAAGCGGTTGCAAACCCTTGAAGCGGCGTTTTTGAGAATTAGGAATTTATTGGCAGGCAAATGCAGAGACAAGGCATGCCTTGTCTCTACACAGGTGCATAAACATAATTTGAAGATAAAACAGATGAACAAACCAAATATCATATTTCCAGCTGAATGGGCAATACAAAGCGGTGTAATGCTCACCTGGCCGGACGAAGGAACCGACTGGGCCGACATGCTCGATGAGGTGGAAATTTGCTTCTTCGCGATTGCCAAAGCAATATCCGAACGGGAAAAGCTATTGATTGTTTGTAAGGATATTCCGCGGATGACCGGTAAATTGAAGAACTGCCGGACTGAAAATATAATTTTTGCAGTATACCCGCTGAACGATACCTGGGCACGCGATCATGGAGCAATTACGGTGGTGAAGGACGGGAAACGAACGTTATACGATTTCACATTCAATGGCTGGGGAATGAAATTTGCCGCAAATTTCGATAACCAGATCACCTGCTCGTTATTTCGCAATGGAAATTTCCAAAGTGAAGTTCGATATGAGAATAAGCAACACTTTGTTTTGGAGGGGGGCAGTCTGGAATCTGATGGAGAAGGAACTTTACTCACAACAAGGGATTGTCTGTTATCGATCAACCGAAATCAGCACCTGAAGGAATCGGAGATTGAAAAACAATTAATTGATTTGTTTGGACTTCACCAGGTGTTGTGGCTCTCGTCGGGTTATCTGGCAGGTGATGACACCGACAGTCATATTGATACGCTGGCACGGTTTTGCAATCCCCAAACCATCGCATATGTTAAATGTGAGGATGTGAACGACGAGCACTATGATGCACTGAGCAGGATGGAGCAGGAATTGGCTACATTTCGTACATTAAAGAATCAGGCTTATCAGCTAATTCCACTTCCGATGGCAGACCCTGTTTTTGATGGAAAAGAGAGACTTCCGGCTACCTATGCCAACTTTCTAATCATCAATGGGGCGGTTCTGGTTCCGTTTTACAATTCTCCTAAAGATCAGCTAGCTGCACAAATATTGCAGAAGGTATTTCCTGACCGTGAAATCATCGGAATTGACTGTAGCCCTCTGATTAAACAGCACGGATCGCTCCATTGCGTTACGATGCAATTTCCTGAAGGCGTTTTGTAATCAGAACATCCATTAATTAACTATTTTTGACTGCATCTTTAAATACAAGTCATTTATAAAAAAGCAATTAAACATGCTTAAAACAGGTTTAATACAACAGGCGAACGGCGCCGGTATCGAAGCAAATAAGTCAAAATTGGCCTCCAGTATCGCATGGTGTGCCGGGCAAGGGGCGAAACTGATTGTTTTGCAGGAACTTCACAACTCCCTCTATTTTTGCCAGACGGAAAACACCGCTCTCTTTGATCTTGCGGAGACTATTCCGGGTAGTTCAACCGCTTTTTACAGTCAGTTAGCGAAAGAACATGAAGTGGTTCTGGTGACTTCATTGTTTGAAAAGCGCTCTGCCGGATTGTATCACAATACGGCTGTTGTATTCGAGAAAGATGGAACGATTGCAGGAAAATACCGCAAAATGCATATACCCGATGATCCGGCTTATTACGAAAAGTTTTATTTTACCCCGGGTGATCTGGGTTTTGAGCCAATTCAAACTTCGGTTGGAAAATTGGGAGTTCTTGTTTGCTGGGATCAGTGGTATCCTGAAGCTGCGAGGTTGATGGCGCTGGCAGGTGCTGAGATCTTAATTTACCCCACAGCGATTGGATATGAATCATCAGACCAAGAGGATGAAAAGAAGCGTCAGCTGAATGCATGGATGATTTCACAACGCGGACATGCAGTTGCAAATGGAATACCCGTGATTGCCGTTAACCGTACCGGTTTCGAACCCGATCCATCGGGACAAACCTATGGAATCACCTTTTGGGGGAATAGCTTTGTTGCCGGTCCTCAGGGTGAAATATTGAAAGTCGCCCCTGAATCTGAAGACGCGAATCTGATTGTGGAAATCGACCTCCAACGATCAGAATCCGTACGTCGTTGGTGGCCGTTCCTGCGCGATCGCCGCATCGATGCTTATGGCGATTTAACCAAACGGTTTATAGACTGAGAGTTAATTCGGCAATTAGTCAATTTGACAATGAAAATTGACGACAACCATTTTGATTTCTTTTATGTCGTATTTTCAAATTGTTCCATTGTCGAATCGTCACATTGTCGAATCGTCAAATTTTTTCTTATGTAAAGTCTTCCCGGATAGGAGAGAAGCTGTCAACCAATCTTGCCATAGGTGACAGTACTTTAATTGTATGTTTTATTCCGGAAGCGATATAAAACAGATCTCCTTCCACCAATTGTTGATCAGGTTCGCCTTCACAATATAGAATGATTTCTCCTTTGGCAATGTAGCAGGTTTGCTCATGCGGGTGAGAATGAAAGGGTTCGGCTTCGCTCCAAGGACCGTTGCGAAATTCAATCATCACGGTCATAATCTCTTTAAGCGTTACGATTTTTCTGAATACGCCATTGCGGACCTCTTCCCAGTTATCTTCTGAATATTTCTTTACAGCCATAATTGATTTGTTTATAAATATGAAAAATAATTTAATGGAAAAGTTACACAATGTTTCGCAGAGTTCATGCAGTGTTGCACAATGTGTAACAGAAAACGATTAGACGCTGTGAAGTCAAATCACACAGTGAAACTCTGTGCCTTACCCTGTGCAGCACTGTGTAACTTAATTTACATTCAACTTCTTCTTAGTTTGTCTTTGTTGTAAAACTATTGAAAATTTTCCTTTACCGAAAAGAAAAGAACGATCGCTTCGAAAAATATGGTTATTTTGCAAACGATTAAATTGTTTAACCCTATTAATTAAGAATATTAGATGGGAAAAGTTTTGATTATTGGTGCCGGGGGTGTTGGAACCGTCGTAGCACACAAAATGGCCGGTCTGCCCGACGTTTTCACCGAGATAATGCTCGCCAGCCGTACCAAATCGAAATGTGATGTAATTGCTGCGCGCATTGGTGGAAACCGGATTCAGACGGCTCAGGTTGATGCCGATCAGGTTTCGCAATTGGTTGAACTGATCCGATCGTTTAAGCCCGATCTGGTTGTGAATGTTGCACTTCCATATCAGGATCTGACGATCATGGATGCTTGTCTCGAAACGGGCGTTTCATACCTCGATACAGCCAATTACGAACCCAGAGACGAAGCTAAATTTCAATACAGCTGGCAATGGGCTTATCACGAAAGATTTAAAGCTGCAGGATTGACCGCTATCCTCGGTTGTGGATTTGACCCTGGTGTGACAAGTATTTTTACTGCCTGGGCTGCCAAATACGTATTTGATGAAATCCAATACCTCGATATTGTTGATTGTAATGCAGGGGACCACGGCAAAGCTTTTGCCACCAATTTTAATCCTGAGATTAATATCAGGGAGGTGACCCAAAAAGGGAAATACTGGGAGAATGGCCAATGGGTGGTTACTGAACCTCACGAGATACACAAGCCGCTCACATACCCGCATATCGGAGAGCGTGAGTCGTATGTGATTTACCACGAAGAATTGGAATCGCTTGTGAAGAACTTTCCAACCATTAAAAAGGCCCGTTTCTGGATGACCTTTGGACAGGAGTACCTTACTCATCTGCGTGTAATTCAAAACATCGGTATGGCTGGAATTAAACCAATCATGTACGAAGGCAAAGAGATTGTACCGATCCAGTTCTTAAAGGCTGTCCTTCCGGCTCCTGAAGAGTTAGGTGCCAATTATAAGGGGGAGACTTCGATTGGTTGCAGGATCAAAGGGATCAAAGACAAGAAGAAAAAGACTTACTATATCTATAACAACTGTAGTCACGAAGCGGCCTATGCAGAAACTGGTATGCAGGCTGTGAGTTATACAACGGGTGTTCCGGCTATGATCGGCGCCATGATGTTTTTAAAAGGAGAGTGGAAAAATCCGGGTGTCCATAACGTTGAGGAGTTTAATCCCGATCCGTTTATGGAACAACTAAACCTGAATGGTCTTCCCTGGTGGGAACTTCACGATGTTCCACTTGAAATGAGTTAGTTCTAATAATAAATGCCCGCTAAAAACGGGCATTTATTATTTATCGGATTATTTATATGCGGCGCATACAGCAAATTGGTTGCGCTTTGTCGGATCGTATGGGCAAATTTTGCAAACTGCTATTAAATAGTTGATGAAATGTGCAACTAGCTTTTGGCGACTGGCAGTCTCGCTTACTAAAAAATACGGAGGTATTTTCATTAAGCCCTGTACCATTCGAACTTTAACCTTTATCCCTTAACCTTCAGCCTTTATCTCCTTCTCACAGGTTCTTCAGGGCAGATCATATGGAAGATTTCGCCCCATCCGGGAAAACCTCCGATATTACGGTCATCAATAAACAGGTCAGCACTTATTTTCCGGCTAATCGTATCGTCATACTCTTCCTCAGGATAACTCTTATTTACTGCGTAAAATTCAATTCCCTTCTTTTTGCAATACTTAACTGCCTCATCTAATTCTTTACCGGCTCTGAATGTCCAAAGAATGATCTGATGCTGCTTCTTCTGGAGTGCTTTAATCGTTTCGATTGCAAATGGCAATTCTTTCCCGATTGCGGGATAACGATGTTCAACAATGGTTCCGTCAAAATCAACTGCGATAATCATATTGGTGCTTTTTCAATAAATTGGTTAATAAAATGTATGAAGTCGGAAGTAAACCATCTGCGTCTTATGGTCTGGATGCTGGCTTCCAACTTATCAGGCCATCTTTTTTAATCTCTTCTTTAAATACGCCATCACTCTTTCAAGTCCTTTTGGATGAGGGACATCGTCGTAATAACCCGTATTTCCATAGTTATGTCCGTAGCCATAATTTTCAGCCTGCAAATCATTGATCACAAGACAGATATTTTTAACTGAATTTTTGGCTGCAATCTGATCAATGAATTTTACCTGTGCTTTATGGCTATATCCCTGACGCAGCAGGAAGAGGTTGGTATCACTGTACTGTCCGGATATATTCCCGTCGGTGACGATTGAAACCGGTGGATTATCGAGAATCACATAATCGAATGCAATTTTGGCTTCGGCAATAAATCTTTCAAAACCGCCATTCTCAAGAAGCTCCGCAGGATTTGGCGGGATCGGACCGGAAGACACATAGCTAAGATTTTCAACAAGCGTAGGGCGAACAACCTCACTGAAATTATTTTGGTGGATCAGATAGGTACTTAGACCTTCCTGATGGTGATCCATTCCAAATACAAGATTTAGTCGTGGCTTGTGCATATCGACCGCTACGAGCAACACCTTTTTTTTGTTCATCGCGATGATACATGCAAGGTTCAGCGAAACGAATGATTTTCCTTCACCTGGAATGGCCGAATGTACGCCGATCACATTTTGTTCTTTCTCCCGAAGAATATACTGGAGGTTGGTCCGAAGACTCCTGAACGATTCGGCAATGGCAGAACGCGGATGTTCCGTCACGGCAAACTCTTTGTCGTAGCCGTTGTGACTGATCATGCCAACAATGGGGATCGCTGTTGCTCTCTCAACTTCCTCCCTGTTTTTAATGGTGTCGTTGAAAAAGTCAGTGAGAAGGATAATGATCAGTGGAAGCCCAAGTCCGAGCATTAAACCAATTAAAAGATAAAGCTTTTTATTTGGACCGACGATGCCGGCAGTTTCGAGTCTTGCACGGTCGATCACCTGTGCATCAGCCACATTGGAAGCGCGTGTTATGGCAGCCTCTGCCCGTTTTGTAAGAAGAAAGGTGTAGAGATCGTTATTTACATCAAATCGCCGTTTGATATTAATCAGTTTTTGTTCGGTTTTGGGAAGTTGTGACACCGATTGGTTTACATCTTCAATTCTGGATTTTAGATTTTTAAGTTCTGTCACAGAATTCGCCTCCAGGTTTTTCAGGTTTTCACCCAGACTGTTTCGAGTCGATTTTATCTCATTGTCGAGCATCACAATCGCAGGGTTTTCATCCTTTGCACTGTACGAAAGCACCTCGCGACTACTGTAAAGTTCGCCAAGTTTCAGTACCATTGTGTTCAGCGAAGGATCGGTAATCCCAATTACTGATGGGGAGACTACCTGTTTCATACCGTTGGCGGTTGCAATGTAGTTGCTTAAGCTTCGGTAATAAACAAGTCGCATCTCCGCGATTGCTTTTTCTGATTCCAACTTTTCGAGGCGATTCATTACGATTCCTCCCTCCTGACTCAGATCGAGGATCTGGTTTTCGGAGCGGAAATTTGTAAGCGATTGTCCGGCAATGCGCAGCGTGTCGGCAATTCCAGCCAGCTGGTCATCAATAAACTGAACCGTATTTTCGGATGTGCGGTTTTTCTCGTGCAGGCCAAACTGGATAAAGACTTTGGATAGTTCGTTCAGAAAATCGACCTCACGTGCAGGTTGCGTGCCCCTCACGGTGAGTTGCAAAATCTCTGATGTTTTAGTCGTAAGATTGACCGATAGTTTACCCCGGTAACTTAACGCCATACTATTCATATCATTAAACATGAAATAACTGGTGGTGCCAGGTTCCGGTTTTCCATGTCCCTTCGATAATGTGAAACGGAAGTGGGGCGTGACGAAAGGGACACCCAATTTTCCCTCCTGGTTGATTTCGATTGGAATGACTTTTCCGCCATCGGTTTTCAGATCAAATTTGCAATCAATCAGAAAACGATCTTCGGAGAGGGCCGTTACATGAACAGGCACATATGCACTATTTATCATTTCTTCCGGAATATATGCCTTTTCAGGCTCAGTCAGCAGATAAGGTTCATCGTTGTAGTACTCATAGTCGACAAAACGCCCTTCACCAAACCAACTTGTACGCCAGCCAAGATTTTCGATCGTCTGCCGATTCATGTTGTAAGACTTTAAAAGTCCGATATGGTTGTCCATATTGACTGTCTTTCCAAGGTTCAGACTTGCAAATAGGTTATCGACGCCGGGGCTTTTTGATCCGTCGCTAACCAGAACACTTGTTTCAACCTGCCATATCGACGCTGAATAGCGATTATTGATCCATGCAATAGAGAGGCCCAGAAAGCCGCAAATCGCGAACCAATACCATTTGCTGAGGATTTTGAACAAAAACTCCTTGATATTCAACGGTTGTTCCTGTTCGTAATACTCCATCATTTCGTCCGAATTCTGCATTGTTATTGATAGATTTGCGTTTTATTTTTAATTGACTCCGATACTCTTTTATCCCTTAACCTTTTTCCTTTAACCTTGTGTTAATACCTGAAATACTGCAAAAGTACCATCAACGTTGTAATAGCTGAAAGTACGAATGAATAGGTTGGAATCGTGAGGCGGATATTTTTCAATTTATCTGCATTTACATAAATCACATCATTCGGTTGAAGGTAATAGGCTTCGGATCCGAGTAGTTTTTTCTCCGAGAGATCGAGCCTGAAACTTTTACTGCCGGTCGGTGTACGTCGCACAACAATTAACTGGCTGAGCTGCGCATTATCGGTTACACCACCTGCCATACCGATTGCTTCGAGTACCGTCATGCTGCTGCTGTAATTGTAATAGACCCCTGGGCTTCGGAGTTCGCCCAATACCGTTACCTTGAAACTAAGCACCTTTACCTGAACACTCGCATCTTTTAGATAGATACTGGCTTTCTCCTGAATAAACGCTTGCGCCTGTATGGCTGTTTTTTCGGCAACAGTTACAACCCCAATTACCGGTAATGTAATCGCACCTGATGGATCTATCGTATACCCACTGATAAACTGGCTGACAGGATTTCCGTAGGCTTGCTGGGTTCCACCAGAAGCGGAGGCGCTTTGTGTTGGATTAAATAACTGATTAACTGCAGGGTTAAGGGTTTGAACATTTACATAGAGGTTATCACCGGGTTTGATCTTGTATTCCGGCGATCGTGCCGGGAGATTCAACTCCTCCTGATCTTTGATATCATTCATATAGAGCAAATCTTTCCTCGTCTTACACGAAAAGCTCAGGGAAACCAACAACAATAATATTGTAATTCTAAAAGTATATAGCATATTGATCGTCAGAGATTGTGATGTATTTTAAATGTCGCAAATTTAAGATTAATATGGCTTGGTGTATGGGAACATTGAAAGAAAATTTGAAAATGAGATAGGGTGAAGGGATGAGGGAGAGAAGGAGTGAGGGGGAGAAGGGGAGAAGAGAGAGTGGGAGATGGGGTGAGTAATTCATGTCTATTAATTTGTCTTATTTCCTTTATCCTTTATCCTTTAACCTTTTTCCACTCACCGATACACCGGTATATTTTCAATGTCAAAATAACTGGATGGGATATTATCTTCTTCCTTCTCTATTGATATTTCGTGATCGAGCCGTTCGTAAGTCGAGTTTTTTGATTGAAACTCAGGGACCAATTTTTTCATGGCACTTACGAGCTCATCGTCTGTTGCACCTTTAAGAAGGTTCAGCAACGAGATCACATCGTGGTGAACCAGGATCGGATTGTTATCGCGTATCTTTCCTATCATGATTTTTTTATGGTAGGTGGGGAGTGTATTCTCCTTTGTGGCCAGTAACTCTTCGAAAAGTTTCTCGCCAGGTCGTAACCCTGTTTCAACAATCGCAATATCGCGTCCGGGTTCCAGCCCTGCCAGTGTAATCATCTTCACAGCGAGGTCGTAAATCTTCACGGGTTTACCCATATCGAAAACGAAAATTTCACCCCCGCTCCCCATAAATCCGGCTTCGAGTACCAACTGACAAGCTTCGGGAATTGTCATAAAATAGCGGGTGATATCGCGGTGCGTCAGTGTCAAAGGTCCGCCCGCAGCAATTTGTTTACTGAACAGCGGTACAACTGATCCATTCGAACCGAGTACATTACCAAAACGGGTAGTGATAAATTGCGTATTCATTCCACTGAGTTGCGATTGCGATTGGATATACATTTCGCAGATTCGCTTCGAAGCACCCATTACATTTGTCGGATTGACCGCTTTATCGGTCGAGATCATCACAAATTTCTTTACATTGTATTTTATTGACAGGTTTGCCAGTAACTGTGTTCCGCCAATATTAACTCGTATTGCTTCGTATGGATTCTCCTCCATGAGCGGCACGTGCTTGTAAGCTGCCGCGTTGAAAACCAAATCAGGATTGAAACGCTCAAAAAGCTGAACCATCCGGAAAAAATTGGTTACATCCCCGACGACCACATCGAAACGATCGGTTTTGTATCCTTTGGTTAATAGTTCATTCTGTAAGTCATAGAGTGCCGATTCTGCCTGATCAACAATCACGACCTTCAATGCATCATACATCAGGAGCTGCCTTATGAGTTCCGATCCAATCGATCCTGCTCCGCCTGTTACCAGTATAACCGACTTTTTAAGTCCTCCACGAATTCTATCGGTATCGAGCGCGATTTCTTCACGTCCCAGAAGGTCTTCAATATTCATATGACGCAACTGTCGTGCATTCAGTTCGCTTGTGATCCAATCGTTCACGGGTGGTATTGCCTTGATGGTGATTTTATTTTTTATGCAGAGATCCATTACCCTACGCACCCGTTCATCGGGCATTCCCCCGCGGTTTACCGCAAGAATCATTTCATCAATTTGCTGCGACTGAATAATGCCGTTAAATGCTTTCCGAAGCGAAAAGATCGGTACACCTGCTTTTGCTTTTCCCTGTAATTGTTTGTTGTCGTCGATAAATCCAACTACCTTATAATTTGGGTTGGCCGATCTTTCAAGAGCTGTCATCGTTACCTGTCCAAGATCCCCTGCACCCATGATCAATACGCGTACTTCTTTTTTGTTGTAAAGCCTGAGATTTTGATAGATTAACCTGACCAGCAACCGTGTCCATGTCATTAGAAAGACACAGAGTATAAAATGGATGATCATCACTGAAAAGGGGATCATAAACGGGCTGGTTAGCCCATTGCTGTAGGTGGTTAATGAAATGATAGTGAGCAATGAGGTCGATAGCAGCAGGGAGTAGAGTATCCGCTGTATATCGCGTGCAGCTGTGTGCCGGATAATTCCATTAAATGGTTTAAAAACAAGGAATCCAATCATGGAAATGGGGATTACAAAAAGCATTTGCCAGATGACGCGCTCCATATTCATTGCACCGGTATCGAAATTGAACCGAAGATAATAACTCACAAAAAAGGAAAAAAGAACAATAAAAAGGTCGAACATAAAGACGACCCATCGGGGCAGATAGCGGCTTGAGAGATATTGGTTAACCTTAAGGTACATTGTTAGCGTGATTTGAAAATTGACAATTAATCTGTCAATTCTTTAATAAGTAAATTCAATATTCTAAAATGCGATTATTAATGTTGACCTATTTATTCTACTAATTTCAATTGTCGTATGTGACAAGTTCTTCGATCTTTTTCGCCTGTTTTCTCAGCGCTTTGGATAGTAAGTTTTTAATCACATCCATTACACGGTCCAGATCTTCATCGCTGAGGTTGGAGCCGGATGGGAGGCATAGTCCGTTTTCGAACAGGTGATCGGATACTCCAGTGCCATAGTAGGGTTTATCGCAATGCACCGGTTGAAGATGCATGGGTTTCCATAATGGGCGACATTCGATATTTTCACCCTCCATCGCTATACGAATCTGATCGCGTGTGACTTCACCGCATTTTTCGGGATTAACCTGGATGCAGGTGAGCCAGTAATTTGAATGAAAATCGGCGTTTGGTTCTTTCTGAAAAGTGATTCCTTTGAAAATTGAAAGCTCGCGCTTGTAATAATTGAAGATTTCACGATGACGGTTGATATGATCATCAATTACCTCCAATTGTCCCCGGCCAATTCCTGCACATATATTCGACATTCGGTAGTTATAGCCAATCACTTCATGCTCATAATGAGGCGCACATTCGCGGGCTTGTGTTGCCAAAAATCGTGATCTCGAAATCAGCCACTCGTCGTTCGATACCAGTGCACCGCCACCCGAGGTGGTGATGATTTTGTTCCCGTTAAACGAGTAAAATCCCATTAACCCAAATGTGCCAACAGGTTTTCCCCTGAATTTACTTCCCATCGCTTCGGCTGCATCTTCGATTACCGGAATTTTGTACCTCGAAGCAATTGTCATGATCTGATCAATTTTAGCGGGCATTCCATACAAATGGACAAGAATAATTGCCTTCGGTTTTTTCCCTTTCGAAATGCGATCAAGTATTGCGATTTCAAGCTGTTCAGGGCACATGTTCCAGGTATTGGGTTCGCTGTCGATCAAAATTGGGATGGCTCCCTGATAGGCGATCGGATTGACCGAGGCTGCAAACGTAAATGAGGAGACAATCACCTCATCGCCTGCTTCAATACCAAGCATAATCAATGCAAGGTGCAGTGCCGCAGTTCCTGCGCTAAGCGCCGCAACATGGTCTATCTGATTGTATTTTGCCAACCCTTTTTCGAAGGCATCGACATTCGGTCCAAGGGGGGCAATCCAATTGGTGTCGAAAGCTTCTTTTACATATTTTTGTTCTGCTCCGCCCATGTGCGGAGATGCGAGCCATATTTTTTTATTCATCTGAAGAATAATTTGTTAATTCATAGGAATTAAGAAACGTTTAAAAAATATTCACTGTGTTTTGCAAGTTGTGACTGGTATTCACTTCCGGAAAAATATTAAATTATAAGATTTATTAGTTTTATTAATTGATCCAATAAACCTGATATATATCAATAAAATCATTGATGCATTTAATAAGCATAAACTCATGATTGTTACCCTCGATAATCATGTGAAGGTATTTCTGATCTTTCCTGATCCAAAATTTTACCTGACAACCTGATGTTAAGGCAGCAAATTAATCAGAATCAGATGTGTAAAAAAATGTACTGATACCTGATAATCAATCTTTTTCCATAATAATAAAGAACAAATGCAGTTTATTTTGCAAACGTAAAATAATCACACCAAATGTAAATATATTTTTCGTATTAAATAGAGATTGCTTTAGAATATTGGAATATTTACAAAAAAATAACCTTGAAGAAGAAGGATCAAGGTTTCGATCAGACGTGCGGAAAACCAATTGTGTAATAATTGAAGTGATAATAAAATTCTGATTGGTTTTGAAATCTGTTCAATCATCCGGATTCCAACTATTTAGGAAGGATGCGGCTGAAGCTAAGGGCAGGGGAGGATTTGAATACAGGTGACAAAATGGGGACACAGATGACGCGGATATAAAAATAAAAATTTGTCACCGCTTAGAAAACTGACGCTTCGGGGGTCTGCATGAAAGGTTAACAAAATCGTAGCACTATAAGATTCCGTGGGTTCGCAGTATATCAGCCAGATCGGCATGCTTCTTCGAATATTCACGAAGAGCCCTGATCAGGTTAGTGCTTTTAGCATCTGCATCAGTGGCTTTATCTAAAGCTGGCTGTAAGGCCGTTCTGCGATCCCAAATCATGTAGCCGAGCATAAAAATTATAAGCGTGATTAAGATACCAAAACCCCAGTAGAAAAGGGTTTTTATGTCATCAAGTTGTCTTTGCTGACTTTCAAACTTTAATTCCATATTGGCTTCTGTGCGGATTGCCCTGTCACGGTCAGCTAAGGTATAGGGTACCACAACCTGCTGTTCCTGTGCCAATGCCGGAAGAGTTAGCATGGTGAGGCAAAAAAGAAGTATCAATAGATGTGATTTCATATCTTACTGAATTTTGTACGAAAATACAAAAAAATCTCTTTCCAAATGTTTTGAGAAAGCCGATTTGTTTTTAATCCCTTTGTTTACAGGTGGAAGTCAAGGGCGTGGGCATTTGAATACAGATAATAAAATGAGAACGCAGATGACACGGATTTGACTGATTTACGCGGATATAAAAATGAAAATTCGTCAACGCTTCTGGAACCTACCGCTTCGAGGGTTTGCAACCGCTCGAAGGGGATTTAGAACGACTACCGCTTCAGTCCTTATAACCAACCGCTTCGGGGGTTTGAAACCACCCGAAGGGTTTTGTAGCGCGATGTAATCAATGGAAGGGTATGGGCGGATATTTCTGTGACCACCTTCTGCAATCATGCCACCGCCTTCGGGGTTGTGATTACGTTTCCGAATATGATTTGCTACAATCATGCCCCTACAATCATGCCACCGCCTTCGGGGTTTTGATCGTAATTCAAAATGTGTTATCTATAATAATATTACCCCGTTGGGTTTTTGAATGTGGATAAATTGCATTTACCAAATTGTTTGGGGAAAAAATCCCGAAGGGATGGTATGATTATAGAAAAACAGGATGCGAAACACCAGGGCAACCCTGAAGGGGTGGAATATCCAAAACAACAACAATGAAAGATTTTTTTGGAACACTGATGACGCGGATTGGACTGATTTAAAAAGGATAATCGCCCTGATAAACTGGGATTAAAATGATTATATATTTGTACAATACATCTTTAAGACAAAAACGACCTGGCCATCATATTCTGTTCATATCCTGATACCTGGTATTCTTCGGCAAGTTTTTTCCACGAAGATACAGATTCATTCACCTTGGTGAGAATCATTTGGGCCCTGGTTTTTTCCAATCTGAAATGTTTGATCACCGACATGGCCAGTTCTATATCGGGTGAGTTATCATTTTCGGATATATTGAGTCTCAAACCATCACCTTCCGGATTTGGATTTACATCGTATGCCGGAGAAAGAACCCAGCCTTTGGTTGTTAAAATGAAACCATGGTTACGCAGATGGTCATCTGTATTTTTTACGCAAATGGAGAAAACAATACGACGCCAGAGTTCTTCCAGGTCAATATTAGGCCTGGCACCATGGCGAAGGATGAAATCAACCATTCCAAAATAGCTCGCACCCGATGTATAATCATCGTCATCAATATGTTGCAAAAGTGTCATCGCTGAAGCGAAATGCAAACGTTGTCCATCTGCAGTACGGTCGAAACGCTTCGAAAGATAAGTGTGATGCTTTGAATTTAGCCGCAGCGCCTTACCCTCCGCCATCTTTAATCCGGCTGATTGTCCGATTCTGCAAACTGTTTTGCGGGGCGACCTTCACTGCGTGCTAAAAGGCTTTCGCGACGCAACATCAACTGACGTCCCCAACGATCGGGCATTGAATCAAGAAATAATCCGAAATTTTGCCTTTCTGACCCTGGAAATTGTCTCCCGGCAAACAGTCCTAAACCGGGATCTAATTGCATGGCCCAATTGGATTTTAACTAATCAGTTTCGTATTCAAATTGAAATATTTCTTTTCCACGCAACCTGACAGCATAAAGATGCCCCATCAGGCAAGGTCCATTTAATCCCTGCCAGTCGGCAAAAACCAAAATCTCTTTTTTCAAAGGTTCGTTAACGCTCATTTGTTTTTAACCTTTTTTTGGGGCACGCTCCTTTACCAGTAACCCGGCATCCTGTAGCTTATACCCCAACTCATCATCTTTTGCCACCTGCATGAGATCCTTTTCGAGTCCAAGTACCATTAGTACCTGTACAATGATTCCTATCGAAACGCCAGACTTCCCCTTTTCGATTGCATAGAGGGTTGAGCGTACAATACCAGCCCGCTCACTCACCTGGCTTGCTGTAAGTTTACGACGAAGACGAGCAAGGTGTATGTTTTCGCCCAGCAACCGGAGTATGCGTTCGTTTTTTGGAAGTAATATAGTTTTACGTGAATGCATAATGTGCACTATTTTGTACAAAAATAGCTATTTGGGGTGAAATAGCAAACATTATTTGAATTACAGCAAGACATGGTGAAAGTAGATTGAATATCGAAGCATTCCGTAATTTACGCCATAATACGGAACAAGACTCCCGGATTTACGCCGATCTTGATATTTTAATGTAAAATTTTGAAAAGGATCAAAAAGTTTAAAAAAATGAATCGCTACCTGTTTTGAATTGACTGTTGTATTAAGAATCCTTTGTTACCGCAAATAAGGTTTTCTTAAGATTCCAAAAACCTTATTTTTTAAAAAGAAACCGTAGTAGTAAAGTTGTAACAATCAACATATCAAACATCTTCATCTTATTATTCCCCGTAAACCTTCGCAGAGGAGTTGACTTAAAAGCAAACGCTTCCTTTTCCTTCGCGTTCCTTCGTGTGTACTTTGAGAATCCTTTGTGGTTAATTTTTATCGGTTTACCACGAAGGCGCGCAAAGAATTTACAAATCTGTTTTGAAATTTGAATTACCGCCTGTTTTGAATAGGTGTTTGTATTAAACGTCCTTTTTTACAAACTTTCTATTTCTTGTTCAGAAAGTCCGGTTGCTTTTGAAATAGCGGAATTTGAAACACCTAATTTCTTTAAATTTCTTGCAATAGCTGACTTTTCTTCCTCGACTTTTTTGTTTGAAAGAATTTTTTCTTGTTCAATTCCTTGTTCAATTCCTTGTTCAATCCCTTTTTCAAAAGCGTCTGCTTTAATGGTTTTTTCGGTGCTGATATAATCCCAGTATTTGTCATAGGTTTCGAGTTCTCCTTTGGTGAATCCGCTCTCAAGAATCAGATCCGAAGCTTCCTTAAGTTCGGGAACATCCAGAAAATCGGGTGATATCTCTTCCTGCATGTCATTTATTTCTGACAAAAAACGCAACCATAGTACTTGTAATTTCTTGTCGGTATATTTTTTGGCTTTGAATTTTGGGAGTTCAATAAACACAAATTCCAGCCCCTCCATTACTTTCTCACAATCCTGCGTATGTATAAGCTGGTAATGATGAATATAGGTATCGGGTTTATCGTCGAAATTTTCATTAATGATATTGAGCGAGTAAACCGGCTGTAAACCTTTGTATTGAACGCCTCTTCCAACTTGCTTTATATACGCTTTCGATGCATTGAACAATACCCTGCTTTTAAAACTATCGGTCCAAAGCATTTGCATTTCGACGATAAATTGCTGACCTTTTTCGTCCAGACACCTTACGTCGACAATCGAATTTTTAAACATCGGAATTTCGGGCACCAATTCGGCAGGCAGATATTCGAGCGAAACAATTTTTTTCCCTTCTGCGAGTGGCATCACAGCATTAAGAAAACTTTTTAACAGATGAGGATGTTCCCCAAATATCCGTTTAAAAGTTAAATCATTTTTTGGATCCAGATATCGCATATGTTTATCTTTTCTGTTTACAAATATATAAAGAAAATGAAGGCATTTTAATTTATAAAATTCCGTGTGTTCTCAGTATATCAGCCAGATCGGCATGTTTCTTCGAATATTCACGAAGAGCCATGATCAGGTTGGTGCTTTTGGCATCTGCATCGGTCGCTTTATTCAAAGCTGGCTGTAAAGCTGTTCGTCGGTCCCAAATCATGTAGCCGAGCATAAAGATGAACAAAGTGATTAGGATGCCAAACCCCCAGTAAAAAAGTGTTTTTATGTCATCAATCTGCTTTTGCATATACATGAATTGTTTATCAATATTTTCGAATCTCACCTCCATCTTATCTTCAAGTGCATTTATTTTGTTGTCAAGTGCACTTATTTTGGCATCGGTAAGTATGGCGCGATCCCGGTCGGCCAAGGTATAAGGTACCACAACCTGTTGTTCCTGTGCCAATGCCGGAAGAGTCAGCAAAGTGAGGCAAAAAAGAAGGATCAATAGATGTGGCTTCATATTTTATGAATTTAAAACGAAAGTACGATTAAAATACAAATTTAAACAAGTTTGTATGGAACAAAGTTTTGTAAGGCAAATTTGGACCAAAGAAAGGCAACCTTATTAATTTATAATTGATTTTATAAGGTATTAATAAGGAAGAACGGCTACCTCCCTTCGAGCGGTCTACATCCCCTTCGAGCGGTCTACATCCCCTTCGAGCGGTCGAAGACCCTCGAAGGGGAGGTAGAAAGACTGCCGTTTTATATCTAACATCTTCGAGTCCATACCCTTCGGGGGTCTGCCTTACTACAACCAACCGCTTCGAGGGTTTGCAACCGCTCGAAGGGTGAGTTAATTCGTAGCGTGTGGCGATCAGTGGGCGGGCATGGGCGGCCAGATCGGCGACTTTGTCTTTGTTCTCGATGAAACGAGTATGAATCCACAATCACAAATCGAAATGATAATAAACTTCATGCGAGTTCCATGTGGCCTTTAAAAACAAATTATAACACATAAAATACTTCATAGCCATGTACAGCGCCACTTCACCTTTGGGTGGTATGATGATGCCATTTACCCCTTTACAATTATATTGAACGACTATCCCATTTTTTAGGGTCACGATAATCGCAAAAAACTGCAAGAACCATTATTGTATTTGTTGCAGCGACTACCCTGTAATGAACCGTGTATGGAAATGACTTTAGGGGAGCACAATGGACATCATCATAACGTACTTGAAAAGCGTAAACATTTGATTTTATTTGTGATATTTGAATTTTGACACTTTTAAAGAATCGAATACCTAACCCTTTCTCGCGGGAGTTATAGAAATCTACAGCTTCTTGTAAATCCTCATAAACTTTGGCGGCATAAATAACTTTAAAAGACATTTTTAGAGTTTTATCTTACGCTCAATATCGTCCCAACTCAAACAACTTTCAGGGTATTCTTCCATCTGTTTAATACGCCTGCGAACAATTTCCTGTTGCTCTTCTGGAATGGTAATTTGTGAATCTGCTTCAATAGTTTTTACAAACGATATGCTTTTCATCATTTCGACGAAAATATTTTCTTTGTCGTCCGGTATTGTTATCGTAAAACTTTTCATTTTTATTTCGTTTTTACAAATCTAAAGAAATAAATGACCGAAACAAAATCCTTTGCGCTTCAACATGAACAGCGAAGCGGATGAATCTATTTATCATGTCGAGCGTTTTACCTCCCCTTCGAGCGGTCGAAGACCCTCGAAGGGGAGGTAGAATGACTGCCGTTTTATATCTAACATCTTCGAATCCTTACCCTTCGAGGGTTTTCAACCAACCCTTCAGTCCTTACTACCAACCGCTTCGAGGGTTTTCAACCGCTCGAAGGGTAAGGGTTTGCAACCGTACGAACGAATTCATGAACCAAAAAAAGAAGGCCTAAACCTCCCTGCGATTAACTAACCGATTTGTTTTTAATCCTTTTATCCACCGGCTGAAGCCAGGTGGCAATTCAACTAAAATCAAGGGTGTGCGGTTTTTGAAGGCAGGTAGTAAATGGGAACACAGATGACAAAAAAGGAACGCAGATGACGCGGATTTAGCTGATTTACACGGATATAAAAATGAAAATTCGTAAGTGTTTCGGGAATCTACCGCTTCGGGGGAAGTATCCTATTCAACAAACCGCTTCGAGTGGTTTCCTCCCCTTCGAGCGGTCGAAGACCCTCGAAGGGGGGATTCAAACGACGACTGCTTCAATATCCAACCGCTTCGGGGGTTTGGAACCGCCCGAAGGGTGGGTTTACGTAAAGCATTGCCCATTATGAGTAAAGCAATGCCCATTATGAGTAAAGCAATGCCCATTATGAGTAAAGCAAAGCCCATTGTGAGTAAAGCAATGCCCATTGTGAGTAAAGCATTGCCCATTATGAGTAAAGCAAAGACCATTGTGAGTAAAGCAATGCCCATTATGAGTAAAGCAAAGACCATTATGAGTAAAGCAATGCCCATTATGAGTAAAGCAAAGACCATTATGAGTAAAGCAATGCCCATTGTGAGTAAAGCAAAGACCATTGTGTGTAAAGCAAAACCCATTTCAGGCTTAGCAAGGTCCATTATGAGTAAAACAATGCTCACCGA
>Ga0209511_1001332_pt1 | contig 22193 bp, 20 predicted proteins | sample SSSSmetaG_FD_184141 | JGI IMG/M metagenome (GOLD analysis project Ga0209511, IMG submission 184141) | Glacier valley bacterial and archeal communities from Borup Fiord, Nunavut, Canada, to study Microbial Dark Matter (Phase II) - ​SSSS... | ecosystem: Environmental > Aquatic > Freshwater > Ice >... | reverse complement strand
GAGTTGTGCCGTTTGACATAGAGCGCATCGAGAACGCCCTGGAACGCTGCTTTGACAGCTTTGGGCGCACGCCAGTATCCCCGGTGACAGAACTAGCCCAGCGCGTGGTTAACATCATGGTCGCCAAAGACCTGTCAATGACGGTGGAAGGGGTGCAGGACATCGTAGAAATGGTGTTGCAAGCGGCGGGCGAATTTGAAGCCGCCAAACGCTACATCCTGTATCGGGCCGAGCATGCCCGCAAGCGCGAACAACGCCCCGTGCCGGAAAGAGTGCGCGCCGCCTTCGCCGAGTCAGCCACCTATTTCCCGACAGTCTTGCAGCAGTTCCAGTTCTTTGATAAATACGCCCGCTTTAACTACGATTTGGGTCGCCGCGAAACCTGGGTCGAAACCGTAGACCGCACCGTCAGCTTCTTGCACGAACTGGCCGGGCCGCGCCTCGAAGCCGAAACCTATGAACGAGTACGCCGGGGCATTCTGGAAATGAAAGTTATGCCCAGCATGCGGATGCTGGCGATGGCTGGTCCTGCCGCCCGCCGCAGCAACATCACCATCTACAACTGCTCCTACCAACCCGTAGACGGCATCCAGTCCTTTGTAGAGGCTCTGATAATCTCGATGAGCGGCTGTGGGGTGGGTTTCTCGGTAGAGCGCGAATATATTGAAAACTTCCCGCGCATCCGTCGCCAGACCGGGCGCATGGCTCCCACCTATATCGTGCCAGACTCGGCGGAAGGCTGGTCAGAGGCACTGCGGTTGGGTCTGGAAACCTGGTTCGATGGTGGTGATATCCGCTTCGACCTATCGCAACTGCGCCCCGTCGGAGTGCCGCTCCAAACCAAAGGTGGTCGGGCTTCCGGGCCAGAACCGCTCCGGGCGATGCTGGAATTTGTGCGCTCGCGCTTGCTTTCCCGCCAGGGTACGTTCCTGCGCCCGATAGATGCCCACGACATTATGTGCATCGTTGGCAACGCGGCGGTATCGGGTGGAGTGCGCCGCACCGCCATGATTTCGCTGTTTGATTATGATGATTTGGAAATGCGCCAGTCCAAAAATGGCGACTTTGAACACGAAAACAGCCAGCGTTGGAACGCCAATAACTCGGCGGTTTGGCCCGAAGGTGGCCTGAGCCAGGTAGAAGTAGCCCAACAGGTGCTGGATATGGTACAGTCTGGTCGGGGTGAACCCGGCATCTTCAATCGTCAAGCCGCCCTGGATATGGCTCCTACCCGCCGCCAGCTTACTGACGAAAACGGCAAGACTATCAAATTTGGCACAAATCCATGCGGAGAGATCATCCTCAGACCATTCCAGTTCTGCAACCTGTCCGCCGCGATTGCCCGTCAGGAAGACACCCTCGAAAGTATGCGGGAGAAAATCGAACTGGCGACCATCATCGGCTCAATCCAATCAATGGCGACCAACTTCCCCGGCTTGCGTCCGCAATGGGCCAAGAACTGCCAGGACGAACGACTGCTTGGAGTTGACATAACTGGGCAATTAGACAGCCCTGCCGCTCAGAATGCCGAAATCAAGGCCGAGTTGCGGGAGTATGCGATTGAGGTTAACCGGGAAATTGCGGGCAAGTTGGGCATCAACCACTCCGCCTCGATAACCTGCGTCAAACCTAGCGGTAACACCTCCCAACTGGTGGATTGCTCCTCCGGCTTGCATGCGCGCTGGGCTCCCTACTACATCCGCAACGTGCGGGTGGCGACTCACTCGCCCCTGTTTAAGGTGCTAAAAGATGCGGGCGTGCCGATGGACCCGGAAAATGGTCAGACCGAGGAAAACGCTAACACTTACGTGATTCACTTCCCGGTGAAAGCCCCCGAAGGCGCGGTTACTCGCAACGGGCGCACCGCCATCGAACAGTGCGACTATTGGCTGCAAAACAAGTTGCACTGGACGGAGCATAACCCGTCAGTAACTATCACCTATCGCCCTGACGAGATTTTGGGCTTGCTCAACTGGATTTGGGAACATCGGGGACAGCTTGGCGGGATGGCCTTCCTGCCGACCTTCGATGCTCAATACGCCCAGTTGCCCTACATTGAGATCACCAAAGAGGAGTTCGAGAAGCTTGCGCCGCAGTTCCCCGAAGTGGATTTCTCAAAACTCTATCGTTACGAGAGCGAGGATTTCACCAAGGCGGCGCAGGAGTTAGCTTGCTCGGCGGGTACTTGCGAGATTGATATGTAGTTTTTTGGACTGACTACCCTCCTTCCGCACGGCCTTTAGGCCACAGGGTCGCTACTTCTATCCAGTAGCGGCTCTTCATTTTTGCCTAAAAATCGCTCTTGATAATAGTGCAATAAGGGTAGATAATTAAAATATCGAAAATTTGGGTTTGAAAAAGCGAGAAAGAAAAAGGGCCATTATGCAACCACCACCTAATCAACAACCGCCTCAAGGTCAACCGCCGCAGTATCCTTACCAACAGCCCCCCCAGGGTCAGAATCCTTATCCCCAACAACAACCGCCACAATATCCCTATCAGCAGCCCCCACCACAGGGTCAATATCCTTATCAGCAGCCACCGCCACAGGGTCAATATCCCTATCAGCAACCGGGCTATCCTCAAGCTCCTATCCCGAAAAAAGGCGGATTCCCGGTGTGGGGTTGGTTCGCAATTGTGCTGGTGATAATTATCCTGATAACAGGTGGCGGTTATGTAGTGACTTTTGGCTTTGGCGACCCCAGCATTAAAACTGCGGTGATGGCGAAAGGTTTCAAGGATGATAAAGCCGTAGATGTTACCTCGGTTTATACGCCCAAAGATAACCCCTTTAACTGTGTGGTAAATCTGAATAACCCCAAGACTGATACTAAAGTGAAAGCGGTTTGGTCTATCGTTGATGCGGGTGGTACACAGAATGACCCGATTCTGGATAAAGAGGTCACTACCCCGAACCGGGAGTCGGTGATAAATTTCACGCTGACTTATGCTAAAGACTGGCCTACGGGGAAATATAAGGTTGAACTTTATCTTAATGGCAAGCTAGACCGTACTATCGAGTTCAGCGTCAGCTAGGGATTAGGCGTTAGGTAAAAAACCAAAATCTAGTCTAGTTGTGCGAAGTTGGTTTCAAACCTCGCCCCAAACCCGGGCTGTTCGCAAACCGCCCTACGAATTTCCCCCTTCCCTGATTTATGGAAGGGGGGCAGGGGGTTAAGTTTTCGAGGCTAGAACTTCCAAATAGTGCGGGTTATACATTATGCCCAGGATATTGCCGAAAGGGTCAGCTACCGAAGCAGTGATGAATCCGCCACCCCGCTCTCGGATAGGTTCAAGCTGTTTCGCCCCCACCGCTAGTAATCGGTCAAAGGTTGTGTTTACATCGTCCACATGCCAGTACAATATCGCCCCGCTAGGACTGCCAGTGGAGAAGTTTGGCGCGTACTTGCTATCAATCAGGCCCAACTCTTGTTGGTAGTCACCCAGGCGAAATTCGGCATAGCCGGTGCGTTCAAAGTAGGGTTCAATCCCCAGCAATTCCGTATACCACTTTTTCGCTGCTTCATGGTCAGCCGCGAAAAAACTAATAGTGGCAACTCCTCGTAACATCGGTATATCAGCCATAACAGGATTCCTCCTTGTTAACAATTCCTACACTAAGCTAACAATGGGTTGTTAGCTTCTCACCACCAGAGCTTTTGCTCCATCTCTTCCTCAAGCGACTCCATATTTTTGGTGAAAAGGCCCGCACTGAGATATTTCCAGCCACCTTCTGCCAGCAACACTACCACCTTGCCAGGTTTGCCCGCCGCGCCCCATTCTTTGGCAATTCGCATTGCTCCGTAGACTGCCGCCCCGCACGACACTCCGGCGAAAATCCCGGTTTTTTGCAACAAGGCGCGTTGACTTAGCACCGATTGGGCGTTAGTAACTACTAACTTACGGTCAAGCCGCTCAAGTTCGATAATTGGCGGGACATAGCCCCCATCCAGGTTGCGTAAACCCTGTACTACCTCGCCCATCATTGGCTCAACAGCCACAATCTGGATATTGGGGTTCTGCTCCTTGAGATAGCGACTCATGCCCATCAGCGTGCCGCCCGTGCCCAGCCCCGCCACAAAAGCCGAGATGTCGGGCAAGTCGCGATAAATTTCTGGCGCAGTGGTGGTGTAGTGAGCGTTGGGGTTGGCGGGGTTGGCATACTGAAAGGGCATAAAATATTTTGGGTCTTTAGCCCCTATTTCGAGGGCCAGTTCTACCGAGCCGTTGCTGCCCTTGCTACCATCGCTTAACACTACCTCGGCCCCGTAAAGTTCCAGAAGTTGCCGCCGCTCCATCGTGAAGCTGTCGGGCATAACCACCGTAACTTTATAACCCTTGAGGCTGCCAATCATCGCCAGGGCAATCCCGGTGTTTCCGCTGCTGGGTTCCAGGATATGCTGTCCACTACCGGGTTTTAGTTTACCTTCGCGCTCGGCGGCTTCAATCATTGCGAGAGCGATGCGGTCTTTGACGCTGCCAGAGGGGTTTTGACCCTCCAGTTTAGCATAAATCCGCACCAGGTCAGGGTAGGGGCTGAGTTCGCTTATTTCGACCAACGGCGTATTACCAATTGCCGCCAGTAAGCTAGGGTATAACATCAAAAACCCTATTTACCGCCGCTCATGGCGGGGAGAATTACGATGGTATCGCTGTTGGCGACAGGCGTTACCAGACCTTGCAGATAGCGCACGTCCTCATCGTTCAGGTAGATGTTGACGAAACGGGCAATCTGCCCATCTTCGGTCAAAAGCTGGGTTTTAATCGTAGGATACTGGCGGTCTAAAGCGTCCAGCACTTCGCCGATGGTCTGGCCTTCAACCTTTACTTCTTTAACTCCGCCCGAAAGTTTTCGCAATACTGGCGGCAATTTTACGCTACTCATCTAAATCTCCTCTAAAAAATAAGGGAACAAACCACCAAGTCACAAAGACACCAAGAATATTTTAATTATTTCTTTGTGTCCTCTGTGTCTCTGTGGTGAATATCTTAGGCTATCCGGCAAGCGGGAATAAGCACATCGCCCCGCTTGTGTTGCTCAATCAGGTCATCAATATCGGCATGCTCGCCACAGGCCACACAATTCGGGTCGCGCCGTAGCTTTAGTTCGGTAAATTCGGCTTCCAGCGCATCGAACAATAGGAAACGCCCCGCTAGGCTGTTACCAATCCCCAACACCAGCTTAATCGCTTCGTTGGCTTGCAACAAGCCAATTACCCCCGGTAATACTCCTAGCACGCCCGCCTCGGAGCAGTTGGGTGCCATTGCGGCTGGGGGTGGGTCGGGATAGATGCAGCGATAGCAAGGGCCTTCGTAGGGTAGCAAGGCCGTTAGTTGCCCATCAAACGAAAGAATGCTAGCGTGAATCACGGGCTTGCGATACTTCACCGCGAAGTCGTTAACCAGATAGCGCGTCTCGAAATTATCCGTACCATCTACCACCAAATCATATTCTGGCAAAATGCGTTCAATATTCTCGGCGGTCAAACGCTCCTTATAAACCACCACATTTACATCAGGGTTCAGGCCAGCAATCGCCTTAGCCGCGCTATCGGCCTTGTACTGCCCAACCCGGTCAAGGGTGTGGATAATCTGGCGTTGCAAATTGCTTTCTTCCACCTGGTCATTGTCAATAATGCCCAATGTCCCAATTCCGGCGGCGGCAAGATAGAAGGCGTTGGGTGAGCCCAGCCCGCCCGCGCCGATTAGCAGCACTTTGGCTGCCAGCAATTTAAGCTGTCCTGCCTCGCCCACTTCCGGCACTAAAATATGGCGGCTATAGCGGGACTGCTGCTCTTTGGTCAGGCTTTGGGGTTTTACGGTTTTGAATCCGGCATTTTTCCAGCCGTTATAGCCGCCCGACAGTGACACTACGTCGTTATAACCCATTTCCTGGAGGGTTTTGGTGGCGAAGGCACTCCGCACCCCCCCCGCGCAATATACCACCAAGGGAATATTTTTATCAGGAACAGTTTCTTCAATTCGACTTTCCAGAAAACCACGCGGTACGTGAGTCGCGCCCGGAATGTAGCCGTCGTCCCATTCGTATTTCTCGCGTACATCTATCAGGCGCACTGCCCGATTATGCCGCACCAGGTCGTCGGCCTGAGTTGGGGTAGTTTCTCGAATTTCGTTTTTAGTTTGTTTTAGGAGCTTATTATAGGTATCGCCCATTTTTTTATCCCTCGAAAGGTATGGTGTTAATTAAGGCTATTTACGGCTTTGTCTATTAAGTAAGTCAGGATTACGAGAATAATGATAGCATTGGCGGGGGGCTATGTCAAGAACGGAGAAAGCTAAGAAGGATGAAGGATGAAGAAAATCAGGGTAATTTGTAGGAGTAGATAAATGTGTCTACCCTGTATCGAATTTGTAGGAGGATGCTCCGTCATCCGATAGGAATCGCAGGACAGAGCCTGCTCCTACTTTCAATTTAGCTCAAGTTGCAAACCTTAGCACGGGTTTCGAGGACACCGCCCATAATGCCCCGAATATTAATATTATCCTTCAAAGCGGGACTATTGCCGATTTGCAGGGCACTATCCAGCGCGGTTTTGGCCGAGGTAAAATCCTTACTTTCCTGACAGCTCAGGCTGGCTTGGTCACGATAAGCTTCCATCAACTTGGCAGCCACTCCACTGAGACTATCTTTGGCGTAGAGCGGGTCTTCGCCATAAAGCCGTTGCCAGAGCGTAACCGCCTCGGTTTGAGTTTTTTTCTTATCATCGCCTTGCTGAAGGGGGTAACTCTGACTCAGTTTCAGGGCGTTGGCGTAATTCTTGATAAAGTCGCGCCGCTTTGCAACCGCCTTGCCCCACTCCTCAAAAGAGAGGTAATCGGCGGGCAGGGTTGGAATAGCTATTTTAGTATTTGGTAATGGATTGACCCGGGGATATTTCAGGGCCGCCTCGTAATTGGTTAGTGCCAGTTCGGTTTCAATTCGTTGGTCGTATAACTTGCCTTGTTGGGTATAGGCGGCAAAAGCAAAAAGGCGGGCGGTGTCATATTTGGCACATTTAGGGTCAGCCAGAAAATCCTCGGCGGCAGTCGCTGTCCCTGCTAGATTAAACCCTTGATTATAGCTCTGGGCTACCGTCGCCAACCTGTCAATACACAAATCGGGAGCTATCGCCGTCTGCGAATTCAACCGTTGCAAGCCCATCCACCAGAAAAGCGTCCCACCCGCCAGCACTAGCACCGCCAGCACCCCGCTAACCCAACCCAAAATCATGGCCTGACGATGGCGAGCGCGCACCCCCACCACATCCAGCATCCCACTCATATCTTCTTCGTCGCCAGCTTCGGGCAAACCATAGGCACTGAGGGGCGGTGGCGCATAATCCGAACTTAACTCGGCATAGTCCGTTGACTCCCGACCCAGGTTGGAAAAGCGGCTTTTATTCGGATTATTGCCATCGGGATTCACAGCTTCAACTCCTCAGCCCTACCTCAAACCGGGGGGCAAATCGGGCGGCGCGTCCAGGTGGTCTACAAACTCCCGCGCTTGCTCGGCCAACTCCTCATCCTGAGTTAGTCCGCAAACCGAGCAATCCGGCACGGCCCAGATGTCTACAAAACGGCTTTGCAAAGGTTTATCGAAAATCCAGCCGGGTTCAGGTTGGTTGCCCCACAAAATCCAGTTTGAGGGATAGGGCTTTATTCGGGCGGTAAGATCATCGCGCAACAGCACCCCCATCGCCGAACGAGCCATCAAAAGGGCCACCATCCCTACATCCATACCCAAAGCGGGTTGCGGGCGAATCACCCCATAATCCTCGACCTCATCATGCGGTTGTTCACCAAACAGGTCGGCGGTGGAGATGCGGAAACACTGGTAACAGCCGTATAGGTCGCCTTCCTCAGTTTCCCAACCGGGGCGCGCTACAAAAATATCCCCACCAAAGCCCATTTCGTAAGCCGCCCCATAGACCGCTGGAACACCATTTTCCCAGGCCACCCGGTTAATCAGGGCTTTCGCCACCTCCGAGTCAGTCGCGCCTATCACCAAATCGCAGCCCTGGATAACATCCTCCAACCGCTCCATATCCTCGGTGACATCAAAGTTAAAAGTTTCAATCCCGATAAACGGGCTGGTATTAAGCAAAAAATCTTTCAGGGCATCGGTTTTATAACGGCCAAGGTCGCGCAACCCACAGACATGCCGCACCAGATTATGAACTTTTAGTCGGTCAAAATCTACCAACCGCATCTGACCAACCCCGGCTTTGGCTAGTTCGGCGGCAGCAATACTTCCGCCCGTACCCAGGCCAATCACCGCCACAGTCTTGTGCCGTAAGCCGCTAGGGTCGAAAAGCCCCTGAATTCGGCTCTGATAATCATCATAAAAAACCAGTCGCTCGGCTTCCTGTTCAGTCAGGGTGCCATCAGCTTCTACCCGGAAAGTTTCAATCTGACCTTCTGCGCCCGCCACTAGCAACAGGTCGCCGGATTGTCCCTCTAAGGTTTGTCCCACCCGTAGCCACTTACCTACCCGCTCATTTTGTGGGTCGTCATAATCCAACAGGCGCACCACATTACCATTATCCAGCACTCGTCCTACTAACTCGCCGCCACTCGCGTTCTGGTCAGCCAATAATTTCGCCAGATACTCTTCCGAAATTACAAGATACATTCCATTCCTCTTGGGCAATCTAAAATCAAATATCTAAAACCCTAAATACCCCAATTGTCATCCTGAACGAAGTGAAGGATCTTGCCAAGTCTGAGAAGATTCTTCGCAAGCTCAGAATGACAATGCCCGTAAATTACTGGATTTTAGATTTAATCAAAACCTCATCTAACTCCTCATCAGCCCAGATTGCCATATCCAGGGCGGAGGGTTCTAATTGCTGGCGCGACATATAAAAGGGATATAGCTCAACTTTTTCTTCCTTGCTGCCCTTTTTTGCACCAAGAGTAGCGATAGGTAAGATTATTCCGCCAAATTCCAGCTTATAATCGGGGTCAGACAGAATCGCCTTACCCTGTTCCACATCGCCACTGCTGAGACGGTTCATACCTTTGGGGTGTTTGTGCCACTCCCCGATATATTCCACGCTTACCCCTAGCCCCTTATAGCGGGCGTAGGTGGTATCCAGTGCCAATTGCAGGGCTTCCACATCGGGGGCATAGGTGTAAAGTTGCTGGTCGGCGCGTTTACCCGGCCCACTGGCTTGCACCACCGCCAGAAAACATTCTTTAGACAGAGACAGCCGACAGCCCACCAGAATGCCGCCCGTCTCTTTACGCCCGGCCTCCATAGTATTTTCCTCAATAACGGCCCAAGCGCGTTGGGCAAAAACTACTTTTTGAGGTTTAGCTGGATTTGTCTCCACCTATCTATCCTGCCTTCTTACCCTAGTGGTCAATCTCCGGGCCGGGCCACTGTTTGCGGTCACTATCCAGCCAACATTCATACGCAAAGAACCAGGCCGCCGTGACTGCCACCACTGTTGCCGCCGAGGTTTTAACGTCAAAATCGCGGTCTGCCGGGAAATAAAGGCACAAATGACCATCGGGATACTGATGCTTGAACTTGTTGCCGTCGCGTTCCACCGCCCGAATCGGCGGATTGACCGGATAAACCATCGGCGGCTTCCAGGGGAATTGCTCCGGGTAGACCAACAAAATCTGGTACTGGTTGCTCCGGTTGCTCTCCAAAGTGCCGCTCCAGGCCAACCGCCCATCCTGTAGACGGTGCATCCTGAACGAAGGGAATTTTTCGGTCATCATATTGCGCTCGAAAACCAACCGGCGCGGGTCAAGCTCATGCCAGGCGGCATACCAGCGCGTTGGTTTTAATTGGCTAGTTTCAGGTATATTATCCTGCTCCATCTTTCCTCTCGACCAAAGTATCCTATTGCTGTAAGGCAGGGTTTAGCATCCTACCGGGCGGGTTGGAAACCCACCCCTACCAAGAATCTATATAGGGTTATAACCTGATTAGAACCAACGAGTGGGTTTTACCCTGGTGGTGGCGGGTGGCGTTTGGAGCACGCCGGTTCCACCACGCTTTTCCTCAAAGGCGTTCTGTTGCATCGCCTGTTCGCTAATCAATCGCCCGTTTTCGTCCACCATCACAGTTTCAGCCGTTTCCAGCGCGCGTTTTAGTTCTTCTAAGGTTGTGTTTTTACGTGGCCCTTGTGACATGATGTACCTCCTAGTAAATCGAATATCTAAAATGGTTGTCGGTAGTCGGTAAAGAGTGCCGAGTAACGAGTTAAGAATCTTTCCCCCCTTCCTTGCTAGGGTTTAAGGGCGGACAGTTTTTATAAAGATTTGGGAAAAGAGAAGGCTTTTTAACCCCAACCCCTGTAAAAAGGTTAGAAATAGGGCTTTTACCTCCTTTTTCAACCTTTTAGGAAAATTATTCCCCCTTCCGCTTTAGGGAAGGGGGCTAGGGAGTTAGGTTTGATAGCCTTTCCCAAAGCCCTAAACTTGATTTTAATGAAACCTGTCCGCCCTTAAACCTTGCTAGGGAAGGGGGTTAGGGGGTTAGGTTTGTTCCCCTATCCTGCGATTTGGCGGGCATCGCTAATAATATAATAAAATAGATCGTGGCGGGACATTCTTTGCAAACTACTCAGGTTAAAAGGTCGCTCCTCGGCTCGCCCATCCGAGTAGGTAATCTCAATTTTAACATCTGTTGGCAAATCTTCTGGAAACTTCTCCGAACAGATAACATAGGTAGTTATTTCGTCACCGGGCAGATTATTCCATTTGAACTGCACCACAAAAGAGTTCTGTAACCTTTGCATACGACATTTTACCTTATGTCGGCGGGCAGCGTGTAGCATATAGTCGGACAGCCGTTTTTCGCCGGGAGAGGCGGCCCGATCAAGCGGGGCAAATTCCTCCATCCCCTCAAGCAAGGGCGGCAACATCTCAGTCAGGGCGGGGCGGGCCGAGAGTCGTGCAAATTGCCAGGTCAGGAAACTTCCACTTAACAGCCCCAACATACTGCCTAATAAGCCCGTCGCCAGCACAATCCGCCAATCCAATTCGGGGCGTTCCTCGGTGCGCGGCAAGCCACTCAACACCCACAACATCAGCCCGGAAAGAGCATAACCAAAAAAGATACTCGCCAGCCACAGTGGCAGACTGGTTATAGTTAAGCGGGGCTGGTAGGGGTTGCGGTTACGGGTGGAAGCAAACAGCCCCACAAAAATCAATCCTAAAACCAGACCTACCACCATCCCGACATAAATTGGTAGCGAAACTAGCGAGTCGCCAGAGTTAAAGCGAGGTTGCTGCAAAACCGTTACTCCCAGGCCAACCCCTGCTCCCAACGCCATACTCTGCAAAATAATATAACCGCCAAGCGCAATCATTAATTCTTACCTCCGGGGGTAGGGGTTATTGGAGGTGCAGGCACAGAGGAAGGGGGCGGGGTGGTGGTCGTTGCTACGGTGGTCGTTGTGGTAGTAGCGGTTGTAGTGACTACAGTGGTGGTCGCTACCGTTGTAGTGGTTGGTGGTGGCGTGGTGGTGGCAACGGTGGTAGTAGGGGTAGCAGTTGGTGGCACTGGGGTGCTAGTCGGCAGAGGGGTAGCGGTTGGCGGTACAGGTGTACGGGTAGGGGTGGGCTTGGGGGTAGGAGTCGGCGCAGGGGGCGCGGGTGTATTGGTAGGGGTAGGTTTGGGGGTCGGGGTTAGGGCCACTGTCGTGGTAACAGCTACGGTTGTAGTAACAACTATTTCGGTAGTAGGCAAGGCCGTTGCGGTTGCTGCCAGCGTAGTTGGCTCAGGCGAAGGGGTAGGCTGGGCTTCGGTAGTGGTAGGCGCGGGCGTATTGCTGGGTACGACCTTTGGCGCAATGGTTGGGCGTGCGGTGGGGGCGGGCGTAACGGTTGGTAAGGGAGAGGGCGTGATGGTAGGCGCGTTTAAGGTCTGGATATAATTGGCGGTAACAGTAGCGTTAATATTAAGCACAATTGCCGTCGCGGTAGCATCATTCTTGGCGGCTTCGGCAATCAAGCGTTTGCGCTCGGCCTCCGCCTGAGTCTTTTGCTGTTCAAGCTTACTTTTCTCTGCTTCCAGACGGGCTAAATCCTCTTTGGCCTTTTCGTCACCCGCCCCGATTTTCTTTTTGACCTCATCAATCTGCGAATCCAACCCACTAATCTGCGAGTCAATGCGCTGGACATTATCATTGGCCGCACTGATTTTATCCAGGTTAATATTGTTGCTCAAGGCCGAAATTACCAGAAAGCTGCCCACAATCAAAAGCAGCGTCACTACTAACCCTGCTCCCCAAAATAATAGGGCAACTTTGCGACGGTTGGCAGTATTAATAATATCCAGCACAACTTCCGCCAGAAAATGTTGGGATTTCCACTGGCTGAGGGTACGACTTCTAACCTCAACTTTTTTGCCCTCTTTTTCCGCCAAAACGTTAGGGGCAGCCTGGGGATAGTTTGGGCTGGTAGTCAGGTAAATTGAGTGGACGTTGGGAGCTTTGGTGGTCAACTTAAAAACCACCGACCCGCTAATTTTCTTAACCTCCACCCCCTGAACGTCGGCTAAATTCTTGAGGCGACCATACTCAACCCGAAAACGCTGCACATTCTCCGGCTTTTCACTCCAAATAAGCTTATTCTGGGTAGTTTCTGACACTTAGCTTTTTGTTCCCCCGGAATTGGTCACATTCACACTCAAAATATAAAATCTGTCGGTATAAAAGCGGCTGACTACCAACGGTTCACTCGACTCGCTGTTACCGTCGGGCTTTATCAGTACAAATTCACAGGTATGACCCGATTGGCAACCGCTATCGAGATTATCAAAGGCCGTCGCGTTACGCTTGTCCGGCAAATCCAGCAATCGCACCCGCCCGGTAGTCTGGTTAATAGCCCGCAACCTGGTTTTGGCCTCAACGGGCTGATTTACCACCAACAAAAGGCGATTTTTCTTGACCAAGGCACTATCCAGAACATAGTTCCGCAGCAACCCTTCATATTCGCTCTGGCTGCTGATGGCTCGGATATTTAGCTCATAGGGTAAGTTGGTTTGCCCGCCCGCTTCAGGAGTTTGTTCCATAGCTGTCAGCGTAGCTTTCACTGAGCTATCAAGGTCTGGCTGATTAGCCTTGCCCGCCACTAAACTAAATGACCAGACTATCAATAATAGTACCAGAATAACTCCACCTACCACCAACGCCGCCTGGGGTTTGATGAGGTTTTTCTTGACTAGCTGGGCATCCTGGCAGACTTGGTACAGGGCGCAATTGGCATCCCAACTCCGTAGCGTGGCGGAACTGAGTTCGACTTCCTTGCCGTTTTTTACCGCCACCAACTCCGGCCCAACATAGGGGTAACGCACCCCCGTTTTAAGATAGAGCGTCAGGCTTGGTTGGAGGGCGGTCTCAATCTCGATTACTACGTCCTGGGCGCGGGTCAGGCTGGCTTTCAACAGGCTGGGTTTAAGGGCTTGGCGCAAATAGCTCATCTCGCTTTTGTAGCGTTCCAGCCCGCCCGGTTGCTTGGGCCAGGGCAAGGGATTATCCGCCAAGCCCTGTAAGGTTACGGTGTCGTCAAAGTTGCCAGTTGGTTCACGCCCACTTATCAATCGCTCTTAACCTTTTCATATCTAAAATCGGTTGTCGGTCGTCAGTTGTCGGTAAAAAAGCTGAAATCCAAAACCAAAGCCTTTGTCCGTCATTCTAGCTTATTCCCGAAACGAACTCAAGCCTTGTACCAAAAATAGCCAATATGTGTTACCAAAAAGTAATCAATTAAAGCTTCATTCTGGCCTTTTAGACCCAAGGAAATTTGTAGGGGCGGGTTTGAAACCCGCCCGAAGTATCACACCAGCCTCTACAATTAGCAAAACTGGTTTAAACGTTGTACATCTTCATATAAGTGTAGTAACAGGCGAAGGTGCGATAGGGGGCAAAAATTTTGGTCAGATTGGAAAACTCGTCGTTACTGAGGGTTGCGGGATGGTTATAGGCAACCCCTAAAGTTTTTCGCAAGCCCTGTTCGTCAATAAAAACGTCCAGGTGGGGTAGACCACGCATCGCCACATAATGGGCCGTCCAGGGGCCAACTCCCGGCAACTCGTCCAAAATCGCTACCGCTTCTTCCCCTGGCAAACCTCGTAACCGCTCAAAATCAAACCTGTCAGGGTTAGCCTCAATCATTTGGGCAATTCCCGGCAAGTAAGAGGCTTTTTGGCGGCTGAACTTCATGCCTAATAAATCGTCTGGCTGAAGCGCGGCCAGCTTTTCCACCGAAGGAAACAGGCGATATTCTTTGCCTTTAAAAAGAGCCAGGCTACCGTAAAAGGCCAGTAGTCCCTTTTGCAACTGTACTGCCAAACCAGGGTAAACCTGATTGCTGATAACAGTTTTCAGCAGCCCTTCCCAGGCCCCCCCCAGATTACCAGGGCGCGAAGGCCAATAGATAGCACTAAGTTCCTCGCCATAACTATCTACCTTCAGGGCCTCACGCACTTTTTCCATATCAACATCCAGAAAGAAGCGGCGATTGGCCCATTCTGCCGCCAGCCGTAAATCGGCCTCGTTGGGTGGTTCAGCCGCGTTATCGTCAGCCCAAAGGGTAAGTTGCAGGCGCGGCTCAGCTTGATTGGTGCTAAAGTTGGTCAGACGCACCAGAAAGGGCTTCCCGTTGAGCAGTAAAGGGCGTTCCAGCCAGTCCAGATTCTCGTCTAGCACATCGGTCTGGTCGATAGCCCCACTTTCTTTGAGGGATTTCATAGATTGTTTGAAATCAAACGGCGGGGTAGGCGATATTAAGGCTGAAACCGCCTCGTCGTTTGAGCTTTGGCTGATTTCTTCGATTGTTAGGGTCATTTTTAATCCTATTTATAAACAATCTCGCGCTGACGTTGCCCAGATTGTTGCGAATGAAGCAGCCAATAAGACTCGGCAATCAGGTCAGGGTCAAAATGCGTGTCGGGTTGGACTATCCCGGAAATTGTGATAGTTGCCACTTGAATATTTTCTGGCTCAAGCTCTGCTCCCAGGTTAAAAGTCAGACTACGTATCCCGGCCTTTCCAATTGCCAGCGAGGTGTAGAAGGGATAGGGATTCAAGGCCAAACCGCCCCCGGTAAACAAAATCGTCCCTTTCTTTTTGGCTTTCATGGCTGGAATTACCTGCTGGGCACTGAACAATGCCCCTGATACGCAGATATGAAACGATTCCTGCAAATCCTCAATCGAAAGCTCGGAAGGGTTGCCCGCTTTCATAAAGGCGGCATTGTAAATCAAAACTTCCGGGTCGCCCCATTCGCTTTTAATCTGGTCAAAAGCACCTTTCAGGCTGGTAAAATCGCCAATGTTAGCGGCAAAACCTTTGGCCTCAATTCCTAGTCGGCCCAATTGCTCGGTGTAACCATCCAATGCATCTTGCCGACGAGCTATCAACGCTACTTTATAGCCCTGTTTGCCAAACTTCCGGGCCGTCCCTAGCCCCATTCCTGGCCCTGCTCCAACTATTATGCATATCTCGCTAGTCATATTTTTAGCTCCATTAAGTTTTCCCTTCCCTAATGTGGTTTAAGGGATGAGATGAATCGGTCAAATAAGGCAAAAAAGGAAGAAATTTACATTAAAAAGCAAACTGCTTATCTTTCAGTAAGTCACAAATCAAAATAATCCAAACTGAAAGATAAGGTTTGCTATGGAGATATTCTACACCGAAATCCAGAAAATTGTCACTCGGTAGGGCAGGGAAAACTTAGTTTTTAGAGTAGGATAGAGGGAGTCACCCCTTCTCCCATGACTTGGCACTCGGCACTTTTAAACATCCTGTCCATCCTTGTAAATGGTTTGTCCGACAATTGACCACCGACAACCTTATCCTAAAGGTGCGGGAGATTCGCCTTTGAAGACCGGGGCGTAATCCCTGGCGAAATCCTTAATGGTGCGGGGTGGACGCTTGATTATATCTTGAATAGTAGTGGTAACGGCTTTCCCCTCTCCCAGGCTATAGAGGTGGTCAAGCTCGGTCAGGTCATGGGCCAACCACTCCGGGACACCGTAGCCCAGCAGGTTTTGTTGGTATTTGTCGAACTCTGCCGGATAATAAGCGATGGGTTTATCCAGAGCTACCGAAAGTTTTTCGACCAGGTAGCCCAGCGTTATCGCTTCCGCCCCGGTTAGCTCGTAAATTTTACCTTCATGTCCCTCTTGGGTTAGGCAATCCACCGCTACCTCGGCAATATCCCGGCAATCCACAAAGCTGATTTTGCCATCGTAGGTCGGCAAATCCACCGCCCCATATTGCATAATCGCCTGTGTATAGCTACTAACCAGATTTTGCATAAAAGCGTTTGGGCGCAGGATAGTGTAGGGTAGGCCCGACTGGATTAGCTGCTGGTCGGCTTCGTAGTGCCAGCGCAAGAAGCTAACAGTTGAATCTGGCCCTAGACCATACACCGAAAAGCGCACAATATGTTTAATGCCCGCTTTTTTTGCAACTTCCAGCAATTCGGTTTGGTGTTCTACCAGGTGGGGGTCGTTGCCGGAGATAAGATAAAGCTTGTCTATGCCCGAAAAGGCTGCGGCAAGGCTTTCAGGCTGGGAAAAATCCCCCTGTACCACCTCCACCCCCGGGAGTGCGGCTAATTCTGCCACCTTTTCGGGAGTGCGCGCCATAACCCGCACTTTTTGCCCCTGTTTTGCCAACAATTTTACTGCCTGACTACCGTTGCCGTTCGCGCCGCTTGCGCCTGTCACAAGTATCATAAAAACTTCTACTTTCAATTTAGGACTTTCGCTTGAGGCCAATTTTAGCTCGTTGTTGCTCGTACTATTCAGTAGTGAGTTCCAAAGCAAAAGTCAGATGATTGCAAATTTATTTAACTGGTTGTATCCTTTTAATAACAAAATAATATCTATTTCACAAGTACACACTAAAAAGTGGTATACGCACCTTTTGGATACTATTATCTTTTGGAGAAGTTATGACCACCCAATCGCGCGAAACAGAGGTTTTTTCCTATAATATAGACGTACTGGATGATACCTGTCCCTCGCGGCGGGTACTGGATTTACTTGCCAACAAGTGGACAGTCCTGGTAATCTATGCTTTATCCAGTGGAACGAAGCGCAACGGCGAATTGCAACGGCTGGTTTTGGGCATTACTCAAAAGATGTTAACCCAGACCTTACGAGAACTGGAATGCAATGGCATAGTGGCGCGCACAGTTTACCCGGTAGTGCCGCCAATGGTAGAATATAACCTGACCGCGATGGGCCAAACTTTAATTGAGCCGCTTAAAACTTTGTGCAATTGGGCCATGCAACACATCCCGGAAGTCGAAGCCAGTCGGGCGCGTTTTGCCGATAACAAGGGCGTTAATTAACCTATAGCTGAAAGGTGGTTTGCCGTGACAGTCGAAAATGGCGAATTATTCAGACAACCGCACCGCCGTTACAATCCCCTAACCCGTGAATGGATTCTGGTTTCGCCCCACCGCACCCAACGCCCCTGGCAGGGACAAGTGGAGAAAATCGCCGAAGAAAAAAAGCCCGAATATGACCCCACCTGTTATCTTTGCCCCGGCAACCCACGCGCTGGTGGCAAGTTGACCCCAAAATATGAGTCGGTTTACGTTTTCGATAATGATTACCCGGCTATGTTACTGGACACCCCCGAAAGCTCTTATAAAGAGGCCGATTTGTTGATTGCTAACAGCGAAAGCGGCACTGCCCGCGTGCTGTGCTTCTCCCCCCGCCACGACTTGACCCTGGCCTTGATGGAACGCCCCGGCATCCGGCAGGTGGTGGATTTGTGGGCGGCGCAGTATGAGGAGTTAGCCCAAAACCCTGAGATTTCCTATGTCCAGGTTTTCGAGAACCGGGGGGCGATGATGGGGGCCAGCAATCCCCACCCGCATGGGCAAATTTGGGCCCAACAGACTATCCCGCAAGAACCTGCTAAAGAGTTGGCAGCTCAGGCCGAATATTTTCAAAACAAGGGTAGTTGCCTGTTGTGCGATTATGCCGCTCTGGAGGAAAAAGAAGGGAGCCGGATAGTTTGTCAGAATGACCATTTTCTGGCAGTAGTGCCGTTCTGGGCGGTCTGGCCTTTCGAGACGCTGGTGATTAGCAAGGGGCATGCCGGGTCAATCTCAGAACTAAATGAGGCCCAACGCGATGGCTTGGCGGATATTTTGAAGCGGCTGACCACCCGTTACGACAACCTGTTTGAGATTAGTTTTCCCTATTCGATGGGCTTCCACCAGTCTCCCACCAATGGCAAGGTGTATCTCGGTGAGCATTTGCACGCCCACTTTTTCCCGCCCCTCTTGCGTTCCGCTACTATTCGCAAATTTATGGTAGGCTATGAATTGTTGGGCAATCCGCAACGCGATGTCACCGCCGAGTCCAGTGCCGAGCGGCTGCGGAGTCTCTCTGAGACCCACTACAAGCACGTATGAGCCAGCCCCTTAATATTGCCATCGTTAGTGACGTTTTCCCCCCCAAGTCCGGCGGGAGCGGTTGGAGTAGCTTCTATCTAGCGAAGGCTTTGCAGGAGCGCGGTCATAATTTGCAGGTGGTTTTGCCCAAAGAAGGGCCGGAATTTGGGCAAGCCACCCGTGAATATGAAGGTTTGCCCGTCACCGAGTTTATCTATCCTGCCAGCAAAATCCCCTTCGTGCGGAATTACACCCGCAACGAGCGACTTTACCCCCGCTTTGCTAACTGGCTGGAGAATTTTTTTCTGAGACATTCGATTCAGGTGGCACATGGGCAGCACTACCTGACCATCCCCCCTACCGTTATCGCCGCGAAACGAACCGGGGCGGTCAGTCTGGGGACGGTGCGCGATTATTGGCCCGTCTGTTACTGGACAACTCACCTGAGCGGCGACAAAATCTGCCCCGGTTGCACCGAGATTAATCGGCTGAAATGCCTCTATCATAATCAAGGGCCGTTAGGTATTCCCGCCGCGCCCCTCTCGCTGTATATGGCAAGCAACCTTAACCTCAAGCAACGTTATTTATCTCAGGCTGATGCGGTGTTAGCTGTCAGTAACTACGTGGGGCTAAAGCTGGCTAAGTTTGTGCCGCTCCACCGTCTGCATATCATCCCCAACTTTATCAATTTCACAGATTTGCAAGACATATCCCCTGTTACTGAAAATAATCTCACTATCAAGATAAGCCCTGAAATTGCACTCAGCACTCCCTACCTGCTTTACATCGGCAAACTTGAGGCTAACAAAGGAGCTAATCTGTTGCTGGATATTTTGCGGGAGGCCCGCCCCGAAATCCCCACGCTGGTGGCGGGTGAAGGCTCTTTGCGAGGACAGATGGAGGAAACCGCCCAACGCGAAAAGCTTAATATAAAGTTTCTGGGCTGGCAGGAACATACTCAGGTTCTGCGGCTACTGGCAGGGGCGGAGGCTCTGTTATTCCCGTCACTCTGGCCCGAACCCCTGACGCGGGTTTTGCTGGAGGCGATTGGGCTGGGGGCGTTGGTGGTGGCCCTCAACACCGGGGGTACGCCCGACATTATCCAGGACGGGGTTAACGGTTTATTGGCTGAAAACCTGCCGGAGTTTTCGCAAAAGTTAAAGGATATTCTGAAACCCGAACAGTCCGAACTTCGCCAGCAACTCCGGGCCGCCGCCCTGCAAACCGCCCAAGAAAAGTTCAGTCAGGAAGCGGTAGTAACCCGGACTGCGGAACTGTATTTAGAGCTACTTGAGCAAAAAGCTGGTAAAAGCAATAAAGTAACCTAAAAAACCACAAGAGATATTATGCAAAAGGTTGGTTACTCCCTCTCCCATTAGGTGGGAGAGAGTTGGGGTGAGAATTTGTCTAATTCACAAGAGCTGCTGGAACTACATTAGCCAACGAGGTTGAGTAAGCTTTATGAATCGAGAAAACGACGCTTTTTTTGAAAAATATTACAATGCCTTGCAACAATATTATTATGGTTGGGGCTTAAAAGCAGTACAAAGTCTGGAAGGCCGGAACGACTCCCGCGTTTTTGATGCTTTGTTAGTGGCGTTAGAGTATGGGTATCACGAGGTTCAGATTGCGGCTATTCAGCTCCTTGCAAAACAAGATAACCCACTCACCTTCGACGCGATTTGTTCGGTACTGGAGGATGCAAATGCGGATGTAAGAAATGCCGCTATCGAGGCTCTTGCCAAATTTGGCACAAAGGCTTTGCTACCAATCATAAATCTTTTGGATAATGAGGATGAAAATGTCCAAGAAACTGCGGCGGAGGTCTTTACCACAATGGGGGCTGAGGCCATCATACCATTTGCCGAAAATTGGGGGGACTCTACAACTTTCCCCAGAAAATTTGGGATAGTTATGGTTTTAAGTGAAATTCCTGATATAAAGGTTATTGCCCCGCTCTTGAAAATTTTGCAGGATGAAAGTGAAGACCAGGAGGTGCGTTTTGAGGCGGCCTATGGTTTAGGACAGTTCGTCGATGACAATGTTATAAATATTCTGGAAGCTTTATTTAGGAGTGCTACACAAAATATTCAGGTCAGGCAGGGCGTGCTTAAAGCATTGGGGCGAACAGCAACTGAAAGCGGTTTTAACCTGATAACAGGCGCACTTTCAGATGAGTCAGAAGATATACGGAGCATAGCCATTTTTTCTTTAAGGTATTTTAGGGTAGAAGAAGTTGAAGAATATATGGTTACTGCGCTTAATGATTCCAGCGCAGAGGTACGCCGATTGGCTGCCAGGGTAGTAGAAAATCTAAAAATTGAAAGTGCTTTAGAACCCCTATTGAAACTTTTTGAGGTAGAAAGCAATGTTAAGGTGTTGCGGCAGATAATGGCGGCTATTGCGAAAATAGCCGATACTTCGGTTATTGCTCCATTGATCGAAATTCTTCTTACAACGGACAACAAATGGTTAGTGGCAGAATTCGCCCAAGCTTTCGGCAAGCTTGAAGATAATAGCGTGGTTGCACCCTTTATTCAGGCTGTAATGAGGAAAGTGCCTATAGATGATTCTGACAGATTAGCAATAGGTAAGGCGTTGAGAAACTATCCAGATGAAGCTGTTACACTTTTAATTCCTCTTCTAAACCATCCAAATGAAAAGTGGGGCATTCAAGCTGCTCTTGCCCTGAGCAAAATAGCCGATAAAAAGGCGGCTTCGACATTACTTCCAACTCTACATGTTAAGAGCCGAGATGTACATTTACATACTATTTTTGCTCTAGGAGAAATAGGAACTCAAAAGGAGTTGGTGGTTTTGCAGGATTATTTACAAGAATTGTCGAGTTCACCCGATGAAAACAGTAATGATATAGATTGGACTGAACAGGCGATTGATAAGATTAAAGCACGCGAGGCAATATTTTGATTATCGCCCATCTGTCGCGGGTTTGTTATCCCTTTCACCCTTATGGTGGTCTTGAGAAACACGTATCTAGCCTGACCCTGGAACTGGCGAAACAGGGCCACACCGTTTACCTTATCACCCAACCGCCCGACCCTAGCCTGGAAAAACCTAATTTTTGGCCCGAAAATGTTAAACATTCCTTTGTACCCTATCAGACCCTAAAATTCCTGCGGCGCAACTCTATCCCTGACCGCCTGTTGAATTACCCTATTTTTAGTTTGAAGGTGGGGCGACAGGCGAAAAAGTTCGAGCCCCAGGTGGTGCATGCTCATGGTTTGGCGGCTTTTGGTTATGCCCTTCGTCCTATCAAGGGCGTGCCGTTGGTACTAAACCCACACGGGATGGAGGAATTCAAGAACAAATCCCGGCTGAAACAACTGGCCTACTATCCCTTCCGGGCGATGTTGCGCTTTGCCGCCCGCCGCAGTGCCGCCGTTATCGCCACCGACACCGCCCTCATTCCTGAAGTCGAAAAGTTCCTGAAAATCCCTCGCCAAAAAATCTGGCTGATACCCAACGCCGTAGACATAAAGCCCCGAATGCAAATTTTAACCGCCAAGACCGCCAGGAACGCAGAGGAAAATAAGGAATTTTTACTCAGCCCTCAGCCCTCAGTCCTCAGTCCTCTTATTCTCCTGAGTGTGGGGCGGCTGGAGGAAAACAAGGGGTTTAGTTATGGTCTGCAAGCCCTGAAAATTCTGGAAAAGGAGTTGCCGGAGGGTTGGCGGTGGTTCATTATCGGCGAGGGTAGTTTGCGCCCCCAACTTGAGGCCGAAACTAAAAAACTTGGGCTGGCTGAAAATGTTATTTTCGTGGGCAAGGTCTCGGATGCGGAACTGTCC
>Ga0209511_1001331_pt1 | contig 22198 bp, 16 predicted proteins | sample SSSSmetaG_FD_184141 | JGI IMG/M metagenome (GOLD analysis project Ga0209511, IMG submission 184141) | Glacier valley bacterial and archeal communities from Borup Fiord, Nunavut, Canada, to study Microbial Dark Matter (Phase II) - ​SSSS... | ecosystem: Environmental > Aquatic > Freshwater > Ice >... | reverse complement strand
CGCATACTAAGAGCCAGCAAGGCGGCACTCATCGCCGAAACGCGGTCAGGCTCAGTCCCTTCAGGCAGATTCGAGGCAATAATCAAACCGTCAATACTCACGACTGCCGAAGCTTCGATTTCAGGGGTGGCAGCCTGTAGTTTGCGGAGGTGCTGAATCATCTGCTCCTCAGTCGCGATAGACAAGGCTAATCTTCCTCCGCTTCGGCTAAAATAGTATACAGGAGTTCAAGCAACACTTTTTTCACGGCCTCACGGTCTTTGGCGATACAGGGCAACACCTTGACATCATCGCTCAGGCGCAACGACAGGCGAATATCTTCGGGAGCCCAGGCATCGTCCGAATCCTGTTTATTACAGGCTATTACAAACGGGGTTTTCTTGTAAGCAGTAAAAAACTCGATAATCCGGGTAGTCTCGCGAAAAGTGTCAGGGCGAGTGCTATCCACCAGCACAATCAGGCCCAACATCCCTTCCGACAAAATTTCCCACATAAAATCAAAGCGTTTTTGACCGGGCGTACCGAACAACTGCAAAATCAAATCGTCGGCAATGGCGATACGCCCGAAGTCCATCGCAACGGTGGTTTCTTTTTTGATTAAACTGGTTTCGTCAGTAGCTTTACGCTCGGTAGAAACCACATCAATTTCACTGATAGTTTTAATAAACTCGGTCTTCCCGGCAGCTACTGCCCCGGTCACGACCATCTTCACAATCTGCACCGGCCAACCTCCCAGCCTGTGACTCTCTCGGATAAATTATTAGCGTCCCGAAATTGCCTCAATAATACGACGAATAAAACTCTTTTTGAAGCGTTGTGGCTCGGCTGAACCTGCGATGGGTGCGACCAAACCTGGACGGGAGGCTACCCCGTTCCCATTACTACCCCTATTTGGATTATATTGTGCTGCTGGAGCTGTACCATTTACTGCGACCCCTGCTCGCGCCCCTCCCACACCTGGTGCTGCTAATCCAGGTCGGGCCGCTCCCCGATTGTCTAAAGATTGAGGAGCTTGCTTTGAAAGCTGCACCAATCCTGCTGACAAAAATCCATAAATGATACGAGCTACCTCAAACTCACCCAGACCCGTTTGCTGGGCAATCTGGCGAATAGAATGCGCGCCGTTAATCCGGGCGAACACCCGCCACTCGTCCGGCGTAAGGTTGACCCCTTTGGCCTTCTCGTGGGGCTGGTCGCTGAACCGCACCACCACATCCAGATTCGGGATGCGGTCTTTGATGCGCGTCCATTCATCAATCCGGCGCGTCCCCTCCATAATAATGTTTTCAATACTGAGAGGGATCGTCAGGCTTTCCGCTGGCGGTGGCATATCCTGTTCAAATTTGAAGTCACCCTCGTTCCAGCCAAAGAGGCCATAGGTGATTTCTTCAATTTGCAGCCGCACGCATTTATTAATCTCTTCCATTGAGATTATGCCGCGACTAACCAGAATATTGCCCAACGGTTTGTTAGGCTCTTGCTGATGTTGGATACGCAGGGCATAATTAATCTGATCCTGGGTTAAACGGCCCATTCGCACCAACATATCCCCAATTCGTTCGTCCTGACCGAAATGGGTAGCATAGACTAACTTCCCGTTCTGGAAATAAAGCTCGGCCCGGTCACCCGGCTTTTGCAAGGTGAGCCGCCCGGTTTTATAGCCTCTATCTACCAGATACAGGAATTCCGAGAGTCCAAAATCTTTTAAATTTCCGACGAGCGCCATTCGACAAAACTCCTTGGGCAGAGACGTAAAACTTGAGATTTGGTGTCCGGCTCGTGAGATAGTCCAGAATAACCAACTATTGGAATAAAAGTTTGGCTGTCACCGTTGCTTTGATGGCAGCTTTTCACTTTGCGCGAATACAGGGATTATATCATTCAGAAAATAACTCGGCAATGGCTAACTTTGTGCCCGACCTTGCCAATAAAGACGTATTCTGCGTCCAATCAAAGTTAGACCTGCCAGCATTAACCCGGCAAAGGGTAACTCACCCCCACTTGAAGGCAACTTACCGCCCGTATCGTTTATGGGCGTACTGCCAATCAGGGGCGTAGGGTTAACATTCGCGTCACCCCCCGGCAAACTTTGCGGGCCGCCAATCAATTCACCGCCACCGCCCGGAAAAGTCGGGGTTGGGCTGGGAGCCGTTTGATTGGAAGGATTCTGGGGATTTGCCCCCGCCGGAGTGCCTACCGCCACCGGAACATTCTGGGGTTTCGGGGTCGGCGTTGGTTGGGCTGCCGGAGCATTACCGCCGCCCCTACTGGTAGTAGCAGTTGCCCCCGACCCCTGCTGTGGTGGTTGGGCAATCGGGGCGACGGGCCCACTACCCAGGCTAAAGGCAAACGGTTGCGCGGCGATACCCGAACCTTGCCCGTTAGTTACCCGAATCTGGGCGGTATATTGTCCGTTGGCAAGCTTTCCGGCGGGTAGGGTAAAGGTAGTAGCCCCGCCTAAATCACCCGAGTCCAGAACTTGCTGCCCGGTGCTGGTAAAGAAGCTCAGGGCATAACGTTCACCCGCGAAACGGCTATTCCAGCTAAAGGTAAAGGGCAAGTTGATTTGCTGCCCACCTGTGGCATTATTAAGTTTTACGCCCGTCACGCTAATCGGGTCAAGCCGGACAATTGCATTTGCGGCGAAACTGAAGGGATTGCTGTTGAATACTCTTAGGGTTGAGCCAGACAGGTCGGGATTGCTAAAGCGTACAAAATAGAACTCGCCGCCACCGGTTGGCCCGACATTGCCAAAGAAATATTGGCCGCTTGGGTCAACGACGGTGGAAGCCGCCACCTGGTCTACACCACCCTTGCGATACACCAAATCTACCCGCGCCCCTACTGGAACTCCACTGCTGTTGGTAATTGAACCCGCGACTACCCCACTCCCGCTTGGCACGCTGCTAGTGGTAGTCGCACCAGTTGGCGGCACGGCGGGTGAGGAGTCGGGTGTATTAGTGGGGGTGGTTGGGCCAGCCGTTGGGGTGGGGCCCCCCGGTGTATTGGTAGGTGGTACATTGGTGGGGGTTGCCGCTAATGGCGTATAGCCAAGGGTGGGCGTACCCGGCCTAAGTGTAGTACCTACAGTTGTAGTAGTTGCCACCGTTGTAGTTGGTGGGGTGGTCGTAGCAACAGTGGTTGTAGGCGCAGTGGTAGTTCCTACGGTAGTTGTTCCTACGGTAGTTGTTGGGGCAGTGGTGGTTGCTACCGTAGTGGTTGCCACTGTGGTGGTAGGTGCAGTTGTAGTAGCAACAGTAGTGGTTGCTACGGTTGTGGTCGGAGCAGTTGTAGTTGCCACTGTGGTAGTAGGCGCAGTGGTGGTTGCCACTGTGGTGGTGGGTGGGGTAGTAGTCACAACGGTTGTCGTTACCGTCCCCGAAACACTATGGGATATAGTATTGGAGGTAGCTTGGTTAGTTTGGAGAGTGCTATCGTTAGTAACGGTCACGTTGGCATTATTAGTAACAGTTGCTCCAGCCGCCGCCGTGACACTACAGGTTAAAGTCAGGGTTAAGGTAACGTTACTTAAAGAAGCAATAGAGGACCAGTTAGCGGTAGCATTTCCCGCCCCAAGATTAGCCGGCCCACCGGGACTAGCCACCGCGCTGGTACAATTAAGCCCCGCCGAAAAGTTGTCGGTAAGGTCAACCGTAGTAGTCTCCGTAGGAGAGACTGCTGCGGTCATTATAGTAACGGTATAATTAATGGTCTGCCCATTGGCGACTGGGCCAGGGGCAGGGTTAGCCGATTTGGTGATTTGAACGTTGGGAGCCTGAGCCTTGCTGGCTACCGGGAAAACGGTATTCACCACAAAGGTTAAGGCCGGCCAGATTATCAGGAAAAAGGCCAGGGCGAGGCCAATAACCTCAAGGTAAGTCCAGTTTTTCCGACGGCGGGTGAGGAAATTCCCCCCTGCTTTCTTCGGGTTCGGTTTGGAGGTTTCGTCTGACAGATTATTTTTTTTCTGGCTCATCCCTGTTCTCTTTTTTTGTTTATTAACTTACTAATTTAGCCTTAACTATCAGCCGCTTGCTGGCAATTCCAACCGGGGTGCAGGTTATCAGCGTTGCTATGGCCTCGGTAGAAGGACTCATCACATTAATATCAGTCGGGGCTACTTCCTTAATTTCGGACACTACATAGCGATAGACCCCTACACTCGAAAAAACCTTGAATTCATCGCCAAGTTGCAGTTCGTTCAGCTTCAAAAAGACGCTACCACGAATATCCCGATGCCCTGCCAGCACCATATTGCTGCTATCCCCCGCATTAGCCGTCCCCTGATGATGCCCAACCGCGTAATCGGCCACCTGCCAATCCCCCAGGTTAACCGTAACTTCCACAATCGGTAAATCCAGACCAATTTTGGGGATTAATACTCTGGTGGGCGGGGCAAATTTGGGCTTGCCGGGTTGCACCGGGGCGGCCTGTACTATAAAAGGAGCGGGGGTAGGCGCAACTACCAGCAATTGCGGCACAGTGGGAGTCGGTAACACTCTGGTAACGGTTGGAGTTGCTAATATTATGGGGGTAGGGGTGGCGGGCGCAAAGGTGGGGGTGGGTGGCACGTAAATTTCACCCTCCGCCATCACATTAAGCACTGGCCCTTCCGGGCTTAATTTAGAGGTTAAGCGATTTGTGGTTTGTCCCGACCCAAATAAATCCACTGAAATCCCCATTACGCTTAGCAGCCAATTACCAAATAATACTAAGATTGCGATTATTACCAGACCTTCGAGCGTCCAGCCGATAATGTCCAGCGTCCGGCGAGAACGTTGCGGCTTTTTCGCCCTGGCCCGTTGGCGGGTGGGTTGCACCGAAACTGGCCTAAATCGCATGGTCGCGTCGTCCAACTCCCCTAGCCTGGGAGTTTGCAGGGGTGCTTGCTCAAGGGCATGCACAGGTGCTTGCAGGAGTGCTTTTTCGGCGACGCTTGCATCCAGTTGCACATCTTCCAGAACTTCGCGCGACGCACTAGCCGGGAGTTGTCGGCTATTCTCGGCCTGTTGCCTTGCCCGCAGGTCGCGCATCATCCGGCGTTGGTCGTCAATTCGCTTTTTGGCAAGCCATATTTCGCGGTCAACAGGCGATAGACGCTCTAATTCTTCAGGGGTGAGGGTTGGCCCAAACCCGGCAGGGAGGCGGCCCTCCGCGTTTTGGTTGTGAGTCTGGTCGCCTTGCATGTAACTGCGTCAATTGTCTGGGGTTTAATGTTGAGTTAGCACTAACTCAGGTGAGCCACCAAATCCCAAATCAAATATACATAACTAATATTCTACATAACATAACATAACATAACAAGTTCAAGTTTGCAATAGTATCTTATTGCTACGCTACTCCTAAAGTGGTTATTGGTGGTCGGGGGATAGGGGAAATTCGTAAGGCGATTTTATTCCCTCCTCCCATTCTAGTCTAGGAGTGAGGGGTTGGCTGGGTTAATCACCTACCCTGGATAGAAATATTTGTAGGGGCGACCTACCCAACAGGAAAAATTTACAAAGATAAACAGGATATTAAATGCCACTAACCCGATATATCCCCTATAATAAATGGCTGGCTCATTATGCTTAATTAGGGTGTAAAAGTTGGTATAATTATAACCGTGTCAAGGTGGCTGATTAGCCGGGAAGTAAGGAGTAAAAATGAAAAGTAATGCCAGTTTGGGCTTGACTTTGGTGGCAATTTTGCTGGGTGGCTTGCTCTTAACAGCTTGCGGTGACGCTACTATTACCCCTAACCCACCTGGTAATAGTCCTGTTTCTGCTACTTCCACTCCCGTACCTGCTATTAGGCCAAGTCCTACCACCGCCCCGCCCACCCAACTTAAAGTTGTTTCGGTGGACGAGCTAACCCTCCCTACTAACGGCACAGCCTATCTTTCGCCGGATGGCAAGTTAATTGCCTGGATTAGTAGTAAAGAGTTGTGCCTTTACACTAGCACCGGGCAAAAACAAAACTGTATTACCGATAAGGTTATTGATGATAGCTCCGTCAGGTGGTCGCCGGACAGCACGCACCTAGTTTTTACTGAAGATTTCTATCGAAATCGCGCCGAGCCAGACATCTGGGTAATGGAGGCTGCTAAGGGGACTCTTAGCGATTTGACTGAGGATGGTCAAAGTGGTTTTATTAAATTTGATGCCTTAGACAAGGCCGAAAGTATTGACCTGCTACCAAGCTGGTCGGCTGATAGTAAGAGTATATTGTTTATTCGATACCGCAATGGAGAAAAGGTGATTATTCTTGACTTATACACCGTAACGGCGGATGGCAAAAGCAAGGCCGTAAAAGTAGGGGAGTTAAATTCCTATCATAACGAAACCTCCGGGTTAATCCTGGCACCCGACAGTAAAAAAATCGCTTATAGCAAAGGGTTTGATAATACTGAGAAAGAGCCGGGCATCTGGCTGGCAGATTTAAGCGGTAAAAATCCTAAACGTCTGCTCAAAGAGTACGAAAACAACCCTTCACTCGGTCAGTTTTCTTATTTCGACATAGAATATTCTGCTGACGGGAAGTATATCCTGGGAATAAATTTTGCCGCACAAGGGTTGTCACAGACCTACGAAGCCAATAGTAATAGCCGGGTAGCCGCCATTGATAGTAGTGGCGAGTTTGAGGTAGCCAGTGACAAACAGGCTTGGTGGGCTGGTTGGTCGCCAAAGGGGTCGGCTCTGATTTATTTGGTATATGACAAGGAGAAGAATGGGCTATTGCTGTATATGGTGGATAAGCCCGGTAGCATCGGCAGAGCAATCTACGACCAACCTTTAAAACCATATCCCACTCGCTTTCGTGGTCTTAGTTGGGCGGCTAACAACACCCTTCTAGCTATGAACCGCGATAATAAGGCGGTATTGCTACATCTAGGCTAAGAGTTGGGGGGTGGGATTTTCATATGGGCGTACGCCTGTGCCCTGTACTCAGGGCATGCTGGTCACCCTTTTTTATTTACAAAATAAACAGGATGTTAAACTCGACTAACCAAACATATCCCCTTAAACAAAAATTAAGGGATAGGCTTAGGAAATTATGAATAACTAGAGGTCTGCACTAAGGATTTTCTCTTTCAACCAGCTATTAACAAGGGTTTCGGCGGAAACTTTCTTCAATTTGGCAATTTCAGTTAATTTATCTACTAATTCTTCATCTACCTTGATAAGATGTCTTTTTCTCTTTAAATTCACTTCAAAATGGGCTTCTGGCAAGCTATCCCAATATTTGCCCATATCAGCAGAATCAAAAAATTCCACCAGTTTATCCAAAGACTCGAATGTGGCTAGGGTTTTAGGTTTATTTTTTGCCATATTGTTTTCTTTCCTTGTTTGCCATATCTCTGGCACTCAGGATTAGCACTTCCTGGGTTTTCTTGTTAATAAATAATACTGCTAGATAACGGCCAGCCTCAGTTTGCCCTAATGTCATATATACGTCTTCACCACCTCGCTTGCCAGATTCAACTAATCGAAATTTGGGTCTATCTTCAAATATTTCTTCAACTTCGTATGTCTCGACCTGGTGTTTAACAGCCAGTTTTTCAATAATGTCGTCAAGCCAGACGATGCTTTCAATGTACATTGGTAGTTTTCTCTTGTTATAATATTTGCTAAATCATTATAACAGCCGTCGTAGCTACAAACAATAGAATTGGGACAGGGCACTTTATAGGGGCGACCTGCTGGTCGTCCTGTATTCCATTCCGCAAGGAACACCACGGGTGATTGCCCCTACAAAATCAGCTATGTTATAATAATTGACATGAGAACTCTAGTTTCCTATCTAAATGAACGTACGCCGCAAGAATTAAAAAATATTGCCGAAGCCTGGCAAATTAACCTAAGTGGCCCCCTTTACTCCGGGAACGCTTTTGAGTTAGCCGAGCAAATGTCAGGCGAGTTCAGGCAACGACGCTTGCTGGAGCAACTTACTCCAACCCTCTTGCAATTGCTGGAATTTTTCCTGAAACAGACTAACTCTACCGCTTCCCTCCAGCAAGCCGCCGAGAAACTCAAAAAAGAGCAAAAGGTTATAACCACCCTTACGGTTAAACTGCGGGAATTGGGCCTGTTGTATCCTGAAATGAGTTCGCTTAGTGGCCTTGCGTCCGTGCGCCACCGCCTAGACGACTTTTATAGCCGGACTGCCAGCCGCGCCCGCCCCTCCCAAAACCCCGATGAATTGGTAGTACCCCGCGAGCTATCTCGGCCCTTGATGCGCTTGGTCAGCGAAAAAATGGTGGCGGACAGTGCTCCGGCGGAAGGCAAAAGCGGTTTCAAAATAACCCAACTTCCCCTGGTAAACCTCTTGAAACGCCTTGAAACCGAGCGGCTCTCGGCGGAGGCCGACACCTGGGGTTTGTACGGCTTGCGGGCCGAGGCTAAGGCGGCGGAAATCGCCGAGGAACTAGCCCGCGCCATGAGCGACAGTTTTCAGCAAAAAAAAGTGCTGGAATTGTTAAGCCCCGATTGCCGCGAGCTTTTTGAGCAGCTCAAGGCCGAGCCTCACCCGGTTACAATTGACCAACTTTTGGAAAAATATGTCAGCCAGCGTCGCCTCAGTCGGGCGATTGAGCCTCTGACCGAAGCTTCGCTGGTCTGGGAGGCTTTCGAGAACAAACAAAGTCTGGTGTGGGTTCCCACCGAAATCAAGAAGCCCAAAAGCGATAGTACCAACCGCCCCAACCTGGATTTACAGACTGTGCCGGAGCCCGCCGATGCCCTGCACGTCCCTCCTATCGCCCTAGCCTGGGATATTTTGACCTTCCTGAATTTTCTGAATCAGAACGAGGTTATTTTAACCCTACAGGATGAAATTCCTAAACGTCACCTGAAGAAAGTTGTTCCGAAACTCTGGTACAAAGAGGATGTAGATGAGCTTTCCCGTTTTGGAATCTTGACCGAGATTTGTCAGAAGCTTAAATTGGTGGAGTACGAGCCAGAAGAACGGCGGCTTATCCCTGGTGAGGCTGCCGAGGAGTGGCTAAAAGTGGATTTGTACACGCAGAGTCGCCGCCTCTTTAAGCTTTATCGGGAAAACCCTTCCAGCTACTCGACCATCTATTTTCCTTTTTATTATGCTGGACGCGATAGCTACACCAAAGTGATTGATGCTATCCTGAACTGGTTAGGGGCTTGCCAACCGCATGTCTGGTATTCATTAGACTCGCTGCTGGTAAAGGTCGAAAAAGAGCAGCCTTATTTTATTCGTAGTCGGCGCGAATTACTCAATACCTTTGGTACGCAACGTCTGCAAGATATGAGCAAACAGTGGCGGCAGGTTGAAGGGAGTATTATTCGGGCGATTATCGGGACGGTGCTGGAATGGTTTGGGATAGTGCGGGTAGGGCGCGACGACTTGCGGCGGGTTACAGCTTTTAGCCTGACCGATTTTGGTCAGGAACTAGCCCAGCGCAGTGACAACCCCACCACCTTACCCGCCACCGACAAACCTTTGACGGTGCTGGCAAACTTTGAGGTGATGCTATTCGTCCCGCAAACTGAGGTTCTTTGGAATTTATTACAATTTACCGACCCGGTAAAGCTAGATAACGTCAGCCAGTTTGTTATCAACCAGAAAAGCGTTTTGCGGGGGATGGATACTGGTCTTTCGCCCAGCCAAATCATAACCCTGCTTAAAGAAAAAAGTGCCCAACCCGTCCCCCAAAATCTGATTGTATCCATTGAGGATTGGGGCAAGGATTATAAATTGGTTCAAGTGCGGCGCACAGTGTTGATACAGGTAGAAAATCCGGCTATTCTGGACGAGCTTTTGCAAAATAAACAATATGCCAGCTTCATTCAGGAACGCCTTACGCCTACCGCCGCCCTGGTACTGCTTCCCGAACACGACGAATTTTCGCGGGTTGACCCTTTGAAATCTTTCAAGGGTAAGCTCAAAAGCGGGGGCTATTTTACCAGATAATTTGCTGGAGACTAGCAATGACAATTAAAGCCATTTCAGATGAAGGTCTTGGAATAAAAGTCCTGATAGTTGATGATGAGCCGGAAATTGTGCGGCTGGTGAGTATTCAGCTACGCCGCCGGGGTTATCAGACCCTTACCGCCGCCAATGCTGAGGAAGCCCTGGAGCTGGCCGAGGCCGAAAAGCCGGATGTAATTTTGCTAGATATCAATATGCCCGGTCTGGATGGGCTAAGTTCTATTCCTGACCTTCGCAAGGTCTGCACCGCTACCATAATTATGCTCAGTAGTCTGAGTGCTAGTCGCATAAAAGTTGAGGCTTTAGACCGGGGCGCAGATGATTACTTGGTTAAGCCTTTTGATGCGGAAGAATTGCTGGCCCGCGTTCGGGTGGCAGTGCGGCACAATCGGGCCTTGCGAAATAGTGCCTACCCCGGTGAAGCCCCCTTAGTTTCAGATGACTTTTTACGGATTGACCTCAACCAACGGCTGGTGGAGCGGCAGGGCGAATATGTGCGGCTATCCAAGCTTGAATATAGCCTGATTGCCCTGTTTGTAACAAATCTTAACAAAACTTTGTCCCGCCGCGAAATATTACAAAAGGTCTGGGGTACAGAATATGGCGACGAAACCGATATTCTGCGTACTTTGATTAAACAGGTTCGCCGCAAGATTGAGCCAGACCCCGCTAAACCCCGCTATTTATTGACCGAAGGTCGCACCGGCTACCGTTTTGTCTTATCCCCAATTCAATAACAAAATTTATTCCCTAATCTACCGGGCGGTTCGTCCCCCTGAGTACAGGAGGGACAGGCGAACTGCCCCTACGAGATTTCCCACGTCCCTGTGAAGTAAGGGAATTAAGTTTACCCCAGAAAACATTCATTGAATATTAATCCAAATTTCGCATCATTCCCGTTTAGATATGCGTAAGAAAAAATGTGGATTGCTGCAAACCTTTATCTTGACGGTAATGTTGATATGTTAAGCTATCGCAGGACAGAGCTTGCCCCTACAAAACGCCCAACCCGTAAGATGACGCTTCACCGTCTGACAGCCATCGCAGGACGGAGTCTGCTCCTACGGGATTCGGAATTCGTAGGAGGACGCTCCGCCGTCCGACATTGCTACAAAACCACCTTGTTCATTAAGGAGTACCGTAACTGATGAGCCTTGAAGAACCTACAAAGCGCGAACTATACGATGTCGTCCATAGTGTCGAAGTTTTAACCGAGGAACGCGCCCATCCCCACTCGCATAGTGTAATAGTTTTAGAAGGAATGCCCAAAGAACGCCTTTTAGTTAGTAAAGGCTCGATTATTGCCAGTATTCTTTCAACCTTATTATTACGTATTGCCAGCCGCACCAGTTTTGTGGTTTTAGGTTTCTACCTGGGCGAGAATTTTGAGTCGGCGGTGCTGGCGGTTATCGTCATCGAAGCCTTCTACGTTAGTGAACTTTTATTAGCTCCGCTGGTGGGGGTTCTGTCTGACCGCCGAGGTCGCAAACCCTTTATGCTCTATGCCCCGTTGGTGGGGATTGGCGCAACGGTTATTCTGGCGATAGCGGCTTTTGTTTTCCCCCGCCCTAACCCCCAGATTGTGGATTTTAACCTGATTGCCCTGTTGTTGATATTACTGATGGGGCGGTTGTTGGAAGGGACTGCCGCCGCTCTGAACGTCCCGGCTAACCTGGGCTACCTGACTGATGCTACGATTGGCTCGGAACGATTGCGGGCGCGGGTGGTCACGGCCTTTGAGGTGGCAACGGTGGGCGGGATTGCCCTGGCGATTCCTTTTGGCGGGCAGGTCAGCCGCTTGTTGGGTACAGGCGGTTTTTTTGTGGCAATTGCTCTCTATGCCGCTACCTGTCTCATTATCTACTTCTTTATGCAAGAGAGCCTTTCGCACGAAGAACAGGCTGACTCACATAGCTCTTTCGCCGAGAGTTTAAGCGTTATCAAGGAAAAGCGCATTTTTACCTTCATGCCAGCCTGGTTAGCGGTTAACGCGATGGTGGGGGCTTGGCTTACCCTGATTACGATTATTCTGGCCTACCCGACCCCTAATGCCAATAAAAGTTTCGACCCAACCCATTTCTCAGCTGAGGCCAAACCCGCCGCTACTTTTGTTAGTCAGGTTTTACACAATTTCCGTTTTGTGGTAGCGGGGCAGGATGCTGATGCCCGCCACCCTCATCAGTTGCTTTATGGCGGTTTTGGCAAGGGCGACGCTACGATGATTATTGGAGCTTATGGTTTGGTTTTCCTGATTGGGATGGGCCTCTGGATGTTATTTATCCCCAATATGCGGCGCACCACTGTGATGCTTATCGGCAACATCGGGCTGATAGTAATTGTAGCCTTAATGACCCTTTACAACGGTCTGGCCGAAAACCCCGCCACTATCAGTGATGGCTCGAAAACCCTGATTTTCTTTACTTTACCCATTCTAGCCCTTGCCGTTTTCCTGCAAAGTGGCTTTACCCCGGCCTCCCTCACCCATCTTGCCGCAATCTCCGAAACCCTCCCCGGCAAACGAGGGGCGGTTATGGGTCTCTATTCGGTTTTGCTGGGCGTGGGGCAATTGATGGGAACCTGGCTGGGTGGGGTTTTCGTAGACCTGGGCGGTTTCTACGGTTTGATGATTTATTCCGCCGTTTTGGGGGTAATTTCCCTGATGAGCGTCCTCTACATGCGTTCCCACAACCACGACCTGATTAAAGGCGTGGGACACTGACGGGTAAGGATAAAGTAGGAAGGATGAAGGATGAAAAGGGAAATTCGTAGGGACATGATGCAGCGTGTCTAGGGTTGGCAAATTCGTAGGGGCGGTTCGCCTGCCCCTCCTGTATTCAGGGGGGTACACCGCCCTGTGACCAGTAATATTCGTAGGGGTAGACCAATGTGTCTACCCTTTTTCGTTTGCCCTTGCCCCCATAATTGTAGGGGCAGGTCCCCGTGCCTGCCCTGCCTCCGCCCGGAATTATTCACAAGGCTAGATAGGATTTTAAGAGTTTTGAATTTTAAGTTTTGAGTTAAAGATCAAAAGGGTTTTTAATGACAACCGACAACCTTTTATCCTTTACCCTTCATCCTTCCTATCACGCCCCTAAGAAATTCCCCGATACAAGGTAGACACAGAAGTTTGCCCCTACGAATTTCCCCAATTTTAGATTTTTACTCCTTCCCAAAACTGCCTATTGACAGCCTGCTATACCCATGTTATAGTAAGTGTGTAATAGACACGAAGTTGATAAAATATTATTTGTAGGGACATGATGCAGCGTGTCGAGGTACAAGGGTTAGGTTTAGAAACCAAATTTTTTTGATTTCAGTTAGTGTATAAATGACAGTAATAAGAGGCACAGCTATGGAAGGTTTCAGAGTAAAAACGGGCAGTATAATCGGGCGAGCACACAGCCAACATCAGGCTAATTGTCAGGATAAATTCGCCCTGACCACCGAGAAAATCGGTGAGCAACACTACCTGATTGGGGTGGTAGCGGACGGCTGCGGCAGTGGTAAACATTCTGAAATAGGGGCGGGTTTGTTGGCAAATTTCCTGGTGCGCGAGACCGCCCGCCAACTAGCGAAGGGGACTGACCTGACCGAATTGCCCAACCTGTTATATCCGGCGGCGGTTTGCTACCTGAAGCGAGTGCTGGCGGGCCTACAACCGGGCGACCCCGCCAACCTGGGCCAAACTGTGGCCGACTATTTTCTGGCAACCGCCCTGGGCTTTGTAATCGGCCCGGAAAAGGGAATTATTTTTACCGCCGGAGATGGGCTGTTGGCTATAAACGAAACTGTGAATGTGCTAGATAAACAGAACTATCCTGACTATCTGGGCTACCACCTGTTGGCGGGTTCGGAAATGCCAATGACTTTTGAAGTGACTGAATTTGAGGTGGCGGAACTGGAGCGACTGGCAATCTGGACGGACGGCCTCTGCCCCGAACATTTGCCGCAAACCTGGGGACATCAACACCCGCGCGGTTTGCAACGCCAGCTAAACCTATTGTCGCGCTCCGGCTGTCTGGTGGACGATACCACCGGGATTGTCATAGAAAAGTGCTGAGTAGCGAGTAACGAGTAACGAGTGAAAAGACAAAATTCGTAGGGTTTTAAAGGTAGCAGTGACTTTAGTCGCTTCTTCGCTCTGTGATATACAAAAGACTAAACCTTGACTACAAAATCCCTTGTTTTGTCATTCTGAACGAAGTGAAGAATCTTGCCAAGAATTAGTAGACTCTTCGCAAGCTCAGAGTGACAGCTCTCTTTAATTTTTGAGGTTAAACAGGCCAAAAGAAGCGACTAAAGTCACTACTACCATAAAACAGGGGGGCTAGGTCATGAAAGTAATAATCAAAGGCAAGCGCGTAACCCTCAAGGATAAAGATGTGTTGGGGACAGGCGGGGAGGCGACGGTTATTCGTTGGGACAATCAGGCCGTCAAACTCTATCATCAACCCAACCCCTGGCGCGAGGCTAAATTGCGAGCTTTTTTAACTCTAGCTCCCCGACTTCCCGTTAAGGTGGTCGCCCCACAGGAACTCGTTTTGGACGAACTTGGTCAGCAGGTGCTAGGTTTTACCATGACGGCCCTGCCCGTTGGCTATGAACCACTAGCCCGCCTTTACCAGCGCGGTTTCCGGGACGGCAGCGATTTCGACACCCGCAAGGTGGTGGAACTTTTGCTTGATGTGCAAACTACTTTACAGGCGATTCACACTGCCGGGTTGGTGGTGGGCGACCTGAACGATGCCAACGAGCTGTTTTGCGGCAAAGAGGTAGCCTTTATTGACACTGATAGCTACCAATTCGGGACATATCCCTGCTTAGTGGCAACTCAGGATTACCTTGACCCCCAGCTTTATAACGCCGATTTAGCCCAGAAACCTATGTTTATTCCGGCAAACGACTGGTACAGTTTTGCAGTGCTGGCTTTCCGAGCCTTACTGCTGATGCATCCGTATGGCGGCACTCACCCAACCTTGAAGCAACTAACCAAACGGGCTCAGGCGGGTGTAACGGTGCTGGACTCAGGGGTAATTTACCCCAAAATTGGCCTGAACCCGAAACTATTAACCGATGATTTGGCCCAACTATTTCAGCGAATCTTCGGGCAGGGCTGGCGAGGTATTTTCCCACCTAACGCCTTGCTGGAATATCGTGATACTTTGCAGGAATGTTCGGCCTGTCATAGCTGGTATCCTTACACGCGGGTCAGTTGCCCGACCTGTTCCGCCACCGCCGCTTTTGTAATGCCGCCGATGTTAGAGGTTTCGGGACTGCGGGTGGAGGAGTTTCTGGCAGTTAATGGCAAAATCGTTTACTGGCGGTTGTTGGGTGATACTTTTTATTGCATCACCCACGAGGAGGGTCAGGCCGTACTTTATTCCAAAGCTCTGGGCGGAGTAGCCCGGCGACAGGTGTTGTTCCGGCAGTTGGCGGGAGCGCACTACGAGTTGAGCGGGGAGTTTCTGGCGGTCAACCTCAATCCGGGGAGCGGCCAATTGTTGTTGCTGATTGACCTCACTGGCGATAAGCCGCAAGGTTTGGCTCAGACCACCACCAACCTTTTTGGCAATCAGCAAGCGATGTTTGGGTGCTCCGGGCGTTATCTTTATCGCATCGCGGGTGGCATGTTAATGCGCGGCGAAATAAAATGGGGGCAGTTAATCGAGCGGCCTGTGACGGGTGTGTTGGAAAATCAAACTTGGTTCGCGGTTGCCCCCGAAACCAGCCCCGGCAACGAAACTATTCTGGGCTATTCCCGGCTGTTTAACGCTTACGAATTCTTCCTGATAAACCGGGACGGGCGCAATACGGCAGAAGTCGCGCTGTTACAGGCGGGTGAAAGTTTGGTGGATATTAAAGTGGTATTTTCGGGTGGACTGGTCTTGCTAGGGCGGCGTACCCGACTGTTGGGGCAGGACTGGCTACGGCTGGAAGTGCTGAACTCGGCAGGGAAAGTAATTAACAGTCGCCGGGCCAAAGTAGAGGATTTTGGCAACATCCAGAGTTTGACGGGCATCGCTTTTGCTCATAATCTGGCTTTGCTGCCTACCGACGAAGGGACTTTGCGGGTTGACCTGGCAAGCGGGCAACAAATTCTCCTGACCAATACTCAGCCGCATGTAGGTGATGGCGATGGCTTAATTCCCTTTGGGCGTGGTCTCCTGGCAATCAGCGACAACCGCGTAACGAACCTGATTTTGACGGGAAAGTAAATTAGGGGATAGGGGTTGCGGGATGGGAAAATCTAAAATCAGGGGAATTCGTAGGGGCGGTTCGTGAACCGCCCTGCACCCGAATTACGAAATATCCTGTAAATCCTGTTCATCTTTGTTAATAAAAATTTTTGGGCAGGTACGGGGACCTGCCCCTACGAATCGGTTTCAGGAGGGCGCGGAGACCACGCCCCTACGAATTTACCGACAACCGATAACCGAAAAAAGAAAGGAAAAAATAATGACAACTCCAAAATTTTATCGAAATGACAAAGTAGGCACGCTCTACCAGCCGGATATGGCGGCGGCGGCCCAGACTGGGCAGGAAGCTAAAATCGCCCCCAGTAATCAGGACAAACGCCGGGTAATGCTGTTGCTGGTTGACCCCCAGGTGGATTTTATCCTGACTACTGGGACGTTATCCGTACCGGGGGCAATAGAGGATACCCAACGGACAATCGAATGGATATATCAGCATACCGGGGAAATTACTAGTATCGCGGCCTCGCTGGATAGCCATACTACTTTTCAGATTTTCTACCCGACCTGGTGGGGCAACGAAAAGGGCGAACATCCCGCCCCGTTTACTACTATTTCGGCGGAGGATATTCGCAAAGGGCTGTGGAAACCGTTGGTTGACCCGCTCTGGTCTTTGAAATATGTGGAGGATTTGGAAAAGGGTGGCAAATATACCCTGATGATTTGGCCCTATCACACTATGATTGGCACGCCTGGTCAGTCTATCGTCCCGGCATTGTCGGAAGCGATTATGTACCATGCCGCCGCCCGTCACGCTCAACCGACTTGGCTTATTAAAGGCTCGATTCCTCAGACCGAGAATTACTCGATTTTAGAGCCGGAGGTAAAAGTGCCAAACCATCCGTTGGGCGGGCTAAACACGGCCTTTCTGGATTTGTTGGCGAAATACGATTTGGTGTACGTGGCGGGGCAGGCCAAGAGCCATTGTGTGCTTTCGACGATGCGCTCGATTATGCAATATTTCAAGGGGCAGCCCGAAGTTATTGCCAAGTTGCGCTTCCTGATGGATTGCACTTCTTCGGTGCAGCACCCGGCGATAGATTTTGACGCGCTGGCAAACGCCGAGTTACAGGCAATGTCCACCCAGGGGATGCGCCTCGTCACTTCCAGAGACCCGATTGGGTAGGGGCTAGGGGATGGGGGTCAGGGGCTGGGAATTTCGTAGGGGCGGTTTTATTCCCTCTCCCTTGTACTCAGGGGAGAAGCCAGCTTACGGGTTAGGGTGAGGGGTTGCCTGGTTTATTCCTCACTTTGAACAACGAAAATTCATAGGGGTAGACCAATGTGTCTACCCTGAAAATACCATCCCCTAGCTCCCATCCCTCAAGACAACCTGTTCATTCTTGTGAATAAAAATCTTGGGCGACCCTGGACACGATGCATCGTGTCCCTACGAAATAACCAACAACTATCAAAGAAAGGAAAAACAATGAGCACCAATATAACTGACCTCTTTTCCAGCGCGGTAACAAATCAGGATTTGGACGCAACCGCCTCCCTAGTGCTGGTGGATAATCTGGACGCGGTAGCCCTGGCTGGCTGCAATGGTGTGGATATTGACGATATTTCCAGCGATGATGTGACGCTGGTAGCAGTGGCTCTGGACGAAAGCAGTTCGATGAGCGGCGAACGACAGGCCGTAATTGACGGTTTTAACCAGATGTTGAAAGCTTTGCAGGACTCGCGGCAGGCCGATTCTGTGCTGCTCAGTACCTGGACTTTCAGCACCGCGCCGAAACTGGCTTTTAGCTATACGCCCGTTACCAAGCTTGCGCCGCTAACCAAAAACGATTATAACCCGAACGGCGGCACGGCTCTGTATGATACTCTACTGGATGTTATGACTGGGCTGGTAGCCTATGGGCAGATGTTGCGGGATAACGGGGTGCGTACTCGTTGTGTGATTGTGACTATCTCGGACGGTGAGGACAATTCCTCGCGAGTTGCCAGTACCCAGGTGCGAACGGTCAGTAACGCCCTGGTCGCACAGGAGACCTACACCCTGGCTTACGTGGGGGTGGGCAGTGCCAACCTGCGCCAGATTGCCGATGAGGTGGGTTTCCCGGCGGTGCTGACGGTCAACGCCTCGGCCTCGGAAATACGCCGCACTTTCCAGCAAGTCAGTGCCTCGATCATCCGTAGCAATCAGGCTGGGTTCGCCAGCAACGGCTTCTTTATTTAGGGTTGTCAGTCGTTAGTTGTGGGTGGTCGGAGGGAATTCGTAGGGGCGACACCTGTGCCCTGTACTTAGGATATGCTGGTCGTCCAGCTCTCCTTGCGTAGGGGGGTTATAAACCGCCCGCCAGAAATTATTCACAAGGATAGGCAGGATAGATAGGTTCTATGGAGGGGCGGTTCGTGAACCGCCCTCTTTATATGCCTAATTTTACAGCACGATATTGACCAGTTTACCCTCGATATAGATAAACTTTTTGGGAGCGGCCCCGTTCAAAGCCTGCTCAACTTTGGGGCTAGACAACACCGCTTGCCGCACTTCTTCCTCGGTCACGTTCGCCGGGACTTCCATGCGGTCACGCACCTTGCCGTTAATCTGCACCACCACCGTCACGGTTGGGTCAGCCGCCAGTTCGGGCTTATACTGGGGCATTGCCTCGCTGTGAATGCTGGTGGTATGGCCCAACATTTGCCACAGTTCTTCGGTAATGTGCGGACACAAGGGGCTTAACAGCGTCAACAACGTTTCCAACGCCTCGCGCCAGACCGGGCTGGCCTGAATGCTAGGTGTTTCGGCGACGATTTTCAGCAAGCCGTTGTTGTATTCCATCAAACCACTCAAGGCGGTGTTAAACTGCCAGATTTCCAGGTCTTGATTCACCCGCCCGATAGTTTTGTGCTGCAAACGCTGGACACTAGCCTCAACTTTGGGGTCGGCGGTCATTCCAGCGGTGTCTGCCGCAATCGAGTCCGTTACCAAACCCCAGGCCCGACTCAGGAAACGGGCAACCCCGCCCACTTGCTGTTCTGTACTATCGTTCCAGTTGCCGCCCTTATCAAATGGCCCCAGGAACATCAGGAAAGCCCGTACCGTGTCCGCCCCGTACTGACCCACCAGCACATCCGGCGCAACCACGTTCCCTTTGGACTTGCTCATCTTGCGGCTATCGCGCAAAATCGTGCCCTGGTGGAACAGGTTAGTAAAAGGCTCCTCAAAGTTAATCAGGCCCATATCGTACAAGGCCATCGTGAAGAAGCGGGCATACAACAGGTGCATGGTGGTATGCTCGGCTCCCCCGATGTACTGGTCAACTGGCATCCACTTTTTGACCAACTCCGGGTCGAACGGCCCTTTGTCGTAGGTCGCGCTGCAATAGCGCAGGAAGTACCACGAACTGCACATAAAGGTATCCATCGTGTCGGTCTCGCGGCGGGCGGGGCCTCCACATTTAGGACAGGTGGTATTCACAAACTCTGGGATATAGTTCAGGGGCGACTCCCCGGTAGGTTTGAACTCCACCTCGGCGGGCAAAATTACGGGCAGTTGGTCTTCCGGCACAGGCTGGATGCCGCAACCATTCTGACAATAAATCATCGGGATGGGCGTACCCCAATAACGCTGACGACTTATCAGCCAATCGCGCAGACGGTAATTGACCTCAGCCTTGCCCCAGCCCTCTTGCTCGATAAAATCAATAAACTTTTTGACGGTTTCAGGGCTGTCCGGCAAGCCGTTAAACTGCCCGCTATTAACGACATGCCCTTCATGCACCAACGCGGCGGTCATGGTGTTAGCGTCCACCTCGTGGTCGTCCGGCATGTAGGTCAGAATTACGGGCAACTCAAACTTGCGGGCGAACTCAAAGTCGCGCTGGTCGTGGGCTGGAACCGCCATAATTGCCCCCGTCCCATAGCCCATCAACACATAATCCGAAATCCAGACTGGCACTTTCTCCCCGGTGAAAGGGCTGGTGACATAGCTGCCCAAAAAGACCCCGCTCTTCTCGCGCTCGGCATTGGTGCGCTCGATTTCGGTTTCGCCCTTAGCCAGGTTGACGTAGGCTTCCACCTCGGCCTTTTTCTCTGGCGTGGTCAATTTCTCCACCAACGGATGTTCCGGCGCAATCACAAAGAAGGTAATGCCGTAGACCGTATCGGGGCGGGTGGTGAAAATCGGCATATCATATTCCTGACCATCGGGGGCGGTGGCCTTGAAGTTAATTCGCGCCCCCTCGCTGCGCCCAATCCAATTGCGTTGCATTAACTTGGTTTTTTCAGGCCAGTTGATGCCTTTGTGTTCCAACAGGCGGTCAGCATATTTGGTGATGCGGAAGAACCACTGCTCCAACTCGCGCTTGATAACCAGCGTGCCACAGCGTTCGCAAGTGCCATCCGCCAATACCTGCTCGTTCGCCAACACCGTCAGGTCTTGGGGACACCAGTTCACGGCGGCTTTAGCGCGATAAGCCAAGCCCTTTTCGTATAGCTTCAGGAAAAACCATTCCGTCCACTTGTAATATTCCGGGTTGCAACTAACCACCTCACGCTCCCAGTCCCAGTTGTTGCCCATCGTCCGAAACTGTTTTCGCATGGTCTCAATGTTAGATAAAGTCCACTTACGAGGCTGAATACCCCGTTTGATAGCGGCATTCTCGGCGGGCAAACCAAAGGCATCAAAGCCAATCGGTTGCATCACGTTATAGCCCTTCATTCGCATCATCCGTCCGCGCACATCTCCGCCTACAAAGTTGTACCAATGCCCGATGTGTAAATCGCCGCTAGGGTAGGGGAACATCATCAGGTTATAGAATTTCGGGCGTGGGTCATCGTCAGGGGCGTGGTCAGCCCCTTCCTCATGCCACTTTTGCTGCCATTTTGGTTCGATTTCGTTGGGCCGATAAGCTGGTCTTTCGGCCCTGACCTTTTCGGTCTTTTCTTCCGGTCTAATTTGGGTGTCCATAATTGTCTATCTCCATAACATACTCCTTCACCGCCAGGGGTTGCCCATCAGGAAGGGTAAGGTTGTAATTTCTGACGAACCGGAAGCCCCGCCGCTGATAGAAAACGATTGCCGCCGAATTTTCAGCTTGCACCGTTAACCACAGCCGGGGCGGTCTAAGGTCAAAATCGAGGGTGTGTATTGTTGCCAGCATCTGGTTTAATAAGGCCGTGCCAATCCCTTTGCCCTGCCATTCGGGTAAAAAATATATGCGGGTCAGTTCGGCATCGGGGTGTGCGCCTGGTCGCAGCACAATTTCGCCAAAGCCAATCACTTCTTCGGCTTGCTCTGCCACCCACAGCCAGTTATCAATATCGGCCCGCCCCAATGAATAGTTCAAGGAGTTGTCGGAATAGCTACGCCTGATAAAGCCCGCCCGTGTCTCCGGGGAAATCGTTTCAGCGTAAGTAGCCTCCCAACTAATGCGGGCGACAGTGCGAATGGCCTCAATGTCCTGTGGATGAGCCCGCCGGACAATATATTGGGTCGTATTTGGTTGTGTTGAAATCTCAACCATAAAAATCACCATATAAAGCAAAAAAACGCCATTCCGTTACCCATACCCTTCTCGTTTTGGAGAAGTTCAGGGACGAAAGGCGTTGACCTTGCGCGTTACCACCCATCTTGACAGGGCCAAGCCGGGCTTGAGATTTTAAGATGGAGATGAGGGGGCTCGAACCCCTGACCCCGACACTGCCAGTGTCGTGCTCTCCCAACTGAGCTACATCCCCAGGTCAGATAAGTTTCTCAAGCGTTTCCAAGTTGGCACTATCCGCTCAATTATGGCTATAACGGGCTTTCCCGGCGCAGACTACCTTTTCAGGTTTACCAGCGCAACTCCCAGGCGAGTTCGGCCTTGTGCGTGCCACCTTTCCACCCTCGGCGGCTCTCTATGGTGCGGCGGCTTACTACTCCCGTTCGCAGTTTTTGGCGTTATTCCAGGCGGGGTATTAACTACCTCGCTCAGTGGGTTGTATCTTATCATATAGACGGTAAATTTGCAAGCGAAAATTTCACAGGTCAATAAAGAACAAGTGCGTATGTTAGA
>Ga0209511_1001329_pt1 | contig 22202 bp, 16 predicted proteins | sample SSSSmetaG_FD_184141 | JGI IMG/M metagenome (GOLD analysis project Ga0209511, IMG submission 184141) | Glacier valley bacterial and archeal communities from Borup Fiord, Nunavut, Canada, to study Microbial Dark Matter (Phase II) - ​SSSS... | ecosystem: Environmental > Aquatic > Freshwater > Ice >... | reverse complement strand
GAACTCGCAACATAGAACCAACTAAGGGCAGCTATACTAGTAGCTGCCCTTTTATTTTTTGCATTAGATTGCGATTATTTTATGCCCCCTCATCCACATCACGATCACTCTCATGACCATGACCATACACCCAGTCACAGTCACGGCCTTACCCGTACTCACGCGCACACCAATTCTGCAGACCATCTTGATGACGCTGACCACGGCGGGCGGCATCATCATCATATTCCGGGATCAAATCGTGCATTTGCGGTTGGGGTGGGACTTAATCTTGGCTTTGTGATTATTGAAGTCGGGTTTGGGCTTTGGACTAATTCACTCGCGCTACTCGCCGACGCAGGCCATAATTTTGGTGACGTGATTGGGCTATTGCTCGCATGGGGTGCCATGCGTCTGGCCCTGGTCAAGCCGTCACCGCGATATACCTACGGCCTGGGCAGCAGCACAATATTGGCGGCATTGGCCAACGCCATGCTGCTGATTTTGGCAACGGGTGCCATTGTGTGGGAGGCCACGCAGCGCCTGTCATCACCGGAGCCGGTTGCGGGTGGCGTAGTGATTGGGGTGGCGCTGGCAGGAGTGCTGATCAACGGCGCCACGGCACTGTTATTTATGCGTGGCAGTGAACATGATCTCAATTTGCGCGGTGCTTATTTACACATGGCCGCCGATGCCGCGGTTTCATTGGGGGTGGCGGCTGCGGGCGGCTTGATGTTGTTAGGCGGCTGGCTCTGGCTGGATTCGGCCACCAGTATCGTTATAGCTGTCGTCATTTTATTGAGCACCTGGGGGTTATTGCGGGAATCTGCACAATTGGCGATGCAAGCTGTGCCTCCCAGGATTGATGCTGTAGCAGTCAAGAATTATTTGTCCTCACTGATCGGCGTAGTCGAGGTTCATGATTTGCATATTTGGGGAATGAGCACCACTGAAACAGCGCTGACTGCACATCTGCTCATGCCGAACGGGCATCCGGGGGATGATTTTTTTGCAGAGGTGGCCGATGAGCTGGATCACCGTTTTCGTATTGGTCATCCTACCTTGCAAATTGAAACAGGTGATGCGATTAAGCCTTGCCCACTTGCGCCAGACCATGTGGTATGAATGCAGTTAAAGTCAATCAGAAATGACCGCCTAAAAAACGCGGATTTAGTCTAATGGTTTTTTACTAATCTATTTACAAACCATCCAAAGCGAGGACAAACATGTCGGCGAACTCTTCAGTATTCGATACTAAAACAGGCAGCACATTGCCTCGTCGCTGGCTCAACATCGCCAAAGTAGGGGTGGCCGCCATGGTTGTGTCTGCCGCTGCGGCGCTGGCAGCATCGGCCAGCGCGGCTGAAATTATTTTTTATGAATACGAAGGTTTGACTGGCCAGCAATTAAGCCTGCGCAATACCAACTCAAATTTTGAGCCGAGTGGTTTCAATGACCGCGCCAACAGCATTCGTGTGCGCTCCGGCACTTGGCTGGTTTGTACGGATGCTGAATTTCGCGGCACTTGCGCAACCTTTGCGCGAGGCGAATATCGCAGCCTGGATGCACGTTTTACAAATCAAATTTCTTCAGCCCGGGAGGTGGAAACCTACGGCAGTTCGACGGGTGATTACGCTAGTCGTCAGCGCCCTTTGATCGAGTTTTTCGAGCAGCGTGAATTTGCCGGCCAATCATTACTGCTGGATGCGGATACTGAAAATTTTAGTCCGCTCGGCTTCAATGATCGCGCGATTTCATTGATCGTTAGTGGGGGTACCTGGGAGCTGTGTACGGATGCGGGATATCGTGGCATCTGTCGAATTTATCAGCCAGGTCGTTATAACGATTTGGGCGCGGAGATGGCGCGGGAAATATCATCTGCTCGCCTGCAGTCAAGCGCGCAAAATTTTTCGGCGGCAACCGGTAATGGTGATGGTGTAGGCGAGGGCAATAGCAATCCAGGCAAGCTGATGCTTTATGATGCGGATGGTTTTCTGGGGCATGGCGTGAGTATTACGGGCGATGTCGCGAATCTTGATCATTCAGGTTTCAACGATGCCACGCAGTCCATAGTGATTGAACGGGGAGCCTGGGAATTTTGTACGAATGCAAATTTTAAAGGCGTCTGTCGCGTGATGGGGGTGGGCTATTATCGTCGCCTCGATGCTGACTTATACCGCGCGATTTCCTCAATCCGCGCCAGCACGGCAGCCCCCGTGAGTATGGGCGGGCGTCCGGGTGGTGGCCGCAATCCGAACGATGGGGCAGAATTGGTAATCTACGATCACCGCAGTTTTACGGGCCGAAGCTTTGGTACGCGGACTAGTATTGATAATTTGACCAGCAAGGATTTCAATGACCGCGCCATGTCAATGATTATTCACGCAGGTCGTTGGCAGCTCTGCAGCGATGCTAATTATGTTGGTCGCTGTGCCGTGTTTGGCCCAGGGCAATACGAACATTTGCAGGACTTGAATAACCGGCTTTCATCGATCAAGCGCATCATGTAAATCGTTGCTGAGCAATGTTGCCAGATCAGTGATTGGAGTCGCCTGTCAGCCACTGTCCCAACGCGCTATCTGCTTCGCGATAATGATGTTGAATTAATTTAAATACTTCACCCAGTGCCGCACGCGATGCGGCTGAATTTGTTTCCTCCGGTTGGTCTGTAAGCGTATCTTGCAGCCGACGCGCGCCTGTTTCCATGTCTCTGCATAGTGCCGCAACGCGCGGAAAGCCGACGCTCGCCGATGCGCCACGCAGACTATGGGCGGTGTCGGCTAGCCGTTTCCAGTCCTGCTTGACCAGGCAATCTTCCATAATGTGCATACGTTCAACTGCTTTGGTCTGAAAAAGATCGAGCAAGCTGGTAACGGGATCGGCTGCACTTTGGTGGATTGATTTAGTGGGCGTGGCCGGCAGATAACGCAAATCCTCCAGTTGGTCTTTGTCTAAAACGGGAATGGTATCTACGGGTGAAATATTGATCGCTGGTGCCGCTGTTGATACATCGGAAACTTCATCGGTCGCAGCCATGCCGACTTCAAGGCCGGGATCATGATTGGTCGGTGATTTAATGGCCTTGAGATCAAGCGGTATAAATGGCATGAGCGGTTGCGGATTTGCAGATGAGGGGCTTGCGTTTCCGGTCATGCCATTATCCTGGCTGGCGCGCGAAGCCCTGTTTTTTTGCTTGTAAAGGCGCGCCAATAAACTCGTCAAGTCGTTAGTGCGTATAGGTTTGGATAAATAGTCATCCATACCAGCGTCAAGATATTGTTCGCGGTCCCCCGCCATAGCATGTGCCGTCATGGCCACAATCGGCGGGCAGAGATGGCCTGCAAAGTGTGCGCGAATGGCATGCATGGCAGCTGTACCGTCCAGCTCAGGCATATGAATATCCATGAGAATGACATCAAAACGTCGAGATGTCGCCGCTTGCACTGCCAGCAATCCATTCTCAACTAGCGTAACCCGCTGATTGAGATTTCTGAGCATGCCGCTGATCACACGCTGATTAATTTCATTGTCTTCGGCCACCAAAATGTCCAGGACAGGCTTGCTGCTGTTGGCGTATTTATCGTTTGCTATCTGTTCGCCCGCAAGCGTATTTCTTTGCCGGATTCTGTCGGCAGGATCCAATTGCTCAGCCGCTTTGATCATCAACGGGCGAATGCCACTGTCAGCACTGAACTCACGTAACACAGCACGCATTAAGGCATCAAACATTTTTGGTCGGCCACAGGGCCTGAGTAAAAAAATATCATGCCGAACAGGCGGTATCACTCCGCGTTGCAGCAAATCCTGTCGAGAAAATTTGGATAGCAAAATGCAGGGTACGGGGAGTTGGTAATTGGCGGCACGCATGCCATCGATGGTGTCCATTGCGCGCTGTAATTTATCGCCCTCTTCGCTGGGCAATACACAATCGGTCATGATGATGTCGGTGAGCGGTTCGGCCAGCAGAGCCGCCGCCGCATTTTCCGGGAACACAACCGTGGTTTGGAAGCCCCAGCAGGTTAAAAAATAATGCATGCCTGGGTGGCGCGCGACACAGCTTTCGACCAACAATAAGCGCTTGCCGACAAAATCAAGGACATCGCGTTGCATGTAAGGGCTGAGTGGCCCTCGCGCTGCCTGGGTGGCAACGGTAAAGATAAAGGTCGTGCCCTCACCTTCTGTACTTTCTATTCTTACATCACCATGCATCAATTGGGTTAGACGACGAATAATCGCAAGGCCCAAACCGGTGCCGCCATATTTTCGGGTAGTTGATGTATCAGCTTGAGTGAATGGTTGAAACAGTTTGGACAGGCGTTCAGCCGGAATACCTATGCCGGTATCGGTGACGCGCCCCTCCAGTTCCAACTTGCCATCCAGGGTGTGTCTGCATGACATGGTGAGCTTGATTTGCCCGCGCTCGGTAAACTTGATCGCATTTGACAACATATTCAACAAAATCTGCCGGAGCCGTGTCGCATCACCCAAAATATAAAATGGCACGTCTTCACGTATATCGTAAATCAGGGCGAGCTGTTTTTCACGTGCTTTTTCGGCGACCAGTTCAAACGCTTCTTCAACCAGGGTAATAATTTCTACCGGTACTGCTTCCAGTGTCATCCGGCCGGATTCAATCTTGGAAAAATCCAGCACATCATCAATCAGGCGGAGCAGGGTATCGCCGGAAGCGTGAATCAGGCGAATATAGTCGCGCTGCTCGCCATTGAGCGAAGTTTCCGATAGTAAACCTGCCATCCCAAGCACCCCGTTGAGCGGGGTGCGGATTTCGTGGCTCATGGTGGCCAGAAACGCCTCTTTGGCCCGTGCTGCTTCTATCACCCGCGTATTGGCTTCGCGCATGGCCGCTTCAGCTTCTTTACTTTTTGTAATATCGCCGATTGAGCCCACAAAACGTATCGCAAGGCCGTCTTCATTGTGCTGGGCAACCGCGCGTACCCGTACCCAAATGTATTCACCGTTTTGTTTGAGGACGCGTGCTTCGGTATCGAAATAAGGCGTCTCGCGTTTGAAATGACGAACCAGTTCGCTAGCGAAGTGGTCCACATTATCCGGATGTAATTGGTCGCGCCAGGTTGTGTCATTCAAGGGTTGCTCGCGACTATATCCCAGCATCTGCATGAACCGCTCTGAAAAATAGCGATGTCCGCCTGGCTTAAGTTCGATATCCCAGATACCCTGCTGTGCAGAGCGAATCACCAAATCCAGCTGCTCTCGCTGCTGTGCAAGATCCTGCTCCAATTTTTTCTTGGGCGTTATATCGGTAATCGTGCCGATCAGCCCGTCAACCGTGCCGTCAGCACGGCGCAGTACCTGCTTGGAAATAATGGTTTCAAACTTGCGCCCGTTTGCATTGCTGATAAAGATCTCGTTCGCTTCATAGCCTTGTTCGGAGGCATAAAGGCTTCTGTCGGCCAACTCATTTTGCAGCGCCACTTCCGGGCGCTGGAAATCATGATTTGTCTTGCCCAATACATCCTTGCGGTTGCGCCCCGACAGTTGTTCCCAAGCGCGATTCACGGCCGTGAATCGGCCATCTGCGTCTTTACGAAAAATGGGATTGGGATTGAATTCGATCAGATCTTCCGTAAATTTCACCTGATCCTGCAGTTTTTCGGTAATGCGCGCCGCCAGTGTTTCAGCCTGATTACGCAGACGGGTGAGTAACCACACCAGTCCGGTTAAAAGCAGGGTGCCCATCAGGCCAACCAGAAAAATCGCGCGTGGTGTGTCGTTGGCCAGTTCGTGTTCCAGCAGCTGAGTACTTTCGGCCTGCAAGATCCACTGAGGGTGGTCGGCACCCACGTTTAGGTTCTGGGCATACTCTGCTGTGCCGGCCTTCGCGAGTTTGATATTGCTGTAAAGGATTTGGTTATTATTCAGCAATGTTAACGAGAGGCGCTGGTCCGAGTGGGCGCTGATGTAATTAACAATATCATCCAGGCGTATCAGCGCAGTCAGATGTCCCAGCAGCGGAGCCATTTTTGGGTTGAAGGTTGTTGCAGCACTGAAAACAGGCGTGATTGCTTTTATGCCCGTGGTTTTGGTTAAGGTGTTGTTTGATGAAGGTGCCGCATAGACGGGCAAAATGAGTGCCACTATTACGTTTGCATCTGACGGCTGATTGGTTAAACGTAGGGTATTGGTGGTCACCATTTCTCTGGTTTCATCGGCTAGCTTGAGTGCGATGATGAAATCGGGATTTTGTTCCAGATTAATTTGCTTGTCGTACATGGATAAGCTGGCTGCAAAATCGCTATAGCGACGGCTAATTAATATAGGATTGATTGGATCAACCGACTTATAAGTAATACGAACAAGGCCCCTAAATTCAGAATCGTCGCGACGATGGGCATCAAAAAAAATATCCCACGGCCCTGGTTCAATTTTCGGCAAGGCCGATACTAATGCCGAAGCACTACGCAGCAAATCAGCGGTGTTATGCAGTTCAGCAATAAGATTTTGCTGTGCGCTCCGCGCTTTTTCAGCAAACCGCGCCTGCGCCTCCAGTTTGCTGCGCTGATAACTTTGATAAGTAGCGGCCAATGTCGCCAGCATTAAGGCGATCAGGATAAGCCAGGGCGCTTCCAGTTTTAGACGCTTGGTCCGGGTATGGGTATGAGCCGCAGGATTTTTTGTCGTGAAGGATATATCCAACGGCGCGTGCGCGGGCTGAGTATTGCTCATGGAGTTGGGTGGTGACATTGGTTAAGAGTACATCAAGCCGGAGGCGCTGAAAATATTCAGTAGTACGTGCAGGAAAGGCATATTGATGGGCTTGGGGTTTATGGGTTTTGGGGCGTTGGCAAGAGGTACAAATCCATGTATTTCCCATTTTATGCTGCAGCAGAGCATACTCTGGCATCGAGACATGAATTAAATTGATTCTTGACTATTGATCCTTGGATATTGCTGCGTGATGGATATAGTTGAAAAAAACCGCGTAAATTATTTTAGGGCGAGCATACGACGCTCGTTGAGTGGAAACGTGCGCCAAGCTGCGATCCTACTTTCAGCGGGTATCTTTTTGTCGCCGCTGTTTTGCTCGTCGCTGGTCTCAGCCAATATTTATTCGTTCAAAGATGATACCGGGGTTGTGCATTTTTCAAATTTGCCGCATTTGGATAAACGCTATAAATTAGTCTATCGAATTCCTGTTTCGATGCAATCGCGTCCTAATGCGTGGTCTCCGAATGGGCCGAAAGCCGTCGATATTTCAAAGCTGGTGCCGATTATTGATGACGCCGCCAGATTGCATGGATTGGATCCTAAACTGATTCACGCGGTGATTAGAGCGGAGTCGGGCTACAACGCTGGTGCGATGTCGCCCAAAGGTGCGGTGGGCTTGATGCAGCTGATTCCTTCTACCGCACAACGTTATGGCGTCAACAATATTCATGACCCGACTGAAAATATTTTTGGCGGCGCACGCTATTTGCGTGACCTGCTAAAAATGTTCAACGGTGATATGGAGCTGGCGTTGGCTGGTTATAACGCGGGCGAAAATGCGGTGATCCGCGCGGGCAATCGCATTCCGCCTTATCCGGAAACCATGGCCTATGTGCCGAAGGTGATGAGCTTTTATAAAAGTGTGGATTTGAAACGCTTTTAGACCGCGGCTGATCGTAAAGCTAAAGCAGCACCAGATTGTTGCGATGAATCAGCTCTGGTTCAGCAAGGTAGCCCAAACAGGATTCAATCTCGGCAGTCGGGCGTCCCGCGATTTTGGCGGCTTCTTGCGATGAATAGTTTGTCAACCCGCGAGCAAGCTCATGACCGTCGGTGGTCATACAGCTCACCACTTCGCCGCGCTCGAAAGTCCCTATCACACCCGTTACACCAATCGGCAGCAAGCTCTTGCCGTCTTGACTTAATGCACGTGCGGCGCCTGCGTCTAAAGTGAGGCGTCCGCTGGTTTTTAGATGTCCGGCCAACCAGGTTTTTTTCGCCTGCAATGAAAGTGTTTCAGCGCTGAGTCGGGTGCCAATCGCCTCGTCAGCCAGTAAACGTAGCAGCACATCGGGTTCCCGGCCATGGGCAATCACGGTGGATGCGCCGGACAGCGCGGCTTTTCGTGCGGCCAGCACCTTGGTCAACATGCCGCCGCTACCCAGTGCTGAGCCCGCGCCGCCCGCCATTGCTTCCAGGCTGAGCTCTCCTGCCTTTGCAGCTGTAATCAATGTGGCGCGGCGATCTTTGCGGGGATCGGCGCTAAACAGGCCCCGCTGATCGGTGAGGATGATGAGCTCATCGGCTTCGATCAGATTGGCCACCAGAGCGGCTAGTGTGTCGTTATCGCCGAATTTAATTTCATCGGTAACCACTGTATCGTTTTCATTGATGATGGCAATGATGCCAAGATCGATCAGCGTCGTTAAGGTCGAGCGGGCGTTCAAATAACGCTTGCGATCTGCCAAATCATCGTGAGTGAGCAAAATCTGCGCAGTGCCCAAGCCATGCTCGCGAAACGCAGATTCGTAAACCTGTATCAGACCCATTTGCCCCACCGCAGCCGCCGCTTGAAGTTGGTTTAGCTGATGCGGACGTGATTTCCAGCCGAGGCGCTTAATGCCTTCCGCAATCGCACCAGACGATACCAGCAGAACCTCATGACCGAATGCAGCCAGAGCAGCAATCTGCCGAACCCAATCATGAATGAGGGCGTGGTCAACGCCTGCACCGTGATTGGTAATGAGGGTGGAGCCGATTTTGACGACAATGCGCTTGAGTGGTTTGGGTTTAGACATGAGAGATTAATTTTTAAGCTGAGCCCTTGAAAATTATAAGGCAAACTCAAGGCAGGGTGCGGATTTCAAGCCTTTTTTGCCTGAAGAGGCCCGCGTAACCTAGCGTTTCAATCTGTTGGCAAGCGTACGGTCGGGGTTGGCTGCAGGCTCAGGAGCATCTTTTAATGCTTGTTGTTTCAGCGCATCGACATGTTCCATGATCGCAAATGTCAGTGCCGGGCAGCCTTCGGTTTTCATGGCCGAAATAATGAAATGCGGGCCTTTCCATTTGAGTGCTTTGATGATGGCTTTTACGCGTCGCAGAGCCTCGGCAGGCTCCAACAAATCGGCTTTATTGAGCACCAGCCAGCGTGGTTTATCAAACAGCGATTGATCATATTTTTTGAGTTCGTTGACGATGGCTTTTGCTTCTGCCGTGGCTTGCTTGACCGGATCAACTGATTCATCAAACGGCGCAATGTCGAGCAAATGCAGCAGCAAATGGGTGCGCTGCAAATGTTTCAAAAACTGGATGCCCAGCCCCGCACCTTCAGCGGCGCCTTCAATCAAACCGGGCACGTCGGCAATCACAAAACTCTTGTTGTCCGAGACGCGCACCACACCCAAATTAGGGTGCAGCGTAGTGAACGGATAATCCGCTACTTTCGGCCGTGCCGCCGATACAGCGCGAATAAAGGTTGATTTTCCCGCGTTCGGCATGCCAAGCAGACCAACATCTGCCAGCACTTTCAGCTCGAAATGAATTTCTTTGGTTTCGCCGTCGGTGCCCTGCGTGGTCTGGCGCGGCGCGCGATTGGTGCTGGACTTAAAATGCAGGTTACCCAAGCCGCCGCGCCCGCCTTTGGCGATTAGTACGCGCTCTTTATCATGAGTTAAATCAGCAATGATTTCTTCGCTGGTTAAATCTTTAACCACGGTGCCAATGGGTACTCGCAGCGTGATGTCATCTGCCCCGCGACCGGTACAATCCGCACCGCGCCCAGGCTCGCCATGCTTGGCGCGGAAGATCCGCGCGAATCGATAATCAACCAGGGTATTGATGTTGACGTCGGCGATCACATAAATCGAGCCGCCCACCCCGCCATCCCCGCCATCGGGCCCGCCGAACGCGATGTATTTTTCGCGGCGCATCGAGGCCGAGCCGTTGCCCCCTTTGCCAGCGTGAACTTCGATACGGGCTTCGTCAATAAATTTCATAAATTATTCTACTTGCAGAAACAGCCACTAAAAATAACCAGCGACAAAATAAAAGGCCCCGAAGATACGTCTTCGGGGCCTCTATGTTTGCCTAGAGCCTGCGAAATTACGCTGGCAAAATGCTGACCGTGCGGCGTTTTCTTTCGCCTTTAATCGCAAACAAAACCTTACCGGTTTTCAGCGCGAACAAAGTGTGATCCTTGCCCATGCCAACGAATTCACCCGCATGGAATTCGGTACCGCGCTGGCGCACGATAATCGAACCAGCCGGAATGAGCTCTCCGCCATAGGCTTTAACGCCCAGGCGTTTTGATTCTGAGTCGCGGCCGTTACGTGAACTGCCGCCTGCTTTTTTGTGTGCCATTGTCTATCTCCTTGGTCTTAAGCCGTGATTGCGCCGATTTGAATCTCGGTGTAATTCTGACGGTGACCCTGACGTTTTTGATAATGCTTACGACGACGCATTTTGAAAATGCGTACTTTGTCAGCACGACCCTGGGAGACAACGGTAGCCGAGACTTGCGCACCCGCCACGAGAGGTTTGCCAATTGTGACGGTTTCACCCGTACCAACCATCAATACTTCATCAAGGACGATCTGCGAGCCCACGTCTGCCGGTATCTGTTCTATTTTGATTTTTTCACCAGCCTGGACGCGATACTGCTTCCCGCCGGTTTTTATGACCGCATACATGGTTAAACTCCTAAAATATTTTCGTGATTTCACCAAGTCAAATGCTATTGAACGACAATTGACCCAGCGAACCCGCTATTATACGAGCCTGTCGATGGCCCGTCAATTCAAATATTGCGCTGAAAACAGGGGCTTAGCGTGCATTGAAGGTCTTTTAAGCGGGTTTGTTATACAACATTAATGTCGGGTTGATAGTTTGAGACGATATTACGTAACCTGTGTTTTACCATTTTTAGCATAGCCAAATGAATACAGCTTTGATGAATACAATCCCCCCAGCATCTTTAGTCAAACCCACTGCCAATGTTGGCGTAAACGGGCCGACTCTCGATACATTTCGGGGCGTGATTGCAGCTGATATGCAAGCCATCGATAGTGTCATCCGCACGCGTTTGGCGTCGGAAGTGGTGCTGATCAATCAGATTGCCCAGTACATTATTGGCGCAGGCGGCAAACGGCTGCGCCCCGCGCTGGTGGTGTTGGCCGGTTGTGTGGCCGGTGCGCCTAAAGCGCATGTTCATGAGATGGCGGCAGTGGTTGAATTTATTCATACCGCCACGTTGCTGCACGACGATGTGGTTGATAAATCCGATTTACGGCGCGGTCGCGATACGGCAAATGCTATTTTTGGCAATGCCGCCAGCGTGCTGGTAGGTGATTTTCTTTACTCCCGCGCCTTCCAGATGATGGTGGAAGTAGGCTCGGTGCGCGTAATGGGCGTGATAGCGGAAGCCACCAATATTATCTCGGAGGGCGAGGTGCTGCAGCTGATGAACGTGCGCGATGCCGATATTGATGAGGATAATTATCTTCGGGTGGTTCGTTATAAAACCGCTAAATTATTTGAGGCCGCGTGTCGTCTCGGCGCCATTTTGGGAAACGCTTCGCCCGCAGACGAAGCTGCACTTGCTACCTACGGCATGCATATTGGTACGGCATTCCAGTTAATTGATGATGTACTGGATTATTCGGGCGATGTGAACGAAACCGGTAAAAATGTCGGTGACGATCTGGCGGAAGGTAAGCCCACACTACCGCTAATTTTCGCTATGCGCGAGGGTACTGACGTCCAACGCGAAGTCATTCGTCGTGCCATTATGGAAAGTGATGTGGATGACGACGGTGCGGCCGAAGCGCATATGGAGGCCGTGATGGCCGCCATTCAGGCCACCGGTGCAGTGGACTATGCGCGCGATGCCGCCAAAGCAGAGGCCAGGCTCGCAGAGAAGGCGATTAGTCATTTGCCGGATTCCGTTTACCGCGATGCTTTGTTACAATTATGTGTGTTCGCGGTTGAGCGCAAATACTAAATAGGCAGAGTTGACAACACAGAAAATGCTCGCCATACAGCAACTTTCTGGGCGCGGCCTGGTACATGAAGCACGCTATGTTTGGGACGTAGAGTTTGGCGGTTTGAATCCGCTCACTCAAACTACAGCGAAGCAGGTTTTGAGCAGTTTGCAGACAGATTTTAGGGTGAGCCTGTGCTTTGCACAGGCTTTTTTATGAGAGCCGTTCCTTAGATTGATTTTTTATAATCTAATTACTTTTTTCAAATTCTTTAGCGTTAACACGTAAAAAATATGGCTGCGCACTTTCATGAACGCGTCTTGAGCGTTCAACACTGGACCAACACTTTGTTCAGTTTCACCACCACCCGTGATCCGTCGTTCCGGTTCCTGAACGGCCAATTCACCATGATCGGTATTGAGGTAGACGGCAAGCCGCTGTTGCGCGCCTACAGCATGGTGAGTGCCAATTATGAAGAGAATCTCGAATTTTTTTCGATAAAGGTGCAAAACGGCCCGCTCACCTCGCGTCTGCAGCATCTCCAGGTTGGCGATACCCTGCTCGTCAACAGCAAAGCCGTAGGCACACTTATTCTGCAAAATCTGCTGCCCGGCAAAACCCTTTATCTGCTGTCGACGGGCACCGGAATGGCACCATTCATGAGCGTTATCAAAGACCCTGAAACCTACGAGCATTTTGAAAAAGTGGTGCTCGTACATGGCTGTCGCCACGTGGCGGAGCTGGCGTATCACGAGCTGATTACCCACGAGCTGCCGCAAAATGAATTTTTCGGCGAGCTGGTGCGCGAAAAATTGCTGTATTACCCGACCGTCACGCGCGAACCTTTCCGTAACCAGGGGCGCGTCACGACTTTAATGGATACAGGCAAGTTGATGGACGATCTGGGTTTGCCGCATCTGGATATTGAGCGGGACCGCATCATGATTTGCGGCAGTCCTGAAATGCTTAAAGACACCAAGGCCTTGCTGGTTAAACGCGGTTTTCAGGAAGGCAATATGAGCACGCCCGGCCACTTCGTGATTGAGCGTGCTTTTGTTGAAAAATAGCGCGTCAGGCAAGATGCTGACTCCCCGGTAAAGCGCAAATGCTGAGTGGATTACCGCAAGTGCGTTAGCATGATGCCATCACGGTTTTTGCAGAAAGCGGGTTGATGGGCAAAATTCTTTTCATGTTGCTGATTGCAGCGATCACATGGGTGCTGTTCAAAAAACGCGCCGGGCCGCCGCCAGCGCATAAAACCAAAGACCAAGCCACCGCCAATCCGGTCACCGATTCTGATTCCGCCGTATCAGGCAAGCAGGCGGATCATTCGGGGAGCCCCGAGCGTATGGTTGCTTGCGCGGCATGCGGGGTTTTCATGCCTGAATCTGACAGCGTTATCCTTCATGGCCAAGTAAGTTGTCGTGCGCCGGAACAATGTGCCCATTATTTCCATTCGTCTCAACACCCTCATCGTTCTGACGGCTCACGTCCGGGTGCAGGTAAAAATTGAAGCCGGCTCCCATTTTATTGGCTGCTCAGTCAGACTTAGATAAGCTTACCAGCCCCGTTAAGCTGGCGACCCCGTCGACTACGCTTGCCGCGTCTTTTAATGCCGTGCTGATCCCCGTCCTGGGTGATCACAATCTCGCCCTTGCAGCATTGTGGCGATCCCTCAGAGCATTTTGTATTTATCGACTTGTGATCGCGCTGATTTTGGCGATTACCTATTGGGGTTTCCACCGTTTCCAGATTATTGGGGCGACTTCTTCGTTGATGGCAGCGTCGGTGATCGCGATCTACTTTGTGGTGTCGCTGAGCTTGCTGGCGGCAGCCCAAATGCGCTTCCCATCGGCGGGCGTCCACCTGACCGCGCAGGTGGTGGCTGATGTGGTGGGCATGACGCTGCTCATGCATGCTTCTGGTGGTACGCGCAGCGGCATTGGGTTGTTGCTGTTGATTACGCTGGCCGCAGCAGGATTGGTATCGCGCGGACGAATGGCGTTTTTCCATGCGGCGCTGGCGGCTCTGGCGGTATTGTTTGAGCAGAGCTGGCAATTACTTTATCAAGACGGAAACGCAGGCGATTTTGTGCCTTCAGGTTTGCTCGCAGCAACCTTTTTTGTGGTGGCCGGATTGGGTCATACCCTCGCTAAATATGCCAGCGGGGCCGAAAAAATTGCCGAAGCGCGCGGCGTTGATCTGGCCAATCTGGCACAAATCAATGAGCTCGTCATCCGCGACATGCAGGACGGTTTTGTGGTGGTCGACGAGAGCGGCATGATTCGTCAGCACAATCCGCAAAGCGAAACTATGGTGGGCGGCCTGCACGACGCGACCGGCCGTTCGCTCGCAGATGCAGCGCCGCAAATCGCTGTGCTGCTGGGTCATTGGCAACGTGATCAGGCGCGCATTTTCCCGATGATGCGCGACGCTATTACGCAAAAAGATTATCAGGTGCGGTTTGTGGCAATAGGTGAAAAACGGCCTTCGCCAACCGTTGTTTTTATCGAGGATGCCGGGCGTATTCGGGTGCAGGCGCAGCAAATGAAGCTGGTTGCTCTGGGTCGGCTCACGGCGTCAATCGCCCATGAAATTCGTAACCCGCTTTCCAGCATTAATCACGCCTCCGAATTATTGAAAGAGGATGTTGATCGCAATGAATCAGACCAGCGTTTGCTGACTATCATCCAGCAAAATGCACATCGTCTGGATCGTATGGTGCAAGAGGTGCTGTATTTGAACCGTCGGGATCGCGCTCATCCAGAACCGATTGATGTGGCAGCTTATTTGGCGCAATTTTTACGGGATTTTTGCGCGAACGAGAAGGTTGATCCGAGCATTGTTTCGCTCGGCATTGAGACGCCGCGACGGCTTGTGTTTGATCGCAGTCATCTTGATCAGGTATTGTGGAATCTGATGCGCAATGCCTGCCGTCATGGCAGCGGGCAGGTGGGCAGCGTTCGGCTTACAGTGCGCAACGCCGCCGCCGCGGAAACCATGTGGCTGGTGGTTGCCGATGATGGTCCTGGAGTGGCAATCGAAGCCATGCCGCATTTGTTTGAGCCCTTTTTCACCACGGATAGTCAGGGAACCGGGCTGGGGTTGTATATTGCACGGGAGTTGGCAGAAGTGAATGGTGCGCAGATTGAATATATGGCCAATGACATCTTCGCCGCAGGGCGCGGCGCATGCTTTCGCATCACCGTCAAAGGGGCCTGAACATGACGGTTGCAATGCAAAATATCAATCTACCCAGGGACCATAAAATTTAGCTATGACTGCCAAACATGTATTGATTGTTGATGACGAGGCCGATATTCGCGAGTTGCTGGTACTCACCCTGATGCGCATGGGCATAGAAGCCGACACTGCGGCTACGTGCGAACACGCTTTTGCCCGGCTTGCCGAACGTAGCTATGATTTATGTTTGACCGATATGCGCTTGCCCGATGGCGATGGCCTCACCGTCCTGGAGCATATTGCTGCCCATCACGGTAATACGCCGGTGGCCGTCATCACGGCTTACGGCAGCACTGAAAATGCTGTTGCCGCATTGAAGGCGGGCGCCTTTGATTACATTTCCAAACCCATTCAGCTCAAGCCATTGCGCGAGGTTATTACCTCGGCACTAAATTTGCCGAAGCACGCTGCTGAACGTACGCGAAAGCCGGTCACCGCGGTGGATAAACTGCAGGCCAATAATGCCGCTGCAGCGCTCGCCAATATCGGTCCCCGCCTGCTGGGCGAATCTGCTCTCATTGCAAAGGCACGCGACATGATCAGCAAACTGGCGCGCAGCCAGGCACCGGTTTATATCGCCGGAGAATCCGGCAGCGGCAAGGAAGTGGCCGCACGCTTGATTCATTCCGGTTCGGCCAGACGCGATGCCGAGTTCGTCGCCGTTAACTGCGGCGCGATCCCCGAGAATCTGATGGAGAGTGAATTTTTTGGCTACAAAAAAGGCGCTTTTACCGGTGCCGACAGCGATAAAGATGGCTATCTGCACGCCGCAGATGGCGGCACATTGTTCCTCGATGAAGTAGGCGATTTACCGCTGCTGATGCAGGTGAAACTGCTGCGCGTCATTCAGGAAAAAAAGGTTCGAAAATTAGGCGAGACCATCGAGGTGCCGATTGATTTTCGGATCATCAGTGCCACTCATAAAAATCTGGCGGATAAGGTTGCCGCCAGTGAATTTCGCCAGGATTTATTTTATCGTCTGAATGTCATCGAACTCAAAATGCCGAGCCTGCGCGAGATTCCCGAAGATATTCCATTGATGGTGACGCAGGTGTTGGAACGCCTCGCCGCGCAGGTACGAATGCCGGTGCCTGAATTAACCAAAAATGCACTCAATGCCTTGATGGATTATGACTATCCCGGCAATGTGCGCGAACTTGAAAATATTCTCGAACGCTCCTTGGCTTTATGCGATGGCAAGGTAATTCATGAAGCAGATTTATACCTGACTGAAGCGCGCGATACGACGGGCAGTGGTGCGGCTAATTTATCCGGAGAACGCACTTTGCCGCTGCACGAATACCTGGATCAAATTGAGCGTCAGCAAATTATGAAGGCGCTCGAGTCTACGCGCTTTAATAAAACCGCCGCTGCCAAAGTGTTGGGAATTACTTTCCGGTCATTGCGCTATAGGCTCGACCGCCTGGGAATTGAGTGAGCATTGGGCATCTCACCGCGTTGCACCGGAGCTGCTGACCGATAACGTTATCTGGCGGGGTTTTCTAAAACAGGCATTCCCAAAAAATGGAAATGCCGGGCTTTTCCTGAAGATTTGACTTGTTTTGGACTTATCTGCCTGCGCAACGCGTTTTGAACGCCGGTTTTATGCCCTCTAGCAACCACAAACCCCAGCACTGGCGTGGCCTCCAGGCATTTTTTGGCTGGAAAAGCGCGTCATTTAAGGGCCTTTTCCTTCTTCACAAATCACTTTAACGTCAAGCCTCTTTTAAGCCATCTTTTAGCGCTTGAAGTGCTTGTTTTTGTTCGTAAAATTCATGCAAATAAATTACTGTTGCATTTTTTGGAAAGCGCACGATATAGTGTGCGTAACCCGTGCTGACACAAGATGTTGTGGCGGCTGTGGATATTTCTGTTCCTAACTGGTCGTATAAGGTTGGGACGCGCGGTGGATAGCCTGTGGATAAGTTTTTGCACTCCCAATACTATCCCCGTGTTCGGCAGATTTGTTCAATATTGCGTGCTTGTTTTCATCACGCGATGTTTGGCAAATTTGTTTCGCCAGAAAGCTCCACCGGTTTGTACCAGTTGGAAGTGCTGGATCAAATCGGGTAGCTGGCGGGGTGCAGTTGGTAAATGTGAAGTGCGTGCAGTGAACGTTGCAATGACCGTTGCAATGAGCGTAATACAAACGGCATACGTACAGAACATTTCAGCTCACCGTATTTAAAATCAAAAAAGTATTTATGAGGAGACACACTATGCGACAGGCATCCGATATCGCGACGGCGAACCCGGTATTTAGCAGCAACCTGCTAGCTTCATCACCAACCAGCAATGCTGGCGCCGCTGAATCGCAATATCAGGCTTACAAGATTATTCGACGTAACGGTTCTATCGCGCCGTTTGCGCCGGACAAAATTGCGATTGCCTTGACCAAAGCTTTCCTTGCTGTTAACGGCGGCCATGAGGCTGCCAGCGCACGCATGCGTGATCAGGTGCGTGAGCTTACCCAGGCCGTGGTTGCGGCGTTACTGCGTTTCAAGCCCTCCGGTGGCACCTTTCATATCGAAGAAGTGCAGGATCAGGTTGAGCTCGTGTTGATGCGCGGCGGCGCACATGAAGTGGCGCGCTCTTATGTGCTATATCGCGAAAAGCGCAATATGGAACGCGCGCAGGCCAAGGCGCAGGCCCCGGCGGCAGTGGCCACCACGCTGAATGTCACCGTGGACGGTCGGAAAGTCCCGCTGGACACCGATTTCCTGTTTGGTGTGATCCAAACCGCCTGCGAAGGTCTGGGTGAATTTGTTGAGCCGCATGGTATTTTTGAAGCCACCCTGAAAGATTTGTACGACGGTGTGCCTGCGGATGAAGTATTTAAAGCCGCCACTCTGGCAGCGCGCACTCTGATCGAGAAAGACCCGGCTTATACCAAAGTCACTTCGCGCCTGCTCATGCATACGATTCGCAAAGAAGTGCTGGGCGAAGAAACCGTGCAGGCCGATATGGCGACCCGCTATGCCGAATATTTTCCAACCTTTATCAAGAAAGGTATTGCCGCTGAGTTGCTCGATGAGCGTCTCGCGCAATACGATCTGAAAAAACTCGGGGCTGCCTTAAATCCGGCGCGTGATGGTCAGTTCACCTACCTTGGATTACAGACGTTGTACGACCGTTATTTTTTGCACATTGAAGAGCAGCGCATTGAATTGCCACAGGCGTTTTACATGCGCGTGGCCATGGGCTTGTCACTCAATGAAGTGAATCGCGAAGCCCGTGCGATCGAGTTTTATAACGTGCTGTCGTCGTTTGATTTCATGTCGTCCACGCCCACCCTGTTTAATTCCGGTACGCGTCGCTCACAGCTGTCATCGTGCTATCTCACCACGGTAGCCGATGATCTCGAAGGTATTTATGAAGCGCTGAAAGAAAACGCCTTGCTTTCCAAGTTTGCCGGGGGTCTCGGCAATGATTGGACACCCGTACGCGCACTCGGCAGCTACATTAAAGGGACCAACGGTAAATCCCAAGGTGTAGTGCCGTTTTTGAAAGTGGTGAACGATACGGCGGTAGCGGTCAATCAGGGCGGCAAACGCAAAGGTGCGGTTTGTGCGTATCTCGAAACCTGGCATCTCGATATTGAAGAGTTTCTTGAGCTTCGCAAAAATACCGGCGATGATCGTCGTCGCACGCACGACATGAACACCGCCAACTGGATTCCCGATCTGTTTATGCGCCGCGTGATGGAAGGTGCAAACTGGACCTTGTTCTCGCCATCGGACGCGATTGATCTGCACGATAAATTTGGCAAGGCATTTGAAACCGCGTACGTTCGCTACGAAGAAAAAGCCGCACGTGGCGAAATGAAGCTGTTCAAGACTGTGCCCGCGCTTACACTCTGGCGCAAAATGCTGTCGATGCTGTTTGAAACCGGCCATCCGTGGATCACTTTCAAAGACCCCTGCAATATTCGCTCGCCGCAAAATCATGTGGGCGTAGTGCATTCATCGAACCTCTGCACCGAGATCACGCTCAATACCAACGATAGCGAAATCGCCGTCTGCAACCTGGGCTCAGTCAACATGGTGCAGCACATGATGACGGACGCAAATGGCGTAAAAACACTCAACCACGCCAAGCTCAAAACGACCATCACCACCGCGATGCGGATGCTCGATAATGTTATCGACATCAACTACTACGCAGTTAAAAAAGCGCGTGATTCCAACCTGCGCCATCGTCCCGTCGGCCTCGGCATCATGGGCTTTCAGGATTGCCTGCATGAGCTGCGCTTGCCGTATGCCTCCAACGAAGCGGTCGCATTTGCGGACACCTCAATGGAAGCCGTGTGCTACTACGCCTACTGGGCATCGACCGAGCTGGCTGAAGAGCGCGGCCGTTATTCATCGTACAAAGGCTCACTCTGGGATCGCGGTATTTTGCCGCAGGACGGGCTGGCATTGTTGCGCGAAGAGCGCGGCGGCTATCTCGAAGTTGATATGTCGAGCAGCATGAATTGGGACAGCCTGCGCGCCCGCATCAAAGATTACGGCATGCGCAATTCCAATTGCGTCGCGATTGCGCCAACCGCCACGATCTCGAACATCATCGGCGTCTCCGCCTGCATTGAGCCGACCTACCAAAACCTGTTCGTGAAATCGAATCTCTCCGGCGAATTTACGGTCGTCAATGATTACCTGGTGCGTGATCTGAAAGTACGCGGCCTGTGGGATGAAGTGATGATCGCCGACATCAAATATTTTGATGGCTCATTAGGCAAGATTGATCGCATCCCCGCTGATTTGCGCGAGCTCTATGCGACTGCATTTGAGGTTGACACAAGCTGGGTGATTGAAGCCGCCTCGCGTCGCCAAAAATGGATTGATCAGGCGCAGAGTTTGAACATTTACATGGCCGGCGCATCCGGTAAAAAGCTGGACGACACCTACAAGCTCGCCTGGCTGCGCGGCCTTAAAACCACTTACTACCTGCGCACGCTGGCCGCAACTTCAGCCGAGAAATCAACCGGTCGTGGCGGCGAATTAAATGCGGTTCCGATCAGTGGCGGCATGGTGGCTACGGGCATGGGCGCAATGAGCGCAGCCGGTAGTGCCGTGAGCGCATTCGGCGCATCGAGTGCATCAAGTGGCGGTGCGGCTTATTCCGAAGGCGCAGGCGACGGTCAGGCCGAAGGCGCTAAATTTTGTTCAATTGATAACCCGGAATGTGAGGCCTGCCAATAAATCTTTTCTACTACGAAAGGTTGGATAACTGCGTTTTTTCCCGTGAATGAGTCTGCAAAGTATTTCAAATATTTTAATGCGCATACACAAATGTTCAAACCCGGCAAAGGTCACACCGCTTTTGCCGGCCTAAACTTAAAGGATAGACAATGCAATTTCATATCTTCCAGGATTCAAGACTCGAATGGCGTTGGCAACTCAGCAGTGACGAAGGCAAAAAAATTGCCGATTCCGGTCACGGCTATCGCGACAAAGACGCCTGCCTTGAAACCATTTCGCAAGTAAAAGGTTCAGACCAAGCCATCGTGCTCGAAAATGTTTCCAGCCTGATGAATACCGAGCTACTGCAGATGCCCGGTTTTTTTAGGCAGCACTAATGCAGCAATAATCGTGGCCGCAAGCGTTTCGTAATAACAGCGCCAAGAGTAAAAGAGTTAGCAACAAAATCAGCAAGAAAATCAGTAGAGGAATTGGCAACAGAATTAGCACCAGAATCAGGCGCAGCAACTACCAGGAGGCAGCATGGTCTTCCATATTTATCAGGATATTCGCAACGATTGGCGTTGGTATTTATCGGCACCGAATGGCGCAAAATTAGCCACCGCCGCAGAAGCCTACAAACGCCGAGGCGATTGCGTATTGGCGATCAAACGGATGCGAGAAGCCGTAGCAGCACCGATGTTTTATGACAACTTTGGCAGCTTGGCCGACGCCACTTCAGGCGTGCGCTTAGCGGTTGCAAGTTAACCCGAATTTTAGCAGCACCAAATCGAACAGATTCATGCCGATGCTTTTGCTTTCTCGATTTTCAGTAAGCCACGGCCAAAACAGATCCATCTAAATAACAGGAGCCATACATGTCTTTATCTTGGGATGACACACCGTCCGCCATTTTGCCGCCGCCGTCCCCGCAACAGGGCTTGGCCCATAGCACAGCCGCACGCCACGAGCCATCAACGCTGGCCGCGCGTGCGCATGCCGCCACTGGTATCCTCGCACGCGAATTCGCCGCCGATTATGTCGTGGATAAGGTAGATGGGGTTGCCAACCGCCCCGCCGACATGACCGATGAAACCGCCAGTATCGATCAGCGTTTCACCCGCGTGCGTGCCGAAGACAAGCGCGTGATCAACGCCAAGACGGATGTAAATCAGCTCGTGCCGTTCAAATACAAATGGGCGTGGGATAAATATCTGGCCGGCTGCGCAAACCACTGGATGCCGCAGGAAGTCAACATGAACCGCGACATCGCCACCTGGAAAGACCCGAATGGTTTAACCGATGACGAGCGCCTGCTGATCAAACGTAATCTGGGCTTTTTTGTCACCGCCGATTCACTCGCCGCCAACAACATCGTGCTCGGCACCTATCGCCACATCACCGCGCCCGAGTGCCGTCAATACCTGCTACGTCAAGCGTTTGAAGAAGCCATCCACACCCACGCCTACCAGTACATCGCGGAAAGCTTGGGCCTGGACGAAGCCGAAATTTTCAACGCCTACAACGAAGTCAAATGCATTCGCGATAAAGATCGTTTCCTGATCCCGTTTATCGATACCTTGTCCGACCCTAATTTCAAAACCGGCACGTTCGAAAACGACCAGAAATTATTGAAATCCTTAATCGTCTTCAGCTGCATCATGGAAGGCCTGTTTTTCTATGTCGGCTTCGTGCAAATTTTGGCGCTTGGTCGTCAAAATAAAATGACCGGTGCGGCTGAACAGTATCAATATATTTTGCGCGACGAATCTATGCACTGCAATTTTGGTATCGATCTGGTCAACACCATCAAGCTCGAAAACCCGCAGCTCTGGACCAATGAATTCAAGAAAGA
>Ga0209511_1001323_pt1 | contig 22286 bp, 13 predicted proteins | sample SSSSmetaG_FD_184141 | JGI IMG/M metagenome (GOLD analysis project Ga0209511, IMG submission 184141) | Glacier valley bacterial and archeal communities from Borup Fiord, Nunavut, Canada, to study Microbial Dark Matter (Phase II) - ​SSSS... | ecosystem: Environmental > Aquatic > Freshwater > Ice >... | reverse complement strand
TGTGGCGATCGCCAAATTCATTGCCCAATCGTGACAGCGCTTTCTCTAATTCTTGGGCGCGAATGGTTTCGACTTTATCTCGCAGACTGCTGATGGTTGAGACGGTTTCGAGCGATCGTAGCCACAGTTCAAAGGAGTCGATCTCTTCATCGAGCAGCAGTTCAGCTTCCATTGCCATTTGGCGGCGACTTTCTTGGTTTTGGGCAACGACGGCTTTGAGATCATCCACATTAAAGACTTGGACGTGGGGCAGCTCGTTCACATTCGCATCTACGTTGCGCGGAACGGCGATGTCAATCAACATCAAATGCTGATTTGGCTGCAACACCATCTCTAGTTTTGCACCGTCCAGAATCGGCTCGGTGGCAGACGTGCTGGTGAAAATAATATCGGAATCAGCGATCGTGGGCATCATCTCCGACATCAAGCCGAGATGCAGCGTTGCGTCGGGGAATAGTTTGGCTAACTCGTGGGCGCGCTCGATCGTGCGGTTCAAAATCGTAATGTGAGTGGCACCTTTCGAGAGCAAATGCTGAACCAACAGTCGAGACATCTTGCCTGCGCCTAAAATCAAGACACGACAGGCAGCTAAATTTTGGGCTTTGATCTGTGCCAATTCGACGGCTGCCGAGCTAATGGAAACGGCTCCGGTGCCAATGCTGGTCTCAGTGCGAACGCGCTTTCCGGCGGTGATTCCCTGCTTGAAGAGTTGATTGAGAATCCGTCCTACGCCGTTGTGCTGTTGACCAAGCTTGTGACACTGTTTCACCTGAGCGAGGATTTGCCCTTCCCCTAGAACTAAGCTGTCTAACCCGGCTGAGACGCGCATCAAGTGCATAACGGCATCTTGGTGCAGCAGCGTGAAGAGATATTGACGCAAATAGATTGTGGGCAGCTTGCTGTGCTCTGACAGAAACTGAATCACTTCGCGAATGCCCTGCTCAGTGTCAGGGGTGACGATATAGATCTCTAACCGATTGCAGGTGCTGAGAACGGCGACCTCTTCGAGATGAGGATAGCTGCATAACTCGGCGATCGCTTTGTCATAAACAGGTTCGGGAATGCTTAATTTTTCGCGAACTTCAACGGGGGCGGTTTTATGACTCAGCCCCACGACGGCAATATTCATCTTAAATCCACTCTAAATGACGAGGCTAAACGCAATGAGTTTGAAAATTTAATGGGTGAAAAATAACCGATAGGTAGTGAATAGCAGCGGGTTCTACTATTCACTACGTTCTTAAAGCCTAGTGCAGTTGCACCAATTTGGGTTGTCCAGTCATGTGAATGGTATCGACAAAGCGAGCCGTCTGAGACTTGTTGGAGATGACCAGAGACTGAGTTCTTGCGCCGCCTTTAAAGAAGCGCACTCCCTCCATCAAGTTGCCTGGGGTGATGCCGCAGCCTGCAAATAGCACCGTGTCACCCGATGCGAGTTCAGACGCGTCATAGACCTTATCGGGGTCAGTGATGCCCATGCTCTTGAGGCGATCGATATTAGCTTCTTTGCTTTCGCCGATCAGACCTGTCTTTACCACTTCTGGATCATAGATCAGTTGCCCTTGGAAGTGCCCGCCCATTGCCCGCATTGCAGCGGCTGAGATCACGCCTTCAGGAGCCGCGCCGATGCCCATCAGCGCATGAATGTTGGTGCCTGCAAAGCCGCATGAGATGGCAGCGCCTACGTCACCATCACTGATGAGTTGCACTCTGGCACCTGCTTCACGGATTTCGGCAATTAGCCCATTGTGGCGTTCGCGCTTCATGACGACGATGACGAGTTCTTCGATCGCGCGATCTAAGCACTCAGACAAAATCTTTAAGTTCTCAGTGGCAGACTTGTTGATGTCAACTTTGCCTTTAGCAGCCGGAGGAGCCGCGATTTTCTTCATATAGAAGTCGGGGGCTGCAAACAGACCGCCTTTCTCGGAGATTGCCAGCACTGCCATTGAGCCAGGTTGACCATAGGCGCAAAGGTTAGTGCCTTCGCAGGGGTCAACGGCGATGTCAATCTCGACTAGCTCGTCAGGGTTGCAGAAGTTTTTGGCATCGGGCTGGGTGCAAACCCCAACTTCTTCGCCGATATAGAGCATCGGAGCGTCGTCGCGCTCTCCTTCTCCAATCACGATCCGACCACGCATATGGATTTTGTTCATTCGCTCCCGCATGGCTTCAACTGCCACATGGTCAGCCATGTTTTTATCGCCTTTTCCCATCCAGCGAGCGGAGGCGATCGCAGCCTGCTCTACTACTTCAATAATCTCTAAGCCCAGCGTGTTTTCCACGAAGTAAGTCCTCCAACTGCTGATTTTGCGCTACTTCAAAAGCGCTCTCAGTTTACAAGTCTACCAAAAGGGGGTTATGCCTTCTTGTTTGCAACCGTATTAAGTTTTGCGATGAATTCATTAAGAGGAGATCTGTCTGAAGAGGAAGCCCGATCGGGGTGATGAGGGCTAGGTTGAGATCAAGGATTCCAGAGTCCGATTTAAGTCGATATAAATCAGGAAAATAAGCAGATGACTTCAGAAACCAGTGTCGATCGTGCTAATCAGCTTCAAGAATTGACGGAACGGGCACAGACTGCTTGTGCGACCACCGGGGCGGCATCCAGTGAATGTATTGATGCTTGGACTGCGGTCAAAGCGGCTCAATCAGAGAGTTCTAATCCACAAACCGACAAACGATCGAGTCTCGATCGCTACTGTGCCGATAGCCCTGACGCGGCTGAGTGTCGCATTTATGACGTTTAGATAACCGATAATAAGTCAGCGATCGCCAGAACTTCGATTCATCTAGACTGGCGATCGTTGACTGACATGGTGAGTTTATTTCTTTGGTTGGTAGCGGCTTGGGTGGGCGGAACGGCGGCAATTTTGGGAAGCTTGATGACGATCGGATGTCTGCTTCTCTGGCTGGTTCCCAATCGATCTGAAGACTGGCGAAATCGATTAAAGCTGTTGGGATTTTCGGTAGGAATGGCGATCGTGGGGTTTGTCATTCTGTCATTTCGTCTTGCCGTTCCCCACATCAATTAAGTTTTTTAGACGGACTGGATTTGTTCCTACCGTCTTTTCGTTTTTAAAGTTGTAGTTCATGCAAGCAGAGAAACCTCTCAAACTGGGTTTTGCTTGTACAATTGCTCAAAATCATTAGAAAATATCTAGAACATTTGTTCTGACTGTGGTATCACTGTAGGAATTGGCTCATTTTCATTTACAACGCTTTTTTCGAGCTACACTGAACGCCCATTTTTCGGTCAGAACAGCCTGTGTACGTCAAGCGCGTCGAATTGACTAACTTCAAATCTTTTGGCGGCACGACTCCGATTCCGTTGTTGCCGGGGTTTACTGTGATTTCGGGTCCCAATGGATCAGGTAAATCAAATCTGCTAGATGCGCTGCTGTTTTGCTTGGGCTTGGCAGGGTCTAAAGGAATGCGGGCAGAACGCCTTCCCGATTTGGTCAATCACACTCAAAGCACACGCGGACGATCGACCGTTGAAGCCTCTGTCACCACCACGTTTGATCTCTCTGACGAACTCGATTTGCTGAATACACTGGGCAAACCTGAAGGCGAAGAAGTCGAATTAGAATCTAATCAGAACGGACACGCGAATGGGAATAGCAACGGTGCAGGTAAAACTCCTAACACCGAATGGAGCGTGACTCGAAAGCTGCGGGTGACACAGCAAGGCACTTACACATCCAATTATTTTATTAATGGCGAATCCTGCACTCTGACTGAGCTACACGAGCAGTTAAACCGACTTCGGGTGTATCCAGAAGGCTATAACGTCGTGCTGCAAGGAGACGTGACGCGGATCATTTCGATGAACGGACGCGAACGGCGAGAAATCATTGATGAGTTGGCTGGGGTGGCATCGTTCGATCGCAAGATCAACCAAGCCAAAGACAAGCTCGACGCGGTAAAAGAGCGAGAAGACAAATATCACATCGTCGAAAAAGAATTAATCGATCAGCGCGATCGTCTCGCCCAAGATCGCATTAAAGCCGAGAAATATCAAAAGCTTCGCGCCGAACTGCAAGCCAAAGAACAGTGGGAAGTCGTGATTCGCTATCGGCAAGCGGCTCGAAGCGCCGAGCAATTGCAGGCGCAGATTCGGACGGGTGAAACCGAGATCGTCGAGTTGACCACGCAAATTGCCGCGATCGCCACCGAAATCGAGACCACTTCCGTCGAATTAGAAAAACTCAACGCTCACGTTCGGTCTTTAGGCGAAGAAGAACAGATTGCGATTCAATCCACACTTGCGACTCGCGAGGCAGAACTTCGTCAACTCCAGCGACAGGAAAAAGATCTGCAAGCTGCCAGCAAAAGTTTGGTGGAGAATTTAGCCCGATCGCAGCAAGACATTCACGAACAAACCCAAACGCTGACAGCCTTAACCCAAGAACAGCAAACGGTAGAGACTCGCGATCTTGCGTCAATGCGTCATCAGCGTGACGAAGCCAAACAAACGTTAGAAGCCAGTCGTGAAGCCGCCAATGCGTCTGCCGCCAGCGCTGAAGCCTGGGTTCAAGAACAAACCGATTTGCGTCATCGCCTCGACACGTTATTGACCAATCTGGAGCCAAAACGCACTGAGCAAGCCCAACTGCGAGAGCGTGCTAGCCAACTCGATCGCCAGATTCAAGAACAGACGCGATCGCAGCAAACCCTCCACCACCAACTCACCGAAAAGCAAGCCGAACAGACTCAATTCGCCACGGCTCTAGAGCAGACCACGACTCGAATTCAGTCTCTCGCGCAAGCGGTGTCTACTGCCGAGCAAGAAGCCCAGATTCAGAAAGAGACGCAAACCCGCCTATTGAGTGAGCAGCGAGACAAACAGCGCACCTTAGACAAGCTAGAGGCACAATCTCAGGCGATTCAAGAAGCGCAGGGCACCCATGCAACGCAAGTCATTCTCAAAATGGGGATGTCAGGCGTGCATGGACTCGTCGCCCAACTCGGACGGGTGGAACCTCGCTATCAAGTCGCCTTAGAAACGGCTGCTGGAGGTCGATTAGGGCAACTGGTTGTAGACGATGACGCGATCGCCGCTGCCGCGATCGAGATTCTCAAACAAAAGCGCGCCGGACGAGCCACGTTTCTGCCACTCAACAAAATCAGAGCTGGAAAAGCTCCTTCAGCTAGTACCTTGAGGTCGATGGGCGGCTGTGTTGACTTCGCCATCAATTTAATTGAGTGCGACGATCGCTATTGGGAAGTCTTTTCCTATGTATTCGGCAGCACCGTGGTCTTTCAGGCGATGAGTGACGCGCGACGCTATATCGGGCAATATCGCATCGTGACGCTTGACGGAGAACTGCTTGAGCAGAGCGGAGCCATGACGGGCGGCAGTTCTGGCGGTCGATCGCCGATTCGGTTCGGCACGGTGGACGCGGGCGAATCTGCCGAAATTACCACTTTGAGAGAGCGGCTGCGAGTCATCGACACCATTCTATTTCGGTGTGAAGATGCGTTGACGAAGGCGACGATCGCCCACCAAAAAGCCATGCAGCAACTCACCGAAGCGCGTCAGCAGCATCGAGAACTGCAGCTTAAATCGGAGCAGATTCAAACCGAAATTCAGCGATTGGAGACTCAACAGTCTCAAGTTGGTCAACAGCTTCAAAAAAGCTCTCAAGAACTGACCACGGCTCAAACTCGCCTACACATTCTAGAGACTGAGATTCCGGCTCAAGACGCTGACCTAGAGCAACTGCGTCAAACGTTAGCGGATTTGGAGCAGTCTCAGACTCATAGCGAATGGCAGCAGATTCAAGTCAGAATCCGATCGCTAGAATCCGATCTCAACCAAAAAGAATTGGCACTGCGAACGATCGAGCAACGACTTTTAGAATTAGCCAACCAGCGTCAACGCCTTGAGGAAAAAATTCAGCAAGGTCAGGCGCGAATTCAGGACTATCGCACTCAGCAAACCGGACAGCTTCAGGAGCAATCCGCCCTCAGCGCTCAACAGTTGGAGGTCAGCAACCAAATCGCCCAACTGCAATCTGCCCTCGCCGAACTCGAAAAAACTCTGGGATCGGAGCGGCAACAGCGCGATCGCGTCGATCGACAACTGCGAGACTTGCAAAGCCGTCAACAGCAGCTTGACTGGCAGCGCGGCAAAGTTCAAGAAACCCAACTCGCTCGTCGCACCGAGGTTGCCGTCCTGCAAGAACAACTCACCGCCCAACGAGCCGAACTTCCCGACCCACTGCCAGAGATTCCTGATCCTGCACCCGACTTGGCGCAACTTCAGCACGAGCTGCGATCGCTGCAAAAACGCCTTCAGGCAATGGAGCCTGTGAATATGCTGGCGCTCGAAGAGTACGATCGCACCCAAGCCCGACTCGAAGAACTGACCGAGAAGCTAGAAACCCTGCAAGAAGAACGCACCGAATTACTTCTGCGGATCGAAAACTTTACGACGCTGCGGCAACGGGCATTCAAAGAGGCATACGATGTCGTGGACGTTAACTTCCAGTCGATTTTTGCCACGCTCTCGGATGGAGACGGACACCTCCAGCTTGAAGACCCCCAAGATCCATTCAACGGCGGCTTAAACTTGGTGGCTCACCCCAAAGGCAAGCCTGTCCAGCGCTTGGCATCCATGTCAGGAGGCGAAAAATCCTTAACCGCACTCAGCTTCATCTTTGCCCTTCAGCGCTATCGCCCGTCGCCGTTTTACGCTTTTGACGAGGTTGATATGTTTCTGGATGGGGCAAACGTAGAGCGATTAGCTAGAATGATCAAGCAACAGGCACAAGAGGCGCAATTTATTGTCGTCAGCTTGCGTCGTCCGATGATTGAATCTGCTGAAAGAACGATTGGCGTGACTCAAGCGCGAGGCGCATATACCCAAGTTCTGGGGATAAAGCTGCCCCAAAGTGCCTCTGTATGATTTGATATTTACAGCATTTGCACGAATAGGATTCGGGACCCAATGACAGAAGAATTTCGCCAACGCTCCGATCTCCTTGGAACACAGGTCATCACTCGCACTACAGGCAAACGGCTTGGAGTGATCAGTCAACTGTGGGTCGATGTCGATCGTCAAGAAGTCGTAGCTCTGAGCATCCGCCCGAATCTCTTTTACGGCACTCCTCAACCGATGATGCTGTCGAGCATTCGGCAAGTCGGCGATGTGATCTTAGTCGATGACGAAAACGCACTCGAAGATGTCGATCTCGACCGCTACAGCAGCTTGATTAACAGCGAAGTGATCACCGAAACAGGCGAATTGCTCGGCAAAGTTCGCGGGTTTCGTCTCAACATCGATAGCGGCAAAGTCGATACGCTGACCATTGCCTCGATCGGGCTACCGCTAATCCCCGATCAGATTGTCAGCACTTATGAGCTTCCGATCGACGAGATTGTCAGCAGTGGACCCGATCGTCTGATCGTCTATGAAGGGGCTGAAGAGCGGATGAGCCAAGTCACCGTCGGCATCCTAGAGCGTCTTGGGATTGGCAAACCGCCGTGGGAGCGCGACGAGTCAGAACAATATCTCGCCCCGATCCGCACCGAAAACCAATTGCCCTCTGGCGTTCGGACTCCGATTCAAACCCAAGTGCGTCAGCCCGTCGAAGAAACCTGGAATGAAGACAATTGGGATGAGCCAGAACCCTTGCCGTTGCGCCAAGAGGTTCCTCGTCGCAAAGCCGAAATGTATTATGCAGAGGAAGAGGAAGACAACTGGAGTGCGGCGACCTCACGCGATAGCTACGACGAGGAAGAATATGACGAAGACTATGACGACGAAGATGATTATGTCACCGAGGCTGAGTTTGAAGAGGTGAGAGAACCCGAAGTCAAATTTGACGACCCGGAAGAAGACCCTTGGAAAAACCAAGACGACGAGCCTTATACGCCTCAAGAACTTAAAATTCCTGAGAAAGTTAAGCAACCTGAATATGAGGAAGAAGGCTACTAAGGCGTTGCTGGTTCAAAGTATGAATCGATCTCTGAGAGAGTTGCAGACTCGATCGGAATTTTGCAGATTCATACTGCTGTTCAGCAACGCCCGCAGTCACTGTTACCTTTCTAACTTATGCGATCGCTAAAAAACTACACAGTCGCGCTGCGTCCTGATGATAATGGAACGTTTGTTGCCTGCGTTCCAGCAATTGCAGGCTGCCATGCCTGGGGAAAAACTCCAGAAGAGGCGCAAGCAGAGCTTATCCACGTATTTGAGATGATTCGGGACGAGTATCAATGTTATCTAGACGGTTAGTTTTGTAATGGCGATGCTACCCGACAGGCACACGTCAACGTCAGAACCACGATCGCGCTTGCGATCGGCGTAACTCCCACAGTAATAAAAGTCATTGCCCTCAAGCCGAAAATCAGAGGGGAGCGGTTGAGTGCAAGGGTTGCAAAAGACGATCGCCGGACTCATTCCAGCTTCTAAATAAGGCAGATTGACGTTCCAAAAAGTCCCTGGTTGGTAGGGTTGTCCGTGCAATTCTGCCAAGACTTTTGCCGTCCAAAAGGCGGATAAATCCCAATCGATCGAGTTTTTACCCTTCTTATATTGAGAAATCGCCACTCCCGGAATTCTGTGAAACGCAGCTTCTCTGACCGCAGCAACCGTTCCAGAAATGTAGACATCTGCGCCCATATTGCCGCCTGCATTAATCCCAGACAGCACAAAACTCGCATCAGGGCAGAGATGATTTAGGGCAATGCGGACACAATCAGCAGGAGTTCCAGCGATCGAGAACTCAGTGCCCGATCGTGACTCTAACTGAATCGGTTTTGTCGTGGTCACCTGATGCCCACAGCCCGATTGATGATCGCGAGGTGCCACGATCGTTCCCTCACCTTTCACCGCTTTCAGCAGCGCCCGGATACCCGGAGCATCAATTCCATCATCATTTGTCAAAATTAAAGTCATATTCACCAATACTCCGAACATCTCCTTCGAGTCAGTGGTTAAAATCTACACCTGCTTAAACTTTGCCTGTATTGACAATGCAGTGCTGAGAAATGAATCCAGAAGTCTTTTGCACTCGTATAGATTGACGTAGACATAAATCGCTGAAATTAGGAGAACAATCATGCGCGTTGCTTACTTCGGACTTGCATCCATCTTAGGAGTAGTTGGGGCACTGAGCTTCAGCAGTTCCTCAGGTGCAAATCATCCTCCTTTATTCGCGGTTCTTTCGGGCGGAAATGAGGTAGATATGAAAGGCATGGCGGCTAAAGGTGATCCAGATGCTTACGGTTCAGCCACTATTATTCTGAATCCGACTAAAAACACCCTTTGCTTTGCCCTAACGGTCGACAATATCGATGCTCCTACTGCTGCTCACATTCATAAAGGAACTGCGGGTATGAACGGACCTGTGGTCGTTCCGCTCACGGCTCCTAAAATGTCTCCTGGAGCTTCTAGCGGCTGTGTCACGATCGAGCCTGCGTTACTCAAGGACATTCAGGACAAGTCAACAGGCTATTATGTCAACCTACATAATCCTATGTTCAAGGATGGGGCGCTTCGAGGTCAGCTTCATTAAGGCGCTCTGACTGATTTGTGCATGATCAACATCATCAGAGCGATCGTTCGCAAAAAAATCCCGCTCTTTATCTAAGAGCGGGATTCTAAAAAATTGGCTATTTCTGATTTAGCTTTGCGCGACAGGCTCTTTCGCCAAAAACTTCTCTAGTTCGGTGATCGCATCGGCATCGACCTTAGTTTGCATCGGGCAAAACTTAGGACCACACATTGAGCAAAATTCAGCCGTCTTATAGATATCGGCTGGCAGCGTCTCGTCGTGATATTCCTTCGCCCGTTCGGGGTCAAGCGATAGCTCAAACTGACGATTCCAGTCAAAGTTATAGCGAGCTTTCGAGAGTTCGTCATCGCGATCGCGTGCCCCCGGTCGGTGACGCGCAATATCTGCCGCATGAGCCGCAATTTTGTAGGCAATCAAACCATTGCGAACATCTTCAGCGTTGGGTAAGCCGAGATGCTCTTTGGGCGTGACATAGCAAAGCATCGCTGTGCCATACCAGCCTGCCATTGCTGCCCCGATCGCTGACGTGATGTGGTCATACCCCGGCGCAATATCCGTCACCAACGGACCCAACACATAGAAAGGCGCTTCCGAACACTCTTCCATCTGCTTGCGGACGTTAAACTCAATCTGATCCATCGGGACGTGCCCCGGACCTTCAACCATCACCTGAATGTCGTGTTCCCAGGCTTTGCGGGTAAGTTGTCCGAGGGTCTTGAGTTCGGCGAGTTGGGCAGCGTCAGAGGCATCGTGCTGACAGCCAGGACGCAGTGAATCGCCTAAGCTAAACGAGACATCATAGCGTTTGAAAATCTCAATGATGTCGTTGAAGTGAGTGTAAAGCGGATTTTGCTTATGGTGCGCCAACATCCAACGAGCCAGAATGCCGCCGCCACGAGACACAATTCCTGTCAGACGATTTTTGACCAGAGGCAGATGCTCAATCAAAATCCCGGCGTGAATGGTTTGATAGTCCACACCCTGTTGAGCGTGCTTCTCAATGATGTGGAGAAAGTCATCTGGAGTCAGCGTCTCGATGTTGCCGTGGACACTTTCTAACGCCTGGTAGATGGGGACGGTGCCGATCGGAATTGGCGAAGCTTTAATAATTGCTATCCGCATCTCATCCAGATTGCCGCCTCCGGTGGACAGATCCATCAAGGTGTCGGCACCATATTTCACTGCCAACCTTAGCTTATCGACTTCTTCATCTAAATTTGATGAATTAGGTGACGCACCGATGTTAGCGTTGACTTTGCACCGTGATGCAATGCCGATCGCCATTGGCTCTAAGTTGGGGTGATTGATGTTGGCAGGGATGATCATCCGACCCCGCGCCACTTCGTCTCGAATTAGCTCGACGGGGAGATTTTCCCGTTGAGCCACAAAGCTCATCTCTTCGGTGATGACACCTTGACGGGCGTAGTGCATCTGAGACACGTTTTTGTGCCCGCTTCGCTTCGCGATCCAATCTGTCCGCATATTCGATTCCTCAAGATAAACAGCTTCCCTTCGCTGGCATTACCCAGTCTCAGGTTCTAAGGGTTTGTTCTCAGCCCTATTGGGCACCCCTAGCTCGAACGCTGATTCTACCATCCTCAGTTTGTGCTGAGGCGCAGAGTCTAAAATTCAACGGTGCGGTGCTGTCTATGCTGAGGCGATCAAAGGGGCAGGAGGGATAGTTGAGAAAGATCAGGAAATCTTTAGAAAAAAGTCTCGCTGCCCCCTTACAATCAGTCTGCAAAATCTGTAAACTTTCTGTGAGACTAATGATTCGAGCTAAATATTTCGTAAACAAAGTAAAGATATTTTGTGTACGAAAAAGAACAATTATTCAGAACTGCGATCGACTCTTGCTTTTAGCTCTTCGTTAGGTAGTCTAGAACACGATCGTTCTCCCTCAAATCGCCTCAGTGTTTGAGAGCTAACCGTCTTGCTTCATCGTCGTAGAGTGATATAGGAGTGTTTGATCGCGCTCTTTAAAAGCAGGTTGTAAAACTGCGATCGCGTTTCTCTTTTTTAAGTATTTTTACTTGCCTAATCCCAGCGGATTTTCGTACTACATATACAACAAGTGTAGTCATTCTCACGTGTCAAGGTGAAATGACCGCCTTGGCAAACGGCAAATTTTCTAGTAAACCTGATTTAGCTGCCTGTCTGCGCAAGTCTTTCTAAAATTACCCGATCGCCAATCAAATTTGAAATCAAGGCTTCCAAATCTAGTTTGACGTTTAGTAGGAGGTTTATATGCGGATTGCTCAAGTAGCCCCTCTGTGGGAAAGAGTTCCTCCCCCAGCTTATGGCGGCATTGAACTGGTTGTCAGCTTGTTGACCGATGAACTGGTGCGACGCGGGCATGAGGTGACCCTGTTCGCTTCTGGTGACTCGCTGAGTTTAGCGACTCTCGAATCGGTTCATAGTCGTGCTCTCAGGCAAGACCCCACTGTGAAGGAGTATTCGATTTATGAAATGCTTCAACTCAGCCAGGTTTACGATCAGGCTCAAGACTTTGATATCATACATTCCCACATGGGCTGTGCGGCGTTGCCCTACGCAAAATTCGTCAAAACGCCGACGATTCATACGCTACATGGCGTATTTACTTCCGACAACGAAAAGATGTTTCGTCGATCGCGTCAACAGTCTTTTGTAAGCATTTCAAACGCGCAGAGAGACCCAAAACTTGAATTAAACTGCGTCTCTACGGTTTATAACGGCATTGATGTCGATAGCTACAAGTTTTACGCCCAGCCGAGTGAGCCGCCTTGTTTGGCATTTTTGGGTCGGCTGTCGCCCGAAAAAGGTCCTCACTTGGCGATCGAGATTGCCAAGCGTACGGGCTGGAACCTGAAAATGGCGGGAAAAATTGATAGTGTCGATCGTGAATTTTACGAGCAAAAACTCGCGCCTCACATTGACGGTGAGCAAATCCAATATTTGGGTGAGGCGAACCACGTCCAGAAAAATACGCTGATGGGCAGTGCAGTCGCGACTCTATTCCCGATCACCTGGCGAGAACCGTTTGGGCTGGTGATGGTGGAGTCAATGGCAGCCGGAACGCCCGTGATTGGAATGCGGCTTGGCTCGGCTCCTGAAGTGATTGCTCATGGCAAGACGGGTTTTTTATGTGACACCGTAGATGAGTGTATTGCGGCGCTGAGTCGCATTCATGAAATCGATCGAGCTACCTGTCGCCAGCACGTCATCAACGAGTTTAGCGCCCGGAAAATGACGGATGGATATGAAGCTGCATATCTCCAGATTTTGACGGGAAAAGTGACGAGTAAAAACGGTCGTGTGCCTATGTTAACCGCTAATAGCAACATTAACTAAGTGGATCAAACGGTTCACTTTTTTTGTACCTGTTGATGAGTCGGCGATCGTGAGTTTGCAGTTGTGGTGGTTAGTCGCCTGTTTTGAATAGTCCGTTTTCGATGAGTGAATTTGTCACTGGTCGATCGTGGCTAACCACTGGTCTATAAGGTGAAAATCATGGTGCTTTTAAGCGACAAGCGAAATGCGTCAAGTTCCACTATTCCTGATCCCTTTATTTCAGCGCGCTCTAATGCTCCCAATCGGCAGGCGATCGCGCTCATTTCAGATCATGGCGACCCTGCCGCAGATATTGGTCGAGAAGAAGCAGGCGGACAAAATGTGTATGTGCGTCAAGTGGGTGAAGCGCTGGCAAAATTGGGCTGGCAGGTCGATATGTTTACCCGCAAGACGAGAGCCGACGATGCCACGATCGTCCAACATTCTCCTCACTGCCGCACGATTCGCTTAACGGCGGGACCTGAAGAATTCATTCCTCGCGATCGCTTATTTGAATTCATGCCAGCATTCGTCGAGGCGTTTCGAGTTTATCAAGCGGAGTATCACTATCCGTTAATCCATACGAACTACTGGATGTCTGCGTGGGTGGGTCTAGAAGTGCAGAAGACCCATAACGTTCAGCTTATCAATACCTATCACTCGCTGGGTGCGATTAAGTATCAGTCGGTTTCAAATCGTCCGGCGATCGCCAACACTCGGTTAGAAGTTGAACAACGAATTTTAGAGCAAGCCAACTGCACGGTTGCCACCAGTCCTCAAGAGCAAGAAGCCCTTCGGACACTGGTTTCTAGTCAGGGATACATTGAGGTGATTCCGTGTGGAACGGACATCAAAAACTTCCATGTAATGCCAAAATCAGAAGCGCGATCGCAGCTAGAATTCCGACCCGATGAGAAAATTGTTCTCTATGTCGGACGCTTTGATCCGCGCAAAGGAATTGAAACGATGATTCGGGCGTGCGCTCAGTTAAAAGCCAGTCCTGCTAACGTCCGTTTGGTGATTGTCGGAGGTAGCGATCCAACTCAACCAGATGGCGACGAGCGACTCCGAATTGAACGCATCGTGCAAGCGTTGGGATTGTCAAATCGAACAACGTTTGCAGGGCGGGTTGGACACGATCGACTGCCGCTCTATTACACGGCAGCCGATGTGTGTGTAATTCCGAGTCACTATGAGCCATTCGGATTGGTGGCGATCGAGTCAATGGCGTGCGGAACTCCGGTCGTTGCCTCTGCGGTGGGCGGATTGAAGTTCTCGATTGTGCCAGAAGAAACCGGATTATTGGTTCCACCTCAAGACATCGGTGCGTTTGCAGATGCAATCGATCGCATTCTCGGCGATGATGTATGGGCAACCAGGCTAAAGCTCCAGGCATCTGAGCGGGTGCGGCGAAACTTTGGCTGGTCAGGTGTGGCGGCTCAGTTGAGTGATCTCTATCGACGCGTCTTGGCACAGTCGATCACCCATGAACTATTGGCACCTGGGCAGTTAGATGGGTTGGCTGGGGCGATCGTCGTTCCGACAAAAGCGCTGACTCAAGTTTCATAAAAATCGGGAGGCAGGGTGCAGAATTTTTGTTCTCAACTGCCTCCCTTCTTTTGTTTAAATCTCACCTGCAATTTTGCGTTTTAGAATTTCGGTCATTTCTTCAGAACTCAAGTCATTGCTGTACCCCGGTGCATTTGGGTCGCGACGGCTTAGGAGGGCTGCGAGGGCTTCATCATCTTCTCGATGTTTCAAAATATAAGATCTTAGTTCTTCTCTAGTCATTGCCTCAAAGTTAGGTTTGGTCATAGAAAATCCCAGACTCCGTTTTGTTGAATGACAATTTCGATGTTTTTCTGAGCCAGGATGCAAATGATTCCTATGATCGGATTGAAGCGAAACAAGTAAATATCTCGGTATAGAGTGGAGAGCAATTGGCAGGTTTCGACGGCTGTGAAAGCCTGTGCAATGGTAGGAGAAATGGGGCTACCTCATAATTCTGACATAAATATATTTCCCACGATCGTCTGCCCAATTTTCCTTTCGATAGACAGAAACAGCAAAGCTAATAGGGATTATGCTGATGCCTCTAATTCTCCAATACTCCACTCAGATTCAGAAATACCGATCGCGGCAAGTATACGACGACAGTAGATGAGATGTTGTTTTGCTGAACTAGAGTGATAAACCCAAATGCCGTTGGATAGCTGATACCAATGATTCGGATAGTTCTTACCCTCAACGCTGTCATCGAAGATGCCGACTGCTTGCCTAACTTTGCCAAAGTCCTGCGGACGATTTTTAATAATCCACTCTAAGGTGATCACTCGTACCTGTCGCCATGTCTGGTTTGGTATATCGAGCTTTTCGCCGCAGATACTCATTGAGATCGGCTTCCCGTAGACTATTGGAGTTATCGGAGTCGCTTCTCCTAAAGCAGACCAAATTTCAAGAAACTTTTCTGCCAAAAAATCCGCACGTTTTAAGATGGCGTTCTCATCCCACTCGTCAATCGATCGAGAAAAGTAATCTTTATTGAGTCTCAACTCATGCTTTGCTAGGATCTGCTTCTTTATAGAAAAAGGTGAGTTAGACAGCGCTGAATTCCATTCCTGAGTTACTAGAGTCAGGTTGCCAAGTGTATGTCTATAGTCCTGATAAATCCGCTCAAAGTTCTCTCCCAACTCAACTTTCCACGTCTCATTGAGTGTTTGTGGCATTAAATGTTCGATTGTTGGCTTACCACTTAGAACGGTATATCCACCAGAGCCTTTTGAAAGATGTCGATTGATTGTTTCTAAAATTAGAAAGATTTTCTCTTGGTTACGGTTATCGTAAAGGCTAGAAGTCTGAATCGCTTGCTGAATCTTTCGATCGGGTGGGTAACTTTTAGAAACTAAAGCTCTCTTCAACGCTTCCTTAAAGCTCAACGCATTGGTAATCCCCATTTCGTAGCCCAATCCTCCATCATCCATCTCATCGATTACGTCACGCCAGAGAGTAGGAAACATTTTGTTGAGATAATTGCTCGCCTCACGACAAACGTAACGGCGCACTACGTAGTTTTCTAAAACTTCCAAAGTTTCCTTAAAATCGTTTGGCTTAAGCCAGCCGTTTACATAAGCATCGTAAGCCATTAGAAGAAATGGATAAGCTGTTTGAATCTCTAGAGTATTCAGACGAGTTAGCGCTTCTCTAATCTGTAGATTTTTCTCGTTTTCTGGTCGTAGCAGCTTGTTGTAATATTCTGCAAAACGTCTTAGTAGAGATATTTCTTCAATGAACTTTGCATCATCACGGAATTCCTCGTAGCGATCGCGAAATCGAGCATAGATGTGCTCTTCACTGCACAGGAACCGTGACTGCGTGGCGAGATAATGCCTGATAAAAGCTGTAAGTTCTCCGATTCTAGATTTACCGACCGTCCGTCTTTCCTGCAATAAATTTTCAATCTTCTCCCAATGTTCTGTAAATACTTTCTCTTGCTTTGCTGTTGGCAGTTTCATCGCGATGTAGTTGCGTACCAAATCAGCCTGTGAGAGTGGTTTTCCTTTAGCGTTTAAGCTTTCAAATATTTTATAGGGACTTTCATCTTTGTTGAGTTCAACAAACACTACCTGAAAGCAGCTAGACAGCACGATAAAGAATTTTTGAGGTTTGATGTTGCCGTCAACGAGATTCTTAGTTAATTCTTTCCGTAAATAATCATAAGCGATTGGAATTCTAGATTCGGTTTCTTCAGGTTTTTCCCCTAACAAGATAGATATATAAGCTTGGCGATCGCCATATTTGTTAGTAGGTAACACCTTAAAACGTACATCACCGTCAGCATCCTCATTCATGAGAAGTTTTTGAACTCCTCTTGCAGTTCTGGCATCAGTTTCACAAATTAGATCTCGGAAAGCACACAAAAGAAGAGAGATGGTTGTTAACCGTTGTTGACCGTCCACCAAGGTAAAAGCAGGAATTACCCCGCTCCTAGTACCATCATTGATAACAACCAGCGAACCTAGAAAGTGTTCAGGTTCTTTTTCATCCTGACATTCTTCATAGATTGCTAACGCATCGTTTAAAAGAGTCTGCCAATTAATTCTGTCCCAACTGTACTGCCGTTGAAAATGAGGCAATACATAGTGAATATCGCCTCCACCGCTGAAAATTTTGGAGATCTTGAGACTGTCGGCTCTCATTGCTGCCTACCTGTATAAACGGATGCCTTCCTCCGATAGGATAGCCCAAGTTTTCGAGAAAAGACCTATTTAGTAAGTAACAATAGTCCGGACAGTTTTGAATCGCCAACGGCAGAATGCGGGTTTGAGCCTCCTCGGCGCGGTCAGATGCTGACGGTAGAATGCGGGGTTCAGCCTCTGCCTCGAAAATTGTCCGGACTATTGAAGTAAGCTACTTGGCAGAATTGTTACCTAATCTCCAGTAATCGATTTTCTACAGCAAAAAACTTGTGATGCGGTCACTTGCAGTTCTGAGAATGTTGAAGAAAATAAACGATCGCTCTAATCAATCGAGAAGTCTATTGTTCGACTTGGTTGATTTCCTCAAAAGAAATCCCTTCGTAGATTTCGGCGACGGTCATCTCAACCTCGATCGAGCCAAACCTCACAATATCCTCAGTCGATTCGTACACACGATAAATCCAGAAGTCACCATCTGATTTAGTGTATTGCTGAATCTCTAACTCGTATTGATTGATTAACACATATTCTTGAAGTTCAGGAATCGATCGATAGTATTTAAACTTATCGCTTTTATCATAATCTTCCGTTGATTTAGATAATACTTCAATGATTAATCGAGGATTTGTCAGCGTATCCGACCGATTGTTATAAGGTGCAGGTTCACCTTCAATAACCATCACATCGGGATATGTAAACTTGCTGTATTTGGGAATCCATAAGCGAACATCACTGGAGTAAAACCGATAGCCTTTGCCTCTGAGCTTGGATTTCAGAACCCAAAGGTTTGTAATAATTTCGTTGTGACTAAACGAGCCGCCTGTCATTGGGACAATTTCTCCATCGTGATATTCGCTCTTAAAATCAGCTTTTTCTTCCAAAGCTAAGTATTCCTCTGGGCTGTAGCGTTTTTTGACTTCTGTGGCTTGCATGGAAATCACCAATGAGCGACTACTTAAATAATAAGCGAGATGCAATTGCTCGCATCTCGCCTTGCTAATTTTATGAGTTGTGAATCCTACGCGCTGAAGTATTTAGCAGTAGGGTGATAGGCGATAATTGCGGTCGTTGACTGTTCGGGGTAGAGTTGCTCACTCTCATCCATGTGCAGATTTAAGCGATCGCTGCCCAACAAGTCCAGCAGTTTATATTGGTCGTAGATGTGGGGACACGCCGGATAACCGAAGCTATAGCGAGAACCCTGATAGCGTTGCGCCAAGATGTCGCGAATGTTGTCGGGGTCTGCGTCGCCAAAGCCCAACTCGCGACGAATTCGAGCGTGAACCCATTCAGCCAAGGCTTCTGCCATCGAGACCGCCATCCCGTGGAAGTAGAGATAATCGGTGTAGTTATTTGCCTCAAACAGCGTTTTTGCAAAGTCGGTTGCGACTTCACCCATCGTTACCGCTTGCATCGGGAAGACATCGATTTGCCCCGACTCTTTAGAGGCGAAAAAATCGGCAATGCAGTAGCGCCGCAGCGATCGCTGACGAGGAAAACTAAAGGTCGCGATCGGAGTCGATGTATCCAGCGTATTCGGGTCATACAGATGCAGCGAGTTGCCGTCTGACTGACAGGGAAAATAGCCGTAAATCGCTTGAGGATGCAGCAGATTTTCCTCGACGATGCGGTGCTTCCAGGTATCTAGAATCGGGTAGACTTTTTCTGCCAGAAAGCGATCGTAGTCTTCGCGAGACTGCTCTCGTGGTTTGCGGAACTGCCACTGTCCCGCGATCAGTGCCTGCAAGTCTAGATGCCAGAATAATTCATTCCACGGCAGGTCGGAGGGTTGCAGAATTTTGGTGCCCCAGAATGGAGGCGTAGGACGGGGAATGTTGGGATCGATGGACTGCGATCGAGTCGGATCTTCCGGCAGCGATTCAGAAATGGTTTCTGTTCCAGTAGTCTCTGCCGTTGGTTCGTCCGTAACCTCTTCGATTAAATCGGCTGCTAATTCCTCATTTAAGAAACCCTTGAGATTATCCCACTCGCCGTTATTTTTGGCGGGCATGAACTTATCCATGAAGTGTAGGTCAGAAAAGGCATCTTTGCCGTAAACGACTCGACCGTTGTAAGTCTTTTGACAATCATCGTGGACAAATTTTGGCGTTAGCGCCGCACCGCCCAAAATCACCGGAACTGTGATTCCTTTCTCGTTGAAGGTTGCCAGATTTTCTTTCATGAAAGCTGTTGATTTTACGAGTAAGCCGCTCATCGCAATGCAATCAACGTTGTGTTCCATGTAAGCGTCGATAATCTTATCTACGGACTGTTTAATTCCGAGATTAATCACCTTATAGCCGTTGTTGGTGAGAATGATGTCTACCAGGTTCTTACCGATGTCGTGAACGTCGCCTTTCACCGTTGCGATTAGCATTACGCCTTTTGACTGTCCGGCTTCTTTTTTCTCCATTAGCGGCTCTAAGAAGGCGACCGCAGACTTCATCGTCTCGGCAGATTGCAGCACGAAGGGCAGTTGCATTTGACCCGACCCGAATAGTTCACCGACGGTTTTCATGCCATCTAGCAAGTAGACGTTGATGATTTCAAGCGGCGGATATTGGTCTAACGCGACTTTGAGAGCGTCTTCGAGTCCGATGCGTTCACCGTCGATGATGTGGCGTTTGAGACGTTCTTCGATCGGAAGCTTGGCATCTTCGCTGCGATCGCGCTTTGTCGTCGCGCCTTCAAACACCGTCGTTAGGTCTCCAAGCGGATCGTAGACGCAGATATCGCCGTCAAACTGACGCTGATCGTAAATCAGTTTGCGACAGATTTCTTGATGCTCTGGGGAAATCTTCGCCATCGGCAAAATCTTGGCAGCACTGATGATCGCGCTATCCATCCCGGCTTGGGTGGCTTCGTGTAAAAACGTCGAGTTCAACACCTGACGGGCGGCGGCATTTAGACCAAAGGAGATGTTAGAAACGCCGAGGGTAATGTGACATCCCGGCAGGTTCTCGCGAATCATCCGAATCGAGTCGATCGTCGCCTTTCCATTTTCGCGATCTTCCTCAATCCCGGTTGAAATCGGCAGCGCTAATGTATCAAAAAAGATCTCATAAGGGGGAATGCCAAACTCAACGGCTTGACGATAGGCACGTTGCGCGATCGCGAATTTCCTTTTAGCCGTTCGCGCCATGCCGTCTTCGTCGATCGTCCCAATCACCACACCCGCCCCATATTCTTTGGCGAGTTCTAGCACTTTTAGGAATCGTTCTTCCCCATCCTCATAGTTGGTTGAGTTGAGGAGACATTTGCCTCCCGCAACTTTGAGTCCGGCTTCCATCTTTTCCCACTCGGTCGAGTCGAGCATCAGCGGCAGATTGACGTTTGTTACGAGTCGAGAAACTAACTCGTGCATATCTTTCACGCCATCGCGACCGACATAATCGACGTTGACATCCAGAATGTGCGCGCCTTCTTTGACCTGCGATCGAGCCAACGCCACTAAGCCATCCCAATCTTCTGCATTCAGCAAGTCACGACACTTTTTAGAGCCACTGGCATTTAACCGTTCGCCAATAATCAAGAACGAATTATCTTGCTCGTAAGGTTGGGCGCTGTAGATCGAAGCCGCCGAAGGCACGTAATTCAACACGGGACGAGCCGCAACTTGCCCATTGCTGCGAACATGACGCTCTTTGGGTTTTAGCTGAGATGCCACCTCCGCCAACTGATGAATGTGATCGGGGCGAGTGCCACAGCAGCCTCCAATTACTTGCACTCCCAGGTCTTCAACAAAGTGACCTAACGCCATTCTCAGTTCCATTGGCGTTAGTTTGTAGTGAGCGTGTCCGCCCACGTTTTCAGGTAAGCCAGCGTTAGGAATACACGACACGATGAATGGTGAATGAGCCGACAGATATTTAATGTGTTCTGCCATGCGATCGGGTCCCGTTGCACAATTCAATCCGAGAATGTCGATCGGGTACGGCTCTAAAATTGACAACACTGCACTAATATCAGAACCGACCAACATCGTGCCCTGAATTTCCATCGTCACCGACACCATCAACGGACGACGATCGCCCTTTTTCCTAAACACTTGTTCGATGCCGTTTAACGCCGCTTTGATTTGCAGCACATCTTGACACGTCTCGACCAAAAAGAGGTCTACGCCTCCGTCATATAAGCCTTCTGCCTGTTCTGCAAAGGCGGTTTTGAGGGTGTCATAATCGATGTTGCCCAGCGTGGGAAGCTTTGTGCCCGGTCCGATCGAGCCTGCTACAAACCGAGGTTTCTCTGGAGTCGAAAACTCATCCGCGACGCGTCTTGCCAGTTCTGCGGCGGCTTTGCTGAGAGAGTAGGCTTGGTCTGCTAAGTCATATTCAGCTAACACAAAGCTGCTGCTGCCGAAGGTGTCGGTTTCGATCACATCTGCCCCGGCTGCCAGAAAATCTCGATGAACTTTCTCGACCGCTTCTGGCTTGGTGTAGACCAAATATTCGTTACAGCCTTCATAGTCGGCTCCGCCAAAGTCATCGGCGGTGAGATTTTGCACTTGCAAATTGGTGCCCATTGCGCCATCAAAGACAAGCACAGGACGATCGGGACTGTGAAGACGAGCGAGAAAAGCACTGTTCATAAAGCAACTAGCAACGAAGAGAGAACTCGAATCGCTCACCAACCAAGCCTTGACTCACTGTGTAGTGTGAATAAGGAACCTTGGCAGGGGCAGCGACGATCGTGATATTTTACGATTTCTATATTATTTCTACTTTGACACATCTCTCTCAGTCGCAGCTAAGGTGATGCGAGTCGAATTATCAACCCGGCAACGGTTGATCGGTCGTGGCAGAAGTCTTTCGCCCCCTAAATCCCCCAAAATTGGCAGGGCTAATTTAAGGTCGAGAAAGAAAATCTGTACCCTTTATCTTGCGTTAAGGCATCATTCTGATGCTGAACGAAGACTCAAGCTTGTAGATTTTATCTGGTGACAACTAATCAGCCCTGCCATTCATGGGGGATTTAGGGGGCGTTCCAGGATTCATGCAGGAGGTCTACTGAACCAACGGGACAAAGCTGAGGTGCAATCTCAATGATTGCCAGGTTGATAGGACTCCATAATGAGTTTATGAACAACTCCGTAGTCGAGTTAACAGCACTACCACGTCATCCACTGCCGATCGTACTGTTCCCGCTGACGCGCTAGAGTTGGCAATCAGGCTAAACACCAACGGCGCAGAGTTGGGAGGAGCCACATAGCCTGAAAGGGCAACTACGCCTGTGATCGTGCCCGTTTTTGCAG
>Ga0209511_1001322_pt1 | contig 22300 bp, 17 predicted proteins | sample SSSSmetaG_FD_184141 | JGI IMG/M metagenome (GOLD analysis project Ga0209511, IMG submission 184141) | Glacier valley bacterial and archeal communities from Borup Fiord, Nunavut, Canada, to study Microbial Dark Matter (Phase II) - ​SSSS... | ecosystem: Environmental > Aquatic > Freshwater > Ice >... | reverse complement strand
CGTTGCGGGAGTCCCCGCGCTGCAGCAGCTCGGGGTCGTACCGGGGATCGGTCGGCCACGAGCCGCGCCAGGGACCGACCCCGTTCGTGGTGAGCTCGACGCTGGGGTTGGTCGTGTCGTCCCCGGGCTGCTGTTCCACACGCCTCTCCTCCACACAGGCGAGGGTATCCGCTTCACCGCAGCGATGCTTCGGCGCTCGCGCCACCCGTCGGTACCCCGCCATAGAATTGCGCTCGTGAGCACACCCGCCGCCGACAACCAGCGCTCCCCCGAGCAGGCCACCCGCGAGCAGGCCCTCGGTGAGATCAGTGATGTGCTGCTCAACCTCGAACACACCCTCGCCCGCGCGAAGAAGGCCCAGGCCCGCGTGCGCAAATCGGGCGGGGATCACACCATTGAACTCGCCCTCGCCGAGCTCATCACCGATCTCGAGCGTACGCATAAGCGCTTCATGCAAGACACTTACTACTCTGCAGAGAAGGTGCGGCTGTTTTAGCCGTTTTGCTAATCGGCCGGGGGCGTAAACGTGCGTAGCGGACTCGAGATTCAGGCCGCGCTGAAGAAGTTCGCCAGCACCTGGGCCAATTACTCCGGCTCCGAGAAATCCGAGGCGCAAAGCTTTCTCAACGAGCTGTTCGCCGCCTACGGGAGCGACCGGCGGGAGGTCGGCGCGAGGTTTGAGCATTTCGTGTCGACAGCCGGCTTCATGGACTTGCACTGGCCTGGGATCCTCATCGTGGAGATGAAGGCGCCGCACGTGCCGCTCGAGAAGGCGAAAGACCAGCGGCAGCGCTACTGGCAGGAGTCATCCGACTCGGCCGCGGGCATCCCCGCCGCACGGTTCGTCATCGCGTGCAACTTCGGGCAGTTTGAGATCTGGGAGCCCGGCCGATTTCCGAACGAGGCCCGCATCACCTTCCCGCTCGCCGAGCTGTCCGATCGCTACGACTCGCTCCTCTTTCTGCAGTCAGCCACCAGCGAGCCCGTCTTCGCCGAGCACCGCCGCGAACTGACGACCGAGGCGGCGATCCACATCGCCGAGCTGTACAACTCGCTGGCCGATCGGGCCGCGGCGCCCATCGATGAGATACAGCGTTTCACGATGCAGTTGGTGTGGTGCCTCTTCGCTGAGGACTTGGGGATGCTCGACGGCTACCCCCTGCAGAACACGGTCGACGCTCTCATCCACGACCCGAACGCCGACTCCGCGCGCGACATCGGCTATCTCTTCACGCTGCTCAACCAGAAGGGAAACCACAACCGGCAGGGGCGCTACTCGGGCACCCACTACGTCAATGGCGAGTTGTTCGCCAAACCCGCCGCGGTGTTCATGAATAGAGGGGAACTGCTGCACCTGAGAAAGGCGGCGGAGTTCAACTGGCGCACCGTCGACCCCACCATCTTCGGTTCCCTCATGGAGGGTGTGCTCGGTGAGGAGCGCCGCGAGCGCCTCGGTGCTCACTACACGCACGAGTCCGACATCATGAAGATTGTCACGCCCACGATCATCCGGCCGTGGCGCGAGCGCATCGATGAAACGACAACGGCATCGGATGCTTCGGCTCTCCTCACCGAGCTATGCAAGTTCCGCGTGCTCGATCCGGCCTGCGGGTGCGGCAACTTCTTGTACGTCGCCTACCGTGAACTGCGAGCGCTCGAGTTCGACCTCAAGCAGCGGGTCGCGTCCTTGGCGGCGGATGCCGGCATCCCCGCCCCGTCGACCGCGGGAGTGTTCTACCCACTCGCGAACATCAAAGGCATCGATATCGAGCCGATCGCGGTGCTCATCGCGCGCGTCACGTTATGGATGGGCCACCGCCAGATGGTGGACCGTTTCGGCGAGGCCGAGCCCGTGCTGCCACTGATCGACCTCTCCGGAATCCGAGCGGCGGATGCCCTGCGCACCGACTGGCCCGAGGTGGACGCGATCATCGGCAACCCGCCTTTTCTTGGCTCGCAGCTGTTACGCGCCAGCCTGGGCGCTGACTACCTCAAATGGTTGGAAAGTACATTCCACGTCGGGATCAAGGACCTCTGCGTGTATTGGTTTCGCAAGGCGCACGACCACCTAAGGCCCGGCCAGCGCGCCGGACTCGTCGGCACCAACTCGATCTCGCAGAACCGAGCCCGCTCCGCCTCGCTCGACTACATTGTGGCGAACGGAGGCGTCATCACAAGTGCGGTCTCGAGCCAAAAATGGCCTGGTGACGCGAAGGTGCACGTCAGCATTGTGAACTGGGTGAAGAAGCCGGCATATGAGGCTGCGCTTAGTGACCTCGACGGCGTGGCCGTTGGGGGGATCACCCCCTCGCTTCGAACTCGCGGAATGCATGATTGGAGCCCAATTGCGCTGCCACAAAACCGCGACAAATGTTTTCAGGGCCCGATCCCCGTCGGAAAAGGTTTCATAATCGATGCGCGCGAGGCAAGGTGGCTTGTGCAATCGCAAGCATCAAATCATCAAGTCACGCGCCCATACCTCGACAGCGAGGATATCGCTGAAACAATCGGGCAAGGTCCGACTCGATGGGTCATTGACTTCGATCAACTCTCACTAGAGGCCGCAAGCCATCACTCAGCGGCCCTGGCCATCGTCCGAGAGCGGGTTAAGCCAGAAAGAGATAGGAACGGTGACGCCGGGTTTCGCAGCAAGTGGTGGCTGTTCGGCCGACCACGAATTCAGATGCGCCAATCCATCGTCCATCTCACTAGGTACCTAGCAGTCGGCCGACATGGCAAACGAATGTTTATCGCAAAAGTCCCGCCTGGCACAATCGCCAGCGACGCCACCAACGTGTTCGCATTCGACGACGACTATTCGATGGGCGTCCTCATGTCGCGGACGCACGACGCGTGGGCGTGGGCGCAGTCGTCGACGCTGGAGACCCGGCTCCGCTATACCCCGACCACCGTGTTCGAGACGTTTCCGTGGCCCGACCCCGTGGGGGCAGCGATGCGCGCGCGGGTGGCGGCCGCGGCCGCCGCTCTCTATGCCCGCCGCAGCGAGTTGTGCATCGAGCAGAACATGGGGCTCACGAAGCTCTATAACCTCATGGACGACGGCGCTTTCACCGACCTTGCGGCGCTGCACAAGGCACTCGACGGCGCGGTGGCCGCAGCGTACGGCTGGCCGGCGTCGGTCGGTCAGGACGGTCCGGAACTCGTGCGCCGCCTCACCGAACTCAACCGGCAGATCGTGCAGGGCGAGCGCGAGTACGAACCGTTCGGTGTCGATTGATCCGGAAGCTAGGACGTTATCCCGGTCCAGTGCTTCAGCCAACTTCGCCCAGGCCCGCTGGTAATTATCTTCGTGACCGAGGTCTGCTCGAACAGGATAGTGAGAACGTTATAAAGCGTCAGGACCACCTCCTGTAGTTCTTGATTTGCCTCAAGAGATTCGACGACAACACCGACTTCGTAAGCCTCGTCTCGCCCAATCCGCTTGTCATGGCTCTTATGGCCTGAAGCGTCGTTGAAATATCGAGCAATCCGCTTACCCTCTGCAACAGGGTCAGGATCCGCCGACTTCATGAATTTTGTGAGCCACGCTGCCACAATCCCTTCCGAGAAGTCCAGCTGATCTTGCGCGTATTGGAGCAGGGCTGGCCCATGGGAGGCGAGGATCGGCGCCCAAACGTGAGCTGCCAGCGGGTTTTGGAGAATTTCATCGTGAGCTTGAACAAACTGCTCGACAATCGCTCGCGCTGAGTGCTGCCTTCCATTCATTTGTAGTTGTGGGTCGATCGGGCCGAGCTGACTGTGGTTTCCGAGCACGATGCGGTCAGATGCGAGCGCGATCATCGTCCCGGCCGACATTGCAAAGACGGGAACTACGACTTCCATCTTCGAGAACTTGCTGCGGAGGTAGTCGACGATGCTTTGTGTGGCCATTGTCACGCCGCCCGGCGTATGCAAGACCAGCGTTAAGCCGGCGTCCCAATTCATCCCTGTCATAGCGGCCATGAAACCGTTGATGTCTTCAGGCATGATCATCAAAGCTTCGGACTGAACCGAGGGCTTTTGTAAAAAGGCCGAGGAGTAAACGATGACGTTCGTTCCACCCCGCAACCGAGCTAACTCCTTGATTGAGTTTTGTAGTTGGGCCTCGAACCAATTTTCCCGAGCAGGGCCCCCGTGCTTGCAAACTCAGTAAGCAACTCGTTCCAGGTAGCCAACGTCTAGCTCGGTGTCAGCGTGAGCGGCGTCGGGAGTGGGGAGAAAAACTCTGGAGTGCGGTCGGCGACAGCCGGTGTTCGCGCGTAGAGATTGATGAGATCAACGTAGGTCTGATACTGAGTTGCAGCGCTATCAAGGAGTTCTGCGGATGATTGATTCGTTGGCTTCGATGCTTTCGTGTCGCTCATGGCGCCAGTATCGCACAATGCCATAAAGGTGCACCCTAGACACTTGAACCTGTGATGAGTGACCCCCTTCAGTAGGTGCAGCGAGCAGGGGTAACGTCGAAGGGTGGCTCATCGGCAGCGGGCATCCGACCCTCTCACCGGCGCGGGCACGACCGACCACGGACCTGATCATGCAGACAAGACCTGCGCCTCGTGCGGGCGCCGCATCGAGTACCGAGCCAAGTGGGCGCGGGACTGGGCCGACGTCAAATACTGCTCGGATGCCTGCCGCCGACGCGGTGTCACCGCCGTCGATCGCGAACTCGAAGCGACTATCGCCACCCTGCTGTCTGCGCGGGCGGTGGATGCGGCGATCTGCCCGTCTGACGCCGCCCGGGCCATCGGCGGGGAGCAGTGGCGCGACCTGATGGAGCCGGCTCGCCGGGCTGCGCGACGGATGGTTGCGGCCGGGTCGCTTCAGATCACGCAGGGCGGTTCGGTGGTGGACCCGTCCACCGCGAAGGGGCCGATCCGGCTACGACGACCGCGCTGAGGGCGTCTTCCACTCCTTCGTTTGGCGCCCGTTCTGCTCCTTCGTTTGGCGTCCGCTCTGCTCCTTTGTTTGGCGCCCGCTCCACTTCCTTCGTCCACCCGCGCCGCCACGCTCGTCTGGTCGTCTATTCCCTAACAAAGGTGCTGCTCACCAGTGTTTTATGCCTGAGCCGCCTAGCGGATGCCGCATCGTCGCAATGTCCGTGGCACGGTGTCAAATGTAGCTATGAGGGCACATGCGATCGGGGCGGTGAGTTTCTCACCCGCACTCACTCCGACGCAAACCCAGGCGCCATCTGCGCGGGTTCGAGACCTTCGACTGGTCGAAGAGCGTCGGGTGTTGATCGAGACTCTCCCGTCGTTCGGGACCGTGCCATCCGCCGAAACCGTGCCGCCCACCGGCACCCTCGGCTTACCGGTCGTGCTCATCGATTCCCTCGACGACCTGCTCACATCCATCGCGGGTGCCGACCGGTTGATAGCGACGATCACCGCATACCGGGCCCGCCTGATCGAGCAGACCCGTCAGTTCGCTGAACTTCGCGTTCGAGTTGCGGCCGACGGCAAACTCGGCGGATGGGATGCCGCGACCACCGCGCATCGCGAGCTGGCGACGGAACTCGCCTGCCTGCTGCGAATTCCCGAGCGAACCGCGCAAACCCTCGTAGCCCACAGCCAGCTGCTGGTGCACGACTTGCCCTCCACGCTCACCGCCCTGCAATCGGGCGAGATCAGCTACCGGCACGCGCAAGTCATCATCGATCACGGCGGTTCGCTTTCGGCTGACTCGCGTGCTGCGTTCGAGACGGCAGTCCTGCCCGCGGCGCGGCGCCTGACCGTTGCACGACTGGAACGGCGGGCTCGGGAATTGCGGGAGCGCCTTCATCCCGAGACGATCGACCAACGCCACGCCAAGGGCGTGTGCGATCGCAGTGTGACCGTCACCCCCGACCGCGACGGCATGGCCTGGCTGAACGCCTATCTGGGCGCCGCCGAGGCGATCGCTATCGAGAACAGACTGACAGCGATCGTCGAGACCCTCGCTGTCGCAGGTGAGACGCGCACGAGAACGCAACTCAAGGCCGACATTTTCGCCGACCTGCTGATGGATGGCGCCATCCCGACCATGGAGGGCAACGAGCTCGGCCGCGGCATTCGCGCGACCGTGCTCGTGACCGTCCCGGTGCTCAACCTGCTCCGTACGGGAGGCTCAGAGCTCGCCTCATTCGAGGGCTTAGAGCCTGCCTCTGTCGAGGGCTTAGAGCCTGCCTCTGTCGAGGGCTTAGCGCCTGCCTCCCCCGAAAGCTCAGAGCTCGCCTCTCTCGAAGGGTCAGAGCTCGCTTCCCTCGAAGGGTACGGCCCGATCAACGCCGCCACCGCCGCCCGGTTGGCTGCCAAGGCGCCGAGTTTCACCCGAATCCTGACCCACCCGGAGACGGGGGCAGTGCTCTCGGTGGGTCGCGAGAGTTACGTCGTCCCTCACGACCTTCGACGGTGGTTGCGGGTGCGGGATGAGACCTGCCGGTTCCCGGGGTGCGGCAGGCGGGCGGGCGGATGCGAGGTGGATCACACCGTCGACTGGCAACACGGGGGCCTCACCCGCTATGACAACTTGGCGCACCTGTGTGCAGCGCACCACCATGTCAAGCACCATACGAGGTGGAGCGTGCAGCACGTCGGGGCCGGCGTGCTCGAGTGGGCGTCGCCTGCTGGCCGGACCTACGTGACCCTGCCCGCGAACCCGACCGGGACACGTGCGACCGGGGCACGTGCGACCGGGACACAGGGCGCGAGGACGCCGCCGCTGATCGAATAGCGATTGCCCACCTGTTAACCTCGGCAAGTGGAAGCACCTCAGCACGCGCCGGTCGCTGCCGAGCCGGCCTCCGCTGCCGTGCCGGCCTCCACAACCGTGCCGGCCTCCGCAACCGTGCCCGCCTCCACAACCGTGCCCGCCTCCGCAACGCGGCCCACCTCCGCAACCGTGCCCGCCTCCGCAGAGCAACCCAGATCCTCCGAGCAGCCCGACCGGGTCATCCTCGGCGACAACCTCCCGATCATCCGCGACCTCCCCGGCGCGAGCTTTCGGCTCATTTACCTCGACCCGCCCTTCAACACCGGTCGGGCACAGCAACGGCAGCCGATATCAGTGCGACGCGTTGCCGATGAAGGCGTTGCGCTCGCAACGAGGATCGGGTTCCAAGGCCGCAGCTATGAGAGCGTGAAGGGTGCACTCTCCCGCTATGACGATCGCTTCACCGACTACTGGCAGTTTCTCGAACCGCGGCTCATCGAAGCGTGGCGCCTGCTGGACGACCGCGGAACCCTGTACCTCCACCTCGACTACCGCGAATCCCACTACGCCAAAGTGGTACTGGACGCCCTCTTCGGCCGCGACCATTTTCTCAACGAGATCATCTGGGCGTACGACTACGGCGCGCGCACCAACCGTCGATGGCCCACCAAACACGACACGATCCTGGTTTACGTGAAAAACCCGCTGAACTACTACTTCGACAACGCCTCCGTGGACCGCGAACCGTACATGGCGCCCGGTCTCGTAACGCCGGAGAAAGTCGAGCGCGGAAAACTGCCCACCGACGTCTGGTGGCACACGATCGTCTCCCCCACCGGGCGGGAGAAGACCGGCTATCCCACCCAGAAGCCGGAAGGGGTCTTGCGCCGCATCATCCAGGCCTCGAGCGCTCCCGGCGACTGGGTGCTCGACTTCTTCGCGGGCAGCGGTACGACCGGTGCCGTTGCATCCGCACTCGGTCGACGGTTCGTGCTCGTCGACCAGAATGCCGGCGCCATCGACATCATGCGCAGGCGACTGCCCGCGACAACAGTTTTCTCAACAGCCACCCCGAATCCGGTCGCTCCATGATGCACCTGCGCGTCATCTGCCCAGCGGACACCACTCAAGCGGTGCTCGATCTGCTGCATGCCGAGCCCGGCACCGCGAACGTCGTCATCCATCGGGGGGCCGCGATCGACCCGATCGGTGACGTCATCATCTGCGACATCGCCCGCGAATCTGCGACCGGGGTCATCGCCGAACTGAAAACTCTCGCCGTACACGAGCGCGGCTCGATCGCTCTCGACTCGATCGCGGTCGCGATTTCCGACGCCGCCCGCCGAGCCGAGCTCGCGGCCCCGGGTGGGGGCGATGACGCCGTCGTTTGGGAGGAAATCGAGCAGCGCACCGGCGAGGAATCTCGCCTCTCGGTCACCTTCCTTCTATTCCTCACGATCGCGACGATCATCGCGGGCATCGGCGTTCTGCTCGACCAGCCCATCCTCATCGTCGGCGCCATGGTCGTCGGGCCGGAGTTCGGTCCACTCGCGGCCCTGTGCGTCGGCATCATCCGGTGGAGGCCGCCCGTCATCGCACGATCGCTGCTCGCATTGGTAGTGGGCTTCGTCGTCGCAATCGGGGTGACCCTTCTCGTCACTCTCGGCCTCACCGCGCTCGGCGTGATCAATCGTGAGATGCTCCTGGCCGATCGCCCGCTCACCGACTTCATCTGGCGCCCGGATGCCCTGTCGTGGGTCGTCGCCTTCCTCGCGGGCGTGGCGGGCGTGCTGTCGCTGACGGCAGCGAAATCGGGTGCGCTCATCGGCGTACTCATCTCGGTGACCACCGTGCCCGCGGCCGGCAATATCGCGGTCGCGCTCGCGTACGGCGTTCCCGACGAGGCACTCGGGTCGAGCCTGCAACTCGTCATCAACCTGAGCGCGATCGTATTCGCGGGCACCCTCACCCTCGCGATACAGCGGGTGCTGGGTCATTCAGCTCGCGTCGCTCACCCCCCGCGCAACAACGCGATGCGGTCGGCGAAGTAGTCGCTCAGCGACATCACGTCGGCGTCGGCGACGCTCCACCGCACCATGATCACGCCAGCCCGCAGCGATAGCGGGCCGGCGTGGGTGCGTGCTGCCGTGTCGCCCGCGACAGCACCGCTTGCGGGAGCACCGCCCGCGTCAGCGTCGCCCGCCCCAGCACCGCCGGCGAGAGCACCGGATGCCCCGAACTCGACTAGCTCGTAACCGAAGTTGACCACCTCACCGGTGGCGAACCCGCTGCGAACGGCCAGCCTGCGATTGTCGCGTCGCAGCTCTGCATCGGGAGATTTATTCGCGACTCCGCGTAGCGGCTCGATCGCCCGGGTGACCTCCCCGGTGGAGTAGAGGCGGCCGGACGCATCGATGAGCAGAACCCCCAACCGCCAGGCCCGCCCGGTGGAGATGAGGCGCCTCGGGATGAGCCGCGGGCCGAGGAGTCCGCGTAAGCCACCCGGCTGACGGAATCGCGCTAGTGCTTCGTCGGGGGCGCCCATCTCCCGAAGGGTCTCAACGGTGGCCAGCACGATTGCTGCAACACGATCAGCCGTGCTCGAAACCTCAGTGCCCACCTCTCGAATCTACCGAGCGGCCCGTCTCGAAGCTGTCCGAACATAGCCGAAAGCCCCAGCCCCGGTACCATGGGCCTCATGAGTCGCCGGGGTGAGATCGAGTGCTGGCTCACCGACATGGACGGCGTTCTCGTGCACGAGAACCACCCCGTACCCGGCGCCGCCGAACTGCTCCAGCAGTGGCGGGACGAGGACAAGCCCTACCTGGTTCTCACCAACAACTCGATCTTCACGCCCCGCGACCTCAGCGCGAGGCTCCGGGCATCCGGCCTCGATGTTCCCGAGGAATCGATCTGGACCTCGGCCTTAGCGACCGCCGACTTCTTGCACTCGCAGATGCCCGGCGGCACCGCCTTCGTGATCGGCGAGGTGGGCATCACGACGGCCCTCCACGAGGCCGGCTTCATCATGACCGAGATCGACCCGGACTACGTCGTCATCGGTGAGACCCGCAATTACTCGTTCGAAGCGATCACCAAGGCGATCCGGCTGATCGGCGGCGGGTCGCGCTTCATCGCTACCAATCCGGATGCCACAGGCCCCAGTCCCGAAGGCCCGATGCCCGCCACCGGGGCCGTCGCCGCGCTCATCTCCAAGGCCACCGGCAAAGAGCCATACGTGGTGGGTAAACCCAACCCGATGATGTTCCGCTCGGCGATGAACAAGATCGGCGCCCACAGCGAGAACACCGGGATGATCGGCGACCGAATGGACACCGACATCGTGGCTGGCATCGAGGCGGGGCTTCACACCATCCTCGTGCTCAGCGGAATCAGCGATCAGGCGGAGATCGAGCGCTACCCGTTCCGCCCGGACGAAATCCTCAACAGCGTCGCCGACCTGGTCTCGCGCGAGCCGGTGGAGTCGGATCGCAACTGAGTGGGCTCGACCACGACTAAGCGGGCTTGAGCACCACGCTACCGGTGAACTTCGCGCCCGCGTCGCGCACGATGAAGCACGAGAAGCCGCGGTTGGCGGCGGCCCAGTCGGCTTCGTCCGCCGGGAAGCTCACGAGAAGCTTCACGTCCGCAGCGCCTCCGAGTGCGGTGAGATCGATGACGGTGGGCGCGCTGCAGAGCGGGATGATCCGGGCCTGCAGGGCCGCCGCACCAGGGTAGGCGGTGCCCGCGCCATCGGGCGCATCCGCGAACAGTCCGCGCAATGCGAGTTGTGCCGCATGCGGTGTGGCGCAGTCGACGACGGTGTACTGCTGTTCCCACGCCGATACCCAGGGTTCGAGGCACTCCCCGCCGCCGAGTTGATCCCAGGGGTGCACCCCTGGGGAAGCCGCAACGGCGCCTGGTCCGACCGCCGCGACAGGAGACGGAATCGTGGTGGGCTGCACGGACGTAACCACGGCGCCGACTGCCCCTGCATTCGCTTGGCCGATCCGTGACCCGAGCAAGAACATCCCCGCCAGCATGAGAACGGCCGCGAGACCGACCGCGGTACCGATGAGCGCCCGGGGTAGGGGCACATTCGGTTTGGCTTCGCGGGATGAGGGTTGGCCGAGGTCGATCGGCTGCCGAGCGACATCGAGGCCCGCCGCCGAGGGAGGCACTGCCACACCGGGCGGGAGGCTCTCGCGCGATGGTGTTACCGGTCGTTCGCCAGCGAGGGGTGCGTCATCCAGGATCTCGGCGAAGAGGTCCTCGAGATCGAGTACGTCGGCGGCCCCCGAGTTGGTCGACGCGAAAACCTCGGTGGGAGGCAGCGCAGCGGGGGCCGCAGCGGGGGCGGAGGCTGGCACGAGCGGGGGCGCGACCCACGCGGGCACGATCGCTGCCGCGGCGGCTGGCGTGGGGAGAGCCCTGGCCGGAAACACCTTCGGCCGGCCCGCTTGCAGCTCGATGGCAACGGTGGGGAGATCGAGCGGGTCCACGGGCTCAGCAGCGGGGTCCGGCGCGACGGCCGCGGCTTCGTCGGCCCCACCGGGCGTCAGATCCCACCGGAAAGTGTTTCCGGCGTCGAGCTCACCGGTCACGGCGCCAGCCCGAGGTCACTCAGTCCGATGGCTGCCAGGTACGGGAACCCTGCCGACTCGATCCGCTCTCGCGCGCCGGTGTCGCGATCGACGACCACGGCGACGGCCACCACGATCGCCCCCACCGCCGCCAGCGCCTCGATCGCGGCCAGCGGTGAACCGCCCGTGGTAGACGTATCCTCGAGCACGATCACGCGCTGGCCGTGCAGATCGGGACCTTCCACCTGCTTGCCCCGGCCGTGATCCTTGGGTTGCTTTCGCACCACGAAAGCGTCGTAGGCAAGCCCGCGAGCCGCGCCCTGGTGCAGTATCGCCGCAGCTACCGGGTCGGCCCCCATCGTCATCCCGCCCACGGCACGCACGTTCGGGATGTCACGGATGAGCTCGAGCATGACCTGCCCGATCAGAGGCGCAGCCGCATGATCGAGGCTGACCCGACGCAAATCGACGTAGTACGTGGCGCGCGCGCCGCTCGTCAGCACGAAGTCGCCGTGGAAGACGGCATCCGCCTTGATGTGCTCGATCAGCCGTTCGCGGGCAGCAGGCTGTTCGCGGGCAGCAGGCATCGTACAAGCCTAGCTATCGTGGACGCATGCGCATCGCGACCTGGAATGTGAACTCGATCCGGTCCCGTGTCGCCCGAGTGGTCGACTTCCTGGTGCGCGAAGACGTGGATGCGCTCGCGATGCAGGAGATCAAGTGCACCGCAGCCCAGTTCCCGTTCGAAGCCTTCAGCGAAGCGGGCTACGAGGTCGAGTTGCACGGCCTCAACCAGTGGAACGGCGTTGCGATCGCATCGAGGCTGGGCATGCAGGATGTCTCGATCGGCTTCGATACCGTGCCCGGTTTCGGTACAGCGCAGCCAGACGGCTCCCTGCCGATGGAGGCACGCGCGATCGGAGCCACCGTCGGGGGGTTCCGCATTTGGAGCCTGTACGTGCCCAATGGTCGCGAACTCGACAACCCGCACTACCTCTACAAGCTGGAGTGGCTCGCCGCACTCGCGCAGCAAACCCGATCCTGGATCGACGCCGATCCCACGCAGCCCCTGGCCCTCCTGGGCGACTTCAACATCGCACCGCTCGACATCGACGTGTGGGACCCCGTGCTCTTCGAAGGCCGTACCCACGTAAGCCCTCCCGAGCGCGCCGCCTTTGCCGCGTTGGAGCACGCCGGACTCACCGATGCCCTGCGCAGCCGCGACGTCTCCGGTTACACCTACTGGGACTACCAGCAGCTGCGCTTCCCGCGCAACGAGGGGATGCGCATCGACTTCGTTCTCGGTTCCGCTTCGTTCGATGCGCTGGTGACGGATGCTCGCATCCACCGAAACGAGCGGAAGGGAACCTCCCCCAGCGATCACGTTCCGCTGACCGTCGACCTGTCGACCGACGCGGACGAAGACGAGGACGACCGCCCGATGTTCCTGTAGGGAGGCAGCGCCGAACAGCCCCCTCGCTCATTCCGGCTCGGGCATCCTCGTCACCTGCAGACCATCGTTGGAGTCCTGCAATGAAACCAGCACCGTGTCGCCATCCCGCACCTCACCTGAGAGCAGGGATTTGGCCAAACTGTCGTCGATCTGTCGCTGCATCAGGCGACGCAGCGGACGGGCTCCGTACACCGGGTCGTAGCCACGCTCGGCAAGCCATCTCCGCGCGGGCGGCGTCACCGCCAACTCGAGCCGACGATCCGTAAGCCGACGCGCGAGACGATCGATGTAGAGCTCGACGATCTGACTCAGGTCATCGCTGGTCAACGGCGAGAACACCACGATGTCATCCAGCCGGTTGATGAACTCGGGTTTGAAGCTCTGGCGCACCAGGTCGTTCACGGCCGCCTTCCGTGCCTCCCACGGCAGGTTCTGGTCGGTGATGAACTGGCTGCCGATGTTGCTGGTGAGAATCAGGATGACGTTGCGGAAGTCGACCGTGCGACCCTGCCCGTCGGTGAGGCGGCCGTCATCCAGCACCTGCAACAGCACATCGAACACCTCGGGATGAGCCTTCTCCACCTCATCGAGCAGGATTACCGAATAGGGTCTACGGCGCACCGCCTCGGTCAGCTGACCGCCCTGTTCGTATCCGACATACCCGGGAGGCGCACCGACCAAGCGCGACACGGAGAACTTCTCCCCGTACTCGCTCATGTCGATGCGCACGAGAGCCTTCTCGTCGTCGAACAGGTACTCCGCCAGCGCCTTCGCCAGCTCGGTCTTGCCCACCCCGGTCGGCCCGAGAAAAAGGAACGAACCGGTGGGCCGGTCGGGATCGGAGATACCCGCCCGAGTACGCCGCACCGCCTCCGACACCGCCTGCACCGCCTCCCGCTGCCCGATGAGCCGGCGGCCGAGTTCGGCCTCGAGATTCAGCAGCTTCTGGGTCTCCCCCTGCGTCAGACGATCGAGTGGGATGCCCGTCCACGCCGCCACGACGGACGCGATGTCGGACTCCGTCACCTGGTCGCTCACCATTCGTGGCCCGGTTGGCTCGACGGCCTCCGCCGCCGTAATTGCCGCCTCGATCCGCGGGATCGTCTCGTAATTGAGCTTCGACGCATCCTGGTACCGCTGCTCGCGCATCGCCTTGTCGAGGGAGATACGCGCGTCGTTGAGACGGGTCTTCAGCTCACCGATCCCCGTCAGCGACGCCTTCTCGACTTTCCAGCGCGCTTCCAGTTGCCCGAGCTCCTCCTGGCGAACCGCGAGATCCTGCCGCAGTCGTGCCAGTCGAGCCTTGGATGCCTCGTCCTTCTCCTTCTTCAGCGCGAGTTCTTCGATGCGCAACCGATCGACCGCCCGCTTGAGGCTGTCGATCTCCAGCGGAGAGGAATCGATCTCCATCTTCAGTCGACTCGCGGCCTCGTCGATGAGGTCGATGGCCTTGTCGGGCAGCTTGCGCCCGGTGATGTAGCGATTGCTGAGGGATGCCGCGGCCAAGAGCGCCGAGTCCGCTATCGCGACCCTGTGGTGGGCTTCGTAACGCTCCTTGAGCCCGCGCAGAATCGCCACCGTGTCCTCCACGGAGGGCTCGCCCACGAACACTTGCTGGAAACGGCGCTCGAGCGCGGCATCCTTCTCGATGTATTGGCGGTATTCGTCGAGCGTGGTCGCACCGATCAGCCTCAGTTCTCCGCGCGCGAGCATCGGTTTCAGCATGTTGGATGCCGCGACAGAGCCTTCGCCACCGCCCGCACCCATCAGCGTGTGCAACTCGTCGATGAAGGTGATGACCTGCCCGTTGGACTCGTTGATCTCCTTGAGAACTGCCTTGAGTCGCTCTTCGAACTCACCGCGATACTTCGCGCCCGCGACCAAGGCGGCGAGGTCGATCGCAACGAGCTGCTTGTCTTTGAGGGAGTCGGCAACATCCCCGGCCACGATGCGCTGTGCCAGCCCCTCGACGACTGCCGTCTTACCCACACCGGGCTCACCGATCAGCACCGGGTTGTTCTTCGTGCGCCGGGTCAGCACCTGACTGACGCGGCGGATCTCGGCATCCCGCCCGATCACCGGGTCGAGCTTGCCGCTCCGAGCGATATCGGTCAGATTCACGCCGTACCGCTGCAGGGCTGTCTTCTGCTCCTCCTCAGGCCTGTCAGAAGCGGTACCGGGGGCACCCTGCATGTTCGCCATCAGTGTCTCTCTCTAATCAATCTCAACGCGTGATCAATCTCATCGCCGGCGAAGCGGTCGCCAGACGACCACCTGATTGGAGCGCTCGGCCCGAGCGCCAGCCCGCAACGACACCACCTCGCCAGATCCACCGGCGGCGAAGACCCGGCGACCGGGGCGGGCGAGCAGTTCGTCGGCGAGCGCATGCTCCAATTCGCGCACGCGAGTGGCTAACTCGGTCACCTGATCCTCGAGCTCGAGAATCCTTCTGACGCCCTCGAGGTTGAGACCGGTTGCTGCGAGCGCAGCGATTTCCCTCAGCTGAGCAACGTTGCGCATCGAGTACCGTCGGGACTGCCCGGCCGTGCGGTCCGGGCTCACCAGTCCGAGACGGTCGTACTGGCGCAGGGTCTGCGGATGCATCCCGGCCAATTGCGCTGCGACCGCTATGGCGAACACCGGCGTGAACTCATCCATCGCTTCGCCCGTACTCGCACTCATGTACTCGCGCCTCAGACGTCTCTCGCGGCACGCTGGATCAGCTCGTCCCGCGGGTTCTCGACGGGCATCGCGGCGGCAAAGGTTTCCAGTCCCGCCAGCGCCGCATCCGGCACCCGGTTCGGCACGACCACCTGCACTTCCGCGAGCAGATCACCGGTCGCCTTCGTGCTCGCGACCCCCCGGCCCTTGACCCTGAGGATGCGTCCGCTAGGCGTGCCCGCCACCACCCGCAATTTCACCGGCTCGCCACCGAGCGTCGGAACCTCGATCGTCGCCCCGAGCACCGCTTCGACGAAGGTGATCGGCACGACCACCCGAAGGTTGCTGCCGTCACGCTCGAATACCGGATGCTTGCGCACCGCCACCGTGAGAACGAGATCGCCAGCGGCACCGCCGTCGAAGCTCGCCTCACCCTTACCTTTGAGGCGCACCTTCTGGCCATCGCCGACCCCGGCCGGGATCCTCACGGTGATGGATGCTCCGCCCGCCTGCTGCAGGGTGATCGTCTCACCGCGGATCGCGGTCGTGAAGTCCAGGGTGGTGCTCGCTGAGACATCCCGCCCCGGGGTCGGGCCGCCAGCCCCGCGGAACCCTCCCGTCGCCGTACCGTACTGACCGCCACCGAACATGCCGCCGAGGAGGTCCTCGAAACTGGCGGTCGATTGATTTCTGCCGCGCGCGCTGTTCGCCCCGAACATCCCACCGAAGACATCCTCGAACCCGCCGCCCTGCTGCGAACCGGACGTGAAACGCGCCCCGGCCCCCATAGCGCGCACCTGGTCGTACTCTTTACGCAGTCCGGGGTCCGATAAGACCGAATGAGCTTCGCTGATCTCCTTGAAGCGCGATTCGGCTTTCGCGTCTCCCGGATTGGAGTCGGGATGGAACTGCCGCGCAAGCTTGCGATACGTCTTCTTCAGGTCCGGCGCAGAGACGTCCTTGGACACGCCGAGCACTTTGTAGAAGTCTTTATCGAACCAATCCTGGCTCGCCACGACCCGTCGCCCGCCTAGTCGGCCGGCATGGATACGACGACTTTCGCCGGTCGCACCAACCGTTCGCCGAGCGTATAGCCGGGCTCAAGAACATCGGCGATCGTGATCACGGTCACACCCTTGCTCGGCAGTTGTACGACGGCCTCGTGAAAAGCGGGGTCGAAGGTGTCACCCTTCTCGCCGACTTGCTGCAGGCCGAAACGCTCGAAGCTCGACCGCAGCTTCTGAGCCACGAGAGTGAGCGGTGCGCCCTCGACGAGGTCGCCGTGAGCTTCGGCCCGTGCCAGGTCGTCCAGCGCAGGCAACAATGAACGGATGACCTCGGCGATCACCGCCTCACGATTCGCGGTGCGATCCCGCTCCACTCGTTGACGGAAATTGTAGAGCTCGGCTTCGCTGCGCTTGACCTCCGACCGCATCTCCGCCACGAGATCACGGCTCGCGCCGTCCAGCAGAGCCTGGTCATCCGCGCTCAAGCCTCCCGCGAGGTACGAAATGCCGGAATCGTCGAGCCCAGAACCGTCAGAACCGTCAGAGTCGCCGGTGACGCCGTCAGACTCGGATGCTCCGGTGGCCGATGCGCTCGCACCGCCTTTCGGCGCCCGGATGTCGCCGGTCTCGGGATCGACGCGACGCTTGTCACGAAAGACGGGCTTGCCCGCCGACTTGTCATGAGACTCGTCGGCCGGACCGTTGTCGGCGCTCTTCCCGGCGGTGGAGTCATCACCGGGATCGGCGCCGCTCTTCTTCTCGGCCATCGCTACTTCTTCTTATCGGTATCGGGCTTATCGGTATCGGGCTTGTCGGCTCCGGGTGTGTCGGCCCCGGGAGCGCCGCCGACGGGCTCGTCCTCGACGACTTCAGCATCCACGATGTCCTCGTCGCTCGAGGTCTCCTCCGCAGCGCCCGCCTCGGCAGTCGGCTCCGCCTGCGGGGCGGAGTAGATCGCCTGACCGAGACGTTGCTGGCTCTCGACGAGCTTGTCGAACGCGATCTTCACCGCACCCTCATCGGCACCGGCGAGCGCGCTCTTCAGCGCGTCGACATCCGCCTGCACCTCGGCCTTCACGTCGTCGGGCAGCTTGTCTTCGTTTTCCTTGATGAGCTTCTCGGTCGAGTAGGCGAGCTGCTCCGCGGTGTTTCGGGTCTCCGCGGCCTCACGCCGCGCCTTGTCCTCCGCGGCGTGGTCTTCACCCTCGCGCACCATGCGCTCGATGTCCTCTTTCGAGAGCGAACTACCCCCCGTGATGGTCATCGACTGCTCTTTACCGGTGCCCTTGTCCTTCGCAGAGACGTGCACGATGCCGTTGGCATCGATGTCGAACGTGACCTCTACCTGTGGGATGCCGCGGGGCGCCGGAGCGATTCCGGTCAACTCGAAGGTGCCCAGGTTCTTGTTGTCCCGGGTGAACTCACGCTCGCCCTGGAACACCTGGATCGCCACGGACGGCTGGTTGTCGTCTGCCGTGGTGAAGGTCTCGCTGCGCTTGGTGGGAATGGCGGTGTTGCGGTCGATGAGCTTGGTCATGATGCCACCCTTGGTCTCGATCCCGAGGCTCAACGGGGTGACGTCGATCAGCAGAACGTCTTTACGCTCGCCTTTCAGCACGCCGGCCTGCAGAGCCGCGCCGACCGCGACGACCTCATCCGGGTTGACGCCCTTGTTGGGATCCTTGCCGCCGGTGAGCTTCTTCACGAGGTCCACGACGGCGGGCATGCGAGTGGAACCGCCGACGAGCACGACATGCGCGACATCGGAGAGCTTGACTCCCGCCTCCTTGATGACGTCGTTGAACGGCTTCTTCGTGCGCTCCAGCAGATCGGCCGTCAGTTCCTCGAACTTGGCCCGGGTGAGGGTTTCATCGAGGTTGGCCGGCCCGTTCGCGGTCAGCGACAGGTACGGCAGCTGAATGGTCGTGGAGGTCTGGCTCGACAGTTCCTTCTTGGCCTGCTCGGCCGCCTCCTTGAGGCGCTGCTTGGCGATCTTGTCGTTGGAGACATCCACACCCGTCGTCTCCTTGAACTTCTGGATGAGATAGGTCACCACCCGCTGGTCCCAGTCGTCGCCGCCGAGGCGATTGTCACCGGCCGTTGACTTGACCTGGATCGTAGAGAAGTCGTCGTCTTTGCCCACCTCGAGCAGGGACACGTCGAACGTGCCGCCACCCAGGTCGAACACCAGGATGAGTTCGTCTTCCTTGCCCTTGTCGAGGCCATATGCGAGCGCTGCCGCGGTCGGCTCGTTGATGATGCGGAGCACGTTCAGGCCCGAGATCTCGCCGGCCTCTTTGGTGGCCTGCCTCTCGGCATCGTTGAAGTAGGCGGGAACGGTGATGACGGCATCCGTTACCGGCTCACCGAGGTACTGCTCGGCGTCCCGCTTCAGCTTCGCGAGGATGCGGGCGGAAATCTCCTGGGGCGTGTATTTCTTGGAGTCGATGTCCGCTTTCCAGTCGGTGCCCATGTGGCGTTTGACGGAGGCGATCGTGCGGTCGACGTTGGTGACAGCCTGCCGCTTGGCGGTCTCGCCCACTAGGACTTCGCCGTCTTTGGTGAAAGCGACAACGGACGGGGTGGTGCGGAATCCTTCCGCATTGGCGATGACGGTGGGCTCGCCACCCTCGAGAACGGCTACCACCGAGTTGGTGGTTCCCAGGTCGATACCTACTGCTCGGGACATGGCTGTACGGCTCCTTCTCTGCGGTTCACATTCGTACGTCTCGCACGGACTTGAGCCGCACGTTATCAAGTTTGTCGAAACGGCTGGCGCCTGTCAAGGGGATGCGCCGATAATTGAGCCTCAGTCGCTCAAGGTGACACACCGATGGCGAGGCGGTATTTTTCTGCCACACCGCTGGCGACCTAACGGGAAGCATGGACATGACGGGAAGCATGGACATGACGACATCCGCCGCGTGGATTCGCCGAACGCACAACGACACAGCGCCGGTGCAGGTCGCGGCAACGCCGGTGCAGGTCGCGGCTACGGAACGTTAACCCGCTGGTGCCCCTGAGCCGCTAGCGTGTCACCATGACCGAGCCGAGCGGGTCGCAAACCGGGACGAACGTTGGGGCCGGGGGCCTCGCGGACCCCACCTCGCTGACCGTTCCCGTCGTCGCGGACACGCTGGCGGTCGGTGCGGTCGGCGTTCAGCTACCCGAGGGGCGGGTCATCCCGCGCAAGCAGGTCTTTTCCTGGGCGCTCTGGGACTGGTCGACACAGCCCTTCAACAGCGTCATCCTGACCTTCGTCTTCACCGCTCTCTACCTCACCACCGACACCTTCATCGATCCCACGGTCGCAGCCCTCGGCCCGGGAAACGAGACCTACGAGCGGGCCCTCTCCGCGCTCTCCAGTCAATTCGGCATCGCCATCTTCATCGCCGGAGCCTTCATCGCCCTGCTGGCACCGGTGCTCGGTCAGCGGTCGGATGCCTCCGGCACCCGCAAACGAACCCTCGCCATCACCACCGGGCTGCTCGTCGTGTCAATGGCACTGCTGTTCTTCGTGCAAGCATCCCCGCCCTATTTCGTGCTCGGGATCTCGCTGATCGCCATCGGCAGCGTCGTCAGCGAGATCGCCGGAGTGAATTACAACGCCATGCTCGTGCAGGTCTCGACCCCGAAGTCGATCGGTCGGGTCAGCGGCCTCGGGTGGGGGTTCGGGTACCTCGGCGGGATCGTGGCGCTCATCATCGTGGTGGTTCTCACCACTCTGAACTGGTTCGGGATGCCGCTCGAGAACGGGATGGCCTTCCGCGTCATCGCGCTCGGGTGCGCGGTCTGGACCGTGATCTTCTGCATCCCGATCTTTCTCAACGTGCCGGAGGCACCGGCATCCGGCACCCTCGGGAAGACGGGTTTCTTTCCGAGCTACGTCGTGTTGGCGAAGGATGTCGCGCGTCTCTATCGCGAGACGCGGCCGACGTTCTGGTTTCTGCTCGCGAGCGCCGTGTACCGGGATGGGCTCGCCGGGGTCTTCGCGTTCGGCGCGATCATCGCCGCCGTCACCTTCAAGTTCACGAGCAACGAGGTGTTGCTCTTCGGTATCGCCGCTAATCTCATCGCCGGCCTCAGCACGATCCTCGCGGGCCGATTCGACGATATCTTCGGTCCACGGGCCGTGATCATCTTCTCCCTCGTCGGGCTCGTGGTTGCCGGCATGGGCACGTTCTTCCTCCACGACGCGGGCAAGATCATCTTCTGGGTGTTCGGGCTGCTCCTGACGATCTTCGTGGGTCCCGCGCAGGCAGCGAGCCGCTCCCTGCTGACCCGGTTGACCCCGGCCGGCCGCGAGGGCGAGATCTTCGGGTTGTACGCCACCACGGGACGGGCCGCGAGCTTCCTGTCCCCCGGCTTGTGGGCCCTGTTCATCGGCATCTTCGGATTCCAGTACTGGGGCATCCTCGGCATCGTCTTCGTCGTGGCGCTCGGCCTCGTGCTGATGCTGCTCGTCAAGCTGCCGAAGCACGTGCGGGTGCGTTAAGTCCCCCTGAGGGTGCACCCGGGGCCACCGAGTCGTAGCCTACGAAGGTGAACACTTCTCGACCGATCGGATTCTGGCTCAAGCTCGTCGATCGCATGATCGACGAGCAGTTCGAGTCAACGCTCGACGAACACGGCGTCACACGTCGCCAGTGGCAGTTGCTGAACGTGCTCTCCCGGGAGGGTGCGACGGCGCGGCAGTTGGATGATGCGGTGGCACCTTTCCTGGCTGCGTCACCGGTCACCGGTGAAGCTGACTCTATGAACGTGTCGCCCGAATCCGACGGGACCGGGCCGGCCGGGCCGGCCGAATCCTCCCAAGATCACCTGGTGGAACTCATCGAGAGCGCGTGGGTGGTCGCACAGGGTGAGAGTTTCGAGCTCACGGATCGTGGTCGCACCGCTTTCGGCAAACTCGCCGAGGTCGTCGGCGCCCAACGGATCCTCATGGCCGAGGGAGTGAGCGGCGAGGAATACACGCAGACCGTCGCGGTGCTCGAGCGGATGGCTCGCAACCTGGGCTGGAGTGACGAGTGACACGCAAGCCGCGGTAACGCTAATTTGAGAGCGCGGCCCACCAGATCATCAGCATGGTCACGGCGAAACCGACGATGAAGTTGATCAGCAAGAAACGCCGCCAGCCGCGATTGGCCGTCGCCGAGGCGGCATCCGACACGTTCCAAAAAGGTGCGCAGACCGCCGCGTACGGCAACACCAGTAGTGCGGCGAGCGGGCCGGGCCACTGGGAGAACAGCAGGCAGATCCCCGCGAGCAGGTAGGCGACGATCGACAGACGCACCGTCGCAACGGCACCGATCACGGTCGCCACCGACGCGATTTCGCCCTCGCGGTCGGCGAGAACATCCTGAACCGCGCCGAAAGCATGGGATGCGATCCCCCACAGGAGGAACGCGATGAGCACAGCCCACAGTTGGGTCGTGAAGACCGCACCCGCGAGCACGAGTCCGTATACGGCCGGAGAGACGAAGTGGATGCTCGAGCTGATGGAGTCCAGAAACGGCCGCTCTTTGAACCGCAGACCCGGCACCGAGTAGGCCGCGACAGCGAAGAGACTCACGGTGAGCACGAGCCAGGAGAGTGGTGGCCCGACGATCACCAGGAACACGACGAACGGGAGGCAGGACAGCACCGCCGCTACCAGGATCGGGCGGTGCATCCGCCGGTCGAGCATGGCGCCTTCGACACCGCCCTTGCGGGGGTTCCGAAGGTCCGATTCGTAGTCGAACACGTCGTTGATGCCGTACATGGCGAGGTTGTAGGGCACCAGGAAGAACAGTGTCCCGACGACGAGCATCGCATCGACCTGACGCGTGGTCAGCACGTATGCCGCCGCGAACGGGAATGCGGTGTTCACCCAGCTGAGCGGGCGGGATGCCGCGAAAAGCGCCCTG
>Ga0209511_1001318_pt1 | contig 22335 bp, 15 predicted proteins | sample SSSSmetaG_FD_184141 | JGI IMG/M metagenome (GOLD analysis project Ga0209511, IMG submission 184141) | Glacier valley bacterial and archeal communities from Borup Fiord, Nunavut, Canada, to study Microbial Dark Matter (Phase II) - ​SSSS... | ecosystem: Environmental > Aquatic > Freshwater > Ice >... | reverse complement strand
CGTTTCTGGTTTTCACGGTTCCTTCGATATTTACCTTTTGGGCAAACACAGCAGTTCCGATCAGAAGGGTCATGAATACTAAAAAAATAATTTTTCGCATTTTAATGTAATTAGAATTTGTAAATAATTAATTAAGGGGTATAGCTATGGCTATCTGTGGTTTAACTAAGCCATAAACATCAGTAAATCAATAGTAAATAAGATTTCTTTTTAAAGTGATCTATAACACCAGGTTCACCCTTTTCGTTAAAAGGTTAACCAATGAAACCACATCATTCGTATTGCTGATTTCCTTTTCAAAGCAGTTTGTATCAGCAGTACAAACGCTGTTGGCTATATCTAAGACTTTATTAAAGTCAGCCGAAGCTGTTTCCATTGAAATCGCTCCTTTTTTAACAGATTTTTTCAGATAACGTTCAATTTTCATAACCGCATCGTAAATTACTGGTTTACGAACGATTGTTCTCATCTGTGGGTTACCTGGTACCATCGGAACTTTATAAGTATATTTTGAATCAAGCAAATACAATTTTCTGGAAACTAACTCTCCAAAGAGATGCTCTTCAAGCATGTCTTTCGAAATAGTACTAAGATCGGTTTCATTTGAATATACCTTGAATTCAAATACAGGTAACCCGGAAGAAGACGGGCTTGTTCCCATACCCTCTTTTGGGAAAGCCATTGCCAGGTCATTCTGCCCAAATAGTTTTACTGAGGATAGCACAAATAAAATGAATATTAAATATATACTTGTTTTCATATTGTAATTAATTTTTAAGCTTTCTTTACCTATTTTATAATCTTTGTTGGCAAATATCCAATATTGATGTTACATTTTAGTGAATAAGATGTTACAGATTAATGAATTGTGATATATTTCAGCCGGAAATTTCATTTCGATTAGAACTTCACTTGTAACAATTATTAATCGATTGATATTAAAGCTTATACGATTGAAATTTTAGATGAGAAAAGGTGACTTTAATACTTTTAAGACTGAAATCCAATAAAAAAGGGTTGTCGAATTTTCTGACAAACCTTTTTAAAGAATTAGTTTACTTTATTTTAAGATCTAATCGAGGCTTTGACAATGACTTGTCCTTAGATAATCATCGGGGGAAGCATTTGAATAACTTTGTTTAATTAACCACATCTTGTTGTTAATGTTATTGCTGCCCCCAAATTGCCTTTTCAGAGCTTTCGTTAGATTTTTTGCATTGTAATTGCGTTCGTTATCCGGATACATCCATCGAAAAGGTATCTTACCATTTTTTATTTAGCTGTGCTTAAAATATCCGGAGAAATAATCTGTTTTGGTATTCCCGGGCCGCTGTATAAACAATTCAAAAAGAATCCGCCACCGGCATTTAAGTATTCAACCTTAATCCGGTGTTTTCCCTCACTAAGATTTACCGATCCTTCCCGCTCCTGTATGCCATGATCTCCATCATTATCGACAACCTGCACATCATCGAGAAAGAGTTTGCTGCCATCATCCGAAACTGTTGCAAATGTATATTGTCCAGTTTCCTTAATTGTTAACCAACCATCAAATAGCACAGCTGTGCTCTCGTCTATTTTATCCTCAATCTCATCAATACTGATTTCAAGTGTTTTCCCTTTGACAACCGACTTTAAGGAGCTGAAAGCAGGAATTTTTTTCCAATCTTTGCCTGAAAACACGGTATAATTTATTCCCGAATTTTTACCAACATCCTTTATAACCCTGAAGTATCCTTTGGAAAATTCACTTTGAGTTCCGTTATTCCCAAAAAAGGAGGCTTTAACGACTCCTGAATTTGTCATTTCGAATGGATTCGCATAAACTGCTGAGTTAATTGAAGGGATAGATCCATCAGTTGTATAGCGAATTTTGCCATCAGTACCTTTACTGTTAATTGTAACAGCTGCGTTTTTGCCAATAAACAAGCCCCCTACCTCGCCGTTGATTTTTCGGGGGCAAATTTGGGGAATGAAAGAAGCCGGGGCCATGAAATTACCAATGAGGTTCCCTGGTTCAGGAGACCCCAAAAATGCGCAATAAACCGGTTTGCCCTCCCATACCTGGGGAATCTCCACATTAAGGACAAACGCCGAAGTTGCGGCAACATCATAAAGATTAACGGCTGCAGGAATTTTATATCCTTTCTTTATCCCTTTTCCGAATAAAATAAAGGGGACTTCATTACCCTCAACTGTTTCATGTCCATGGTCAAATCCTTTGCCTCCATGGTCTGCAACTATCATAAAGAGCGTTTCATCGAATATACCGGCCTCTTTTGTTGCTTCAACCACAATTCCCGCTAATTGGTCGGCAAGTTCTACTGATTTTAAATATCCGGGAGTCATGTGTCCCAAAGTATGACCCGCATGATCAACATGGTCAAACTGGATAAACAGAAAATTGGGTTTATCAGATTTAATAATCTCAGCAACTTTGTCAACTGTTGCCATTTCATCCTTACAGTTAAAATCTAAATCAACAAAACTGCTGTCATACAGATTTTCAAATCCGGTCCATTGGTATATTGATGCGGTAATTATTGATTTATTCCCCCTCTTTATAGCATAAAAGATATCGGGGAAACGACCGTTTTCGGTCCTTACAACAGGTGGAAGACTATAATTATCAAATCGCCAATCATTAGATGTCACACCCGTAAGTGCAACTCCGGAGCCAGTTAACATTGCCTCCCAGTTTGGGCTGCTTACAGTCGGTAAAACATTGCGCGCATTGAACGAATATGCACCGTTTTTAATATATGTATCAAAATTTGGAGTTGAAGCATCAATAAGACCAGCAACAGACATACCGTCAACACCGATAATTATCACATGCTTTATATTTTCAGGCCGGGAAACTTGTTTACAACCTGCAAAAAATGTTGATATGATTATTACAAATAAGAAAATACAATTTACTTTTTTCATCTGAAAATAATTTGTTTTTTAAAGGTCTGATGGAATAGCCATGCCAAATATTCATTTCGGTTTGCGATTTTGCAATCATGGCTATTTCATACTTACGAATTAATCGATATCCCACCAAACACGTGTTGTCAATGCATCGCCTTCACCGCCCAGCATTTTGACAGCTTCCTTATAATTTGCATCATTTTGGAGCATTTCGTCAGCAGGATATAATAATCGTACCGGAACATAGCCGTTTGTATTTGGTCCCGGAACAATAGTTGGGACGCCAACTCTGCGCCATTCGGCCCATGCTTCAGAACCGCAGAAAAACAGTGACAGCCATTTCTGAGTATAGATTTTATGTAGTTTCTCCGTTTGTGTTCCTGTGTATGCCACATTTTCCTGGGTGTAATAACTTGAAGGTGGTATTACCATGGCAGCTGTTGGCAAAATAAAATTGGAAGGGATCCTGCTGGCATAATATTCAAACTGATCTTTTATCCCATTCATGTAATAGGTCTGAGCATCACCGGTCGTTATATATCCTTTCTCTTTCGCCTCGGCTAAAATAAATTCAAGTTCGGAATAAGGCATGAAAACTGACTGAACAGCATTAGGGGATGAAAATTCAAGACTGAATTGTTCCGGAGCCCAAAGAAGACCCAACGTTGATTGATTTTTAACTCCTCCATTCCAGCTTGTTGTTTCCGCCTGTTGCATTCCGTTTGGCACTCCAAAGTATTGTGGTGCTCCACCAGCGGTGACCGATGCCGGTGTTGGCATTGCAAAAACAGCAAGCCTTGGATCGTTCATCGATTTTAAAATCACTTCAAGATTTTGAGTCAATTGTTCAGATCCCTGCCAGTTACTTGGTTGTTTCAGAAAAATTGGATGAGCATTTTCTCTTTTATTGAGATACTGAAGAGCTGCCTGATCTTTGTTTGACGTGAATATGGGATAGGTTGATGGATTCCCGATAATCTTTTGCATTGCAGCTGAGGGGTTCTTGCGACCCGACTGACGAAGCAAAATTCTCAAAGAAAGGCTATTGGCAAACTTTTTCCAATTCTGAGTATTTCCGTTGTAGAGAATATCCCCGGTTATCATTTCGGCAGTTGTTCCAAGGAGCCCATTTGCCTTTTCAAGGTCCATCAGTAATCCGGCATAAATTGTTTCCTGAGAATCATATTTAGGAAAATTTACACCCTCTTTGGCACTCCCAGCCTCCGTATAAGGAATTGGTCCATAGGAATCTGTAATCCGAAGAAAAATCCATGATTTGAGGATAAGACCCGCTGCCTGATAGTTGGCCAATCCTTGTTTTTGAGATAGATCAATCAGGTAATAGATGTTCTTGATCATTCCATAGTTTGCCCACGATTGACCGGAAGAGAAATCACGCGTTAAATTGGTGAATGAACTCATGTAATTTTCTTCAAACTGATCGGCAAGAACTCCATAAACATAAAATGATTCGGCTACATTTCTGTTGGCTGCTTCCCATATAATTCCAGGAAGCAATAAGCTGGGATCAGTGATCCGATCCGGTGCATTCAGGTTTGTATTTATTGATTCAAAATCCTTTGTGCACGAAAACATCATCAGAGCGGCACTCAATCCTATTGTTAATAACTTATATATCTTTCTCATCTTTAACTTTTTTATTTTAGAATTTGAGGCTTAGGTTAATACCATAGCTCCGTGTAGAAGGAAGGCTCATATTTTCAAATCCCGGAATAATTCCAGCCCCGCTTGTGGAAGAGGCTACTTCAGGATCGAAATGCTGATTGCTTTTGGGCGTCCACAAAAAGAGATTCCGTGCAACAAGTGAGAGTTGCACATCATACAGCGTATTACCGAAAAGTTTATTGGGGAATTTATACCCAACCGTTACTTCGCGCAGTTTTGCATAGGTTGCATCAAAAATCTGTCCTTCAGAAAAATGGTCCAGTAACCCTTTGTGAAAACCACGCGCATCAACACCATATTTACCCTGACTGAATGTACCGTCTGTACTTGTCGAGTTTTGTACATAGGTGCCATCTACTAAGGCGGCTCCGGCAATGTAGTATGGATCATCATACTCATGACCAACAGCTCTTGCAGAGCGTCCTGCACCACTTTCGAGTAATTGTCCAGCTCCCATTGCTTTATTGTAAAAACGAGATAAAAACTGACCCCCGTAATGCATATCAACAAGTAAACCAACACTTACATTTTTATACGTGATATTATTCATTAAACTTCCGATCCAGTCGGGGTTAATATTACCGAGATGAATAAAATTATCGGTTGCTACTGGCTTCCCATTACTGGCAATAATGATTTCGTCTTTCAATGGTCCACTGTCAACACGTTTATAACCCGGGCCCCAAATTGCACCCATGCGTTCGCCAATTTTGGCTATGATCTGGGCCTCTTCACCCGGGGCACTTTGAACAATTGCAGGAATACCATCGGCAAGTGCAAGTACTTTTCCTCTGGTCAGGGAATAATTTAATGCTAAATTCCATTGAAAACCATTCGGTAACTTAACAGGAACAGCGCTAAGCATCATCTCAAAACCGTAGTTCTGAATCTCACCTGCATTGATAATTCTTGAAGAATAACTTGTGGAAGAGGTTAACGGGATGCTGATAATTTGATTCTTCGAACGGGTATCATAATATGTAAAGTCAATTCCCAGTCGGTTTTTAAACAATTTGATATCAGTTCCCACTTCGTAAGTAAAGGTGATCTCTGGTTTCAGATTATTATTTTTCAATGTATTATCTGTATATACGATATTGTTATCGCCCCATGGAGTACCAAAATTCAAGGTACTGTAGAGATTATAAGGTCCTGTGCCGTTACCTACCTGCGCTAATCCAAGCCTGACTTTGGCCATATCTACCCATTCCGGCATTTTGACGATCTGGTTTGTCAGGGCACTAAACGATACGGAAGGATAAAAGAACGAGCTATTGTTAATTGGCAATGTACTGGACCAGTCGTTTCTGGCAGTTATATCAAGATAGTACGTACTTTTGTAATCCATTTGCGAAAAAACATAAAGACTGTTTACCCGCATTTTACTATCCCAGGATGAACGTTCCAACTGAGTCGCATTGTTTGCCAGTGAATAGATACCAGGGATTAAAAGTTCAGGAGCCACAATGGTCCTTGAACGGCCGGTCCTGTTCATCTGGTTACCGCCGAACGATACCCTGTAGTTGAAATTATCGCCGATTTTGTCTTTGAAATTTAAAAGGAAGTCAAAGTTTTTCTCCATGAAATACTGGGTATCCTCCTGATACCTGCCATTTGCATAATCGGCGGTACTTACTGCCCATTTCATCGGACGGAAGTCATTGTACATATCTCCACCCGCGCGTGCCATTAAGGATAATTTCTTTGAAAATTCATAGTTCAGTTCGGTGGATCCAAAAAGATGACTTTTATCCTGCCCTCTGGTGTTTTCGTATTGGTAGAAAAACGGATTGTTATGGTTCTCACCATAGTTGAACTGGAATTGTCTTTTACCTTCGAATCCCTTCTGCCAATAGTTTCTCATCGAATTGATATCCATATTACGTGCCGACCAGAGCATAAAATACATGATCGAGTTACGACCATATCCGGTTTCAGGTCTGTTTTTGCTGGTAGAATTGACATAATTCATAGAAGCCTCTGCCCTGAATTTATCTGTAAATTTGTATTTCCCTTTTAGGGCAAATGTATTTCTCTTCAGATCATTATTTGGAATGATCCCACTTTGGTCGAGATTGGTATACGAGATTCTGATATCCCCTTTTTCGTTCGATCCGGTCAAAGAAACATTATTAAAATAGGTTTTGCCAGTTCCGAAAAAATCTTTCATGTTATTAGGATAAGCGATCCATGGAGATGGAATTATTTCACCCCGATTAGGATTTGCAACATCTCCTCCTCTCATTCCACCTGTGGTGGGAGATTGGGGTTGCTTTTCAAGTGTACCGACATTTAATCGTGGTCCCCAACTTTCATCATAGGAATCCTCTTCTCCTCCAGGATAGATTGACCAACCGGCGCCAAAATTTGATCCCTCATATTTTCCGCCATAACCTGCACCAAATTGATTCTGGAATTTTGGGAAACGCAATACTTCTTCAAAGGTTGTTCCTGAATTGACAGTTACACCCAACCCTTTATTTTTTCCACCCGATTTGGTCGTTATGACAATTACACCATTAGCAGCACGTGAACCATACAGTGCTGAAGCTGCAGGTCCTTTTAAAACTGTCATCGATGCAACATCTGCAGGATTAATTTCAGAAGCGTTATTGCCGTAATCCACCGATGTTGTATTTGAAGTCCCGGAGTTTCCTACCGGAACACCATCGACCACGTACAATGGCTCATTTCCATTAAAGTTGAGTGATTTCTCTCCCCGGATAATAATACGTGATGATGAACCCACTGCGCCTGATGAGGATATATTAACACCGGCAACTTTACCTGCAAGTGAATTAATAAAATTTGATTCCCTTGCGGTATTCAAGGCATCACCTTTAATTTCCTGGACTGCATAACCCAACCCTTTTTTCGCACGCGGGATACCAAGAGCAGTAACCACAACATCCTCCAGCCCGATAACTGTTGAAAGCAGGGTCACATTGACCTGCGTTTGATTCATGATTTCAACTTCGCTGGATGCCATACCAACGAAAGAAAAGACCAGGATTTTTGCATCGGCCGGTACTGACATTGAATATTTTCCATCAGCATCGGTAACAGTACCCGTAGTAGTGCTTTTCACGATCACACTCGCCCCTGGAATTGATAGTCCATTACTATCTTTTACTGTTCCCGATATTCCTTTCTTCTGTGGCTGCTGAGCATTCAATTCTTGCGCAAATACCAACCCCGTCATAAATCCTATAAGAATGACCAGGAAGAATGATATTTTTTTCCATTTTCCTAAATTTGGAAAAATCAGATTTTTTTGTTTCATAAAAGACATAAATTAAATATTTATATAAAAATCGGGACGCGTATGAATATAACAACGACCATACTAACTACCAGATTACATGGCTATTTCAATTCAATTTCGATGTTCAGCGATTTGAACTCATCAGTGTGCAGATTTCGAACATTGGCTTTGATAGACGTAATTCCTTTGCGCACCTGGTAAACAACACCAGCATTCGAAGGGAAGAGCACATCTGCGCCATTTTCAAGGGTCAACTGATAAGGAATATCGCTTATATTACTAATCAAATAACTTGTCCGCTTGTCGTTTGCCGATATTTTCTCGATTTTGAGCGAGGCTTTCATAAATTTAGCTAATAAGGTAGGATCGCCTGCCATTGAATTGTCGAAATACGCTAAAGTCTGGTGTGCAAAGAGTGCTTCTTTGAGCGATTCCGGTGTTTTATCTTTGGCAAACACAAGCGTCATGGGACGGTTTACTCCTCTCTCGGTATGATATTGATTTTTGACCAATCCGTGAATGTCACTTGTGGCCACAGCTGCGGATTGTATTGCTTGGTCCATCTTAGTGCTCGTGGATACCACTCAGCCTCATTGAACACTTCTACAGCATTGATAATACCACCAGCAATGAATTTCTCATTTGCGTTGAACATCTTACAGGTGTCGATATCCCAACCCGGGTGATTCCATATGATAAAGGCACCTTGTTTTGTGGCTTCTTTGAGTGCCAGGGCAGTATTTTCATTAAGCAATGGAACTGCATCCGTAATAAAAATTGCATTCAAATGCCCGCCTTTCTCTTTATCACGGCTAATTTCAGTTGAATGGATAAGCATAATCCCCAATTCTTCGGCTTCAGGCTTTGCTATTTCGTAGGAGGAATTAGGGCCGCCGATAATATTTTTCTTCGATGGTACATCTGAAGTGTGATCCGTTAATGCAATTGCATCAAGCCCTTCTTGCCATGCCTCTTTGACGCGTACAGTAGGCCAAACGTCACCGTCTGAAAAGACTGTATGTATATGAAAATCACATTTCAATGTTTTCAAGCCATCAATGTCTGGAACATTTATTGTTTGGCGTGCGTTGTCGTGGTTCATTTTACGATGTAGCTCTATCCTGTCGACATTGTACTCCTGCCAGTTTGAAGCTCTGATAGAATCCTGAGATGCATCAAAAACCGTCACTGGAAGTTTTGCAACTGAACTTTTCGTCATCGGTTTGTCCTCTGCCTTCAACGCAGAATTAAACATCAAGACGCTTGTGATTAAAAATAGTACGTTTTTCATTTTATCGTTTTAATAAATACATTATGAGGGTATTGTCCTTAAATATTATAGGATTATTCATGTCTGCTAATTACCAGTTTTAGGATTGATAATGCGGTCTGAAGCTCATCGCGGCTAATCGTGAGGGCTGGAGAAAGTTGCAAAACGTTTCCTTGTGAAACCTTAAAACTCAAACCAAGTCTCATGCAATCGTACATGATTTTCTCTGCTTCATCACTTGCTTTTTCTTTTGTTTGATGGTCTTTTACCAACTCAATTCCCCACAAAAGCCCAATACCGCGGATATCGCCTATCAATGAAAATTGATTCTTTAATTTTTTCAGTTCTATTTCAAACCAAATCCCATCGTCAACTACTTTATGCAAAATATTTTCGTTCTCGATATACGCTAAAGTTGCCAAAGCCGCTACACATCCCAGCGGGCTTTTCTCGTGTGTATAATGTCCCAAAGAAACATCCGTGGCTATGTTAAGTCCATCTCTTGCAATCATGGCCGCAAAAGGAATTATACCGCCGCCTAATCCTTTCCCAAGACAGATAATATCCGGTTCAATCCCAAAATGCTCGAAGGCAAACATTTTGCCGGTACGTCCAAGAGCAATCGGAATTTCGTCCAAAATAAGCAGAACTCCGTGTTTGCTGCATATTTCCCTGACTCTTTGCCAATAAACTTTTGAGGGTATCTGAACATCAGTATTACGAATTGTTTCAGCTACAAAGGCACCAATATCACCTTCTTTTTCAATCACATATTCCAGATAATCGGCGTATTTTAGCTGATCATCATCATTATCACCCGATATGCTTGTGTATGTTGTTGGTGGCGGTATACAAATTACACCGGGCATCAAGGGTCCCATGTGTTTTTTGAAAACGGCTTCACCTCCGACCGAAATAGCGTCAAGCGATGCACCATGAAAGGAGTCCCAAAGTGATACAACTTTGTGTTTGCCAGTGACAATGCGTGCAAGTTTCAATGCGATGCCAATAACCGAAGTGCCACCAGGTGCAAATAAGCTTCTATTGAGGTCGCCTGGTAAAAGGCTGGCCAGCTTCTTTGCCAGATCAACAGCAGGCTGATTCGTGTAGCGTCGTGGCGAAAAGGACAAGCTATGCAACTGCTCTGTAATCTTACTAATCACGTAGTCATTTCCATAACCGAGTTGATGGACATTATTCCCATGAAAATCAAGCATATATTTCCCGGAAATAGTTCTCATTCCACTTCCTTTGCATTTGTCCAATACATCGAGGCAAGGACTCGACATCGACTGATGCAGAAAATAACGGGCATCATCTTCCAGCATCTGACGCGTTTGCGGATCTGAAATTTCCTGATCCCACATCCGGCGTTCTTCTGAAAAATTTACGTCACCCTCGGTGAATAATTGGGTATTCTCCATCTTGAAAAAAATTAAATAAATCAAGTTTAAAGCTCTGATTTGAGCCGATATAAATATCTTTTGAACGCGTGGGATTGATACTGATGCTTTGAAAAGTGCTACAGAATTTCTTAGCTAAGCATCAATATTGCCATTTAAATTGTTGTGCGTCCTTTTATCAAATAAAGCTTCCTTGATGATATGCATGTGAAAATCGCATTTCAGTGCTTGGTAACCCGGAATATCAGGAAACTTAATTTCCTTACACACCGATGTCTTTTGCATTTGGGGGAGTTATACATTGATTGGATTCTGTGAAAAACTATTTATTAAATTGTAACCTGCATTTCGTTAAGCACTTCTTTCATTGCGACCAGCAAACCGTCGATATCAGCCAGGTATAGCTGACCAATATTTGCGATCCGGAAACAGTCGGTATCGGATAATTTTCCCTGGTAAATGACTTGTCCGCGATTATGTAGTTTTTCGTAGAAAAGCGTGAAATCGAAATTCGGATGTTTTGGAAACAGAAAGGCGGTAATGATATATCCCCGGTCTTTTTTGTCCAAATAAGTTTCCAAACCAATTGTTTGAGTGCCTTCGATTAACCTGTTGTAGTTTTGCTGATAACGCTTTGATCGCTTTAAAACGCCACCTTCACCTTTTAACTCAATAATGGCATTTCGAAATGCAAGAATGGATTGAATTGGGGGCGTAAATCTGAACTGATTGTTTTTCTTCATTTCATTCCATTGACTGTATAGATTGAGTGAAAGTGTACGGGCATATCCCCTGCATGCGTTTAACACATCACTTTTGAAAATAACAAACGAAAATCCAGGAACTCCTTCAATACATTTATTGGAAGATGAGATCAAAAAATCGATGTCAATCGCTTTCATATCTATTGGAACAGCTCCGAAACTGCTCATTGCATCAACAATGAATATTTTATTGTAGTCGTGGACTACCTGACCAATACTTTTAATATCGTTGAAAATTCCGGTGGTTGTTTCGCAATGCACAATGGCCACATGGGTAATCGAATCATCATTTTTCAGTGTATCTTCTACATCCTGAAAAGGAGGCACTATGTTTTCCTTATAGCTTAAAAGTGTTGTTCTTAAACTATATATCTGAGCAATTTGCCTCATCCGTTCACCATAAGAACCGTTTGTAATCAAAAGCAAATGTCCGTGCATGGGAATTACAGTGGATAAAACTGATTCAACACCAAATGTTCCGGATCCCTGCATCAATACCGAATCGTACCCTTCTTTTCGGGTTACACCAGCAATTTTGAGTAGTTCACTTCGTATTTCTTTTACAACTTCCAGAAATTCTTTGTCGCGCGACCCCATATCATGAAGCATCGCTTCTTTTACCGATAATTTTGTATTTAAAGGCCCCGGTGTGAATAGTTTATTGTCCATATTTTTAAAATTGTAATACTTAAATTATAAATTTGTAATAACCCCCAACTTCGGAAATTCTCCTGACTTGGATAATGTTAATTCAGTCAAGTCATCTTCCTGATTTTCTGCTCCGTAATTCCACTTCACAATTAACAGCAAAGCCGCAATCAATGCAAATACGACAAATAGTTGAAAGAGCGCATTCCAACCATATTTTTGGGAAACATATGCAACAGCAAAAGGCGATAACAACTGACCCGCAGAGCCAACACCATTAATTATGCCTGCAGACAATGCTGCTCCATGATTTTTTCCCATGTCCATTGCTGCTGCTCCCGACATTAACGAATCGGGACCAAAAGTGAAAAATCCGATTAATCCAATAGAGATAATTGTTGGTATTATTCCCAGGGGACTGAGATAGGGTTGTAAAAAAAGCACAATGGCTAAACCAAATAGCATGATTGAACTGACAGGAAACCGCCTGGCTTTAAATAAATAATCGGAAGCAAAACCAGCGGCCAGAACTCCAAAGAAACCGAATGCTTCATAGGCCATGGAGGTATATCCAGCCTGTTGGTCGGAATAGAACAGTGCTTCTGACAGGTACAATGGAAGCCAGAAAAGAAATGCATATCGGGTAAATTTTAAGAAAAAGTACATGGCCGCCGTAATCCAGACGGCGCCATTTTTCAAGACCGCCATCTGTGCTTCTTTTTCTTTTCGCTTACCTTTTTTTGTGATGGTTGTTTTTTCAAATGTCTCAAGTCCAACATCAGTTGGATTATTCCGGTCGAATACAATAAATATGAGCGAAATAACCAGCAACAAAATGGAAGGTGCAAGAAAAGCTCTTCTCCAGGAGAATTCTGACAGGATATTTTGATTTGTTAGCCAGTAAGTAGCAAATGCCGTTGCAGCCAGACCGCCAATTACATAACAGGTAGTCCAAAACGACATCATAACACCACGTTCCTTCTTTTTAAACCACGGTGTTAGGTTTTTTACGAGTCCTGACCAACCGGATGACTGACCTAAACCATTGAGTCCCATTAAGAAAATGAAGGAACCAATTGTCCCCATCAATCCCATCATTAGATTTGAAATAACAGACAGAAGTAAACCAATCGCTACAATCAGACGAGGCCCGTGCCGGTCACTGAGATAGCCGTTTAGAAACTGTCCCAACATATACATAATACTGAAAACAGTTATAACAATTGCAAACTCCTCTTTGGATGTATTAAGCTCCCGGCTCATTACCGGCATTACAACGCTGAAATTCTTGCGACAAAAATACATCCCAAAATAGGCCAGCCATGTAACTGCAAATATCTGAACCCTCCATTTTTTTAGGACGGGAGAAATGGCTTTCGTCATTATTGTTTTACTTGAATAGATAAAAGGATAAAAAAATCCAGAAACAGATTTTTCGTTTTTAATTATTTGAAATGGCCTGATTCAATTTGTAAATCAATTTCCTCAAGAATGGGCAAACAGTCCCAAACTCCTTCGGCCACAAAGTCAGCGCCAACATCAAGCAGTTTCCGTCCGGCAAATGAAATTTTACCCTGGAGCCAAACCGGATCAGCTTTCTCTATGTCGGCAAGCGACAATCCCAATTCATTTCCTGACTTTGTCAGTCCGATAGTCCACATTCCTGCATTTATCCCTTCCTGAATGTCGGCAACCGTATCACCTATTTTCACCATTTGGTTCAAAGGGAAAACATTCAATTTTTCGCAGTTACGGTAAATCATCCATGGAAAGGGGCGACCTGCAGAAACTTCCGAGGAATTTACAACTGAATCAGGAATCAGACCACTTGCGAAGGTAATAGGTAGTATATTTTTCATCATCCCTTCAACATATCCTGTTGTTGTACCCACTTTCACACCTTCATATTTCAGAAAATTGATAAGCTCAATAGCGCCTGGAATTGGTGTACTGAAGTTTTTAACGATCATCGATAGAGCTGGTTCAAGTTCGGCATAAATTGCTTCCACATCAGCTTCGGCAGGAATTCGGCCAAATTTTTTAACCCATTGTTTTTGAATCGAATCAAGCCGTATTAGCTCTCTGACATGATCTTTTTTCGCTAATCCCATGGGTGTGCGCGCTTCTTCAATACTTAATTGTAAACCTTTCGAATGGAATACTTCAATAAATACCTGCGTTGGAGCCAGGCAACCATAGTCTATTATTGTTCCGGCCCAATCAAAAATGACCGCTTTTATATTTTTTAACTTCTTCATGATTTTCAATTAATTAATTCTTCATTCGTGTGAATATAAATTTGCCTTTTAGCCAACTCGTCAAAAACTGTTTTAGGATCGAAGACGAATTCAGGGTAGAGGGCGCCTTCGCCTTTATACTTACCTTGAGCGATAAGCTGTGCTGCTATGCTCATGGGAATTCCCACATTTCGTGTATAAGCCCTTAATCCCGCCCATTCGGCGTCAAAACCATCAGATGCAGGGTGCGTGTGGGTCAATGTTTGTCTAACCAACTGACCATTTTTTATCCCTTCAACTTCAATATGAAGCGAATAGCCAAATAATTCGGTTGTTTTTCCTTTTGCAGATTTTTGCAGGTATTCACCAATCGCATCCATAATGCCGAATTCGTGTCCGTTAAGGGATATCTGCTGGTTGTTCATGAAACCATAGTTATACAAAGCTTTTATTAGCAGCATATTTTCGCGGGGCCATGTTCCACGTACCTCAATTAATTCAACCCCCTTGTTTTCGAGATATTTGGCCAGTGTAAAAGTTTCGGAATGAGGTATTATGTACTGAAGGGTTTTTCCGAATGGTTGCGGAAGCTGGACCACACGCGGACGCGCAAAAGGTGGTACCTGAATGAATTGTCCATTCTCGAAGACAGTGCGTCCTGGCAAATTTGGGTCGTATTCGTAAATGGTTGTTTCAGTAATGGAACCCGAAAAGGCGATAGGCCGGTAGGCACCATGGCTAACACGAACTGAATTGACTTTTTCCATCTGATCGCAGGCATAAACTGCCATCATATTCGTTGTTCCAGGTGTCATTCCGAAACCAGGTACCATTATCTTGCCATTCAATTTGAAAATATCATTGAATTGGTATTCCTCTCCAAATCCGTTGAGGTTGACACCATGACAATTTGCAAGTGCGATACATTCAGTTGACAGTGCGTTTAGCGTTATTGTTGTCCCGTCAATAACGATGTCATAATCTGAAAGTAGTGCGATTGATTCTTTTTTGTTTTTTACATTTATAAAGGCAAAATCAACGTTAGGATGGTTCAGCCATCGTGCAGTTTCCTGCGCAGAATTTATATTGTTATCTCCAATTGTTAACTGATCGAATGTTCCAAACCTGACAATATCAAGTGCTGATTCCCTGCAAATCTTACCCGCTCCACCTAATGCAAAAATTCTCATAATGTAACGCTTTTGTAATTTTTTAGCCAATGCAAAAGTTTACATTTGAGCACATTAATCCCAATAATTAATGAGAATTTATAATGATTTATTTATTGCCAGTATAATTCGTATGTTTTTATGGAACAGTTAATTAAGGATGTAAACGGATTTATTGAAATCTGTAAGAAGTTGAAACAGTCAGGGTATAAAAAGAAGGATATTGCCAATGTGCTGGATATTCCGGCGCCTGTATTATCAAGTTTGCTGAAAACAGTTTTACCTTCCATATCCCAAATAGATATAGGTATTCCCGCCGAAGAGATTGAATCAATCGTTGCCGACTCATTTTTAATGGTTAATAATCTTTCGCGAACAAAAATTGTAAAACGACTACCAATTGATATTGTAACACTCACCGATCTTCTCGAAAACAATGATTTTAAAAGGGATGAGAAATCAAGCTATTTGAACTTTATCCGACAGCAGGCAGAATTTTCCTATAACTATATCAGTAAATATTTTCAGGGAATTTATTATTTCTATTACATATCGTCGGATACCGATCAGTTAAAAGCCGATCCGTTTATGATAAAACCTAATATCGTAGAGAAGATCGTTGAAGTTTACAAAGGAAATGAACAATGCAGTGTGCGCTGTTTTGGAATTGCATTGCTGAATAACAATCACACAATCAACATGCAACTTGCAGAGAAACATGAATCACCCGAAGAGTATATGCAGATCTTATTAAGTCTGCCTTTCATTCGTCAGGTTGACTATCTGCGCGGGATATTTTCGAATCTAAACTTTGCAAGGCAGCCAATTGCAAGAAAAGTGGTACTACACAAGATTTCAGATCAGTGTGATACCGATTTCTTCAATTCGCTCCTGGCTAAACGATTTTCGCAGGGTGAATTAGAAATCCCGGAAATAGGAAGATATTTGCATGCTGAAAATGCTAAAACCGAATGCTTCGCAATCGCAAAGCCCTGTTTTAATTTTGGGGATCTCGACCATGAAATTAAAATCTCTGATTAGAAAATAAAAAAAAAACCTATGAAAGTTTGTTTTATAATGTATCCCTGGGAAAGTATTAAACCAAAGCAGGACTCAACTATTCGATTAGTACATGAATGTGCAACCAGAGGTCATGATGTTGCCATAACAACACCGCAAAATCTGATGATACGGGATAGTGTTACATCAAGTGATTGCAAGACAATTGTGAATGGTCAAAAAATACATAAAGGTATGGCTAAATTTCACCTGAATGTTCAGTTTGAAAAAGGAATGCGCGCGTTAAAAGACTTTGATGTAATATTCATGCGCGATAATCCTCCATTGGATCCTTTTGTACTTAACTTTCTTGACTCAGTTAAAGATGAGGCTTTTATTATAAATGCGGTCAACGGTTTACGGGAAGCCAACAATAAAATCTATACTGCAGCCTATTATGATCCTGAAAAGGAGATTATACCAACAACACATGTGTCAAAGAACATCGATTATTTGCTTGGTATCATTCAGCAATCGGATAAAGACAAAATGATTATGAAGCCTTTGGATGGTTATGGAGGTCGCGGAGTAATTATCGTTGAAAAATCAGCCAAGGATAATATTCGGTCACTTCTCGAATTTTATATTAATAAATCGAAGGGAGAGTCAAATTATGTTATTTTACAGGAATATGTCGAAGGGGCTGAAAATGGCGATGTAAGAGTACTAATGCTTAACGGTAAACCGATTGGCGCATTACGCAGAAAACCAGCAATGGGAGATATGCGATCAAACATATCAGCGGGCGGAAGTGTAGAGCGGTATAAACTAACTAAGAAAGACAGATTGCTGTGTGACGTAATCGGGAAAAAACTGGTCAAAGACGGTATTTATTTTGCCGGTTTGGATATTATTAGCGGCAAATTAATAGAAATCAATGTTCTAAGTCCGGGAACAATTGCAGATATCAACAAACTGAATAATGTTAAACTTCAGGTCGAAATTGTTGATTACCTGGAAACGGCAGTTTCAGAAATTGCATTACAAAAAGAGAATTTCAGACCAGAGAACAACTATGAAGATCAACAAAATTGAGATTAGCGATATTATAAAAAATATTGAGCAGGAAAAATTATTTGAAGCTACGTCTTCTGATGGTGGGTTTACAATAAAAATAGCGAAATATGTCCCTTTTTGTTGTACTGCAATTCATAGCGGCAGCAATTTACGGCAAGAATTGCATAAGAAAATTGCGTTTAACGAATATCAACGCTGGTACGAGGAAGACCCGTTTACGGATGATTTTATAAAATCAATGCCTGTTACGATTGTTGGGAATGATTCGCGTTTTGAGTATGATTTGAACCGTAAACCAAACGAATGTGTTTATGACGAGGCATGGGGTAAAATGGTCTGGAAGAAGAAGTTGACGATTCATGAAATTAGCATAAGCAAACAAAAGCATTCAAATTATTATAAAGTATTGCATGCACTGATTTCAAAGCTTGAGGCATTATTCGGTGGTTGCATCGTCTACGATATTCATGCCTATAATTATAAAAGATGGGATCGCGAGGTTCCGCTCTTCAATATTGGCACCGAAAAAATAGATATAGAAGTATATGGCGAAACGGTTAATAATTGGCTCAACGAATTAAATAACATTGTTTTACCCGACATTATAAATTGTGCGGTTACCAATGATGTTTTTTTCGGAAACGGTTATAACCTGGAGTATATCACTACCAATTTTGGAAAAACACTTGTTCTTGCTACCGAAATAAAAAAAGTTTATTGTGATGAACTGACTGGAGATCCTTATCCGAAGATCATCCATAAACTCCAGCAATTTCTGAAGATTGCAATTTTAAATAATACGAATACTTTTTGCCGGAAACTTGAAAAATGGAATCATTTTTCAAATATCAGTTTATTGGATAAAAATATCAATGAAAATCTGCTAAAAACCGATAAGCAGCTTTTCGACCTGTTGAAAAATATTGAGGTGTTAGCAGTTGTCAATCCAATTAATACAAGTATTGAAAAAAATAAGTTTTTCAAAAATAAATTTTCAAAGGTTCCGAATTTCAGATATAATCCTATCAGGATTAATTCATTTAATTTGAAACAAGACTTGCTTAGTTTACCTCTTCAGGATATCCAGGATGTTTCAATCAGAAATTTATATAAAGCGGTAGTTAATAGCTATTTCGATAAAATAGATATGATCAGCTCATTAAATACGGACAAATTTCTGTATAATTCACTTCGTTACTTTGGAAGACCATCGAAAAAAGATTTACAAAATGCCTCCTACATTTTGCTTTTACCTGACATTTCAGACGAAGCAAAAAAGCAACCTGTTTATGATGCAAAGACTGCAATGGTTAGCTTTAAAGAAGAGCTGGATGATTATGGCATTGAAGCGAAAATTGAAATGAGCAATATGGTTATTTCGCAGGTTATGGTATTAAACTCTAAGAAGAGTATACTTTTTCAGCCACAGGCAATTTTTAAAAGGAAGGAGCTTCAGGCATTAATCGAGCATGAAATCGGAATCCATATGGTAACAACGACAAATTCAAATCGCCAGAAATTGAAAATATTCAATTTGGGATTGCCGGTCAATACTTTAACGCAGGAGGGCCTGGCGATCCTGGTCGAATATTTAAGCGGAAACATTACCCTGCACCGGCTGAAAAAAATTGCTTTTCGTGTTATTATTGTTGATATGATGTGCAGCGGAGCAGATTTTATCGAATGTTTTAACTTATTGAGAAATGATTATAATGTTGAGCAAAATATTGCTTTTAATACTGTTACAAGAGTTTTCCGTGGAGGCGGATTTACCAAAGATTATTTGTATTTGAGTGGGTTTGTTCAGATGCTCCGCTTTTGGGAGGAGCAACATGATTTAGTTCCTTTGTTGGTTGGAAAAACATCATTGTTATACTACAATACCATTGAAGAAATGATTGGCAGGGAGATGATTTCTCCGCCAAAATTTATTACAAAAAGTATTCTAAAACCAAAAACAGAACAAAACAATTCAATTTACAGCTACATTTTGAGTGGTTTGAAATAAAATTGGTGATTTAATCTTCATCGCTCATTTTCTTTTGTGATATCACAAATGCACTCCTTCTTGGAGCAGGCATGATAGCATCCTCACCTTTCACCGATTTCCAAATAACCTGATTTAACGCTAAGTCAGGAGCTTCATCTTCTTTATCAAAATTGAAAGCTTCTGAGATTTTTGAACTTTGGTTTACAGCGATATTTCTGATGTCTAAATCTACATTGGCTTTTTTGTGGTTGTATGGTGTGAAATCAGGAATTGATGTGAAGCAGTCATATAAAGGTTTGGCCGCAGCATCATGCTGACTCATTGGTGGAAGTCCTAAAATCAATTCCATTGTATGCAAAAATCCCGAGGTGGAATACATGGTGCTGATGAGCTGGTTTCTTTTTGTATACGGACTTATTACCAGTGCCGGAGACCGATGTGCATCCACATGGTCAGGGCCATTTTGGGCATCATCCTCCAAAATAAAAATCACCGATTCCTTCCATATTTTACTGTGCGAAAGATGATCAACAAATAAACCTACAGCCAGATCATTGTCTGCAACCGCAGCAGTTGGTGAAATTTTGCCTAGCTTCTGTCCACTGGTGTGATCATTCGGAAATTTTATAATGTTGAGCTTAGGAATTTTATCTTTGGCCAACAATTCATCAAAATCTTTTTTCCAAATGGAACAGCGGGTGGTATCTTTTATTTCAAAATCAAAAGATGGATAACCCACGCAGAAATGACCATCCAATGCTGGAGTGACCGCGGTTTTTCCATCGGCGAATTCACCGTAGCTACGATAACTCACACCTGCTCTTTTACAGTAATCCCAAATGAATCCATCCCGTGGGTAGGTGATTTTTCTTCTTCCACCATAGTCACCAGCTCCTCCACGTTTTCCATACTGAGTAGGCCACGTTTTCTCCACGTAATCATTCGCATATGCACCCATACTCCAATTATGTCCATCCGCGCTCACCTCTGCATCCACATAAAAGTTATCCAGCAATACATATTCATCAGATAAAGCATGTATATTTGGAGTCACTTTTTCAGGAAACAAGCACAGTGTTGGATCACCATTACCTTTCTTAACATCCCCCAGAACCTGGTCGTATGTCCTGTTCTCTTTAATGATATAAAAAACATACTTAATCGGACTCACATCTCCTTTCTTAAATGGGATGGGATTATTGTTTGACGGAGCTTGCTGAACTTTATTGAAAGGTGTGTTATAATACACCATTTGTGTGTAATCTTTTAGTAATGATTCTTTGGGTTTATCAATGACAGACAAAGTTCCTAAAAACAAACCACCAATGTATTGTAACCTATTATTTGCAGTTGAACCTTCGTGCAATTCGCTATCATCTGTTTTACTTACAGGCTGAGGTCCCTTTGGGTTGGCCATACTGGTGAAACCTTTTCCATTGGATACCCAAATTCTGTTCATGCAATATTTAACGCTTGTTGGATACCAGCCTGTAGGGATAAATCCTTCGCTCACACTCTCTCCAATTTTTGAGACATTAAAGACGGCAAGACAATTATTATCCGCATTTGCGATGTAAAGTGTATGTTCATCATCAGACAACGCCAGACCATTGGGTGTTGACCCCGTTAGTTTTGTCGGATGAACAGCTGACGAAATTACCTCCACTACTTTCTTCGTTTGGGTATTGATGATCGATACAGAATTATCGCCTCCGTTGGCTACAAACAGGTAATCTCCTTTTTTATTTAATAATAATTCGTTGGGAGAATATTGTGTGGAGACACTATCTGTGATCTGTTGTCGTTTAGTATCCAGAATGGCAACTTTATTGGCGCCCCAAAGTGAAATATATAATGTTCCCTTATCCGGTGAAAGCAGGCAGGAATAAGCCTCTGAATTTAAACGAATATTCTTTATTGTTTTTTTACTTTTAAGATCAATAATGTAAAGACTGTTGTTCTCCTTTGTAACTACATATAAAAGTTGGTTTTGGTCATCCAAAGTCAGACCTGTCGGGCTGATCTTATTCGGCCATGGTTTACCTAAACGAATGGTGTCTGGGTGAAGCAATTTCTCATGTTCAATTGGATAAATTAAAATGAAATTATCATTTCCGCCTGATACATAAAGCTTATTGTCTTTATCATTGAATTGCAGACCAAACCAGGCTTTATCAATTATTTTTTCATCCGTGATTTTCTCTGTTTTAACATCAATCAATTGGATGGTTTGTGTGCTTTGCCCGTTATTGGTGACGGCAATCATCTTTTTGTTATGCGAAACCTGGATATTCAATGGCAGATCACCCAATTGTAAAGACCTGCCAACAGGACTTAAAGTCCAGCCATTGGGTAATAAAACCCTCTCTCCACCTTTTGTTTTTCCTGGAACCTGGGCGTTCACAAAATTTGTGAAAACAAATGAAGCTAGGATTACAATAACAAGTGTTTTTAAAGAATTGCAATTTTCCTTGAGGTAAACTTTTTTTGCTTTAATACTGCCATACATTCTCATAATTCATTTCGATTAAAATGTTTAACTATCTATTAAAATCAAATACATGCAAAAAATAAATCAATTTTGCATGTAATTAAACCATCATCTGATGTTGCCTGTTTTATTTTACAGGTATTATTAATTCATTTTCAGTTTTACCAGGAAAAGATATCATGATCTGATTTTCTGTAATCCTTATGTGCCGCCAGTTTTCCGTGTTTTGTACAAGTGCTCCGGTTTGAACCTGCACCATTTTTCTCCCTTCTACGGAAGGGAAATCAGTAATGGCATTTTTATGATAGTGACCAGCAAGGATCAGTTTCGTCGACGGATTTTTTGACAGAACGGTAAAAAGTTCGTTGGAAGACTCCCTCTGATTAACTGTATCTTTAAAGGGAATGTGCATTAAAATAA
>Ga0209511_1001317_pt1 | contig 22340 bp, 18 predicted proteins | sample SSSSmetaG_FD_184141 | JGI IMG/M metagenome (GOLD analysis project Ga0209511, IMG submission 184141) | Glacier valley bacterial and archeal communities from Borup Fiord, Nunavut, Canada, to study Microbial Dark Matter (Phase II) - ​SSSS... | ecosystem: Environmental > Aquatic > Freshwater > Ice >... | reverse complement strand
CAATGGTGCAATCTTAAAAACGATCACCTCTGATAATAAGAATCTTCAGAAAGTTTCGCTTGCTGCAGTGGCTGCAATTGCGGTTCCAGAATCTTATCAACCTCTTCTGGATGCGGCAAGGAAAGCTGGATTTGTGTATGAACCTTCGAATGCAACACAGGCTTTTATAACCTATGCCCAACGTTTGGGTGAGAATGGTGAAACAAAGCTTGCCGGTACAGCTTGCGAGGAGATGATGAAACTCAGCCTGCCAACACAGTTACATACAAATGCAGCTGCACTTGCCATTTACAATCAATATTTTGAGAAAGAAGCACAACCCAAACTGTTGAAAGCTTTTGATAACAGCGATAAAGCATACAGGTTTGCCATCTTGAATCTTGTTGAGAAAAGTAAACTTGCTTCAACCAAATTGTGGATCTCGAAAGCGAACAAAGCAAAGCCTGAAGTAAAAGCAGAGATCATTTCGATGCTTGGCAGAAAAGGGGACCTTACGGCTTCTGATTTTATCAAAAAGCAATTTGCTGACAAGTCTGTTGAGGTGAGCGAAGCTGCCATTACAGCGTATGCCAAACTCAAAGGAAAAGATGCAATTCCGGACCTGATTTCGCTTCTGAAGAAAGGAACACAAACAGCATTTACTTCTACAACTTTGATGTCTTTGATGGATGAGAAAAGTCTCGATCCACTGGCAGCGATTCTGGAAAGTTCACCTGAAAGTTCAAAGGCGCATATCATTGGTATAATTGGGGCAAAATCAGGCAAACGTTACTTCTCACAGGTTTATGGCTATACAGGCAATGCAAATGGTGATATTAAATCGGCAGCTTACGCGGCGATGAAAAATATTTCGTCAGCAAAAGATATCGATCAGTTATTGAAACTCCTGTTTGCAACAGAGGACGATGTAAAGATCAAGAATATTCAGGATGCATTGGTTAATGCTGCATCCGATCTGAAGGGTGAAGACAATCAGACAGCACCATTGCTTGCCCAGTTGTCCAATGCACCTAAGAAAGGCCGTATACTGGAAGTTCTGCCCCGTTTAGGAGGCAATCAAGCCTTGAAAGCGGTGAAAGGCTATGTCGATTCATCCAACAAGGAGGAAAGTGATGCTGCTTTTAGTGCATTGATCAACTGGAAAGACGCATCTGCATCTGCTGCACTGTCTGAAATCTGCAAAACATCGAATGGTGAAAAGCGTTCAAGTGCACTTAAAGGTTTCATTCGCCAGATCAGAAGCTCGGCATTAACCGAAGATCAGAAATTACTTCAGTACCGCAAGATGATTCCGCTTGCAACAGATGCCAAAGATCGTTCACTCATTGTGAGATCGATGGGACAGGTCAGAACATTCTTATCGCTTGTTGCGACCGCACCCTTTCTTGATGACGCCGGTTTAAAATCGGATGCTGCACAGTCGATCATGGAAATTGCATTGCCGGCTGAAGGACAAAAAGGATTGTCAGGAGTTGTGGTTCGCGATGCATTGAATAAAGCACTTACAACTCTTACAGGAAGTGAAAGTGAATACGATAAAGCGAGAATCCTCAAGTATCTTGCTGAAATGACCTACGAAGATGGTCTTGTTCCGATGTTCAACGGAAAGGATCTTTCGGGATGGAAGGGATTGGTTGGCAATCCTATCACAAGGAAAAAGATGGATTCAAAAGAATTCGATCAAAAACAGGCAGAAGCTGATCTTAAATTAAAGAACAACTGGTCGGTAAAAGATGGCTGCATCACGTTTAACGGTGAAGGCGATAACCTGTGTTCGGTGAAACAATACGGCGATTTCGAAATGGTTGTCGACTGGCGGATTACCAAAAAAGGGGACAGCGGTATTTATCTTCGTGGATCGCCACAGGTTCAGATCTGGGATACTTCACGTGTTGAGGTAGGTGCGCAGGTTGGTTCAGGTGGTCTTTACAACAATCAGAAGAATCCGGCCAAACCTTCAAAGGTGGCTGATAATCCGGTAGGAGAGTGGAATACTTTCCGTATAAAAATGATTGGCGATAAAGTAACTGTCTTCCTTAACGGAGAATTGGTGGTTGATAATGTTGTATTGGAGAATTACTGGGATCGTTCAATCCCTATCTTCCCAAAAGAAGCCATCGAACTCCAGGCACACGGCACCGACCTTGCATTCCGCGACGTGTATGTTCAGGAATTGAATAACAACGATTTCACAGTCTCGGACGAAGAGAGCAAAGACGGATTCAAACCGTTGTTCAACGGAAAGGATTTTGAAGGATGGACAGGCAATACAACCGATTACAAAGTTGAAAACGGCGAGATCGTGCTTCATATTGATGCCGGCCCTTCACATGGTAATCTTTTCACAAAAGATGAATACGGTGATTTCGTTTATCGTTTTGAATTCCAGTTAACACCCGGAGCAAACAATGGTTTGGGTATTCGTGCGCCGCTCGAGGGGGATGCAGCTTATGTAGGAATGGAACTTCAGATCCTCGATAACGAAGATCCGATTTACGCAACGCTTGCACCATACCAATATCACGGTTCGGTTTATGGTGTAATCGCTGCAAAGCGGGGTTATCTGAAGCCAACAGGACAGTGGAACTATGAAGAAGTGGTTGCCAAAGGGCCAAGCATCAAAGTAACACTGAACGGAACAGTAATTCTTGAAGGTAACATCAAGGAAGCCTCCAAAAGCGGAACATTGGATCACAAGGAACATCCCGGACTTTTGCGTGAGAAAGGTCATATTGGATTCCTGGGACATGGTTCGGTTGTTAAATTCAAGAATATCAGGTTGAAAGAATTAAGTAAGAAATAGTATTTTATATCATTAGAAGTTAAGCCACTCTTTCCAATTGAATTCTGGAAGAGTGGCTTTCTTTTTAGCGTATTCGTGAAGATTTTAAATGAAGGAATCAGGTTTAACGACTTTTCATCCTATCGCGTAGCGATTTAAATATTGTAGAAACATCGTTGACATAGTGATCAGTTACCGCGTAGCGGTTAAACATGATAACCATTTATGGGTTTAGAATAATGGCGCATAGATCATTCGTTTTCTATTAACCATGACAGATGCGCCGGAAAAAATAATCGTACATTTCTACAATACAATAACCGCATACGCGGTAAATGGAATGTTGATTATCTGCTACAATACTTTAACCGCATACGCGGTAAAAGCGTGGTAGGTTAAAAATGCAAAAAACAACTGGCTGCTATTTAATTTAAACATATGCGATATGTTCTTTTTATTCATTCATAATTACTAATTTGCGGTAAAATTCAGAAGATGCAATTGGGACAACTTAAATACAGGATACTTTTGATGCTATTTGCGGTAGCTCCTGTGATTCCTGCGTCATCATCATCGCTGAAAACAGCTGAATCAGAATTGACTTCAACCCCCGTTACCTTTTCGATCCCCGGTTCACAGACGAATATTTACACGCCGGAATTTAATTTAAATGCTGATTCTGTAGTTATTCCGTTGAAACGGGCCGGGCGATTGTTCCTGATAGATGCAAAAGTGGGAGAGGAGACGGGCAACCTGGTCTTTGACTCCGGTGCAAACGGACTTGTACTCAATAGTACCTATTTCAGAAATCATGTAAAGTCGGGAGGTTCAACACCAACCGGAGTTACAGGTGCAGTAGGCGCGGTAGAACAGATATTTGTCAAACAGATCGAATTTTCGGAGATATCCTATAAAAATATCATGGCCGATGTCACCAACCTGGGGCATATTGAGAACCGAAGGAGTGTAAAAATACTGGGCTTAATTGGATTCAGCATGATGCGCAGACTCGAGATTGTAATCGACGTCAAAACCAACCAGCTTAAATTATTCCGGATCGATAAGGAAGGTAACAGATTAAACAACAGCTCACCGAAGTTTAAACCAGATTATACGCAGAAAATAGTCGGGAATTCAAATATCCTGTTCTTAAAAGGAATCATCAGTGGCAAAACCCTAAATTTTTGTTTCGATACCGGATGCGAAACCAATGTAATCTGCAGTGACTGCAACAGAAGCATCATGAATACACTCACGATCACGGGACGTTCCAAATTAAGTGGCACCGGATCAGCCGGTTCGGAGGTATTGTTTGGGCGCATGAACGACTTTACGATCGGCAATAAACAGATCCCGAATATGGATACCGTTATTACCAACCTGGGTGCCCTAAGCGAAAGTTACGGGACCAAGATTGATGGGATGCTGGGCTATAATTTCCTTGAACAGGGCATCATCAGTATTAATTTTGTGAAAAGAGAGTTTGGTATTCGTTTTAATAAAGCAGAAGAGAAATGAAGACAATTACACGTTATACCCTGCTACTCGTTGGGCTGTTCTATACATTGACCAGCCTGGCTCAATACGATCCTGATAAGGTGTGTCGGATTGATAACGGGGAACTTATCTTTTCACTCAACCTCAAATGGACAGACAAGGAGAAGGCAGCAGTTTCGAAGCAATTCGATCTCGACAGTATACTGATCGCGCAGGTGTACGAGGGGAAATCAATTATTATTGTTAACGGTGAAACGTGGAATGCAAAGAAGGTTAAACCTGATTTTGTTGAGCTTTCCAAACCTATACAATCGGGTAACGAGAAAAACCTGGAATTAGATGATCTGTTTCTTGAGATTGACAACTGGATGACCTTTACAGGAAAAACGGTTGAATCATCGGTTGGCTGGGGGGTAAATGATTTTAAACTTTCGTATGTATTTGTGTATAACCAGAAGACTGCACGTTTCTATTTACCCGCATCAACGACGGCTCAGAAAGCCTATATAGCAGGTTCTTTCAATGGATGGAGCACTACCCAGACGCCGATGCAGCATGTAAGTGACGGATGGATGGTTTATGTGGACCTGAAGCCAGGAAAATATAGTTATAAGTTTATTGTTGATGGCGAATGGATCACTGATCCCAATAATAAACTCCGCGAACGCGACGGAGAAGGCGATTATAATTCAATTGTGTATTGTTGTAATCACCGTTTTGAACTCAAAGGATATGCGGATGCACGCAATGTGGTTGTAACCGGTAATTTCTTTAGCTGGAATCCACGGGGAATTGCAATGAATAAAACTTCCGACGGGTGGGCGCTTCCCATTTATATGCGTGATGGAACTTATGCCTATAAGTTTTTGGTCGACAACCAATGGATAACCGATCCCGCCAATAAAGAGATACGGAAAGATGCGGATGGACACATGAATTCATTTGTTGAAATTGGCAAGCCGTACCTTTTCAAACTCGATGGATTTACAACCGCCGATAAAGTGATCCTTACGGGTAGTTTCAACGGATGGAGCCGAAATGAACTGGTGATGAATAAAACCGAAAAGGGGTGGCAACTTCCATATGTCGTTTCGGCAGGAAATTACGAGTATAAATTCATTGTCGACGGGGAGTGGATGACTGATCCTGCTAATCCATTCTCGACAGGATCGGGTAATACGGTGAATTCGTTTATCGCGCTGAAAGCCAATTACATTTTCAAGCTCGATCAATTCCCAGATGCTAAAACGGTGATTGTTACCGGTAGTTTTAATGGCTGGAACAAGACAGGTTACAGGATGACCAGGCGGGGCGGAAAATGGATTTTACCAATCTATCTCCAACCGGGGAAATATACCTATAAGTTTATCGTCGACGGAAACTGGATCATCGATCCCTCGAACAAGCTTTATGAGCAAAACGAGCATAACACCAATAACTCGGTGTTGTGGATCGATCCTTTCTGATCCATCAATAACAACGTTGAAGCAAGTAATAATTTTTCAAAACCCGAGGCCACAAAGACACCAGGACACAAAGGAACACTAAGTTTGAATTGAATTTACTTAGTGAAACTTGGAGACTTCGTGACTCCTATATAAATCTTTTCTAATCCATGATATTCAATACCATTATTCCAAACCGCGGGTTTGCATGTTTATAGAAACAGGTTGCGAAAGAGCCATATTCGACCGCCGGAGTCGAACATCCTATTTTGGTCTCATTTTCTATAAACATACGACCTCTCTGAAGTCTTTTGAAAATAAATGCAATTACATTTTACAGTTATCTGTTTTTAGGTTGGAGTCTCACTACTCCAGATTACTTGATGGCCTCGTTTATATGAATCAACTGCAATTCAGTATTGCGGAAAGATCCATTCTGATCCATCAATAACAACTGAGAAACAAACAATGACAATCGAGACATGAGCAATGACAACTGAGAAGCAAACAATGACAACCGAGACACGAACAATGACAACCGAGACACGAACAATGACAACCGAGACACGAACAATGACAACCGATGCACAAACAATGACAACCGATGCACGAACAATGACAACCGATAAGCAAACAATGACAACCTGGACATAAGCAATGAAAACCGGGAAGTAAACAATGACAAATGAGATGTACGCAACCAGGCCAGAAAAGTAAACATTGTAAACAGAACAACGCTTAAAACATTCTCATCCTACATCAGGCATACCAACCATGATAACTTTACTAAAAAATTGAAATTAATAGGATTTACAGCGTTTGTAGATGGTTATCCGGCAATTATTTTAAGAAAATTGCTGTAATAATAAAAAAAAGTCATAATAATGACAAAATATTTGGATTTTATATTTTTATATTTTAATTTTCGAAAGATTTCAAATAACTGTCATTACAAACCACCTAATTCTTTAAAAAATGAACACCATCCAGGAATCGCACGATCGCATGTTTCGCCAGGTTGTTAGTTTTAGTAAAGAAAATAAACAACTCACCGGAAAACTGCCCAACTACAATGAAAATTTGGGCAAACTTGAAATCACGGTAAGGGCCATACAACTTGCGGCCGAAGAGCAAAAGCTCGATACCAAAGGTATTACAAAGTACAAACTTCAGGCGAGAAATCAATTGATGACACTGGGTGCCGATACGGCACGTAAACTGACTTCGTTTGCTAAATTAACCAATAATCCAATATTGTTGGGCAAAGTAGATCACACCGAAACTGATTTTAAACGGTTCTCGGATGATTCCTTAAAGGATTATGCGCAGATCATTTATAATGCTGCCAAACCGCTTATTTCGGAACTTGCGAATTACGATATTACAGATGACACACAAGCCATGTTTTTAAGTGCGATCAATATCTATAACGAAGTTTTGGCATCGCCAAATCTTGCAGAAACGATCAAAAAACAGGCGACTGAAAAACTTGCGCGGCTATTCATCGAAGGCAATGGCTATGTTGACAATATGGCTCTTGCAGTCGAAATTGTAAGGCTCAAAGAGCCGATCTTTTATCTTGGATTCAAAACGGCGCAGAAAATTACGGTCAGAGGTAAGGTAAAGCTCTCGTTAAAAGGGCATACTGTTGACGTTAATGGTGAACCGGTAGCCGGCGTAACCTATACGGCAACTTTAAATGGGGTGGTTGTACTAACCGGAAAAACATTTAAAAAAGGAGGTTTTAACCATAAATCGATGGCGGCAGGAGTTTACCAGTTTACATTTAAAAAAGCCGGGCTTGCCGATCAAACCCTCGATGTTGTGGTGAACGATGGCGAACTGACCAGAATAAAGGTAATCATGGTAAATGCATAAAGATATAGGTTGCAGAATAACAGTTGCCCGGTCGGGATTTGAACCCCGGCCGGGCTTTTTTGATTGGGAATGAATCAGGAAACATAATTTAATGAAAATAGGTGGGAGGTTAGGCAATTACTAAATATAAAGAAGTTACATTAGCGGAAACTTATATAGACATTCATATTGAGATGTTTTATATGGATTGCGTTCAAATAAACGCTTTAGCAGCAATGGTAAAAAAGACACTAATTACTAAACAATGAATAAAGAACAACTTATACACGAATGCTCAAGATTATTTGCCTGTAAAACAATAACCGATAGTGAGGATATGCTTGACATTTATGCTGAATTTTTTTTTAACACTGTTAAAAACCATCATTTAGAAGCTATTACCTCACAAGCAGATGCAGATGCTGAAATGATATTTCAAATGATGATGACTAAAGTCTTGCATCTTAAGAGTGTGATATCAGGAATTTCATATAATGCTAAAGACGGATCATCGCTTAACAAAATTGTTGACCCTACTATCGTTGCTTCATTAATAAGAAATATTTATGAAACAACAGCCATGTTTAATCTCATTTATCGATATGCAAAGTCAAATGACGAAAAGGAAATACTATATCTTCTTTGGGTTCATGCTGGATTAAAATATCGCCAACGTTTTGAAAATGCAATTACTACGGATGAGAATAGAAAGAAACAGGAAAATGAAAAAGCCGAAATGGATAAAATTGTTTCATTAATTGAAGCAAACGAATTATTCAAAAAACTGGATGAAAAAAATCAAGGAAAAATAAAATCTAAACTTAAAGATAAAGACTACCTAATGAAGTTTGAAGGAACAGAGGTTGATTTCCTTCATTGGCATCAATTGACAACAATAATGGGTATCAAAGAAGGCTTACTTGAAGACATTTATACATATTTTTCTCAGTATTCTCATCCCTCTAGTGTAGCTGTTTTTCAATTTGCTGGCATGTTTAAAAAAGGTGAAGAAGCCTTTCCTCAAATGACCAATTTCAATTTGAAAATTGCTTTTTTCATGTTCAGTATATTCATTGCGGACTATATAAAACTCTTTCCTTCAGTTTTAAATACATTTGAAGCTATGGATATTAGAGATCAAATAGTAATAAATTTTCATAACACCATGACACGAAGTTCCGACTATTCAATAAATGAGTCTTGGAAATCCCTCGAAAAACAACCATGACACAACCACCACATGCTGTTAACAGCAAGCATAAAAAACGACACAGCGATTATGGGACAGCAAGACATAAATAGTAAAATTTGGAATAATCTCGACAAACTGCGGACTGACCAACACTTTTCAGGTTTTCGGGACACGAAACTTTTGGAGTTAATCGGAGCGACATTTGGGATAGAAAAAATTAACCAAATTTTTGAAGACAAAGACTTGCTAACTAAACTGGCAAACATATATCCCGTAACACGCCCGACTTACATTCTTAACTTTATCAGTGAGCTTATAACGTTAGAAGAAAATAAATCAATGTTAGATCCTTGGCTTACAATTGGATCGCCTGCTCTTTATATTCAAACTGATTATTTTAAGGGGATTTGTAATATTCAAAATGAATTGGAAGCAATCAAAGTCCTTTTCAAAAAAGAAGGTTGTTTTTTCATTCTTGGAAACCCATTGTCAGAACTTGAAAATATCAATGAAAAATTTGATATTGTTCTTTCATTTCCACCGTTTAGAGTGCGAACAGAGCATATAGGTGGAGATAGAAGTCCTTTTGATTTTTCCACAACATTGCTTTTAAAATGTGGCGAATTACTAAAAACAAACGGGCGAATTATTTTCCTTGTTTCTAATTCATTCTTATTGGACGACAAAGGAAAGGAAGCAATAAATAATGCAGGGCTTTTTGTAGAAGCAGTGTTTTCAATTCCTATAGGAGCATTTGCTCCAATGACAAGTATTTCTTCAAATCTAATCTTAGTTTCAAGAAAAGTAAGTAGGAAAACCTTTGTAGCAGAAATATCACAGGACGAAACAACTAATAAAACAATTCTATACAATTTCAAAAATCAAAAAGAAGGTAAGGTAATTCAACTTGGAGGTTTTGTTGATTTAAAAGAATTCAAGTCGTTGAATGCTTTAATTTCAGAAAAAGAAATGCAAGAATTGGTTAAAAGAATTGGCTATCCACCAATTCTTTTAACTGACATTTCCATTTCAATCAATGCCTTAAAGGGAGACAATACTGAAGAAGTTGAACATTTGACAAATTCCATTTATCTTCCTAAAGTTGGCAATAATCCTGTAATTGCAAGTCTTTCAGAGCTGAAAATTAAACCTAAGAATTATTACCAAATTCAAATAGACGAAACACAGGCAAATGCAATTTATGTTGCTAATTATTTTAATACCCCAATTGGAAAAAAACTAAGAGATAGTTTGGAAGTTGGATCTGTAATTCCACAAATTTCAAAATCACAATTAACTAAGTGTGTTCTATATTTACCAGATCTACCAATACAAGCAGAACTAATTGAAGTTAACAATAAAATTCAACAATTCATTTTAAGACTCGATGAATTAAAACGTAATCTTTGGAAACACCCCAAGAACTACAAAACAATAGTAAAGGAATTAAAATCCATTAATCAGAAAGAAAAGTTAGAAAATTGGATTGATAAATTGCCTTTCCCAATTTCTTCAATTCTTTGGCGTTACTATGCTACAAAGGATAATGGAAAGAAAATTGAACACCTTTTTCATTTTTTTGAAGCTTTTTCAGAATTCTTATCAATGCTTATGTTGAGTGCTTTGATGCAAGATAAAGAGTTTTACAAAGAAGAGAATCATAAATGGATTGGTAAAGACGAAAAGTTTCAAAATTGGTATTTAAGAGCGACGTTTGGGAATTGGAATAACCTCATTGCAAATCTTTCCAAAGCAATACGGGAATATTTATCCGACAACGACAAAAAAGAATATTGCAAAAATCTTTTTGGCAATCCAAGTGATGCTTTTCTTTCAATGATTACAAGCAAAGTAATTGTAAATGTTCTATTTGAAGTTTCAAACCTCAGAAATAAATGGAAAGGACACGGAGGTATAACAAGTGAAGAAGAAAACGATCAAAGAGTTTTGACACTTGAGCAACAACTTAATGAATTCAGAAAATGCATTGCAGATGCTTTTGAAGATACAATAATGTTGTCACCGTTGACAAGCAGTTTTGAAGATGGCATTTTTACTTTTACTGCAAAAGAACTTATTGGAGCAAGAACACCTTTCAATGAGATAACAATCAAAAGCTTAATTCCACTTGACAGAAAGAAACTTTATCTGAGCAATTCACAGCAGACAAAGCCTTTGGAGTTACTTCCATTTATCAAGTTTATAGAAGCTTCTGATGCTATTTACTTTTATACAAGTATTGAGAGTAAAGATGTGCGTTGGGTTTCATATCACTTTGACAAAAAAGCAGAAATCAAACAACCAGCAGACAATGAATTATTTAAAGCTTTTGACTTGCTTAAACCGTAACGGACTGACTCGAATGGCAGCAGCAATAGCAAGCTATCCTTAAGTAGAGATTCGGTGCTTTGCTGACAGGAAATTAGTAAATTAGCAGCTCATCGAGGGAGTTCATCGGATAAATCCAGCCCTGTGCAGTAGAACGTTATAGGGCATAATATAAATGACCATGAAACAGATAAACAAGACATATTATTGGATCGGGTTACTAATATTTTTTAGTTTAATATTAGTATTAAAATACTTTGGATTTCTATCTGAGATTACAAAGGAATTCTTTTACGTAATTTTTGGCTTATGGATTTGTTTGATTTTACTACCATTATTTGGAGAGATTGAATTTCTTGGAATAAAGTTAAAAAAAGAGATTGACGAATTAAAAAAAGAAGTTAAAAGTGAGATTCAATCAATTAAATATGAGATTAACACATCAAATAAGCAACAAGTATTCCTTGGTTATGGACTGCCTCCTTCTGACACTAAAATACCAGAATTGGAAAAAGAAATTAATGATTTAAAAGAAAAGTTAAAACAAAAGGAGAAAGTATTTGGAAAATTAAATTACACTGGATTAGCGGGTCGATTTGATGTTTCAGACACAACAATACAACTTTTTCAGATTCGCTATAAACTGGAAGAATTAATAACTAAAATCTGGACCAATTATCGAGAAGATCTGGAAGTAGAAAATGGCCGAATAATTAGTCCAGTAAAAATGCTAAATGATTTAAGAGATATTGACATAATTGACTCAGATGTATCGGAAATTATAAGAGGGATTTTATCAATTTGTAATTCCGCTGTTCATGGTAAAATGACTTCAAAAAGGCAAAGAGATTTTGTAATTGAAAATACTAAAGTAATATATGATACATTATCTGGAATGATTAAGAATGAATGAATTGAGGTTAGTTGTCAGTCGTTTGTAACGATCAATAAATCAAATCATGTCATCAGAAGGCAATACAGGAACCAAATGAATGATAAATATTTTAATAGAATAGGATGATGAGTTACAAACTCAGAACCATAAACCCCTGTTGCAAACGAGGGGGAGGCTGAAATGACTGAAGTAACCATTTTAACGGTCAGGCAATCTTTAAAGAAAATGTAATTGTTATGAAAAAATGTAACTGGATAATGTGTTCCCTTCTTTTAATGCTTTCATGCGAAAAAAGCGTTGTTGAAGTTTCGATCAACGATGTCGTAAAACAAAACCAGTATTACGCGAACGAAATTTTTGATGCCCAAAATCTAAAGGTCTATGGACGGTGGAAATTACTTTATACTTCCGGAGGGATCGGAGGCTCAATTATCAGGCCTGCATCTGATTTTCATTTGCAATTCATTCCATTTGGCATATACGGTAAAATTAATGACAACAAGGTAACAGAAATCGGGAAAATTATAATTTCAAAACAAGATAATAGTGCGACAGTCATCGATTTTTTCCCTGATGATAAATATAAAACAGACTATTTTCTTATTCAGAAATCTATTTATTTCATGGGGAATGACACGCTGATTTTAAGCGACTACAGAATGGGCGATGGATACGAGAATTATTACAAAAGAATAAAATGAGAATATTCAGAGCTGTCAAATTTATAATTGCGGTTGGTATCTTACTTTTAGCAAGTTGCAAAAAACAAGATGTTCCGGCAAATGTCGTTGTCGGTGTAAATTTGATTGATGAAAATGAATACGCGATCACCAATAATTCAGGCATTCATATTACTCTATCTGAAGGGCAAAATAAATTTGCGGGTGTAACGGGTTCAAATGGTGAATGCATTTTTGACAATCTTCCTTATGGAACTTACAATGTTCAGTTTGAAAAAAGCGGCTTTATTTCAGAATATATCAATCCGGTACTTCAACATGATGAAAATGACAGCATAAACTTTCACTCGTATAAAATGCATGAAATACCTAAATATCAAATATCACTCGACAGCATTAGCAGAAAATCAGAAGTGGGTGACGATTCCAGACTTTACGGATATGGAAAATTACATAACACAAAAGGACTTCCAAAAATTCAATATCAAACAATCGTATATTTCAGTAACAATGTAAATGTATCAAAGGACAATTACCTTTTTTATCATTTCGGTGCAATCATAATCCACTATATTAAAGGCAATAACTGCCAGATATGGATGTCAAACTGGACAAGTGCTTATTTAGTTCCACCCGGTTATGACACTTTATATGTACGGGTATATCCAAATGCATTTTATCGGGAATGGTTCAAGATACGAGAAGAAGCTTTTGGAGTTCCTACTGAGGTTTTTAAATGGGTAATTCCCAAATAACGCAAGATCCCTGTATGAGTCCGTTTCCCCCTCCCCGGATAAGGTAATAAGGTTATTGGTCATAAGCGTTGATTTTCTACTTAGGTAGCCTTTAAAAACAAGGTTTAAAGAAAAGGTAATCAATGTTATTTGGATATGGTATCTATCTGAGAGATGTATAAAAGGTAGGTGGCAAACGATGATTCGGTTGGATTATAAAAAATGGAAAGCATCTTGGTAATTGTACCAATATTTGGTAACTTCGTGAAAAAATTGGTAAGTTATGAGTAGAAACACTTCAATATCAATAGGAGACTATTTTGATAAATTTATTCAAAATAGAATAACTGCCGGAAGATTTAAAAATGCAAGTGAGGTTATCAGGGCAGGATTAAGACTTTTGGAAGCGGAGGAAAACAGAATCATTGCATTACGGGAAGCTATTCACGAAGGGATTGAAAGCGGAGTGGCTATTGATTTCGATCCTGATTCACATTTGGAACGATTAAAAGCAAAAAGGAAATTAAATGGCTAAGTGTAAATTAACCAATAGGGCAGTTGATGATTTAGCCAGAATTTGGAATTATACTTTTGACAACTGGTCTGAAAATCAAGCCGACAAATATTATCATATGCTTTTGGAAAACTGTTACGAAGTTGCAAATAACCCTGAGTCAGGTAAAAATTAATCAGTAGTAACAGAAAATTTATTGGGGTTTAAAGCTTGTAGTCACATCATTTTTTACAGAAAGATCGGAGAAAACGAAGTGGAAATCACAAGAATTCTGCATGAACAAATGGACTTGAAGAATAGATTAAAGGAAAAATAATTCGCTCCCCCACGTTTGTAACGAGGGGTTAGTTGTCAGTCGTTTGTAACGATAAATGCAACAAAACATATCTTCAGAAGACAATGCAGGAACAAAAGGGATGATAAATATTATAACTGAAATATGAAGACTAGTTACAAACTCAGAACCATAAACCCCTCCCCGAAAAAGCAGGTTCCGAAGTTTCGGGAGTACAAACTAAGGGGATGCTGAAAATAAAGGTATCATCGAAAATCTGCCCAAACTGATTTTAAACGGTTTTCGGATGATTCTTCAGCTTTATAAAATCGATCAGATTTCTTTTGTTGATGCAGACGGGAGAAGTATTGGAATAACGGCAATTTCAAGATCAAAATCTGTGAATTATGTAATACTATGTCGGAATTATGTAACATCCTTTGATTGGTTCAATCTATCTTTGATTGATAAGAAAACCAATGAAATAAATCATGACAAAATCAAGCGAAATACTCAGCGGATCAGGACAAACGAATGAAATGCAGGAATCACCTTTATGTAGTTGTGGTGATCGGTATCAGAATCATCAGATCGGTGATCCCTATTCGAAAACTGTTTTCAAATGCCCCATGAAATGTGAAGGCGACAAAACTTATAATGTCCCTGGCAATTGTCCTGTTTGCAATATGAAACTGGAGCAGGTTACCGAAGTACATCAACATTATTATTTATAAAAAATCGAATGATCTGTAATATTTAAAAACTGAAATTATGATGGACGCAACAAGTAGTGCATGGGTGTTTAATATTGGATATGGCTGGATCATTGGCCTGATCGTTCTTGTTATTATTATCGGACTGATGTCGAATGCCAACAGGCGAAGGAAAAATGCAAGCATGCAAAAATTTAATTCGCCGCAGGATATTTTGAAAACAAGATATGCCAAGGGTGAAATCAGTAAAGATGAGTTTGACGAAAAAAGGAGACATATTTCATAATGATCAGTCTGGTGATCCATATAATTTAATAAAGTAGGATGATGGAAGAAGTAAATAATGGATGGACAATGGGTACCGGGTTTGGTTATTACCTGATCTTCGGCATTGCAATTCTTGTTGTTGTGATTGGAATTTATGCGATGGTTCGAAAAAAAAAGTAGCGGATAAAAAGAGGTGTGTGCGGTGAATAATTAGATGACCTATTTTCAAATTTAAGGTCTTCTGATAATAACAAATAAGAATGCCACCAAATCTCCAGGTCACCAAAGTCCACCAAGGATTAATACATTAACTTTGGTGAAATTTGGTGTGTTAGTGTTTTGGTGGCAAAATGGCTTTTCGTAATCTCAAATTTTATACGTTATTTCGGAAATAGTATAGTAAGTACCTTGATCGGGATCTTTAACTTTGACACCAAAATCAGAGGTTATGGAAAACATCGTTAAAAAAAGTTTCCCGGTTACAGGAATGAGTTGTGCTTCGTGCGCCTCGAGTGTCGAAAGTATGCTTAAAAGCCAGGCTGGAGTCCTTGTTGCTTCGGTCAATTTTGCAGCTTCGAATGTTTGGGTTGAATACAATTCCGGGGTTGTCAATCCGAAAAAACTAAAGGAAACCATTCAGTCGGTTGGATATGATCTTATTATAGATGAACATGCAGCAAAGGAACAGGAAGAAACTGCTTTGCTTGAATCTCAAATTCTGAAACAGAAAACCATCCGCGCTTCTTTATTAACGATTCCGATCGTTGTGATTGGAATGTTCTTTATGGACATGTCCTATGGCAACTGGATCATGCTGGTGCTTGCAACGCCTGTCGTTTTCTGGTATGGAAGGCGCTTTTTCACCACAGCTTTCAAACAGATCAGGCATGGCAAAACCAATATGGATACGCTGGTCGCCTTAAGTACCGGAATCGCCTACTTTTTCAGCCTTTTCAATACTGTTTTTCCGCATGTGCTGATGTTTGGCGGAAATCATCCGCCTGTCTATTTCGAAGCTTCGGCTGTCATCATTGTGTTTATACTGCTCGGCCGTTTACTCGAAGAAAAAGCAAAAGCGAATACCTCTTCAGCGATCAAGAAACTGATGGGATTGCAGGCCGATACGGTTACATTGATCAATGATGACGGGACAGAATCGGTTCAGTCCATCTCGATGGTTCAGTTTGGGAATAAACTCAGGGTTAAACCGGGGGAACGCATTCCGGTGGATGGTGAAGTCGTTGACGGCACTTCGTTTGTGGACGAAAGCAGCATCACAGGTGAACCGTTACCCGTCGAAAAGGGGACCGGTACGAAAGTATTCGCCGGAACGATCAACCAGAAAGGGAGTTTTGTAATAACGGCGCAAAAAGTTGGGAGCGATACACTGCTGGCACGCATCATCAGGATGGTACAGGAAGCGCAGGGGAGCAAACCTCCTGTTCAGAAGCTCGTCGACAAAGTGGCATCTGTATTTGTGCCGGTCGTGATCGGATTATCAGTTGTTACATTTATGGTTTGGATGGTTTTAGGCGGAGAAAATGCGTTGCCGCAGGCGCTTCTTGCAATGGTTTCGGTGCTGATCATTGCCTGTCCGTGTGCCCTTGGTCTCGCAACCCCAACTGCCATCATGGTGGGAATCGGTAAAGGTGCCGAGAATGGAATTTTAATCAAAGATGCCGACGGACTTGAACAGGCGCACCTTGTCGACACTCTTGTGCTCGATAAAACCGGAACCATCACAGAAGGTAAACCGGCTGTAACAGACTGGATCTGGAAAACAGACAATATTGCTGCATCAAAATCAATTTTATCGGGCATTGAGGCACAATCGGAACATCCGCTGGCTGATGCTGTTACGCAGGTTTTAATTAAAGAGGGTGTAACATCAGCGTCGATTGAAAATTTTGAAAGCATCACCGGAAGGGGAGTGGTGGCATCCGTTCAGAAGACGAAATATGCCATCGGGAATGAACTACTGATGAAAGAATCGGGTATTATTCCTACAACAGAAGATAAACAGGCAGCCGATGCTTTGCAGGAACAGGCAAAAACAGTGCTGTACTTTGGCGGCGATGGAAAGGTACTCGCGATCATTGCGATTGCAGATCAGATCAAATCAACCTCTTTTGCTGCAATTGAAAATCTGAAGAAGAGCGGGATTGAAATTCATATGCTGACAGGTGATAATGAACACACGGCAATGTCGGTGGCCCGTCAGACCGGAATCATCCACTATAAAGCGGGATTCCTGCCTGGCGACAAAGCTGATTACATTAAAAGTCTTCAACAGGAAGGTAAAGTGGTGGCGATGGTTGGCGACGGGATCAACGATTCGCAGGCGATGGCGCAGGCCGACGTGAGTATCGCGATGGGTAATGGTTCCGATATCGCGATGGATGTTGCTAAAATGACCATCGTATCCTCGAACCTGGGCTCCATTTCTTCTGCCATCAAACTCTCTAAACAAACAATCCGCACGATCAGGCAGAACCTGTTCTGGGCATTTATCTACAATTTGATCGGTATACCGATTGCGGCAGGATTGCTCTATCCCTTCACCGGATTTATGCTAAGTCCGATGATTGCGGGTGCTGCAATGGCAATGAGTTCCGTTTCGGTTGTCAGCAACAGCCTCCGGCTGAAATTTCTTAAATTTGATATTCACAATTAAAATAATTCCAGATGGAAACATTAAAGTTTAAAACCAATGTAAATTGCGGCGGATGCATCGCAACAGTAACACCTCACCTGAACAAGGTAAAGGGGATCATTAACTGGAATGTCGATACCACAACCCCGGAAAAGATCATGACCGTTGAAACGGATGGCATCAATGCAGATGTGATAATTGCTACGCTGAAAGAAGCCGGTTATAAGGCGGATCTGATTTAAAAATCGTAAGGGTCTTTTTCTGCCACCAAATCACCAAGGCTCCAAATTTCACCAAAGTAGTAAAATATGCTTTGGTGTATTTTGGTGATTTGGAGTATTGGTGGCATTTTTTATTTGATTTCTATGGGCTGGTGCGGATTTAGCTTACGCTGATTTTAACTTCGTTGATTTTAGCTTCGCTGATTTTCAATTCAATTCAATTGTAATCCGCACCGGCGGGAGTTGAAATAATTTACTTTAAGCCGGTTTCCTGTTCCCATTCCCACCTTGAAATCCCTCCCCAGTCGATATATCTTTTATAGCCGGCTTTTTTCAGCTTTTTTGATACAATTCTGGCCATAGCTCCAACGGTGCAGTAGAGAATCAAATATTGGTCTTTGGGAATTTCATTTAAATGATCCATTATTGTTCCTGACGGAAATGATTTGGCAGTTGGAATATGACCATTCAACCAGGCTTTTTCAGATCTCACATCGATAATCCAAATTGAATCGACCGGATTATCAACAAGTTTCTTCAACTCCAATGGTTCAATATATCTCCTTAACACCTTACCTTCTGCTCCCGCTTTACCAACATATACCGATTGTCCGGCAGCAACATTAATAAGTACGGTAAATAAAACAACGATGATAAGTGCGATTTTTGAAATGTGTTTTACCTCTGATTCCATATTCGAATTGCATAATTAATTATACTTTTTCTTTTCTTGTGCGGATGTGATTATTGCGACGCTGAAAGAAGTTGGATATAAAGCGGATTTGATTTAATTGTTATTAGAGTCTTTTTCTGCCACCAAATCACGAAAACTCCAAATTTCACCAAAGTATTAAAACATGCTTTGGTGGATTTTGGTGCTTTGGAGAATTGGTGGCATTTTTAATTTATATCAAAAGATGTATAAAGATAAGGTTTATAGCGAGAATTAAGTTGCCAGTCGTTTGCAACGATAAATAATAAAACATCAAATTGAAACAACCCTGATTCGATGTCTTAAATCCTCAACGTTTCTGAAATCTGAAGGGTTTTAGGCAGAATAAAATATTATATCTACATTTGCCTGTTCCATTTTGAAAATGATTTCGCAACGTGAGCAAAGTATTTAAAAATATCGCTGTTTTCTCTTTATGGTTGGCCGGTCTTGTAATCATGGCTCACCTGGCGATCCCTCACGATCACCATTCCGACTGTTCTAGTCTCAGTCAGGAAAATGAATGTCACGCGGATAATACAAAACTTCCCGTTAAGGCACCGGTATTCCCGATTCATTGCCACGCTTTAAATGACCTCACTTTTGAAAAGGCATCTGTAATTTTTGTCGTTCACAATGACCTGGTAACCTGTGATCTCTTCACAGTAAGTTTCTTTGATTCGGCCATTTCAACGTTTGATTTGCCTGGAATTAAAATCAAGGACTTCCCCAAACCGCTATTAGAAACTGATTTCCTCCGGTTGTCTCCCTTCCGGGCTCCCCCTTCATTCGTTTAATCCACCGCTATTTATTCCTCAGGGATTATTGGGCTTTATTGCAAAGCTATTAATTAGCTAATTGCCAACAGCCAGACGCGAACATCCCTATCTCTGAGTAATACTTTCTGATAGATTTAACATTGAAAATCACGATCTACAAATTCAATTATGATAGAACGCATTATCTATTTTTCGATTAAAAACAAGTTCATTATCGGGCTGTTTGTGGTCGCATTGATCGGCTGGGGAACCTATTCCCTGACCCGGTTACCTATTGACGCGATCCCCGATATTACGAACAATCAGGTGCAGATTATTTCCCTGGCACCATCGCTCGCCACGCAGGAGGTGGAGAGCTTCATTACAGCTCCTATTGAAGTTGCCATTGCCAATATTCCTGATATTGTTGAGCTCCGGTCAATCTCCCGTCTTGGGTTATCGGTTATTACGGTGGTGTTTAAGGAAGATGTTGATCTTTACTGGGCCAGGCAGCAATTGAATGAACGCCTTAAAAGTGCCGAAGATGCGATACCTCCAGGACTCGCCTCGATAGAACTGGCACCTATTTCATCCGGGTTGGGAGAGATTTACCAATACCGTCTTGCCGTCGATAAAGGACTCGAGAAAAAATATACACCCATGGAATTGCGGACGCTCCAGGACTGGGTGGTCCGGCGCGAAATGCTTGGCACGGCAGGTGTCGCCGACGTAAATAGTTATGGCGGGTTCGTTAAACAATATGAGATTGCGGTGAACCCTGAAAGACTCAGGGGGATGAACCTCACGTTGAACGACATTTTCCAGGCACTCGAACGAAACAATGAAAATACAGGAAGCGCTTATATTGACAAAAAACCAACTGCTTATTTTATCCGTGGTATCGGTAGGGTAAAAACACTGGAGGATATTGAAAAGATTGTCGTTAAGTCGAATGCATCTGGTATTCCTGTCCTGATCAGGGATGTTGCAACTGTTCAACTGGGCAGTTCAACCAGATACGGGGCATTTGTAGTCGATACGACTGAAGCAGTTGGGGGCGTGGTGATGATGCTCAAAGGATCGAACGCGCACGAAGTAGTCGAAAATGTCAAGACGCGCATCGAATCGATCCAGAAGTCATTACCGAAAGGTGTTACGATCGAATCGTTTCTGAACCGGTCCGACCTTGTTGGCCGTGCCATTGGAACCGTGTCGAAAAACTTAATTGAAGGTGCATTAATCGTCGTATTTGTACTGGTTTTATTACTTGGAAATTTACGGGCCGGACTTGTGGTTGCGTCGGTGATCCCTTTGGCGATGCTTTTTGCCATCTCAATGATGAACATCTTTGGCGTATCGGGTAACCTGATGAGCCTTGGGGCCATTGACTTCGGCTTAATTGTCGATGGTGCCGTGATTATTGTTGAGACGGTGGTTCACCGGATATCAACGAATAAACTTCATCATCCTGCTATTAAACGGCTTTCGCAGGAACAAATGGACGAAAATGTGTTTGATTCGGCCAAAAGGATGATGAGTTCTGCCACTTTCGGACAAATTATTATCCTGATTGTTTACCTGCCTATTATGGCGCTGGTTGGCATCGAAGGGAAAATGTTCCGTCCGATGGCGCAGGTCGTTGTTTTTGCACTGGTGGGAGCTGCGATTCTTTCGCTGACTTATGTACCAATGGCTTCAGCTTTATTCCTGAGTAAAAAGACTGAACACAAACGCAATTTTTCAGACCGGTTGATGGAGAGTTTTCACAAAGGTTTTAATCCGATGATCGCTTTTGCACTCCGTCGTAAACTGCTCGTTTGTGCTTCCGCTATTCTGTTGTTTGTGTTTAGTTTGTTCCTCTTTACCCGTTTGGGAGGTGAATTTATTCCGCAGCTCGAGGAAGGTGATCTGGCAGCAGGTGTAATGACCTTGCAGGGCGGTTCGCTTACAAATACGATCGAAAAGGTAATCATGGCCAACAAAATTTTACTTGAAAACTTCCCTGAAGTAAAACATGCCGTTTGCAAAATAGGGGCAGGTGAAATTCCAACAGATCCTACGCCGATGGAAACGGGCGATTATATTATTACGCTGAAAGATAAAAGCGAATGGACAAGTGCCGAAACGCGTGAAGAGCTCGTGTTAAAAATGCAGGAAAAGCTGGTTGTTCTGGCAGGAGTAAAATTTGAATTTCAACAGCCCATTCAAATGCGTTTTAACGAATTTATGTCGGGTTCGAAACAGGATGTCGCGGTTAAAATATTTGGAGATGATCTGAACACGCTGGCGGAAAAGGCAGCTGATGTTGAGAAAATCATCAAGGGTATTGTTGGTGTGGCGGATATTAATGTTGAGAAAGTGACCGGGCTGGCACAGGTGCAGGTTGAATACAACCGCGACCGGCTGGCGCAATATGGTCTCTCTGTTGACGATGTTAACCGTGTGCTCCGGGCTGCTTTTGCCGGAAGTCAGGCAGGGGTGGTGTTCGACGAAGAAAAGCGTTTCGGATTGGTAGTGCGCCTGGACAAAGATTACCGTCAAAGTCTCGATGATGTAAAAAATCTGTCTGTTTCCCTTCCCAATGGGGGACAAATACCGTTTGAACAGGTTGCCGATATTCAGATAAAATCGGGTCCTGCACAGGTTTCACGCGAAGATACGCGGCGTCGCATCACAATTGGTTTTAATGTCCGTAACCGCGATGTTCAAAGTGTGATTGCCGAAGTAACGAAGCAGATCGACGACCAGGTAAAACTTCCGACAGGATATTATGTGTCATATGGCGGTCAGTTTCAGAATCTCGAAGCAGCCAAAGCAC
>Ga0209511_1001311_pt1 | contig 22406 bp, 19 predicted proteins | sample SSSSmetaG_FD_184141 | JGI IMG/M metagenome (GOLD analysis project Ga0209511, IMG submission 184141) | Glacier valley bacterial and archeal communities from Borup Fiord, Nunavut, Canada, to study Microbial Dark Matter (Phase II) - ​SSSS... | ecosystem: Environmental > Aquatic > Freshwater > Ice >... | reverse complement strand
TCACCATCGGCTTTTGTCTCGGTAGCAGTTGCAAAATCGATTGCGGCTATTTTCTCATTTTCAGCCTTCACAATCTTGTTCATGGTTTCCTGAACGTCCTTGGGAGGATCAATCTCCTTGAGTTCGGTACGGACGATTTCAATTCCCCAATTTTTGGTTTCATCCAAAAGGGTGCCATGAAGTTCTTTGTTTATTTTGCCGCGCTCGCTATTGGCAGATTTAAGCGTCATTGTGCCAATGATATTTCTTAACGTGGTCCGTGCAAGGTTGACGATCTGGTATTCAATGCTGTTAACATTGTACTGCGAGTTTTTCACACTCTCTTCATCCGACTTTATTTTAAAGTAAACCTGTGCATCTACCTTGGCGTTCAGGTTATCATTCGTAATGATTTCCTGCGGTTCCGCATTGATCATCTGCTCAGTAATGTTGATTGTATACATCTTATCTATTCCTGGGATGATCCAGTTAAAGCCGTATCCGGCAAAGCGATGATACTTACCAAGACGCTCTACAAGCGCCCGGCTTGTTGGTCTGACAATACGAATTCCTGCAAAGAAAAAAAGGACCACGACACCAATGACGATAGGTAAAAGATTTTCCATAATTGAAGAATTAAGATTGAATAAATAGTTGAAAGGCAGATCATACTTGATGATGCACAAATATAATTATTTTCAATTAGATAAATAAAATTTTGCAATCAATTTTTTGGAATCAATTTATGTCCGATAAATCTAATTTTCCTTTTTGCTTTTCATAAAATGGATCGAATCGCCCCATTCTCCATATCCTATTTCGCCATTGGCGAGCGCAATGCGGGCATCCAGACACCCTTTACACTGGGCCGGCTCCTCATCGACACAAGGCTTATTTTCGTAAAGACTGTAATCATTGCGATATAAGCCGGGGGTAACATTGGGCATAATAATGTTAGCTCCAACCTTAATTCCTTTCTCACGGCCAAGCGGATCGATGGCCTGAAGTGCTGTGGCCGCGGCAATATTGATATCTTTCATCAGGATACGAAGTGCAGCAATCATTTTTAACGAAAGATCGAACCGTTCCTGAAGTGGTAAAAGCTCATCGCGAAAAGCATAAAGCGGCGTATCCGAATGCTCGATATAAGGTCCCATTCCAACCATATCGATTCCGAATTGTTGAAAAAACAGGAGATCGTTTGCCAGATCTGAAGTTGTTTGAAACGGCAAACCGATCATTACTCCCGTGCCAGTCTGATAACCGATCGCTTTCAATGCGTGGAGACAGTCCATACGACGATTAAAATCGTGATTCGGATCATCGGGATGTATTTTGCGATAAAGCACTTGATTGCTTGTTTCGATGCGTAAAAGGTAACGATGTGCACCTGCTTCAAACCAACGACGGTAAACTGATTCAGACTGTTCACCAACTGACAAGGTTATTCCCAGTTTCCCGTTGCTCATTTGCTTAATCTGTGTCACTAAATTGCTAATCCTGTCAGCGAAAGCAGGAGAGCAGTTTTCCCCTGACTGCAGAACAATTGAACCAAACCGGTTCTCCTCCGCAAAACGCGCGGCATCGAGTATTTCAAGATCGGTTAAATTATAACGCCGGACAAAAAGATTGGAATTTCGTATACCGCAATAGTAGCAATCTTTATCGCAAACATTCGAGAACTCAATTAAACCCCTGAAATAAACCTTATTGCCGACAAATAAGGTCTTGACATCATTACCTTTTTTAAACAACAAACTTTTCTCATCCCCGTCACAAAGCAAGAGTTGCTCCAGATCGGTATGCGAAAAGGAAGATTGTTCTAAAATTTTGGAAATATTGCCCATTGTTTTTTCAAAATGACGAAGTAAAAATACCATATTCTTTCTTAGTAAAGGCCATTATTTTTTAGAAGATAATAATTCGGATTTCGTAAATTTGCACAAAGCAATTGAGAATGAAGAAGGCCCTTTATTATAAAACGCTCGAAGATGGGGTTGTAAAATGTAAACTCTGCCCTCATTATTGTCTGATAGGCGATAATGAGCACGGGTTGTGCAATGTAAGGGTCAATAAAGAGGGCAATCTGTATAGTGAATTTTTCGAAAAAGTAACGGCTGTTGGGCTCGATCCGATTGAAAAAAAACCACTTTACCATTTCTATCCCGGATCTACAATTCTGTCTGTCGGATCGCTTGGATGCACTATGAGATGTCTCTTTTGTCAAAACTACCGGTTATCACACCCGACTCCTCAAAGTTACGATGACACAAACTTGTTCACAGTAAAAGCGATTGTGAAATTAGCATGTGAGCAGGAAAACAACATTGGGATTGCGTTTACCTACAACGAACCTGGTACTTTTTATGAATACATGATCAGTGTTGCGATGCAGGCTAAACCAGCCGGACTAAAAACGGTGATGGTCACCAACGGCTATATCAACCGGGAGCCACTCGATGCTATCATTCCTTATATTGATGCTTTTAATGTTGACCTGAAGGCATTTTCGGAGAGTTTCTATAAATCGATCACACACTCGAGGCTAGCACCTGTTAAGAAAACAATAAGCCGGATTGCAAAGTCGCAGAAACATATGGAGATCACGAACCTGGTAATTCCGGGAATGAACGACAATTATGCAGAATTTGAAGAGATGGCTCGCTGGATTGCCTCAGAAACGGGAGACAGGACAGTCCTTCATATTTCGAGGTACTTCCCAAATTTTCAAATGCAAATTGCAAGTACACCGATTAATATTCTGCTTGATCTATATGGAATCGCAAAAAAACATCTTAAATATGTTTATCTGGGAAATGTCTTTGATATAGAGCGAGACACCACCTATTGCGATCAGTGCCACAATACCCTAATTGTAAGGGAGCCTGGCAGAACAGTAATTTCCGGTCTCGACAAACAGGGGAACTGCCTCAAATGCGGAAACCATGTGATTGATCATGTCTATTTTGAGCCGGCAAAGTAAAGACATATTGGGCAATGTGAATCCAACTCGACCAGAAGTTTTTTTTTGACAAAACTCATTTCATCGTAACGACCGCTTGAAGGGTTTTCAACCGCTTCAAGGGTCAATTGCATTAACCCCTGGGGACTTTGATTCTGTAGCTTGTCGATACATTTCCTTTCGAAATATCGATCAACTTACCTTTCAGCAATCGTTTTTTGAGCGGAGAACAATAATCGACAAACATGATTCCGTCGAGGTGGTCGTATTCGTGCTGCAAAACACGGGCAGTAAACCCGGTATAGACTTCATCATATTCTACCCAATTCTCATCGAAATACTTTATCCGGATTGTACTAAACCGGAGAACATCTTCGCGGAGTCCAGGCAAACTTAGGCAACCCTCATCCATCAAAACCTTTTCACCATCTTTTTCAATAATATGCGCATTGACAAAGGCTTTTTTAAAATCTTTCAGCAAGGGTTCGTCATCTCCAAGGGGTGCAAGATCGACCACAAAAACCCGGTCAGTAAGACCGATTTGCGGAGCTGCCAGACCAACACCTTCTGCATTGTGCATGGTTTCAAACATATCATCAACCAGCGTTTTAAGTCCTTCGTAATTTTGATCAATATCATTGGTTATCTTGCGAAGTACGGGATCACCGAAAACCGTTATAGGATAAATCATTCTGTTTACTTTAAATATTTTTGTTCTTCAAGATACGATTGTAGTATTATTGTAGCACTAACACCATCAATCGTCGCTTTGTTCTGTCTGTCCTTCTTTTTTACACCTGCATCTATCATCGTCTGGAATGCCATTTTTGATGTAAATCGTTCATCCATTAGTTTTAAAGGCATATCCGCATAAACCAGTTGGAATTTTTTCAAAAAAGGATTGATATATCTTATTGCTTCCGATGGTTCATTGTTAAGCTGTTTCGGATATCCGACCAATACCAGTTCAACCTCCTCACGTTTAAAATAGTCGGCAAGGTAATCCCATATATCGTTTGTTGCAACAGTTGTCAACCTTGTTGCAATTATTTTTAAAGGATCGGTCACTGCCAATCCTACACGTTTATTTCCGTAATCGATGGATAAAATCCTTCCCATCCCAAATTTTTTAGATGAATCGCAAAGATAACGGATTTATTCAAACTCTTTTTTGAAGATAATCTCAATACGACATTTCGAACAGTTCATCTAAATATAGCTACTTTTACGACCTATACGATATCCGACGATTGCCAAAAGAACCACAACTTTGGGGTTATGTTGTTTTATCCGACAAATAGTTATAAAAAAATAGATGATAAGCTTAAAGAATATTCAAACCGAAATTGACGCAAGTTTTCTTTACAAAGTTCTGGGTGATCACGAAGATGATGCCAATGTAGCCAGTGTATTTCACCAGATGAGCGAAATTGAGCATGGGCACGCCCTCGCCTTTATGAAGAAGAATAATTTAGATCCAACCAAACCATTTCCCCCATCAACAAAAGCCAAAATACTAAATTTGATTGGCAAAGTATTTGGTTACGACTACATTTTAGGCGTCATGTTAGATACCGAAAGAAGCCTGTCATCATCCATCATAAGTTCCAGAAAAACGAACAATACCGGCAGTTCCATATCAGATACAGCGCACGTTGCAATTCTTAAAAACATATTAAACAACCAACCCAACGTTTCAGGCTCGAATTTAGCACGTTTCGAAAAGCGACATCGTTCAATTGGAGGTAATGCATTACGGGCCGCTGTATTGGGTGGCAATGACGGTTTGGTTTCGAATTTCAGTCTTGTGATGGGAATTGCGGGTGCCACAAGCGGGAAAAATGTTGTCTTGTTGACAGGTCTTGCAGGTTTATTGGCAGGAGCATTATCAATGGCTCTGGGTGAATGGATTTCAGTTAAAAGTTCGAAAGAACTCTTCGAGAACCAGATGCAACTTGAAATGGAAGAATTGGAAAACAATCCGGATGGTGAAGAACTGGAATTGGCGTTGATTTACCAATCGAAAGGAATACCCGAAGAGGAAGCCCAAAAAATGGCAAAAGAGATTATCCTCGATATCGATCATGCACACGAGGTTTTGATAAAGGAGGAGTTGGGAATCAATAAGGAAGATTTAAAAGGGTCAGCAATGGAAGCGGCTGTTACTTCATTTCTGTTGTTTTCGATCGGCGCCATTATTCCGGTTATCCCATTTTTCTTTGTCGGAGGGATGCAGGCTGTCATCATTAGCACCATTTTTAGCGGATTTGGATTGTTCCTGATTGGCGCTTCAATCACGCTGTTTACAGGAAAAAGTGTTTGGTATTCAGGCTTAAGACAAGTTATTTTCGGACTTGCAGCAGCAGCCATCACTTTTGGGATCGGCAAGTTGATCGGCGTTTCAGTATTGGGATAAATGAAGCGTGACGAAGAGACTTAGTGAGGGAGAGACTTAGTGAAGGGGAGAAAAGGAGAAAGGGAGAAGGAGAGAATTTGAACAAAGCACGGATTACCCGCGTAGAAATGCTTGAAGCAGTGCGCGAACATGGTGTATCCGAAATCCGGGAAGTTGACTTGGCCATACTCGAAACAGATGGCAATATCAGCATCATCTCCAACGAATATAAAAACCGCACTACAAAGAAGCGGAAGGGGAGAAATAAGGTAATGAAGAATCAATAACTGGCAAGTATAGAGACAAGGCATGCCTTGTCTCTATACTTGCCTTGTCTCTATACATGCACTGTCTATACAACCCAAAACAAAACCAGGATCATTTTAAGCCACAAAAATAGACAAACACAAAAAATCGCTTTAAAATACAGCATCATTGCTTTATATTGTAGCCATTTCGCTATATTAATCAGCAATATGGCTGTATATATAAGCGTTATTGCTGTATTTTAAATCAACTTAGCTATATTAAACAGCATTTTTGCTGTATTTTAAATCATTTTTGCTGTATTTTAAAGCAAATTAGCTATATTAAACAGCTTAATCGCTGTATATAAAATTATTAATTATTTATTATGCATCAATAATTATTTTTTTAACATCATTTTTTATTTAAAACACACAATTGGTTATGTAATTTAAATAAAAAGTGATAATTTTAATCGGAAATTCAAATCAACCTGATAAAATAATTTAGCATGGAACCAATTGCACCAATCACAATGATCGCCCGCGAAATGAAACGCAAGCATTTAAATGTAACCGACCTGGGACGCGGATTGAAAATTAAACATTCTTCGGTTGTGGGGATGATGCAACGAACAACATTACAGGTGCAGCGTCTGGCGGAGGTTTCTGAATTTTTGAATTATAATTTTTTCAGGGAGATTGCCAATAAACTCCCCATCACAGAACCAGATTATACGTCAAATGCAAACCTGACTGAAGTCAACGGACTGCAAAACCGGATTAAAGACCTCGAACTTGAGGTGAGTATATTACGCCAAACCATCAGGGATATGGCGGGACGATAATGCGAATATTCCTGGCGTCAATAATCAAGAGATGATTAGTATCTTTATGACTTAGATAATTCGACAAGAGATCAAGCGGGAAGATAAAATGATTCTAAGCGGTAAAATGAATGTGTTGAAACTACTTTAGCTTAATTTTAATCGTTGTCCTCAAGTATGAAAGAAAACGATAAACCGAAGGAGGAATCTAACCGGTTCGGGAAAAACAGGTTTGGCTTTTCTGACCCCACCCCAGCCCTCCCCGAGGGGGAGGGAGCAAGATTTGAATCTAATGAGGAATTTACTGCTAGTGAAGCTGACTCCCTCCCCACTAAAGAAAATTTGAGTGAAGACAATCAGTCGGTTACAGACAGTGAAGCTGGCTCCCTCCCCCCTGGGGAGGGCTGGGGTGGAGTCCGAAAACCTGGATACATTACAGCTAATCCGTTTACTTATCCTGTTATAAAAGATTATAGAAAAAATCTAAAAGATCATCAAACAAAGGCAGAACTTGTTTTATGGGAATATTTGAGGAATAAAAAAACTGGTCATAAAATTCGGCGTCAACATGTTATCAGTGATTTCATCTCTGATTTTGCCTGCTTATCTAAAAAGGTAATCATTGAGATTGACGGGGAGATACACAGGTTTCAGAAAGAAAAGGATGACCTGCGTACAATCCGGCTTAACGCACTTGGTTACGAAGTAATCAGGTTTACAAATGCTGAAGTGCTTAACGCTCCAGGTCAGGTCGCTCAAAAAATAAAAACCTACCTGAATAACAAACAGGTTTGAAAAGTTTCCATCTCCCCTCCTTTGGAGGGGTTGGGGGGAGGTTGGGGAGGTTATAATGCACAAAAAAAGCTACCCCAACCTTCCGGGATAGCCTCTTTTTTACTTTATTATTTCTAAAATTTATTGCTTTCTAAGATTTGCCTGTGCAGCAGCCAGTCGTGCAATTGGCACGCGGAAAGGTGAACAGCTTACATAGTCAAGACCAACCATATCGCAGAATTCGATAGAGCTTGGTTCGCCACCATGTTCGCCACAGATTCCCAGTTTAATGTCGGGACGTGTAGAACGACCTTTGGTAACAGCCATTTGAACCAACTGTCCAACGCCATGACGATCGAGCACCTGGAAAGGATCTTGTTTAAGGATTCCTTTTTCAAGATAAGCGGGCAGGAATTTACCGGCATCATCGCGCGAAAATCCCATGGTCATCTGCGTAAGGTCATTCGTTCCGAAAGAGAAGAACTGTGCCTCTTTGGCAATACCTTCAGCGGTGAGGGCAGCGCGCGGAACTTCAATCATTGTACCAACAAGATATCCGATCCTGTCACCACGTTCAGCAAATACTTTCTCGGCAGTAGAATTGATTATAGCAGCCTGGTTTGAAAACTCAGCAACCGTTCCAATCAATGGCACCATGATTTCTGGGCGTGCATCAACACCTTTGGCTTTCAGATTCATTGCAGCTTCAATAATCGCACGTGCCTGCATCTCAGTAATTTCAGGATAGGTGATTCCCAAACGACAGCCACGGTGTCCCAACATTGGGTTGAACTCCTCCAGTTCTGAAACTTTTTGACGTATCTGTTCGATAGAAATGCCCATTTCAGAGGCAAGTTCTTTTTGTGTAGCCTGTTGGTGAGGAACAAACTCGTGTAATGGCGGGTCAAGCAACCGAACCGTAACGCCATATCCTGCCATTGCCTCAAATATACCTTCGAAGTCGGAACGCTGGTAAGGCAATAGCTTAGCCAATGCGAGTTTACGACCTTTAACATCAGAAGACAAAATCATTTCGCGCATTGCTTTAATTCTTTCACCTTCGAAGAACATGTGTTCTGTGCGGCAAAGCCCAATACCTTTAGCACCAAAATTACGCGCAATTGCCGCATCTTTAGGAGTATCGGCATTGGTACGTACTTTCATCCGTGTGTATTTATCGGACAACTCCATCAATTTTGCAAAATCATTGCTTAATGCAGCCTCCTGTGTTTTCACTTTACCTTCGTAAACTTCGCCAGTGGAACCGTTCAACGAAATCCAATCGCCTTCTTTATATGTTTTGCCTGAAGCTTCACATGTCCTTGTTTTATAGTCGATCCGCATACTGCCGGCTCCCGACACACAACATTTACCCATTCCACGCGCAACAACTGCCGCATGAGAAGTCATACCTCCACGCGCAGTAAGGATACCTCTTGCCAAAACCATTCCTTCAAGATCTTCGGGAGATGTTTCGATGCGGACAAGAATCGAATTTTCGTATTTTGCTGCTTCGTCGGCAAAGAATACAATCTGCCCTGTGGCAGCACCCGGCGAAGCCGGCAATCCTTTCGCAATCACTTTTGCCGATTGCAACGCTTCAGTTTGAAAAACAGGGTGAAGTAATTCATCCAATCTGTTTGGTTCAACACGTAAAAGGGCTGTCTTTTCATCAATAAAATTTTCGGCCAGCATATCCACCGCCATTTTCACCATTGCGGCACCCGTCCGTTTTCCGTTACGGGTCTGCAGCAACCAAAGCTTGCCATTCTGAATGGTGAACTCAATGTCCTGCATATCGTGATAATGATTTTCAAGCTTTTGTTGAATCTCCATCAATTCGGCATACGCAGTAGGCATCGATTCTTCAAGAGAAGGAAATTTAGCTGCGCGGACCTCTTCGGTTACATTTTGAAGCGATGCCCAACGGTGTGATCCTTCAAGCGTAATTTCCTGCGGTGTACGAATACCCGCAACCACGTCTTCGCCCTGTGCATTAATCAGGTATTCACCATTGAAAATATTTTCACCCGTTGAAGCATCACGCGTGAAAGCAACACCTGTCGCTGAGCTATTTCCCATATTTCCAAAAACCATGGCCTGCACATTTACAGCAGTTCCCCATTCAACAGGAATATTGTTGAGTTTGCGATAATAAATAGCGCGGTCGTTCATCCAGCTTTCGAAAACAGCGCCAATTGCACCCCATAATTGTTCCCAAGGATCGGAAGGGAATTCTTTGCCAGTTTTAGTTAAAACAGCGTGCTTGAAACGAAGAACCAATTTTTTAAGATCAACAACTGTAAATTCGGTATCCTGCTTAATTCCAAGCTCCTCTTTCATCGTTTCGATGATCTCTTCAAAAGGATCGATATCCTCTTTGCTATGTGGTTTTAATCCCAGTACAACATCACCATACATCTGAACAAAGCGGCGATACGAATCCCATGCAAAACGCTCATTACCTGACTTTTTGGCAATTCCATCAACAGCAAGATCATTCAGTCCAAGGTTTAGAATGGTATCCATCATACCCGGCATCGAAGCCCTTGCACCCGAGCGAACAGAGAGCAAACATGGGTTGTCTTTTGAACCAAATTTAGTTCCGGTCAGCACCTCAACATAAGTCACTGCTTTTTTAACGTCCTGACTGATCATTTCAAAAGCTGCAAGACTGCCTTGAGCATTAAAAATGGTACAAACTTCGGTTGTAATCGTAAATCCCGGAGGAACCGGAACTCCAATCAGGTTCATTTCCGCGAGGTTAGCCCCTTTCCCTCCTAACAAATTTTTCATCTCTGCTCCGCCTTCGGCCTGTCCATTGCCAAATGTGTAAACGTACTTGGTCATAATTAAAGTATTAATTTTAGAATAATATTTAGTTTGTATTTAGATGAGCAAATTTAAGTTTATTTTTCAATTGTCCGGTATTTCAAGAATAGTTGTTTGCATTTTGCAACTATTTAACGTTATTAAATTATAAAGATTACAAAGAAGTCAATCAGTACACTTTTCCGGATCAATTCGTTTGTGCATTATCACTCATCAGTAGCCAATAACTAAATAAAGCAGTGGAATGTTCATCCTGTCAAAATATTTTTTCATATAGAACCCGGCTCTATGACGTTTATTGTCGGTTTCAACCATGATTGAAAAACAGGATTCAGGTTATTAAATTCGAAAGATTAGATGATGACATCACCTTGCACCCCATTTCTGTTGGCCCGAATTTGTATATTGCGAACAATCAGGATTCAGCTATTTTTGGTGAAATAGTAATCATTTAAAGATATTTTTGTAAAAAAATCATGGGCGAATGAAAATTTGTTTAATAGGAGCAGGAAATCTGGCCACTCAATTAGGTTTGGCGCTGTCAGAAAAGGGACATCAGTTGGTGCAGGTTTGGTCGCGGACGCAGAAAAGTGCATCGGAATTGGCATCGAAACTTAATTGTCCCTGCACAACAGAAATATCTTTAATATCTTCAGATACTGATATTTATATTATTGCCATAAGTGACACCGCATTAACGTCAGTGCTTTCAAAACGCAACTGGAATGACAAGTTAGTTGTCCATACTGCGGGAAGCACACCGATGAGTATTCTTGCACCCTATTGCAAGAATTTTGGAGTGTTTTATCCATTTCAAACTTTCACAATTGCCAAGAAGGTTGAATTCGATCAGGTTCCAGTTTGCATTGAAGCAAATTCATCCCGAAATCTGGATATTTTAAAAGAATTGGCACAATCAATATCTCAAAATATCAAATTTCTTGATTCCGATCAACGGCAACAAATCCATCTTGCTGCAGTATTTGCCTGTAATTTTGTCAATCATTTTTATGCAATTGGCGAAGAGTTACTAAGGGAAAAAGGGATCGATTTCGAAATTCTCAAACCGCTTATCCTCGAAACGGCATCCAAAATAACAAGCCAATCTCCTGCTTCATCACAAACAGGACCGGCAAGCCGAAACGATTCAACCGTAATCGATAAACACTTATCAATGCTCACCAACCATCCGGACCTGAAAAATTTGTACAAGCAAATCAGCGAAAGAATAATTCAATCACATAAATAGTTATAATGGCATTTTTTAAAGAAGAATTGACGAAAGTCAAAGCATTCGTTTTTGACGTAGATGGCGTTTTATCCAAAGCAACCCAGGTTCTTTCTCCCGATGGAGAAACGGTCAGAACCTCAAACCTTAAAGACGGATTTGCATTGGTTTATGCCGTGAGATTTGGTTACCCGGTTTGTATTATAACAGGTGGAAAAACGATTGAAGTGATCAACAGATGTAAGAAAATAGGAATTAAAGACGTATATACTGGCTCTTTGAGGAAACTTCCATGTTTGTATGATTTTCTCGAAAAGAACAACCTGAAAGCAGAAGAAGTAATGTACATGGGTGACGATCTTCCCGACTACCCCGCGATGAAGGTGGTTGGAGTACCCGTTTGTCCAAAAGATGCGGCGCCCGAAATCAAAGCAATTTCGCACTATATCTCGGATAAAGACGGTGGCGAAGGTTGCATCCGCGACGTACTCGAACAGGTGATGCGCGCACAGGGAACATGGATTAATTGTGAAACAATGGACTGGAATCTTTTTTAATCACCACAATAGGCACAGATAGAACACAATAGAAAATAACTAACTGAAATTTTAAGAACAATAAAGAAATAATGGTAGGGTGACGAGTGTTTTTACCTCTTATTCTAATACTAATGTGGCCTATGTGCCTATTGTGGTTAAATTATTTATTCAAATACGATGATTACCAATTACAAAATAATACTTGCCTCAAAATCGCCGCGAAGGAAGGAATTGCTTGGCGGATTAGACGTTCCATTCGAGGTGATCATTCACGAGGTTGACGAAGTTTTCCCTGAAGGATTACCGATGGAAGAGATCCCTGTTTACCTCGCAAAACTAAAGGCCGAACCTTTTTATAATGAGCTGCGAAGTGACACTTTGGTAATTACGGCAGATACGATTGTCTGGATCGACGGTGTCGTTCTTGGAAAGCCCAATGATTATGAGCACGCTGCAAAGATGCTTCGTCAGCTGTCGGGGAAAAAACACGTGGTCGTGACCGGAGTTTGTCTGACCACCAAAGAGAAGCAAGTTGCTTTTTCAGCTTCGACGGATGTCTATTTCAAAGATTTGACCGATGTTGAGATTGATTACTACCTCAAAAACTATCACCCATATGATAAAGCAGGGTCGTATGGCGTTCAGGAATGGATTGGTTACATTGCGATCGAAAAAATCGAAGGGTCATATTTCAATGTAATGGGACTTCCCGTTCAACGATTGTACGAAGAGTTAATAAAGTTCTGATTTATAAAAATTCCAAATTGATTAAAATGCTACGTCAAATTTTCATCATCCTTGTTTTTACCGTCACTTCTACCTGTTTGTTTGCCAAAGAGGGAATGTGGATTACTTCCCTGCTCCAAAAATACAATATCGAGGAGATGTCGCAAATGGGGTTTAAGCTTTCAGCTGAAGATGTTTACAGCGTCAATCACGCAAGCATGAAAGATGCGGTGGTTCTTTTCGGAAGCGGTTGCACGGGTGGTGTTATTTCGAACGACGGTTTGCTGATCACCAATCATCACTGCGGATTCGGCCAAATTCAGGAGCACAGTTCGGTTGAACACGATTACCTCACAAATGGTTTCTGGGCCATGAACAAATCAGAAGAGCTTACCAACCCGGGACTAAGTGTTCAGTTTTTGGTGCGGATGGAGGATATTAGCGAACGGATTCTGAAGAATGTGACCGATAAAATGGATCAGACTTCAAGGCTTGAAACGATTCAGAAAAACGGTGACAAAATTAAAAAGGAGTATTTAGAGGGAACAGGATATTCGGCAGATATCAAACCATTATTTAATGGAAATCAATATTTTATTTACATATACGAAGTTTTTAAAGACATAAGGTTAGTAGGCGCTCCTCCCGTTTCAATCGGGAAATTTGGTGGCGACACGGACAACTGGATATGGCCGCGTCATACGGGCGATTTCTCGCTTTTCAGAATCTACGCCGGGAAAGACAATAAACCTGCAGCCTACTCAGCAGAAAATGTGCCTTACAAACCAAAGAAGGTTTTCCCAATTAATCTCAAAGGTTTGAAAGAAGGCGATTTTACAATGGTATTCGGTTATCCGGGAACCACACAACGTTACATCCCGTCGCAGGCAGTCAACCTGATTATGAATCAGAGCGATCCGGCAAAGGTCGCCATCCGTACCGTCAAACTGAATATTTGGTCCGAACGCATGAAAACTGATTCAAAAATCAAGATTCAATATGCAGACAAGTATGTTTCAGCTTCGAACTCGTGGAAAAAATGGCAGGGTGAGGTAAAAGGATTGCAACGGTTGGATGCTGTAAATGTAAAGAAAGCGGGTGAAGGTGAATTTAAGAAATGGGTGGCCGCTGATCCGCAACGCATTAAAAAATACGGGACGATACTCTCCGATTTCGAAAAGTTTTATAACGAATTCCTTCCTTATCAGTCTACAAATGATTATTATTTAGAATGCATCCAGCATGGCTCCGATATTTTCACACTCGCTTCGAAATTTGAACCATTTGAAACAGCAAATGGCAAGGAGCAATTAGAGAAAGAGATCGAAAAGGTAAGAGAATATCTCGTCAGTTATTTTAAAGATTACGATCAAAAAACGGATGAATTGATTTGGTCGGCACTTATGAAAATCTATGTCACAAAAGTTGACCAAAAGTTTATGCCGGAAGAACTGATTAAACGGATACCGGAATTTACGAAAGACAATAATTCAGCTAAGATTTACCAAAAATCATTCTTAACTGACAGCCTAAAGATCAACAAACTACTTGACAATTTCAATAAAAAGGCACTCAAACGGCTGCAAAATGATCCTGTTTATGCACTCTTTCAAACGATCAGGCAACATTATAAGGACAATGAGGATATCGTCTATCGATCCATCAATTCCGATATTGCCGGTGTTCAGAAAAAATATACTGCCGCTATCATGGAGATGAATGAAGGGAAACGGTTAATGGCCGATGCCAACCTTACCTTGCGCATTGCTTATGGAAAGATTGAAGGATATAAACCTGCCGATGGTGTGACGTATACAAGTTTTACCACTTTAAAAGGGATCATCGAAAAAGACAACCCTGAAATTGCTGATTACAATGTCCCGGATTCATTGCTAAAACTTTACCAGACCCGCGATTTTGGTCATTATGTGAATGATTCGGGTGAAGTACCCGTGGCATTTTGCGCCTCGAACCATACTACTGGCGGCAATTCGGGAAGTCCTGTTGTAAATGCCCAGGGTGAGCTAATTGGCTTGAATTTCGACCGTTCGTGGGAAGGAACAATGAGCGATATCATGTTCGATCCCGATCAGTGCCGCAATATTGCGCTTGATATGCGCTATGCCCTCTTTATCATCGATAAATTTGCCGGTGCAGGGTATTTGCTGAAGGAGATGGAGATTGTTAAATAATTCTGCAAGCTATAGAAAGGTTTTATTCAAATCATGGATTTCATCACAAAATATTCTCTAAAACCAAGATGTATGATTATTAACGCTGATGATTTTAAGTATCCATCTAAGAAAGAGCGAATAGAAGCTCAAATAAATTTACCTAAATTCGATGTCTTTGGATTTAATTACATTGATGAATTGGTATCAATATTCAAAGAAAAGAAAACTTTACATGAAGCTTCAAGATCCGGGAATTTATATTGGTGGGATAATTGTTTACAAAATCGTTTTGGTAAACTTCGTGAAACCTTTATTTATACGATAACAAATTACAACCGCGGTTTTTCAGACGATATTTCGTTATGTCCAGAAAATAAAATAGTTAATAGAATTTCATTTGATTATTATGCTGAAATATTTTACTACTACTTTTTTTCCTCACGAGATATAATTGCTCAAATCATTAGATTATATTACAGTATAAAAATTGAAGAAAATAAGTTGCATTTTGATAACGCTCTTATTTTAAAAATCAATGATTTAACAGTTAAGGATGCAGTAATATTCTTTTATAAAGCGACTAAGGATGCTTCAGACTATAGAAATGGATTTGCTCACAGATTCCCCTTAAATCTTCCAGACTATCGTTCGATTATAACAATAGATGAGGGACATAAATCTTTAAGTAAAGGTGGTGGTGGATTCATTTCATCAGAAAATATTGTTGAAAATATTATTCTTTCGCTGAATTCCCTTTCGATTCTAATGAAAGAATTAAAGAAAAACATGAATGAGTAAATCACTTTTATCTTGGTAATTAGCTTTTAACATTAGCCTGCAAATATTTAATTTATCACATAAATTAAATTACACAAAACCTATTACAATTCAACAATCGTAATCCCACTACCTCCAAACTGAACATGCTCATCACGGCAATTTTTAACGGCAGGTTCCGACCGCAGATAACTCTGAATCAGTTCGCGTAGAATTCCATTGCCTTTTCCATGAAGAATATGGAGTTCACTTACATCAATCATGATGGCTTCATCTACAAACTCCCTTATTTTTTGGAGCGCCTCTTCTGCACGTAAACCACGCACATCAATATTCGGTTTGAAAACAAGTCTACGTTCGCCGATATCCTGATTGATGCGACCTATAGTATTATTTTCAACCCTTCGGTTTTTAACCTCACTTCGGGCAACAGACACCAGTTTACTTCGTTTTACGACAGAACGCAGATGACCGAAAGCAACTGTTATATTATTCGACTTAATTTCAAGCACTTCACCCAATGTATCCTGACCGGGCAATCGAACCCACCCCCCTACTTCGATCTCAGCAGGCGCTTTTTTAGGAACGATGACCTCCTTCTTTTTTTCTTCGATCTTTACCGGACGTTCTTTGCGTTGCAGCTCGTTTTGCTTCAGTTTCGCCATTTTCCGAAGGATCCGCTCATCATCTTCCTCCCCTTTGCGCGAAATTTCAGTTTTAAAATCCTCCAGTTTTTGACGTGCTTCCTGTGTCCGCTCCTTGCTCGCGTCAGCCTCTTTTATATCGCGAATTGTCTTTTCTATAATTTTGTTGGCCCCCGAAACAATCTCTTCAGCCTCCCGCTTTGCTTTATCGAGAATCTCTTTGCGTAACTTTTTGGTCTCGGCAAGTCCCGATTCGTAATTTTCGGCCAACTCATCTATCCGCTTCTCTTCCTGTCTGATTTTTAGTCGTTTGCTTTCCCAGTATTTTTTATCGCGAACAATCTCTCGCAAGTGTTTGTCAAAATCGATGTGATCGACCCCAATTTTATTAGTGGCATCCTGGAGAATCTCTTCGGGAAGTCCAATTTTCCGGGCGATCTCAAAAGCAAACGAACTACCGGGCTTTCCGATCTGAAGCTGGAAAAGCGGCTCCATCTTGTGCGAATCATACATCATTGCACCATTGGCAATTCCGGGTGCTGACGATGCAAAATGTTTCAGGTTGGTATAATGGGTCGTGATCACGCCAAATGACCCCAACTCATTTATTTTATTGAGTATAGATTCTGCAATAGCACCGCCAAGCATCGGTTCCGTTCCTGTTCCAAATTCGTCGATCAATACAAGCGAATCGGGAGAACAGTTCCTTACAAAGAATTTCATATTGTAAAGATGAGAACTATAGGTACTTAAATCGTTATCTAACGACTGATCGTCACCAATATCCATAAAAACGGCCCTGAACAAACAGGTATGACTATCAACCTGAACGGGAATTGGGATACCGCATTGCAACATATACTGCAAAAGTCCAACGGTTTTTAAACAAACCGATTTTCCACCTGCATTAGGTCCTGAAATCAATAAAATACGGTCATGTTTGTCGAGTCGGATATCCAGCGGAACGATTTTGCGCTGCTCACGGGCCAGGTTAATTTCCAATAGTGGATGACGGGCAGCAATCCAATCGAGCTCAATCTCGCGTAAAAGGACAGGTTTAACCGATTTGCTTTCAATAGACCAAATCGCTTTGGCCCTGATAAAATCGAGGATCGCCATTACCTGGTAGGAATAGGCAATATCATCGGCGTAAGGACGAATATCATCTGTAAAGCGTGTCAATATTTTTACAATCTCGCGTCTTTCAGCCGACTCAAGTTCGCGGATGCGGTTATTCGTTTCAACGATCTCCTCCGGCTCAACATAAGCCGTTTTTCCTGTCGCCGATTCATCGTGGATAATACCCTTGATTTTACGTTTATTAGCTGCACCAACTGGGATCACAGCACGACCGTCACGCATTGAAACAGAAATATCTTTTTCGACAAGTCCTTCCGCCTGCATCTTCCGCAAAATGGTGCTCATTATTTTCGAAATACTCGATTGCAATGAGAAAATATCACGTCGAATTTGGGAAAGCTCAGGTGAGGCGTTGTCTTTTATTTGTCCATGCTTATTGATAATCTGGTCGATACGCTCGTAGATAAACGGAAATACCTGCACATTCTGCACCACATTTTTCAATCGTGGAAAGGTTTCTTCTTCTGTATTCCGAAAGAAGGCAACAATACCTCGGACTGTTTCGAGTGAACGGCGCAGATCAAACAGCTCGAACACCTCCAAAAAAGTACCCACAACTTTCGACCGCTCCAATGCAGGTCGCATATCGATAAAATAGCCATTGGGAAAATTCATCCCATCGCTAATGATCTTTACGAATTCAATCGTCTCATCCAATTGACGTTCAACATTATCACGACTGGAGGAGAAACCGCATTCATCAACCTGCTCTTTCCCCAAAGTACTCAGGCATCGTCCCTGAAGTATTTCACGCACTTTATCAAAACCAATCTTACTCTCAAAATTCGAAGGATAAATATCCATACCAGTTTATAGATTACGCCACAAAAATAAATAGAAAATCGGGAAGTGAAGGTCAAATAAGCTGATTAGCTCAACCAATGAGACATATTATCACATTACTGTCCAAATTCGTACAATCAGATTTATAAAAATCGTACAATAAACCATGTTTAAACTTCATACTCCAACCATTATATATTTGAATGATTGATTTTTACAAAGTTTGGCACAATAACTGATAATTCCATTGCGAAAATGATACGAAAACAATTAAAAAATAAGATATCATGAAAACAACATCGTACAACGCAGAAAAAGAGATCAGGGTTGGAATATTAGTTGCAGTATTTGCAATATCCATTTTCACCGCAGTCAGAGTTAAAGAACTTCAGTTGAACGAAGCAACTAATTCGAATGAAACCAGATCAAGTCATATTTTGACAAACAACGTAAACTCTCCCTCAATGCCAATACTCGATGCAAGATTAATTGACGAACCAGCTACAGAAGTCGCATCATTAATGAAAAACATTGAATATAAAGCATCTGAATACGTTAAAGCCGAAATAGCAGCAGAAAGCCAAAGATTTCTAAACAGAAATAACGAAGCAGTCGAAACGGAAGCAGCACTTGCAATTGAGCCATGGATGACCGCCAACGAATATAAAGCTGCCGATTTTGTGAATGCTGAAATGGCACTCGAAACCGAAAGATTTCTGAACAGCAATGACGAAGCAGTCGAAACGGAAGCAGCACTTGCAATTGAGCCATGGATGACCGCCAACAATTATAAAGCTGACGATTTTGTAAATGCTGAAATGGCACTCGAAACCGAAAGATTTCTGAACAGCAATGACGAAGCAGTCGAAACGGAAGCAGCACTTGCAATTGAGCCATGGATGACCGGCAACGAATATAAAGCAGCCGATTTTGTAAACGCTGAAATGGCACTCGAAGCTGAAAGATTTCTAAACAACAATTACGAAGCAGTCGAAACAGGAACTACAGAAAGCGAACGAACATTAGCTAACGAATAGTTAATCGGCAAATTACAATTGCAAGGAAACGGAAAACAGAATTGATTTCTTCTCCTTTATTACAAAAAGCTGCCCGGCAAACCGGGCAGCTTTTTGTAATGTTACCTGATAAAATTTGTAAATTCCTTCTTTACTCTTTTGGGAGATTCAATTGTACCGGCAGTGGCTTTTTTCATTTTTAGCAGCCATGTCATATTTTTACCCAATACGCTCATAATCTGCATCCCTTCTGCATCTTGCAAAACTTCACCAGCACTTCGCCCATGAATTATATTCCAATAATTTGATGTGGCGATAATCATTTCGGAATAATTCAGATAATGATTCAGGCTATCAAATGTTGCCGATCCACCAGATCTTCGAACCGCAACGACTGCTGCTGCCACTTTTTGACGGAATAAACCTCCGTTCGAACCTGCAACATAAAACAGTCGGTCTAAAAAACTTTTCATCGTTCCTGGTATGCCTGCATAATGCACTGGCGCCCCAAGGATAATACCATCAGCATCCTTGATTTGCTGTATCCATTTGTTCAGATCATCCGTTTTAATCACGCACTTTTCATCCTTGTTTGCAGCACATTTGCCGCAGGCCAGACAGCCATGTATCATTTTATGACCGATGTGCAGAATTTCAAACTCAATTCCACTTTCTATAAGTTCATCACCAACCATTTTCAAAGCATGATAGGTGTTCCCTTCTTTGTTGGGACTTCCGTTAATTGCTATTACCTTCATTAAAATACGTCTTTTGTATTGTTCTCCAAAATTAGATTTAAAAATTGAATAGCTATTAAATAAATACCCGTTTCCAACTCCTTGACAAGTTTTGTCAATTACAAACTGTCCATTTTCCGATAGTGAAAGATTTCTACTCCAAATTTTTAGGTGTTTGTTGACGAATAGCTTTCGCGTTAAGTGGTGATATGACCTTTTTACCGATGTTTGACTCAAGTTCTTTGCGGGCAACTTTTGCTACATTTCCTCCTTTGACCGCGACCTTTTTGCTATCCTCAAATGTTTTTGGTTGTATTGCTTGTGATATATCTTTTGTAGAAGCTTCTGCAAGCATATTGAGAATCAGTTCGGTATTGGTCATATTATCGCGAAGATTCTCTTTTTTCAACCCTTTGTATTGTTTAAATTCTTTGGTCGTTTTTCCTGCCCAGGTTTCGGTAATAATGTCGGTGAGCGTGGCAAATTGCACTCCCTCTTTCACTCCGCGCTGTTTCCATTCATCGGTTAGCTCTTTGCGAACCTCAATGCTTTTCAACCGTTGATTGATCCAACTTTCAGAGTAACCCAGTTGCAGGTATTGTTTCATTGCACGATCAAAAGTCAGTTCCGGGTCTTGAAGTTCGTCCAATCTTTCCCTGGCTATTTTTGCCAGCCAAACTTTAAAAGGCTCAGCCTTTGGTGAGGGTATGGATTGTATCAACCGAAAAAGCTGTTCAGCGTCAGCCACATCGGTCAAATACATTTTCCCATCAGCTGATGGCATTTTCAGTTGTCCCAAAAAATGGGACAACTCACTTCCCTCTGATAATAATTTAGTTTTAAGGGCGTTCCAGTACTTCCGGGCTCGCGGACTATCCGTCAAAACTTCAATTACATCCACAATCGAGAAGTACCATTTCTCCTGATCATCATCCCAAAGAGTACGAACTTTTTTATCATCAAATAATTTCAATGCGCTCTTTTGTATCATAACCTAATGATTGATTATTGCAATTTATATATTAAAGTCCTACACCACTAACTTTTAATTGACAAACAAATTTAGTGATAATATTTTTGTCAAGAACATAATTCAAATCATTTTGCGATGCCTGCTGATTAAAATCCGGAAATCTCATGGATTTACTCTCGCATACAACTCATCGTATTCCAAACTGTCCATTTCCGGACAGCTGACGATTCAAAAAGCGTACAGTATACAATCAAAATAGATTTCAAAAAAACATTTAACTACTTATTTTACTACTATTTATAATCTATGGCACGATTGATGTAATAAACCAATCAGAAAATAATTTTAAAAATAAAATAAAATGAAAACAACAACTTACAGAATAGCAAACGTGATGAGATCAACAGTAGTATCTTTAATTATTCTGGTTTCGTTCTCTGGAATTACAAATGGAGAAAATTCAAACAAGGAAGCAATCGCTATCGTAGAACACGGATACAATGCACAGAAATTTGTGAATGCTGAATTGGCAACCGAAACTGAAAACTGGATGAACAGTGACGCAGAAGTTGCAGATCCAGAACTTGCACTTCAGGCATCAGCATATAATGCACAGGAATTTGTAAATGCTGAATTGGAAACAGAAACCCAAAGTTGGATGAACAACAATGGCGAAGTTGCAGAACAGGAACTTGCACTTCAGGTTGTTGCTTATAACGCACAGAAATTTGTGAATGCTGAATTGGCAACAGAAACCCAAAGTTGGATGAACAACAATGGAGAAGTTGCAGAACAGGAACTTGCACTTCAGTTAGCAGCTTATAATGCTAAGGAATTTGTTGAAGCTGAATTTGCCGCAGAAATCAAAAACTGGATGAACAACGCTACAAATGATTTCAAATCTGAAAAAGCTTTTAATAACAACAATGGACTGGCAAACAATTAAATAATTGGAACATCATTGATATGGTTCAATGATGTCAGTCAAAATCAGAGTCTCGTCTGATAGATGTAACCCGGCAATGCCGGGTTTTTTGTTGCTTATCAAAATGTACCATACAATGCGTATTCATCCGTATTGCAGAACACCTGACTGTAAATATAAAAACCCGGACGGTTTGTTTCGATTTTACGATTCAACTGCAGCACCGGATGACCCGATCCCACCTGAAAATATTCTTTTAACTTTTCATCAGCCACGATGGAAAGGATCTTTTGCTCACCGCCTTTCACCTCCACCTGGTAATTCTTGCGCAGAATATCAAACAACGATTTATTCTCAAAATTCCGCGACGTAAATCTCGGAAGATTAATATTGGGAATCATCGTAATATCAAAAAACACAGGCTTGTTATTCACAAACCGAAGGCGCTCCAAATAAATACAACCCGATTCGATCTCTTGCTGGTTCAAAGGGAAAGTGAACGCTTCGGACCAGTTTCGGATTTCAGGCTTTACAACAATATGAGTCAACAGATTATCCTGACCAATCGCTGAGGTTGTACCCGTCAGCGAAAGAATACCAACGCCTTTGGGAATCCCTTTCACAATACTTCCCTTCCCCTGATGCCTCACAATATAACCTTCGTTGGCCAAACGATCGAGTGCTTTCCTAATTGTTGGGCGCGTTACCTTATGAACGGTGCACAACTCGT
>Ga0209511_1001303_pt1 | contig 22478 bp, 23 predicted proteins | sample SSSSmetaG_FD_184141 | JGI IMG/M metagenome (GOLD analysis project Ga0209511, IMG submission 184141) | Glacier valley bacterial and archeal communities from Borup Fiord, Nunavut, Canada, to study Microbial Dark Matter (Phase II) - ​SSSS... | ecosystem: Environmental > Aquatic > Freshwater > Ice >... | reverse complement strand
GCTAGAATCTGCCCCTGTTGCTTTTTCAACGCATCGATTTCAGCCTGCATCTTGGCAATTTTGGCATTGAGTGCCTGAATATCTGTACCTGCTCCCCCTTCAGTCGTCGCTGGAGCGGCAGGAACCACCGCAGCAGGGCGACGTTTTGCCTTCGTCATCGCCATTTTAATCGCCGTGATCAAAATCTTCTGATCAAAAGGCTTCTGGACAAACTCGAAATATTCAAACGGCTCTTGCAGTTTCTCCGCAACTTCTTCTTTGCGCCCAGACATCAGCACCAGCGGAATGCTCTGCAGCTCTGGCTGAAGCTGAATCTGCTGAAAGACTTCCCAACCACTCATTCGCGGCAGCAAAAAGTCTAGCATAATCAGATTAGGAAGCTCTTGCCGGATCAGATTGATGCCCTGAACACCATCCTTGGCTTCTAGAACCTCAAAATTTCCCTTCGGCAACATATCACGCACCATCGTGCGGATAACGGCACTGTCATCAATGACCACGATTTTGTGACTTGCCACAACTGAACTCCTGTAGAGTGACGGCGAAACGAATGAAATACCACGAGCGTTTGAGGGAACCTAGATAGGCTGAGTGTCAAAATAAAGTGTACCCTCTATGGCTAATAAATCGCGGTGATCTGATTATTGTAAGCGAACAGATCAGCAGGACGACTATCCCAGCACTCCCACTTTGAATATGTCATCTGAACCGATAACCCCAAGTTCTAACTCTGTGTCATCACGATCGTCCGCTATTACCGCGATGCCCGACTGGTTGCGTCGCCCGCTTGGGAAAGCCAGCGAGATTTCGACGGTGCAGCGCATCATCAAACAGCGTCAGATTCACACGATTTGCGAAGAGGGACGGTGCCCCAACCGGGGAGAATGCTATGCCCAGGGCACCGCGACATTTCTGCTGATGGGTCCGGTTTGCACTCGTGCGTGCGGCTTTTGCCAGGTGGATAAAGGACACGCGCCCATGCCGTTAGACGCAGACGAGCCTCAAAAAGTCGCTGAATCGGTGCAACTGCTGGGGTTGCGCTATGTCGTGCTCACCTCGGTTGCGCGTGATGACTTGCCTGATAAGGGTTCTGGCTGGTTTGCGACGACGATCGCAGAGATTCGTCGCGTTAACCCGTTGACTCAGATTGAGGTGCTGACCCCTGATTTTTGGGGCGGACGCGAAGATCAGGTCACTCCTGAAGCGTTGCAGGCTCAGCGAGTGGCGATCGTCGTAGCGGCAAATCCGGCTTGTTATAACCACAACGTTGAGACGGTGCGCCGATTACAGGCTCCGGTGCGACGCGGGGCAAAGTACGATCGCTCTCTCAATGTGCTGCAAATCGTCAAGCAGTTGAATCCGACCATTCCTACAAAATCGGGCTTGATGCTGGGGCACGGCGAAACGGAGGCAGAAGTGATCGAAACGTTGGCAGATTTGAGAGCGGTAAACTGCGATCGTCTGACGATCGGGCAATATATGCGCCCATCGCTCGATCACCTGCCTGTTCGGAAATATTGGCACCCTGACGAGTTTGATCACCTGGGAGCGATCGCCCGTGAAATGGGATTTTCTCACGTTCGATCGGCTCCTCTCGTCCGCAGTTCTTATCACGCTGGGGCAAACGAATAAGCCTCGTTCACAAACTGCTTAATCGAAATTTACCTTCAGAAGTGTCCTTGTTTTGGTATCCCTTTAAGAAGGTCACTAAATCTGGAGAACGCTTATGGCAACTCAAGTAGCAAAAAATCCGACGGGCGCAACCATCAAAACGAGTAAGCCTCCCTACCCATACCGCACGGGCTGGGCATTGTTACTTCTAGGCATTAACTTTGTGGTGGCAGCTTACTACTTCGGAATTCTCAAGTAGTCGCTGACCGCAAATCCGCTCCCATTCACACGTTGGAGATTCCCCCTAGTTTTTTCTCAATCCCTGAGACGAGATTAGGGGGAATCTTCTACTCAGGTGAAATTGAGGCTTTTAGACTTTTGCAAAACTCTTCGATCGACTTCAACCCCTCCGCCGGAGTTCCTTCTGCTAGCCGCTTTACGAACGCACTGCCCACAATCACGGCATCTGATCCCCATTCCATGACTTGACGAGCGTGTTCGGGCTGAGAAATGCCAAACCCGACTCCGATCGGTTTGTCAGTGACGTTTCGCAGATCTACTATTAAATCTTTGACTCGCGCTTGAATCTGAGTCCGCACCCCTGTTACGCCCGTAGTGCTGACTAAATAGATAAACCCTTGAGACTGACGCGCGATCGCCGCAATGCGCTCTGGCGGACTCGTAGGCGCGACCAGCAGAATTACCTCAATGCCGCGTGCTGCCGCAGGCTTTAGCAGGCTGTCAGACTCTTCTAAAGGCAAATCAGGAACGACGAGACCCTTGATTCCGGCGGCGGCAATGTCTTGCAAAAATTGCTCGATGCCTCGATTGATAATCGGATTGTAGTAAGTGAAGAGAATCAGGGGCGATCGCAGAGTCGGCGCAACCTGTTTAACCATCTTCAGCACGTCGTCTAATCGGGTTCCTCGTTCGAGTGCTCGCGTCGCGGCGGCTTGAATCACCGGACCGTCTGCCAACGGGTCGGAGTAAGGAACGCCCAACTCAATTAAATCGGCACCAGAGCGATCGAGAACGCGCAGTGCTTCAGCCGTCGTCTCTAAATCGGGATCACCTGCGGTAATAAATGGAATCAGGGCGCAGCGAGCCTGATCCCGCAGATGCTCAAAGCACTGAGAAACTGAAGTCATTTCTGTCCTTCGCGAACTAGAGGAATGCAAATCATTAGTTTAAGCCGATCGGGGGAAGGTTTACCGCGATCGTCCCGTATTCTCTAGCCCTTCGCCTGCTGATTTTCTCGCTCGATTTCGGCTTGCATCGACGCTAATTCTTCGGGGGTCAACTCTTCTAGACGCTTTTGCAAAACGGCTTCTTCATAATCTCTGAGCTGCTGGTCATAGGTCATGTCTTTCGACAGCACCCGCGTCAGATAGCTAAACACCCAGACCACGAGCGCACTCACCAAAAGCACCTGGCTCCAGATTCCAGCATTCATGCTGTCTAGACCCACCCACTGCAATATCAGATATGCCAGTCCGCCAGCCACAAACATGCCTAGACTGATTCCGATCGCATCAATTCGCCGCATTTACCAACCCATTCATTAATAACTCAGAGAGAAGGGGAAACCACCCTTCACTCTCCCTGATTTAGGCTTCAATTTCTCGCCGCTTCGGTCTAAAGTTCAAAAATGGGGCAAGCAAAAGCATTCCGGGGAAGAAGAAAAACACCATAAAGTACATGAAGCTACGCTCAAAAGAGCTAACCACATACCAGCGCTTTTGCAAGTAGAAATAGAGCACAAGCGGAACCACAACCAGGTAGGCTCCGCCCAGAACTAAATATAGGAGTGCAACGTCCATGCTTTTACAGAAACTAGATTTCTCTCATCCTACCGTCATTTCAGCCGGGACCAAGCTTTTTTACCAGAAGGCTTTCTGGGGTTTGTCTACGAAAAGTCTCTATAGGAGTTGCACATTGCGCCAATTAGTGGTGGAATGGTTCAATGTGTAAAAGCGCTGTAAGTTTTTGCATCGCTGTCATCAGACAGTTGACTGGGGGCATGGCGGAATGGTAGACGCAACGGACTTAGTTTAATTGAGCACCTGAGCAGAAATGCCCAGCGTGAATGGAGTCAAATTCGGTGAACGCTTTAACACTGCCAACGCCGAGCCAACCCGAACTAGAACGCTATTCGGAAGGTGTAGAGACTAGACGGCTCCTGCCTGACTGACGGACTTGGGACGTTAAAAGGTAAAGGCATAGTCCAGACTGCAAACATACGGTTGCCGTGTGGTAGTGAAAGCTATAGTGGTAAGAAAATCCGTTGACTGCAAGGTCGTGAGGGTTCAAGTCCCTCTGCCCCCATCTTTAAGTTAGGAAGTTTGTTCCTGAGCGCTCTGAACAATCTAAGGTTTGGGGCGCTTCTTGTAGAGACTCATCGTCTTTGATACATTGGACCTATAATCTAATTCCTTTGCTGAAAGGATTTTCTAAATCTCGCTCTGGGCAGCTTACACAACCCTTGCTTAGGATCATGGATTAAATAATCTGTAAGACTTGTGAGCGTCTTCTGCCCTCCTCACGAAGTGGGGCAAGCCCTCGCCAACCCTTCTCCTTGGGGAGAAGAGAGTCTTGTTCCCTCTCCTTGGGGAGAGGGCTAGGGTGAGGGTGAGAAGTGGCACCTTAGCAAATCCGCGTTCCTTAGTCGTGATTATGACTGTCCGCAAGATAAACATGAAAATTTGATGAGTTTTGATAAAATTCCCACTTGGATCAGTATCATCACTCAAGAGACACATTTTTTTTAAGAGCTACCCTGCTTTATCAATCTGGTGCTGATACAAATGGACGGAACGCCCGATCGGAATCTCAGCGATCTTCAGTTAGAATCCGTTAACGTGCAGCCTGCCTCCAATCGTCTTCCCAGTCAGCCTTTGGGTACTCTGATGAGTGGAACGATCGGAGATGCGCAAATGAATGGGCACCCACCAGAACCGCTCAAGCGAATGTCTCGTTCAGGACGCAACCTTCAACAGGCTCAAGAGACCATTTATCAGTTTCTCTTAGAGATTGTTAAAAAATGGCCTCCTGAAGAAGTTTTATTGGAGTTTAAGCGTCTCTTTTTCTATCACGTCGAGACGACTAGCTCTAGTGCGATTCCGGCGATCTACGAAATCGTATTCAGCAATAACGAAGAAGAATTTAGAAATACGCTGAAGCGATCGTGCTACATTCTCGTCAACAATTGGGACGCGAGTCGAAATTTTAAGCCGATTCAAGAATTAGTCGAAACCTTTGAAGACAGCAGCCTCGATCTCCACACCGTTTCTCCAACTCTCAAGCGTTTAAGGGCGTGGATTGACCACTTTAGAAAAAGCAAAGATTATCAAGAACTAAAGCTCTTTACGTCTCGATATGACGAGTCTAGTCAAGGTCCGTGGTCAAATCGCTACACCTCTTATCTGCTCGTTCCTCAATATATTGACTTGGCAAACCCGATCGAGCAGCGAGAAGCCGCAAGAACATTGTCAATGCAGCTTAAAGACAAATTTAAGTTTAATTTAGCGATGTATATCGCTAAATCTCAATCTGCAACCTCGCCCGAAAGATTGCCAAAAAATCCGACAGCATTGGGTGACAACGTTTTGCAATTGATTAAGACGATCGTGGCAAAACGCGGTCCGTTTAGCTATGCAAACTTAGCGAATATTTTTATTAATCAGACCTATCAATTGTCTTATAAAGAGTTTAAGCATGAGCTAAAGCGATATCTGATTTTGTCAGTTGATGGAACCGGATCAATTGGGACGTTGCGATCGAGACTGAGCGAAAAATTAGACCCGCTCTACGCAAATTATGACTACGAGTTAGTCAACGACGCGTTGATTCTCAGAACGTGCAATCGCATCATCGAGTATCTCACCACCGAAAACCGCAAAGATCCCTCTCCTTTATTTGTGCTGCTTGTTTCTCAAGGAAGCCCGATCACATTAGTAATTATGCTGCTCAAGCTGATCTTGATTTGCAAAAATTCACGAACTCATCTAGAAGCACAAATCGCTGAACTGATTCACTATTACGAAAGATTTCAAGAAGACGAATGTTGGTGGGTGGTTAACTTTCTAGAAGTTTTTAACGTCACGTTTGCTATCTATGCCGAAAACGTGCAGTACAACTTGATTAAGATGGACAAGGCTCAAGAGCCTCTTCAGATCCCGAAAACGCAGCAGAATCTAGATACCTACCGCGTTTTTTCGCAGCTCAAGCGCGATGTCGTTTTAGAAGCCCCTGATGAGTCTGAGCCAGCAGACATCGACTCGGAAAAACCTGAATAGATGTTTAGAGAATGCCTTCAAATTTTTTAGCGTCGATCGTCCAGCGTGACAAGTCCGGCTCCTGCGACTTCAGCGAGGGTGTTGATAAACCGATAGAGTGCGAGGACACTGAGCAACTCACCCGTCGGAAAGCGCTGCCCCAGAAAGGCGCTTCCTTGAGAGAGCAATGCGATCGCAACGGCTTCAAAGACTCCAATGCCTCCTGGTAGCCCCGGAATCACAAATCCGGTCAGCCACGCCAGCGCAAACGCTCCCATCACCGCCGGAAACTGATCAGGGGAAAGCGGCACGATCGCCCCAAAAGTCAGAATGAATCCGATGCCCCGCAGTCCCAAAAATCCGAGTTCTCCTAACAAAGGCTGGATGGGATAGCGCTTCATCGGCACAGTTATCGCCTGAGATGATCCTGACGCTTTTTGCTTAAGCTTGGCAAGATAGCCGATCAAGGGATTGAGAAATCGGGGATGCACGATCGCCAACACAGCAACCAACGCAACCACCACCAGAATTTGGGCAACCCAACCATAGAGTGCTGCAATCTGCTGAACCCCGATTAGCGCGATTAAAAGGGCAGCGACGACCATGAGCAGCGGTTCTAGCAAGACGCTGACGATCGCGATTTCTGTCGGAATTCCTGTTTTTGCTGCGGCTGAGATGCGCCCATAAAAATGCCAAATATTGCCCGGTAAATATTTGGCGAGGTTGGTTTGCAGATAGATTTTCACACTCCAAGCCGCAGTGACAGGTTGATTGAGCAGTTGCAGAATCCAACTCCAGACCCAGCCTGCAAAAATGTGAGCTAAGAGAGTCACACCGAGCGCGATCGTCAGACCCGCATATCCAACCGCATCAACCCGAATTGCAGCGACTTCTTGCCAGTGGTCTTTAAGAGTTTTTGCTAAAAAAAATAGCACTAGACCCAAGATGAGCCAACGCAGAGAAGCTTTGAGACGTGAGCGAACTGCTTGCATATGTGAAGTGATAACAGGTTCAATTTAGTTCAATTCGCCTCTGTCAGCACGATTAGTCTGAACCCAATTGCAATCTCTCCAGAGTTAGAAAAGTATAGCGGTGGGTTTGAAGATGAATGAGCCTTTTGCTAGAGGCGATCGTAGCCCCTGGATCTGTAGTCTTGATAAGCAATTTAGATTGATGAAAATCTAATCACTCATCACTTTCATTGAGACCTGAACCGGGTTTAACAGAGTGACCTATGGAGTTGCAAATCTTCATCAATCTTGGCAGTAAAGATTTTAAACCTACTGGTTTGAAGCAAAAAGGAGTATTTTATGAGCCGCCTAACTTTCTTCTTTAAGAGTCTGCGATTGAAAGAAATTTTGACCGTTTTTCTAGCAGGATTTGTTGTTTTATTGAGTACTGGTTTACAGGTTCCTTTTCAACTGATTGCCGACAGTTCGATCAAGGCAAACTCCTCAGATTTGATTTATTCAGGGTCTAATGTTCCTGATTCTGACCGTCCTGATATTGGGGCTAAACAGCAAAAGTCTTTACCAAGTTTGCCGAATCAAAAGCAGCCTGTGCTGAAGCGGAGCGACCCAGACGCGAAGATTTTAGAGCGGGTTGGTGAAGCCTTTAAAGACGCAACTTCCTTTGTGAAAGACACGGCAGATTCTGCCTCAGCCCGCCCCGAAGCGAAAGCTAACCCTGCTCTGGGTCAGTAGAACGATCGCTTACTACCCTAAATCACTTAATCTAATGGAGCCAATGTTATGAACAAGCTTGTTTCTATCTTTAAATCAATTCGTTTACGTCAAGTGCTCACCGTTTTTCTAGCGGGAGTTCTCTTAGTGATCACGACCGCCTGTGCGGGAAATGCTCAAGCGAAAATGCCTCAGGGCGGCACGACTGGAAGTGCAGGCTCTAATCCGGTTGGACAAAATCAACCTTATGAAGGCGGCATGAACAACTTTAGCGATACGGCTCCGGGGCAAGCTGCTAAAGGAACTGCTGAAAAAACAAAAGCACTAATCGATCGAGCAGAGCGCGATATCAACACGAAAGGAGTCGATAGTGTTGACCAATATGTTGATAACTTCCGCTCTGGTGCTCCTCTAGATGAGAGAGTCAGAAAACTCACTGATGATGTGAAAGAAGGAGCTAAGAACGCAGCAGACGATGTGAAAGGGGTGGGCGATCGGGTCTCTAACTCTGCCGATCGCGTCAGCGATCGCACGGCAAGAGGCGCAAAGAATGCCGCAGAAAACATCAAAGATAATACTGGAGACGCTGCTAAGAGAACGTCGCGTAGTATCAAAGACACTGTGAAGGATGCAGCCCAGGCGACTGAAGATGCGGCGAAGAGCGCTAACCAGAAAGTGCAAAAAGATCTCTAGCTTCGACTCATAGCAAAAATATCCCCGGTTTCTCTCAGAAGTCGGGGATATTTGTCTTCAATTTGAGGGCTGAAGATACCAGGTTTGAAGAGCCACTCGATGGACTTCTCGCCAAGCAACGCTGTGTTGACGAGCAAGCTGTGCACAGTCTTCATACTCTGGCTGCACATTGATGATCGCGCCGTCTTTCTGCCGCGCGACTTTCATCTGAACGGTTCCATACTCGGTTTCGACGGGGTGAAAGGCGCGATCGAGAATCGATCGCCTCTGACTCATGTGACGAACTCCTAATGTGCTGGTCTCTCGAAACAGGACAGCTTCACACATAGACTCCTTTTCAGGGGGACAAATCACCGTCAGCAGCACACCCGGACGCGATTTCTTCATGCCGATCGCTTGAGTAAACACATCCACGGCTCCGACTGCAAACAACGCTTCAAAAACATAGCCGATCGCTTGGGGATTCAAGTCATCAATTTGAGTCTCAAGCACAGAAATCGAGTCAGACGTGGCAACAGTTTGAGGTTTGGATGAATTATGGGTGTGATCAACCCAGTCCGCCGCCGTCAGTTCTCCAATCCACAGCCGCAGAATATTGGGGATTGGCAAATCCCGCGATCCGGCACCCAGCCCAACCTTGTGCAGCGTCATCGCAGGCGGAGCGCCAAACCGAGTCGCCAAAGTGGTGACGATCGCCGCCCCGGTTGGTGTCACTAATTCACGATCGATGCCATTGCTGTAAATCGGGACTTGCCTCATCTCGCAGAGTTTTAGCACCGCAGGCACAGGCACAGGCAGCCGACCATGCGCCGCTCGAATCGTGCCGCCTCCAGTCGGAAGTGCCGAACAGTAGACGCGATCGAGGTTTAACCAATCCAATCCTAAACAGGTGCCGACAATATCTACGATCGCATCGATCGCCCCAACTTCATGAAAATGCACCTGTTCTGCCGGAACGCCATGCACCGCCCCCTCAGCTTTTGCCAGTTGTCGAAAGACTTCTAGACTCCAGGCTTCAGCCCGTGGAGGCAATTCTGCTGTTTGGATCATTTGCTCAATTTCAGGCAAATGCCGCAGTCTCGAAACAGGTTTCTGCTGACCCTCAGAATGACGATCATGAGAATGGCTATGACCTGCTTCAGAATGGTGATGCCCGTGGGAATGGCTGTGATCTATCTCAGAGTGAGCCGTTCCTGGATCAGACTCATGGGAATGATCATCCAACAGGTCAACCCAGACCTTTGTTGCCTGCTGCCCATTTCGATGCACCAGTTCTGCCCGAAGTCGATACTCACCCGCGATACCCAAGCGATCGAGCTTCGCAGTCAGGTAGTCTAAAGGAACGCCCACACTCACGAGCGCTCCTAGACACATATCTCCCGCAATTCCAGTCGGGCACTCTAGATAAGCAACTTTATGCATCGCCATAGAAGTTAAATCGTTTCCCTACACCCTACACCCGATATCCCGTCTTAACTTATGGCAACCGTCTACAAAATTCATCCCGCAAACCCTCAGCGTCGAGGCATCGACCAAGTGGTGAATGCCCTGCGAAGCGGTGCTGTGATGCTCTACCCGACTGACACGGTTTACGCGATCGGCTGTGACCTCAACTCTAAATCAGCCGTGCAGCGAGTTAGACAACTCAAGCAAATGTCTAATGACAAGCCATTAACGTTCCTGTGTCCGTCGCTGTCTAACATTGCTCAATATGCAGAAGTCAGCGATCAGGCTTATCGAATCATGCGAGGTCTCGTTCCTGGTCCTTACACATTTTTGCTGCCAGCGACTAAGCTTGTACCGAAGTTAGTTATGAGTCCCAAACGCAAAACGACTGGAATTCGAGTCCCCGATCATCCTCTCTGTCAAGCTCTTTTAGAGTCATTAGGAAACCCTGTGATTTCGACCTCTGCCCACATTCCTGCTAGTGATGAAACCGAGCCAGCTAAGGGGCAGACTGAAACCCAATCGTTAGTGGAACTGTTTGACGCGATCGAAGGTCTAGTCGATGTAATTGTTGACACTGGAGAAGAGCCATCCTATCAAGGTTCAACTATCTTGGATTTAACCAGTGACGAACCCACCGTGATCCGTCGAGGGCTGGGATGGGAAGCCACCGCAGACCTGGCGATCGCAGAGAAATCCTGAGTTCTCTGCTCATCTAAGGCTCTCATTCCTTTTAGCAGCCAGTTTTCAGATCGTCCACTGAACTACAGTAGTATATTGTTTAACAAGGCTGGACGATTTTCTATACGGAGGCGCTTCCTGTGCAGACTCTGCATCGATTTGCACTGACTAGACTAGGTTCCATGCCGACTCAGCGGTGCGTTGCTCAAAGCAACCAACTGAGAAACTGACCCCAATATCGCTAAACTTGCCGGAAGACACTGGAAGTCAGTGTGTATCAATCAGTGTGCACTACCAAAGTCTGATTCCCACTATGAATGCTAAATCTGCTAACTCACTTCAACACGAAGCAACCTTGACTGCTGCGATCGAGCCAGATGCTTCAACCGTTAATAGAGTCAACCCTGACGAAACCTCTCCAACCGAGTTATCTCTCGAAACCCAAAAATTAGCCCATCTTCTTGCCACCGAGCTAGAAGCAGAACTTCAGATTACGAGTCAAACAATTCAAGCGGTGACCGATCGCATCGCTACAGAAGTTGAGCGAATTTGTCTCAAAAGCGATCGCATTCAGACTTCTGGAGAAATTAGCTCTTGGCGACTGACGTTGGCTCGTTATCGCCTCCAAAAATGTGCAACCTATTATCGACTCAATTCTCGGCAAGGTCGCGTTGAGCTGCATAGCACTCTCAGCACAATGGTTTACCGCCCGATCGCGCCTGCCCATTTACAGTTGAGCTTTCAGGCGCGCTGTAGTCTGATTGAAGATTTCCTGCAAGGTTTCTACACCGAGTCGCTTAGAGCCTTTCGACGAGAAAATAGATTAGCCGATAACTATCAGCCTCGCACTCGGCTACAGCTCGCTGAATATATGGCGTTTACCGAGCAGTATGCCAAGCGACGAATTACCCTGCCAAGCCAGCACAATCAGCAATTAGTCATTCTACGCGCTCAGCGATTTGCGAGTCGCCAACCCCACGAGATCGCCGTTGACATCGAAACCGCGATGGAGTCCGCAAAAGGAGATGAAGCAGAAGCCTATGGGCGATCGCCGATTCTGAAAATGATTCGAGAGCAGATGGTCGCCGATAGTGTTGACCCATCAGAAACAGCGTTGCGCGATCGAGTCGTTGACGAACTGATTCAATATCTCGAATCTCAGGGACAAACGGAGTGTGCGAATTATTTGACGCTGAAACTTCAAGATCTGTCCGTTCCTGAAATCGATGATATTTTGAATATGTCTCCGCGTCAGCGCGATTATCTTCAGCAGCGCTTTAAATATCACGTCGAAAAGTTCGCTATCTCCCAAAACTGGAAGCTCGTCCACGAGTGGCTAGGTGCCGACCTCGACCAAAATTTAGGATTACCTCCCCACGAATGGGACGCATTTTTAGCTCAACTGTCTCCCGATCAAAAACGCCTTCTCACCCTCAAACGATCCGCCGCAAGCGATCAGGAAATTACTCAAACCCTCAAGTGGACTGCTAAACAACTGCAAAAGCGCTGGGCAGGTTTGCTAGAAGCTGCTCGTCAGGTGCGAAACCAAGCAAAGTAATCCGTTTTAACGAGCGGTGTAATGGGGAGCATCAGAAGTCCGAAACTCTAGCGTTCAATACGGATTGCACTTCTCAGCCTGTGTTAAATTGAGCATAATCTTGCGGTTGAGTGGTATGGCGATCACGAAAAAAGCACTTGTTCTCGGCGCAACAGCAGCCGCAGTCACGGCAGTAACAGTTACAGGTTTTGGGATTCAGCGATCGAAGGTTCAAGCATTTTTCCGTGAAAATCCCAAAGAAGTGGTTGATGAAGTCTGGAACATTATCGATCGCAGCTTCGTCGATGGCACGTTTCACCAAGTCGATTGGAAAGCGGTTCGCACTCAATATCTCAATCGTGACTACGCCAGCAAGAAAGACGCTTACGATGCCATTCGCGAGATGCTGAAGAAGTTGGGTGATCCCTACACCCGATTTATGGACCCGGAAGAGTATAAAAATATGCAGATTGACACCTCTGGAGAACTAACAGGGGTGGGGATTCAGCTTGCAGCGGACGAAAAGACCAAGAAACTGACGGTCATCTCTCCGATCGAAGGGAGTCCTGCTGCAAAAGCTGGAATTTTGGCAAAAGACATCATTACTAAAATCGACGACACAAGCACCGATGGCATGGATGTCAACAAAGCCGTCACTCTGATTCGGGGAGCGGTGGGTTCCCAAGTTCAACTCACGGTTCTCCGCAATAATCAAGAGTTCAGCTACTCGCTCAAACGCGACAAAATCGAAATCCATCCCGTTCGTTACAGCCTCAAAAAGGCTCCCACGGGCGATATTGGCTACATTCGACTGGTGCAGTTTAGCGCCAACGCCGCCCCCGAAATGCGAGAGGCAATCCAGAATCTAGAAAAGCAGCAAGTGACGGGATATGTCCTAGATCTGAGATCGAACCCCGGCGGCTTACTTTACGCTAGCGTAGACATCGCCCGAATGTGGATTCAAGACGGTGGAATTGTCTCGACGGTCAATCGTCAGGGTGAATCTGATCGTGAAAATGCCGATCGCCGCGCCCTGACCGACAAACCTCTAGTCGTCTTAGTCGATGGCGGGTCTGCAAGTGCCAGCGAAATTCTCTCAGGGGCACTGCAAGATAACAGCCGCGGCACGATTGTGGGCACTAAAACGTTTGGAAAGGGACTCGTGCAATCGGTGCGCGGCTTGCAGGATGGCTCAGGGTTAGCCGTGACGATCGCGAAGTATCTGACTCCAAAAGGTCGCGATATCAACAAACATGGAATCGACCCCGATGTCGTCATTGAGTTGAGCGACCAACAGCGTCAAGCGTTAGGACGCGATCGCGACAAGATTGGAACCCCTGAAGATCCGCAGTTTGCCAAAGCGCTACAGGTGTTAAACCAACAGACCTCTGCTAAGAAATAACCCCAGTTAGACGGGTTTACACTTGCCTGCTCGAATTAAGCCAACCCGACGCGCGATCGCGACTCCTTGTGACTCAAAAGGACCCCACTGTTCGCGCTGAGTCGCTTCCTCCTCAATCGCTACCTCGTCGGCTGGCACAACTTTGCACGAGCCGTCTTCTTGTCTGACTACATACCAAGCGTCTGAATTGCTCATTGCTTTATTGATTGGCGATCTAACCAGTGGTTGACGAATCTCTGAGTACGGCGAGTTTGATACTTGCCTTTGAGTTTTGGGAAACCTTGATTTGTTAAGGAGTCTAGATTTTTAGCGAGACCGTCAAGATTTCCTAGAGCATTTCATAAAATTAAAGCCCCCCTAATTCTAGTTGCCTCCTACCCCCGCGAATCTTCTAGATAACTTTATGACTCCGCTTCGATCAAATCTCGCAGATAATTTTTAGGGCTTTTTTGCACCCTGTAAGATATGACACCCGACACCCAGCGTCCGTCTATTACGCCTCCTCCCGCGCCTCGTGTTCCACCTGCGCCACCACCCATGCGGGTTTTGTCCCACAGTGCCGCGATCGAATCGACTGACCCCACGATCGCCACCCTAGCGAACGAACTGACGCAAACGATGGCAATGCCGACTGCGCCCATGACAACCCATCATTCGTCTCCGTCTACCGCCATCAATTCGTCTCCCCCAACCACCGGAACGTCTGCCGGATTGGTGTCTTCAACCTCCTCAATGGGAGGACATCGTCCAGCCCCACCACCGACCGTTCCCGGTGCTGCCCGCAATGCTTATAGTTCGGGTTCTCCTACTTTAGAGCAGCTTATTCGCCACGCTTTCGATAAGGGGTTTTCAGACGTTCATGTTGGCGTAGGGGAGGTGCCTCGCTATCGAAATCGGGGTGAGATTGATATCACTGAGTGGCCCACGACCGATCGTGATACCTTCTTCAGTTGGCTTAGAGAAGTTCTCAGTGAGGCAGAGATTCGGCAATTTGAAGAAACGCTCGACTTTGATGGCGCAACTCAATATGAGTTTGCACGAGTTCGGATTAATATCTTTGACTCGCTGCACGGTCCGGCGATGGTCATGCGTTTAATTCCGCTGACTATTCTGACGATGGAGCAGTTAAATCTGCCTCCGGTTCTAAGAGATATTTGTCACTATCATAAGGGTTTAGTGTTGGTGACAGGTCCGACAGGTTCAGGTAAATCAACGACGATGGCGGCGATGCTTGACTACATCAACAAGGAGATGCCCAAACACATCATCACCATTGAAGACCCGATCGAGTTCGTCCACAAAAGTCGAAAAGCTCTGATCAAGCACCGAGAAGTCGGAATTCACACCCACAAGTTTGACAGCGCTCTAAAAGCAGCTTTGCGAGAAGACCCCGATCTGATTTTGGTCGGTGAAATGCGGGATAAAGAAACCGTGAACACCGCGCTTAAAGCTGCCCAAACCGGACACTTAGTCATGGGAACGCTGCACACCAATAGCGCTGTGAAAACGATCGAGCGGATTCTTAGCTTGTACAATCCCAGTGAGCAAGAACCGATGCGGGTTTCTCTCGCAGAATCCCTCGTGAGTGTCGTCGCTCAGGGTTTGTGCCGCACCACTGATGGCAAACGGGCTGCTTTCCACGACATCTTGATTAACACCGATGCGATTAGAGATTACATTCGCAAAGGTGAGATTGACGAGATCGAAGCCATTATTCCCAAATGTACGTTTGATGGAATGTGCACGATGAATCAGTCCCTCTACAAACTCTATGAAGATGGGCGGATTACCGAGGAAGTCGCGCTAGAGATGTCGCCCAAGGTGAATGAGATGGCACAAATGCTGCGAGGTCGGGTGTAAGACAGTGAATTTGCCCAATGCTGTAGAGACGTTCCGGTGGAACGTCTCGCCGATTTCGCCATGACCCACCATCTGCCACATCAAAAAAAGGGAGGACATAATTAGTCCCCCCTTTTTTCTGTAATCAAATTCCACAAATCAAATGAGAGCAATTTTCGGCATTGCTGAATCGATCTATGAAGCACAGATTTTACCCTCACCCTAGCCCTCTCCCAAAAGGAGAGGGGACAGGAGTTCTGGCTCCCTTCTCCCCAGGAAGAAGGGTTAGTGAGGGCTTGCCCCACTTCGTGAGGAGGGCATTTCATATCTGCATTCAGCAATGCCCGATTAGACTCCACCACCTGCCGCTTGAAGACGAGCACGAGCACGCTTCAGGGCTTGAGTTGCTTGAATTTGTTCTTGTTTGTTGGTACTTGCCTGAAGTTTGCTGTAGCGAGATTCAGCTTCGGTGTAGGCTGCACGCGCCGCCTCACGATCGATGCTGTCTCCACGTTCAGCCCCGTTGACTAAAACGGTCACTTCATTATTCTCGACTTCAGCAAAGCCGCCCATCAGAGCGATCGGAACCCAAGTCTTGTCGGCTGATCGAACCCGCATCACGCCCGTTTCTAGAGCCGTGAGTAACGGTGCATGACCGCTCAAAATACCGATTTGCCCGGTTGTGCTAGGAAGAATTACCTCCTCAGCGCTAGTATCCCAGACGGTTTTGTCTGGTGCAATCACACGAACGGTTAAAGCCATAATTTCCTCCAAAATAAAAGCAGTCGAGAGGGATAAGGGTTGAGCTGTCAGAAATCAATTCAACCCTCATCCTGTTTCTACTTTGCTTCTGCCTTCATTTTTGCGGCTTTAGCAACGGCTTCTTCAATGTCGCCGACGAGATAAAATGCCTGCTCTGGCAGATCATCTAACTCACCTGCCAGAATACGTTTGAATCCTTGGATCGTCTTCTCAAGCGAGACGTATTTACCAGGAGATCCGGTGAAGACTTCTGCCACAAAGAAGGGCTGAGACAAGAAGCGCTCGATTCGGCGGGCGCGAGCTACGATCGTCCGATCTTCTTCTGACAATTCATCTAGACCCAAGATAGCGATGATGTCTTGCAGCTCTTTGTAGCGCTGAAGGGTAGACTGCACCGCACGAGCCGTATCGTAGTGGTCATCCCCAACGATCGCGGGTTGCAGCATCGTCGAAGTCGAAGTTAACGGATCAACGGCGGGGTAAATGCCTTTCGATGCCAAACCACGAGATAGGGAGGTGGTTCCATCTAAGTGGGCAAAGGTGGCGGCTGGAGCCGGGTCAGTAAAGTCATCCGCTGGGACATAGACTGCCTGGATCGAGGTAATTGATCCTTCAGTGGTCGAGGTGATGCGCTCTTGCAGGTCGCCCACGTCTGTACCCAGAGTCGGCTGATATCCCACCGCAGACGGCATCCGTCCAAGCAATGCCGACACTTCAGAACCCGCTTGAATGAAGCGGAAAATGTTATCAACGAACAGCAACACGTCTTGCTTGTTCACATCGCGGAAATATTCTGCCATCGTCAGACCCGACAGACCGACGCGCATTCTAGCACCTGGCGGCTCGTTCATCTGACCATAAACCAGCGCAATTTTGGACTCACTCAGGTTGTCTTTGTTGATTACGCCCGATTCCATCATTTCGTTGTAGAGGTCATTGCCCTCACGAGTGCGTTCGCCCACACCCGCAAACACAGACACACCGCCGTGATTGGTCGCGATATTATTGATCAGTTCCATCATGATGACGGTTTTGCCCACACCCGCTCCGCCAAATAGACCAATTTTGCCGCCCCGACGATAGGGAGTCAGCAAGTCAATCACTTTGATGCCTGTTTCAAAGACAGAGGATTTGGTCTCAAGATCCGTTAGCTTGGGAGCATCCCGGTGAATGGGCAACCTGTCTTGGGTATCTACAGGACCCTTGTTGTCTATAGGCTCACCGAGAACGTTAAAAATCCGACCTAGGGTAGCCGGACCGACGGGCACGCTGATGGGTGAACCTGTGTCTGTCACTTCCATGCCGCGCACCAAACCATCGGTAGTGCTCATCGCAACAGCACGAACCTGGTTGTCTCCTAAAAGTTGCTGCACTTCGCAGGTGACTGACACGTCTTGTCCAGCTTCGTTGGTGCCTTTGATAGTCAAGGCGTTATAGATCTGTGGCATATTGCCGTTCGAGAACTTAACGTCTAAAACAGGACCAATGATTTGAGTGATATGACCGATATTCGTCTTCTCTGCGGTTGTGACCATGCTTACGCCCTAGTGTGTGATTCAGCGATTCAAACAATTAAAAACAAAACTTTGCGTGTTATCCGCCATTTTTCAGCTTATCACTGAGGGGTCACAGATAATTAAGCAGATTGTTGGTTGAATCAGAATCAACGCAAATCTCCTCTCAGGCTCCCTTTCAGATCAAAAGCCCCTCAGTTTGACGAGGAGCTTTAGTAGCGTAACGCGGCTCAGACATCTGGAAGGCTAATATGCGTCTTGCAACTCAAAGAAGTCTTGGGAAACATAGTCTTTACGAAGCGGATAGCCGACCCAATCGGCAGGCATTAAGAGACGCTTTAAACTGGGATGCCCTTCATAAATGATGCCGTACATATCAAACGATTCGCGTTCCTGCCAGTCTGCTGCTTTCCAAATCCAATAAACCGATGGGACTACCGGATTTTCGCGGGGTAGAAAGACCTTGAGACGCACTTCGTCAGGTCGATCGGCATTATCACTCAACTTCGCCAGATGGTAAAAGCTGACCAACTCCTGACCGGGACCAGAATCATAGCCGCCCTGGCACTGAAGGTAATTAAACCCATAGGCAAAGAGCGCGGTCGAGAACGGAATCAGAAGTTCCGCATCGACTTTGATCATCTCGGTGCCACTGGCATCTTTTCCTAAAAACTCATGCTCAAAGCCGTTTTGAGTCAGCCACTTTGACGTTTTGCCCGCTTCGATAATAGAAGCCGCTTCAGTTTCAGAGGCAGTCGGTCGAAGTTCTTCAGCCACGATCGAGACCCTCCTTTTCGGTTGCCTTGAGTGCAGGTGCGATCGGCAGACCCATCGCTTCTCTCAATTCTGCAGCAGGGGTTTGGCGATCGGCGAGCGCCATATATCTGCCATCGTGAATTTCAGCAACCGCTTTCATGCGGTGAGTCGTGCTGTAATAGCGATGCGTCTGACGAAGAGCACCTCGTTCCTGAATCGACTCGTTTGAGATTTTCTTTCTCAGCTTGATGATGGCATCGACGATCGCTTCCGGGCGAGGAGGGCAACCAGGAAGATAGATGTCAACTGGGATCAGCTTGTCCACACCCCGAACCGCCGTGGGCGAATCGACGCTAAACATACCGCCCGTAATGGTGCAAGCACCCATCGCGATGACATACTTCGGCTCTGGCATCTGCTCATAGAGACGAACGAGCGCCGGAGCCATCTTCATCGTGATTGTGCCAGCAGTAATGATCAGATCTGCTTGGCGAGGCGACGATCGCGGCACCAGACCAAAGCGATCGAAGTCGAACCGCGACCCAATCAATGCTGCAAATTCAATAAAGCAACAGGCAGTTCCAAAGAGCAGCGGCCACAGGCTGGAGAGCTTCGCCCAGTTGTAAAGATCATCAACGCTCGTCAAAACCACGTTTTCAGACAAAGCTTGAGTGATATCAGGACGCTCGATCGGGTTAATCAACCCCTCAGCAGCGCCATTTCTTGCAGTAAGTTCCGAGTTCATGACCATTCCAACGCTCCTTTGCGCCAAGCGTAGACTAAACCAATAATGAGAATCCCGATAAAAACCAGTGCCTCGATGAACGCTAATAGCCCTAATCGACTAAAGGCGACTGCCCACGGATAGAGAAACACGGTTTCAACATCAAAGATCACAAAGACCAGTGCAAACATATAGTAGCGAATGTTGAACTGAATCCAAGCGCCTCCGATCGGCTCCATGCCCGATTCATAGGTCGTGCGGCGCTCAGGTCCACGACGACTCGGACGCACCAGCTTAGAAGCCGTCAATGCCAGGACGGGCACCAAACTACAGATGAGTAGGAAGCCCAGAAAATATTCGTAGCCAGTCAGGACAAACACAGTAATAGCCGCCTCTCATAGGGTGGGTGAAAACGCTTGTGTTACTTCTTCTTCACACTCATATTATAGGTGGACGTGACCCTCTAGCGTATATTCAACGACTCACAAGACTAAAAATCTGCCCAGCCGTTGATAGATAGTTTTCTATGGAGTCGCTTCTTACCATTTCCCAAAAATGGATCTTAAAAAGGTGGAGTCATAATGTCATAATAATTAACGGAGATTCTAAGATTGGCATTCTAGTCCACTACTGTCTCCTAGAGCTATGAGCACCGAAGTTATTGATCCAAAATCACTCGATCGTCATGAATGTGCCGCCTGCGGCTATGTTTATGAGCCTGTAAAAGGAGACGATCGTCGAAATATCGCCGCGGGAACTCCGTTTGAGGAATTGCCTCCTAGCTGGCGTTGTCCCGTATGTGGCGCACCCACGTCTAGGTTTCAGAACGTCGGTCCGCTCAATAGCCCATCTGGGTTTAAAGAGAATCTGGGGTATGGCTTTGGAGTCAACACACTAACGCCAGGGCAAAAAAATCTCCTCATTTTTGGTGGGTTGGTTCTATTCTTCTTGTTATTCCTCAGCCTCTATGGGTTGCAGTAGTCGAGCAAATTCGCTACAGAAAACGTAAATTGTTATCAGAGATTAGAAGCGATGCAGTGGACTGTGAGAGCCTGGAAACAACTTGTCATATTATTGGCGGTCGCTTTATTGACCACTAGCTGCAAAGCTTTTTTGCCGACCGTCGCCAACAACCCCTGGGAAATCATTTCACTCCCCGTTGAAGAGAATCTTCTCGATGTCAGCTTTACGGGCGACTCAAAGCACGGTTGGCTCGTCGGCACAAACTCATCCCTTTTAGAAACTGACGATGCTGGAAAGACCTGGGAACTACGCAAGCTCGATCTAGGCGAACAGAATTATCGCTTGAGTTCCGTCAGTTTCTCAGGGCAAGAAGGCTGGATTACGGGACAGCCTTCCCTCCTCCTGCACACCACCGACGGCGGTAAAGCCTGGTCACAGATTCCTTTGAGCGAAAAGCTGCCGGGAGCGCCCAGCACCGTAGTGGCGATCGGCGCAAATGCCGCAGAAATGACGACCGACTTGGGCGCAATTTATCGGACAGCCGACGGCGGTCGCAACTGGAAAGCAATGGTGACTGAGGCATTTGGCGTGCTGAGGAGCCTCGATCGAGCAGCCGACGGCAAATATGTCGCCGTGTCTTCGAGAGGAAACTTCTTCTCAGTGTGGGAACCGGGCGATCAGGCTTGGCACCCTTATAACCGCAATAGCTCTCGTCGCGTGCAGAGCATGGGCTTCACCAAAGATGGTCGCCTGTGGATGTTAGCGCGGGGTGGGCAGGTGCAGTTTACGGCTTCTACCGATCCAGAAGACTGGCAAGAAGTCCAAAACCCAGAATATTCAACGAGTTGGGGTCTGCTAGATCTGGCTTACCGTACACCCGATGAGCTCTGGGTCGTCGGTGGAAGCGGCAACTTGCTCGGCAGTTTCGACGGGGGCAAAACCTGGCAAAAAGACAAAGAGGTTGAGAACGTTCCGGCTAACCTGTATCGAATTGTGTTTCTTAGCCCCGAACAAGGGTTTGTCATTGGTCAGCGAGGAACGTTACTGAGATATCAGGGAACCCCGCAAGCTGCCTGATCCCCAGTGCTAATTTGAAGGGCTTTGGTAGCGGTTTTTAAGTGCTCGTTTTGAAAGAAACCAAACCCTACAAATTGTAAATTCAAAGGGTTTGCTTGTGAGGATTTCTATCGTCCCTTATGATGTTTATAAGGCTTTTAATTGTTGTCCGTGGAGGAATCTGAATGGCTGGTACTACTGGAGAGCGTCCGTTTGGTGACATTGTTACAAGTATTCGCTATTGGGTGATTCACAGCATCACCATTCCGGCTTTGTTTGTGGCAGGTTGGTTGTTTGTCAGCACAGGCTTGGCATACGACGTGTTTGGCACTCCTCGCCCCAATGAATATTTTCCCGCCGCACGGCAAGAAGTGCCGATCGTCAACAATCGCTTTGAAGCAAAGCAGCAAGTTGACCAATTCATTGGCGAAAAAGACAAGAAGTAGTTTTTCCCCCAACTGATTCAAATACTATGACCAGCAATTCTCCCAATCAACCGATCGTCTATCCCATTTTTACGGTGAGATGGTTAGCCGTTCACACGCTAGCGGTTCCTTCTGTTTTCTTTTTGGGCGCGATCGCGTCCATGCAGTTTATTCAACGATAGGTAAAAGCAATGGCAGCTAAATCTCCCAACCCCAACCAACAGCCCGTTGAGCTAAATAGAACGTCCCTCTACTTAGGCTTGTTGGCAATCTTTTCGCTCGGCATTCTATTTTCCAGCTATTTCTTCAACTAATCAAACATTCAGGCGGCTAACCCCGTTTAGAGTGGTCTACAAATCGATCGCTTGTTAGGAGGTAAAACTGTGGGTACTGGTGGAAGAATTCCCCTTTGGATTGTTGCAACCGTAGCAGGAACCGGAGTTCTATGTGTTTTAGGTCTTTTCTTTTACGGGGCTTATGCGGGTTTAGGCTCCTCAATGTAGGATGATCTGGACTTGTTCTAAGCAATTTGTTTAATAAAAAGAAAGCCGCTTATCTATTTAGGTTAGGCGGCTTTTAATGTTGATGTCAGTGTGCTGCTCGCTTAGACACCCGTTGGGTCTTCGCGCTCAATGTATAGAAACAGCAAGCCCATGACGACGATCGGCACGAGCCAGGTAACAACGGGGATTAGAATCCAGGGCAGATATGATGCTGCGTATGAACCTGTCATAAGGTTTTTCCTAGGGTTGTTAGATGAGTCCATCTCTGAAGTTACTTGTGAAAGGGTTCACTGATTTGGGGTTCTAAGAATTCTTAACATTCAGGAGGGGTTCGTTGGACTTATCGAGGATTCCGAACGACTCAAGCATCAAACTCATCCAGCGAGAGGTCGGGTAAGTCTGGCGGAATGACCGCACGATCGAGCACTACTTTATGACTTTCGCGCTGGGTCGCGACTTCGACAGCGATCGCTTCGAGCTGAATCTCTAGACTGCCAAAGGGCACGATCAGTTGAGTGCTGGCTTCTAAGGCACCCAAGCCGTTGGGCGCAAAATCGACGAGCCAGCGAGGACCATCTAATAAGGCGCGGGTTTGACGATCGTTGATCCA
>Ga0209511_1001300_pt1 | contig 22515 bp, 19 predicted proteins | sample SSSSmetaG_FD_184141 | JGI IMG/M metagenome (GOLD analysis project Ga0209511, IMG submission 184141) | Glacier valley bacterial and archeal communities from Borup Fiord, Nunavut, Canada, to study Microbial Dark Matter (Phase II) - ​SSSS... | ecosystem: Environmental > Aquatic > Freshwater > Ice >... | reverse complement strand
GCGTTCACGTTGCCGCCGCGCCGCCTACCGCCATCAGCCCACTGTTCACGCCTGAAGTGCAGCATTGGGCGTCAAAGATCGTGGCGTGGTCAAAGCAATACGGGGTCGATCCGAACTTGCTGGCAACCGTGATGCAGATCGAGTCGTGTGGCGATCCGCAAGCCGGATCAGGGGCGGGCGCGCAAGGGCTATTTCAGGTCATGCCCGATCACTTTCAGGCGAACGAAGACACCCATGATCCAGATGCTAACGCGCGCGCAGGCATTGCGTACCTGAAAGGCTCCCTGATCGCGGCGGACGGCCACCCTGGTTTAGCGCTGGCGGGTTATAACGGCGGCTATGGCGTGATCCCGCTCGGTTGGAGCGGTTGGGCGCAAGAGACGCGCTTGTATTACACATGGGGCACGGGCATTTATCTGGACGCCTTACGCGGGCAAAGTACGAGCGCGTCATTGCAAGATTGGCTCAACGCAGGCGGCGTCAATCTGTGCCAGCAGGCGGCGCAGCGTCTCGCACCCGCGCCGACGATCGCGCCGTCCGGGCCGGTGGGGTGAGGGCGTTTTATCCCACGCGCCGCAAATCGCTGAGCTTCAACCCCGACGGCAATTCACCCCGTTCAATATGCCGGAAGCCGAATCCCACTGACCACAGCGGCAATTGCAGCGCTTCAACTAAAGCCGCGTGCCGATCCGTTTCAGAGAGATAATCTTTACGGCCAAGGATACGTCGTACTGCATCGGTTGTGTCTGGCACTCCGAGCGCTGTACAGAGATGCTGCGGGTCGGTCAGTTTAGCGTTGATTTCATCAGCGCTCAGTGGTTCATCTCCAAAGTAGTGCGGTGCAGAATTGTAGTAGTCGCTGAGCTTGCCGTTTTCAAATAGCCAGCAGCACAAAATGTCATCGTCGTGATTCAAGACTGCGAACACCACAGCGCCTACGCTTGCAGAAAGCACTTGCCCTACAGCCGCAATCGATTCAGGGTCTTGTCCGTCGGATTCGCGATCAAAAATGACGCTATAGCCGTTACTTGGCGGCGTGATCAAGCAAAGCTGCTCATCTTCCTCTAAAGCAGTCGCGATTTTGTCCGTATTGGTTGATCTGACGCTGAAATTAACATAAAAGTTGCCCACGTTTACCTCCTTGTTTTATCGCTCGCCCGCCGCTGCCGATCCATCTCGTACAGCAGGATCGAGGCCGCGCACGCTACATTCAGCGACGACGCCGAGCCGTACATCGGAATCTTCACGATCGTATCGCACGCTTCTTTGTACGCCGCGCTCATGCCCCACGTTTCGTTACCGATCGCCAGGATCGTCGGCACTGTGAAATCGTGATCGGCGGCATCCAACGTGCCATCTTCGTCGCTGCCAACCAACTGAAACCAACCGAGCTGTGCGCGGATCACATCGAACCACGGCGTCAGCGCTTGCAAGGACGCCATGCGCACGATTGGCAGCGCAAACAATGATCCGGTGGTGGCGCTGATCGTTTCGGGATCGTACAAATCGACGGCGTGCCCGGTCATGATCAGCCCGTGAACGCCGAGCGCATCGCAGGAACGGATCAGCGTGCCCAAATTACCGGGGCTGGCCGGACGATCGAACAACACAATTCGCATATCGTCCTTGATCGGAATGCGCGCTAAATCATCGTCCGGCGCCCCGACAATTGCCAGCAGTTCGGACGGCTCACTTTTGCCGCTCAGCTTTGCGAATAAGGCGATCGGCAGCTCATAATGCGTTTCAGCCTGCGAGCTGGCAAGGATGTTTTTTGCCCAATCGGACAGCGGCTTTTCCGGCGCATAGGCAAACGCGCGGATCGTCCAACTGTGCGCTAATGCCTGATTGATCGGGCGTACGCCTTCTACGAAAAAGGCGCGTTCACGGTGGCGCTTTTCGCGATTGCGGCGGAGCGTGTCGATATATTGGAAAGCGTTGTTTTCGGTGTAGATTTTTTGAGTGATCGGCATGTTCGCGCTCAGCCTAACAAGCGTTGCAGTGGCGAGTTGCGATCGAAACGTCCCAACACATCGGACGCTTCCAGCACGATAGTAAACGCGCTCGGATCGCTTTCCGCCACGATCAAACTCAGATCGACCAACTCGTAAGGAGTGATCACGCACATCAGCACGCGAAATTCAGCGCCAGTGTACGCGCCGCCGCCGTCCAGGTAAGTTGCGCCGCGCTTTAGCTCCCTGAAAATGCGCTCCGCGATCGCCTCGTTTTGTGGCGAAATGATCAGTGCCACTCGACGCGGCGAAGTCGATTGCAGTGCGTCCACCACGCGCGATGCGACGAACTGCATGATCAACGTGTACATTGCCAATTCGAGACTCTGGTTGACCCACGCCACCAACGCAATGATAAAGCCGTTCAGGAACAAAAACACTTGCCCGACCGATACACCCGATCGCTTGCTGACGATCAAGCCGATGATGTCGAAGCCGCCCGTTGATCCGCCCGCCCGCAAGATCAGCCCATCGGCAATGCCCGTGATTACTCCGCCGAAAACAGCGACTAACAGCAAATCGTGTGTGACCGTTTGCAGCGCGATGTTGTCCAGCAGCGCTGAGAATGAGACAACGCCGATAACGCTCAGCGCAACGAAACGCCTGCCCAAAAAGCGATAGCCAAGTACAAAGATCGGGATGTTGTAGAGGGTCGTTTGCAACCCGATCGGCAAGCTGAAAAGCTGATTGAGCAGCATTGAGATACCCACCACGCCGCCGCTGATCAAACGCGACGGCACGATCAGCGAACGAAAGGCGATCACGTTGATTAGTTCACCTATCAGGATCACTACTACGTCAATCCCGAATCGAAGGGCACGCTGGCGACTCGTCGGGGGTGGTGGCAGGGGGAGCTTAGGACGCGCGATCTCAGCGTTCGGATTGATCGCCATAGGGATCACAGTCCCGACGGTATCGCGTAAAAGGCGAACGCTAAAATGATATACACGGCCAACAATTCCGCGCCTTCCAGCCAATTCGATTCACCATCGCTGGAGACGAGCAGCGCAGCGATCGAGGCAGTCGCCAGGGCTAACAATTCGTAGCGGCTGAACACTAACAGCAAATGCTGCGGAAATAGCAAGCCGATGAAGACCAGCACCGGCGCAACGAACAGCGCAATCTGCAAACTGGAGCCGAACGAAATGGTCAGGCTGAGATTCATTCGATTTTGGAGGGCAAAGCGCACTGCTACGATGTGCTCGGCCACGTTACCAATGATCGGGATCAAGATCAAGCCCATGAACGCTTCGGATAGGCCGATCTGCTTGACGACCGGCTCAACCGCGCCCACTAACAGTTCGCTCATGACCACGATCGCAATAGTTGACCCGGCCAGGATCAATACCGCGTGTGGGATATTGGGTGGGTTCTCAGCTTCGGCAGCCTCTTCTTCCGCTTCCCTGAACGGGTTGCGTATTGTAAATATCACGCTCATCACGTAGAGCACAATCATCACACTTGCAATGCCCACGCTGAACAGCAGTTCGCGCTGCGGATCGTAGGGACTCGAACCGCCGCCAAGACCGATACCGAGCACCGCCGTATCAAACACTGTCGGGATCACCAGCGCCATGAATGCCAAAATCATGAGCGTGGTATTCGTGGAAACGCCGCGCTTATCGAAGGTTTGCGTTCCATGCCGGAAGCCGCCCACAAGGAGACTCATACCCGTTACCAATAGCAAATTGCCCAATACCGAACCGACGATCGACGCCTTCACGAGTTCGATCAAGCCCGCTTGCAGCGCAAAAAAGGTGATGATCAGTTCTGCTGCGTTGCCGAGCGTCGCATTGAGCAAGCCGCCAATTTGCGGGCCAGTTTCTTCGGCTACCGTTTCGGTCGCGCTGCCGATCAAGCTGGACAGTGGAACAATGGCGAGCGCCGAAAACGTAAAGACGGCAATATCACTCCACCCCGCCAGCTTTGCCAGAATTGCCAGCGGCACACCGATCAACAACAGATTAAGAGACAAAAATCGTGACAATACCAGTTCCTTTATGCAGCGCTGCTAATGAGCCAACCATGCCGCGATCAACGTATGCGTGCTCTCGAAAGCCAGATCGGGCAGCGCATCCGGGCTGAACCAACCGACCGCATCCGCATCATCTTGCGCGCACAACGTACCGCCAATCACCTGTGCAGCATAGGCGATCGCGATCGTGGTGCTGCCATCGAAGAATACGCCAAGTAAATTGTGAATCGTGACGATTAAACCCGTTTCTTCGGCCACTTCACGAGCGGCGGCGGCTTTTGGGTCTTCACCCCGATCGATGAAGCCAGCGGGCAATGCCCATCGCCCTTTTTCCGGCTCAGCGCCGCGTTTGATTAGCAGCACTTCGCGCTTCATCGTGCCATCCGGCTCAGCGCTTTCTTGCGTGATCAATGCCAGGGCGGCCACTTTCGGATCGACGAAATGAATATACCCGCAATTCGGGCAAACTTGCCGTCCTTTGCCGTACACTTCGCGTTCAATTAATTCGTGCGTGCAGTGCGGACAATAGCGAAAAATCGGCGATGTACTCATCCGGACGGCAATCCTGACCCTAATAAATTCAGCAGCCGCCGAATGAGCGACCACAACGCTTGCAATGGGGAATCGATAGCGACTGCATTATTGTTTGCGCTGTCTGCCGTATTCGCTGTGGCAGACAGTGTGGCGGCGTAAAGTCTGGCGGCAGGTGGTGTGGCGGCAGACGACATGGTAGCAGGTGCAAACGGCTGCGCTCCAGCGGATTGCGCTGCTGCGGATTGTCCATCTGGCGGGGCAGCAGCGGCAGCGAGCGGCGCTTGCGTGGGCGGTGCTTTGGTCGCTTGTGCACTGGTAGATTGTGCGTCGATCAGCGGCGCGACAGTGGCTTGTAACACGTTGGGCTGCGTATTTTGCGTGGCAGGCAGCGCTCTGAAAGTTGAGACAGCGGGTGCAACAGGCAGGGCAGGCGATGCTGCCAATTTTTGCACTAATGTAGGCGACATGACTGTAGATGGTATGACTCCAGGCAGCGTGGGTGACTCTGTGCGTTTGGCTGCCAAACTGTTCGTTGAGATTGTAAGCGGTGTGGTTGAACTGGTAAGCAGCATACCCGTTGGCACAATCGCAATTGCGCCGGATGACGTCGATTGACGCGAATTATTGATACCGCGAACGATCACGCCCACAAGCGCGATCAACGCAATGGCAGCAATGGCGGCACTCCAGCGTAACCAGACGCGCGCGTTTGTCCGTGAAGCCCGTAAAGTTGCAGGCGATCGGCCATAGCGTGCCGGATCAAGCGTAAAATCGCGGGGTGGCGCAAGCTGTGGTGCGGCGCGCAAAATAACAAGGGTGCGCTGCAATTCGTCCAACGCCGTGCGTAAATTCGGATCAGCGGTCAGGCGACGTTCCAGCGCGGCACGTTCGCTGGCAGGCAGCGCATTATCAAGGTAGGCAGACAGCAAATCGGCATCGGTGGGCAACAGGCCAAACATCCTCAGCGACACTTTCGACTCTTTAAGGTAAGCAACTCAAGGCTTCTTCTGATTCAAACGGTATGCGTCGGGCAAAAGTTCCTCAGCGGATCGTAAGCACGCCCGCAATCGCTCACGCGCCCGGCTGATTCGCGATTTGACTGTACCAAGCGATGCGCCCGTGATCGTGGCGATCTCCTGATAATCGTGACCCTGCACATCGCATAACACGGCAGCTGTGCGCTGATCGATCGGCAAAGCATCCAGGCACGCTTGAATGGCACGGCTCAATTCGGCACGCTGCGCCGCGTTTTCGGGGCTTTCCGCCGGGCTGATCCATTGGATTTCCGTATCAGGTTGATCGAGCGAAAGCGTTGGGCGACGCTGACGGCGGCGCAGTTCATCATAACAGGCGTTAGTTGCGATCCGCATGAGCCATGCCACAAAACTACCCTCGTGGAACTGATGCAGGTTGTTGTAGGCCGCGATGAACGTTTCTTGCGTGGCGTCCGCCGCCGGATCAGGCTCACCGAGCAAGCGATAGGCAAGGTTATAAACGCGCGCCTGATGTGCCAATACCAGCGTATTGAACGCCTCGATACGCCCTTGCCGTGCTTGTTGAATCAGTGCCATTTCATCCATAGCGCTCTATCTTAACGAATCCTGACGAAAAGCGCGTCAGCTTGATCGGAAATCTGCCGCCCAATCACTGACTGAGCACCGCCTACCTGATAAAATGCGCAACGGTCGCGACAAAATGTTATAGTGGCGTGTAATATCAAAGGACGGTTTGCCCATGCTTTCACGACGCTTTTTATTGATCGCCTTCGCATTATCGAGCTTCTCGATCGCAGCACTGCCAACGGTCGCGCCTGCTGCGCAAGACCTGACGGCTACCCTTGTGCCGACCGTCACGGCAACTGTCAGTGCGCCGACGATGCAAGCTACACAGCAGAGCGTACCCGTTGATCTGGCGAAACTGGCAAAGGACATCGACAATTATTTGCGTATCCAGAAATTTATTCCTGGCAGCACCCGTCAGGGATCGGTATATGTGCAGGATTTGCGCAGTGGACAATCGATCACGGTCAACGCGGACGTCATATACAGCGGCGTCAGCATGATGAAGATCGGCGTGCTGGTCGCCTTTTATCGCAAATTCACCACGGTAACGGCGGCACAAGCTAATCTGATCGCCAAAATGATGATTTGCAGCGATAACGACGCTTCCAATGCACTGATCACGCTCATTGGCGATGGCAGCAGCGCTAAAGGCTTGATCGCGGTCACCGATATATTCCACAAGCTGTCACTCGCGCATCTGGTATTAGGCCGTCCGTTTTTGAACGTCAACCCGGAAGGCAATAACGTTTCGAGCAATCCGCAAGACGCCGACGCCGATACCTACAATCGCGCCACACCTGACGACCTGGGCAGCCTGATTGCAGCAATCTACAAATGCGCCCTGGCTGATCAAAGCGGTGGGTTAGCTGTGTTCAGCGATACGTTGAGTCCTGACAAATGCCGGATGATCGTTCATGTCATGCGCGCTGATCATTTGGGCGCTTTGATCGAAGCAGGCGTACCCGACTCAGTTCCGGTCGCGCATAAACAGGGTTGGGACGGCGAAACGCACGGTGACGCCGCGCTGATCATGACAGCGGGCGGCGATTATGTGCTGACGATCATTTTGCATCAGCGCACCTGGTTAAGCCACCTGACTTCATTTCCGGCCATGTCGGAAGTATCGCGCATGGTCTATAACGCGTACAATCCGGCGCACAAGCTGAATGCTACTCATGCGCAGCCGATCCCGTTGGCCTGCCCCATCACGGACAGCCTGCTGAGCGATCTGCAAATAGGCAATGCGCCGCTGCTGAAATAGCTGAAATAGAAGTGTAAAAATAAAAAGTCTGACGTTTTGGCATCAGACTTTCGCGATTATTTGTGACTATGTGATTAACAGTGAGTTACGGCACATCCGGCGGAACCGGCGCGCTGCCTGTTTTCATGTTGGCGAGCGCATCGGCGGCAAAGTGATAATTCGGGTTGTATTGCAGCACGAAATTGAAATCGGCAGTTGCGGCTTGCGCTTTATTCTGGGCAAGCTCGACCATGCCGCGCCAATAGTACAATTCTTCGTCGTTTTTCGTCGTGCCAAGCGTGACCGTGAGCAATTGTGTTGTTGTTTTGTAATCGCCAATGTGGTAATACGCCGAAAATGGGCCGAACTGATACCACAACATGCGCCACGGCAGCCCGGTTCCGGCATTGCGCGCTTGATCGTAGGCGGCGGCAGCTTGCGGGAATTGTTTCAGCAAAACGTAGCTGCTGCCCAGATTGAACCACGCATAAGCATCTGCTGCGTTCGCTTGCGCCTCCTGTTTAGCTTGCGCCGCCGCGCCCTGTGCGTTGACCGTCGGATCGGCGTCCGTGCCGAGCAGCGCGCGTAATTCAGCTTCGCGATCGGCAGGATACACCACAACGTATTGGCGGTTGAACTGCTTCCAACGCGCGTCCAGATCGGCATACGCTTCGTGTCGCCCCTGATGGTTGGGGCCATCGCCAAGATAGCTGTCGAAACCGAGGATCATGCCCTGATCATCGTCGTAGCCTACGGGTGTCAGGTAGTGCCCCATCCAGCCTTCTTCCGGCTTATCCGGTACGTAAAAGCCTGTTTCGATGATCGGCCTGAACTGTGCTGCCAATAAGCGCTTGAGCAGCGTCAGGTTGCCATTCACACGTTGCAAGGCGCGCAGCGTGGTATGCGTGTTGACGTAATCCGCGAGCTGCCACGGGCTGACATTCGAGTCGAGCACCGTGGGCTTGAGCCAGGCCGCCGTCTCTTTTTGACTGGTGTTCAGGCCGTATGCGTTCAGCACCTGCGCGAGATTGGCGGGTCCGCAGTTGTTCCAGGTCTGATAAATGATCGAATAGCCCGTCAGATGAACCGACGTGGGCAGCGCAATATCGGTCGGAATCACAGTTGGCGGGATCAGCGTAGGTGGCGCTGTAGCGGTAATCGGCGCAACCGTTATTGACATCATGGTGGGGGTCGGCGGCATGTTCGTAGGCAGTACCGTATTGGTGGGTAAGGCGGCGATCGCAATTGGCTGCGCCGATGCAGCCGCTTGTGTCACCGGGGCGAGCGGCGTATTGGTAGGTGGCTGCATTTGAGTCGGCGTTGGCGGGAGCGGGTTGACCGCAAGCGTAATCGGCGCGACATCCGTTGCTTGCAATAACGCGAGTGCCGCCGCTGCTCGTGTCGAGTCGGTAGTTGGCAAGGTATCGGCACTGTATTCGCGGGTAGGCGTGATCGTCGGCGTGGGCAGCCAACCCACCAATGCCGGGACGCGTCGTGCCAGCCCATTTTGATATTGATCAGGCAACAGGTGAAATGCCAGCGGCGCTACAATGACCGCCCCAACCGATCCGATAATCGCCAGCACCAACAAAATCAGCACACCGTTACGGATCACATGCGTGCGAGGGGGTCGCTGCTGTGTATCACGTCTGGAAATCAGGGTCAACTCGTCGTAACTCATGGAACATCCTCAATCACAAATGCTCAAATCATAACGCGCTCGCGCCTGATGTGCCGGACGTTTACGCAACGGTTGGCTGACAAATGCAACGCCACATACAAAAAAGGGCGTCAGATGCTGATATCGATAGTCAGATTCAGATCACCTTTACGGCGATCAGCACCAAAATCAGCACGCCAATCACGATCCGGTACACACCGAACGCGCGAAAGTCATGCGTGCTGATGTAGCCCAACAAAAAGCGAATCGCGCCGAGCGATACGACAAAGCCGATCACTGTTGCCAGGATGAAATAGGGCAGCAGCGACGAGTCGATCTGGTGATTTCTGAACGCATTGAACAATTCATAGCCTGCTGCCGCGCCCAACGTCGGGATGAACAGATAAAAGGTGAACTTCGCGGCGACTTCACGTTCCAACCCGACGAGCAAGCCGCCGACAATGGTAGCGCCCGATCGTGATACGCCCGGAATCAGCGCGGCGATTTGTGCAATGCCGATGAGCAGCGCCTGACGCGGTGTGATTTGCTCGACACTTTTAGTATTGCTGGTGACCGTCTGCGCTGTGCCGATCGCTGACCGCGCTTTGAATTGTTCGACCAACAGCAAAATGACGCCGCCCACGATCAGCGCCACGGCTACCACGCCCGGCGCAAATAAATACTGCTTGATCTGCTTATTGAAGATCAAACCGAGCACGCCGATCGGTACGAACGCGATGATGATGTTGATCCAGAATTGGCGCGCCACCGGACTCGACGGAATCTTTTGCAACTCTGCCAGCAAATCACGGCTGTAATACACCAGCACGGCCAATACCGCGCCGCCCTGAATGAACAGACCGAGCGAGGTGCGCGCGTCTTGAATTTGAGTAGCGTCCGTCAGCGTGTGCGGAAAGCCGAGCAGGGCTTCCAAAACGAGCGAATGGCCGAGTGACGAGATCGGCAGAAATTCGGTGATACCCAGGGCGATGCCCAGGATGATCGCGGCGAGTAAATCCATCGGGATTTTTTCCTTGAAAGAGCGAGCACAGAACCTGACGGATTATACGGAAAATACAATCGGTGGCAACTTTATGACGAATGCTCAGCGCGCGGCATGGGCAAGCCCTCAACACGCGCGTAATCCTCCAGAATGCGGCGGATGTGCGGCACATCGTCCAACACAAAATAGCCATCATGATAGCTGTACGCGGCCAACGGCGTTTCAGCGACACGGCGCACATCGAACGGGTAGTGCGGCGTGGCGGGATCGAGCGCGCGGTTAAGCTCACCGGGCGATGATAACAGCCCTGCGCCGATAATTTTGAGCGCTCCGTTTTCGCGGATCAAGCCAAACTCTGTGGTGAACCACCACAGGCGCTGTACTTCCACGCGCTGCCGTTCGTCACCCGCCAGATACAACGGGCTAAACATGTGCGCGGTGTCAGCAAAATATTGATCGGTGAAAAAAGCAAGGTGACCGAAATATTCGTGGAACAAATCAGGCAGCGGCGTAAACTCCAATTCGTGCGGCTGGCGGATATAGCTCGTCACTGGAAAGCGATGTGCCAATAAGTGCTCGAACCATTCGGTCGCGCCCAAATATTCATTTTGAGCATCCGCCAGCGTCCAACCCGTGAGTCCGTGCAGCCGTTCGCTGAAAGTCTGTTGAGCGGGTACTCGCTGCGGATCAAGCCCCAATTTTGGCAGCCCATCCAAGAATAAGCGGCAACCGTGCGCCATGACCAGCGGCATTTGTCGGGCATACAACGCCGCCCAGGTTTGATGATTTTCGGCAGTATAATGCGAAACTGTGTCAAGCTGAGTATTCATAAGCACAGGTACACATCCTTTCAAACAAGCAAATAGAGTATGCAACAAGTTGACGCATCAGGCTAACTAACGTTAGTTTATACAAAATTCAGCTTCAATGCAAGCGGCAATTGCGTCAACGGGAAGCAACGCGTAGCCTCGCTTTGCACGCGCCTTGCTACGTATCTGCTTGTGAAATCCTAATAAGCGCGCTATATTATTCGTCAATGCAATCCATGAGGGGGTTTTGATGCCAAACTTTGAACTTATCCGAGACCTTGTGAAACTCCGTCAAGGCTTTTTGCCTTTTCTTGTGCAAGCGTGGAAAGAAAAAGGCGATCTATTTTCGATGTCGTTTGGTTCTCGTAAGATGGTCTTCGCGGTACACCCCGATGATGTTAAATATATTACAGCAGGCATCCCAACGATTTACAACAAAGAGCATACCTACGACGTTCCTCGTAAGTATTTGCTCGGCAACGGACTCGTCACAAGCAACGGTGAGCTGTGGAAACGGCAGCGTCGGTTGATGGCGCCCTTTTTTACGCCAACCAATATTCAATCCTTTATTGGCATTATGATCCACGAAACGCAGACGCTGGCAGAACGCTGGACGACCCTTGCCACAAAATCTGAGCCTGTTGAAATACTCGACGAAATGATGTTGGTAGCGGCACATATTATCCTCAAAACGATGTTCAGCAGCGAAAAAGATGTGGCGTTAGAGGTTGGTGCGAGCATTGATTATTTGCTCGACGCAATGACTAAAAGGTCAACTTTACCGTTTAGGATACCCGACGTGATCCCAACCCCTGGTAATCGAAAGTATATTCGCGAAAAACAGCGCGTTCGCAACTACATCGATACGCTTATTCAAGAGCGACGTCAATTGCCCGAAGCACAATGGCCTGACGATATGTTGGCACGCCTGATGAAAGCCGAAGAAAATGAACAGCATATGTCTGAAGCGCAAATTGTTGACGAGTGCATCACTATCTTCACAGCAGGCCATGAGACGACCGCACGCACAATGACCTTCACCTGGTATGCGCTATCGCGTAACCCGGCAGTTGAAGCCAAGCTTCATCACGAGATCGACACTGTTTTGGGCGATCAACCCTTGACGATGGAGTTGATGAAGCAAATGCCATATGCGCTGCAAGTGATCAAAGAAACTTTGCGCCTTTACCCGGCTGCTCCTATATACACCAGAGATGCGGTTGTCGATGATCAGATCGGCAGCTTGAAGATCAGCAAAGGGACGGCAGTGATGCTCAGCCCGTTCTTAACGCACCGTCACCCGGATTTCTGGGACGATCCAGAAACATTCGACCCAGATCGCTGGTTGCCGGAAGCTGAAAAAGCGCGTCACCCATTCGCTTATCACCCTTTTGCTGCTGGGCAACGGGTGTGCATCGGCAACAACTTTTCGCTGTTGGAATCGCACATCATGCTGACCATGCTGGCACGCCACTTTGCGCCACGGCTAAGCCCTGCCGATCACGTTGCACAACTGGAAATAGGCGGCACTTTACACAGTAAAAACGGAATGCCGATGGTCATTGTGCCGCGCAAGACGGCTCAAATTCCTGATGCGCAAATCAAGGCAACTCCGCTTCCCGTCGCCTGACGCCGCTTGCTACCGACCAAACTAACAAAGCAAGCGACTTTTTATAAGTCGCTTTGCCCTTCCAACCAATCCGGCAAATGCGTCACATCATCGAGGATCGCTTCGCAGCCCGTATGCAGCAGCAAGCGATGCCGTTCCAATTGTGCCGCAGTGCCGCGTACCCCCGTCAGCACGCCGACAGAGTGGCAGCCCGCCGCTTTCGCCATGAGTACGTCACTGGTCGAGTCGCCAATGACCACCACATTACCGCGCTTGAGCTTTTGGAACTGCTCATCCAGCAGCACTTCGGTATCTGCGCGTGGATACAAGGCGCGCAGCAGCGAATAGGGATGCGGCTTGCTGAGACCCGTAAGGCCGAACTGACTTTCGGCGGCGCGTACCACGTCTAAAGTGCCCATCCGATTCATATCGAAGTAATCCAGCAAACCCAGGCCGCCTAACGCATCTTCGAGTTCTTCGCGAGTGCGCCCGGTAGCCGAACCGAGCGTGTAACCTTCTTCACGCAGCGCTTTGAGCGTTTCCGCAAGCCGTGCAGCCGGGATCACCGTGCCATCGCTCAGCGGTGCGGCCTGATGCTCGGTCATCGTTTCGCCTGAATACCAGCGCTGAAAACGCGTATGCAAGTACCACCATAACGGGCCTTCCACGCGCAGCAAATCAGCGTCGCCAAAATCCAACGCCGTTTGCAAACGAGCACCCGCCGCCTGAATCAACGCACGACCTTTCGCGCCGCCCGTGCCACGCAAAAATGCTGACATTGCTTCCGGCCATGGCGCTGCGATCGTCATGCCTTCGCGGATCGCCTCCAGGAGCATCTCAGGCGTTGGCGCACTGAGCACCGTGACATCGGGCAGCGCCGATAAATAGACGCAAACCAGCATATAGGTAATGTCCCAGTTGGAATTGACCGCGCGCCCTTTCAGCGTGTAGATATGCTCGTCTGGCGCGATCGCTTCACGGATTGCTTCATCGCGCATAGCGTCACCAAACGCATCTTTCAAGCCGAGCGTTTCGGTCACCAGCTCCCACAGTGTCAAGCGCGCACACGCCCAATACTTCTCTTCGGTAGTAATCACACCGTCCATATCGAAAATAAGCGTATCGATTGTCACAAAACCGCCTCAATGTTGTTCAGGGCTTGATCCAATAAGCTGCTGCCGCCGTCACTCTCAGACCCCATTTGTATGGCATACGACGCGCCGAGCCACGCTGCTTCTGCCGGAAAGCGCGTCAGATTAGTGAGGTTCATGGTGAGCAGCGGGCAGCACAGTAAAGCCATTTTCAAGTACAGCCGCCACTCCGCTGAAAGCTGTCCACGCTGCTTCAAGCTGATCACAAGCGGCGTCAGTACGCGCTCGACTTTACTATCAAAAAACATATGGCGAACGGCGGGAAGCGTTTCATCGTAGGTCATCGTGATTGATTGAGATTGATCCACAACGCCGCTGCTGCCGAATACCTGTGCCGAAAAAGGCGCTTGCAAACGGATCGTCAATGCTTGCGGGTGTGCCGCCGGATGATACATCCACGACGCAAATACGTTATGAAACAGTGGTTTGGCAATATCCAGCAAAGGATTATGGCGACCCGCAAAAGCCGGATCGAAATATAACAAGCCGTCCGGTTGATAAAACACGTTGCCGTTGTGCGCGTCGCCATGCCCGATCACGCTCATTGCGGCTTGTTCAGGCGCGATTTTATGTTGCAAGCCGATCAGTTCGCGCAAAGTCGAACGATAGTGCCGCCCATTGATGATCCAGTGCCGATCGAGCAATGTGACCAGTGGGTTATCCGGCGCGCCGTAAAAATCTCGATAACGTGCACCCGCCAAGCGATGATAAAACAACTGGTGAATCGGCGCTTTAGCCGCGTCCACGGCGGATTGTTCGGCCAGCGTTTGCTCGTAGATTTGATACAGGTGATCGTCAGCGCGATTTTGCGCAGTTTGCAGATCGGCCAATGACACAGCTAACGACAGGGGCGATCCACTGTCAACTTCTAAAGCGCGCGCGATCTCAAAGACGGACGGCGACTCAATCCGCTCGTATATCAAGAACTGCTTGCCATATTCGGTTGAGGCATACAACGGTCGAATGATCGGATAACCCGCTTCCGCCAGCAAGCCGGAATTATAATATTCGTTGACGATGCTATCCGGCTCAACGTGCGTTTTGAAGAATAAGCGCCGTCCATCTTCCAGTATCAGATCGCCGTTGAACGAATTAAGCGATACTGCCGACGGGCGCAGCTCCACCGCACGGGCTGCTAACTGTGGGAAAGTTTCGCAGATGAACACTAAGAGCAGCGACTCAGCCGTTTGTTTATCCGCGTATTGCAGCGTTTGAATGTGTCGCAGGCGAGCATCGGTCATCAAGCGTCCTTAGGTGGTGCAAATCAGCCCGAAAGTTTAGGCTTTCTGCCAAACTGTAGTCCAGCACAGGCGAAACTGCAACGTTTTCGATATACGTGCGATGATCTTTTATAGCGAGTTTCGGCGTATGATTAACGTATTATAGAGCAGCCAATCGCTAAAACGTAGGACACGATCCGCATGGCAGAACCAACACAACAACTCATTGGCAAAGAAATCGCAGGATATATCGTCGGCAAAGTGATTGCCACCGGCGGCATGGCGACCGTTTATCAGATTGAGGCGCTGGCTTCCCGACAGCCCATGTTAGAACCGTTAGCGCTCAAAGTGCTGCGTTCAGATTTTATTGACAGCCCAGAATTCGTCAAACGTTTCGAGCGTGAAGCCTATTTGCTGATGCGCCTCAACCACCCGGCTATTGTGCCTGTGTATGACTTTGGGCGCGACGATACGATCATGTTTCTGGTGATGCGCTTGATTCGCGGCCCATCGTTGTATCAACTGAGCGCACAACGCCATTGGTCGCTGCAAACCGTTTGCCAAATTCTGCAACCGCTGTCTGCCGCGCTTGATTATGCCCACGATCAGGGCGTGATTCATCGCGATATTAAGCCGGGCAACGTCTTGATCGAGCCAGCCAACGCGCTAAAAGCCGAGCCGCCGACACAAACATTAGATGGCAGCCAAATTTATCTGACCGACTTTGGCCTGAGCAAAACACATACGGATACATCGCTCACCGTGGCCGGAAAAAGCATGGGCACGCCGCAGTACATGTCGCCCGAACAAGTCATGAATCAACCGCTCGACCGACGAAGCGACGTGTATGCGTTGGCCGTCCTGACTTACGAAGCGCTGTTGGGACGCCTTCCCTTTTACGGAAAAAACGCGCAGCAAGTCGCTTTCAAACACGTCACCGACTCAGTGCCACCGCCGCGCCAATTCATTCCACGCTTTCCGGCATTGGTCGAGGCGATATTGCTGCGGGCGCTGGCACGTAACCCCAAGGATCGCTTTCCGACAGCGGGCGTTTTCAGTGCAACTTTCTCGCAAGCGGTCGATCGGCTGAACGATGCTGCCCGCCGCACTGATTATTGGGTGGGGCCGCCCCAAACGCCGTAAGGCTCATGCTGTATCTGCCTTACGCAGGCAGCGCCCCGATCCGCTCCTGAATCGTGGTGCGCGTTTGTGTCAGTTCGCTGAGCCGCGCCCGTTCGCGCGTCACGACTTCCGGCTTGGCGCGACTCACAAAGCCGTCGTTGCCGAGCATCTTTTCGGATTTGTCGATTTGCGCGGTCACCTCGATCAGTTCTTTGTTGAGTCGTTCGCGTTCGGCGGCAAAATCCACCATATCCGCCAATGGGATGTAAACCGTAATACCGCCTGAAACGATCGCGGCAGCATTCAGCACAGGCGCATCACCCATCGCCCAACTCATGCCTTCTACATTGCACAGCCGTGAAAATACTTCATCATGGACACTCAAAAGTTCCATGCCGTCATCAGCAATGATGCTGATACGCTTTCCTGGCTCAACGTTGTACTCGGCACGCACATTGCGAATTTTCACGATCAAGTCGCGCAATGTATTCATATCGCGTTCGCCTTCTGGCCTCACATAGTGCGGATTACTGATAGGCCATCGGCTGATAATCAACGATTTGCGATCGCCCGGCAAGTTCGACCAGATTTCCTCAGTCACGTAAGGCATAAACGGGTGCAGCAAACGCAGAAGCGTATCAAGCACATACAACAAAATTTGACGTGTGCCCTGTTTGCTCACGTCATTATCGGCATACAACACGTTTTTACTGATCTCGATGTACCAATCGGCAAATTCTGTCCACACAAAATCGCGGATTTGCCGCCCCGCTTCTCCATACTGATAGGCATCGAACAAGTGTTGAACACTGTCAGTTAAGCCTGTCAGACGGCTCAGTATCCATTGATCGGGCGCGTAATTTATGTAGTAATCTGGAAACGGTGGCGGTGGATCAAGCGGTGGGCTGTCCCCCAAATTCGACAGCACAAACTTGGCGATCTGCCACAGCTTATTGCTGAAGTTGCGGCTGTACTCGATCTTGCTCTCCGCCATGCTTTGTGAGTTGCCCGGCGTGCTGCCCGTGATCAGCGTGAAGCGCAGCGCATCGACGCCGTACTTCTCGACAAACACCATCGGATCGATCACGTTGCCTTTGGTCTTGCTCATCTTGTCGCCATGTTCATCCAACACCAACCCATGCAGGTACACGGTATGGAATGGCGCTTTGTCGGTAAGCCACAGTCCCATCATGATCATGCGCGCCACCCAGAAGAACAGGATGTCGTCACCCGTTTCGAGCACATCGGTCGGATAGAAGCGCTCATAATCCGGCGTCTGTGTCGGCCAGCCAAGCGTGCTGAACGGCCATAAGCCGCTGCTGAACCACGTATCCAGCACATCTTCATCCTGATGCAGATGCTCATTGCCGCACGTTGCACATTTCAGCGGCGTATCACGCGCAACGGTGATGTGCCCGTTTTCGCAATAGAACGCCGGGATGCGATGCCCCCACCACAATTGGCGGCTGATACACCAATCGCGGATGTTTTCCAGCCAATTGAAATACACCTTCTCGAAACGTTCCGGCACAATTTTGATCTGCCCATCGCGCACTGCCGCCAATGCTTTATCGGCCAATGGTTGCATTTTGGCGAACCATTGGACGCTTAACAGCGGCTCGACAATTTCGCCGCCGCGCTGCGTTCGAGGCACCACATGCATAAACTTTTCGGTTTTGATCGTCAGTCCGGCAGCCGTCATATCCGCCCACAGCTTTTCGCGCGCCACATAGCGATCCAGCCCGGCATACGGCCCGCCGTTGTCGTTCAGGCTGGCGTCTTTGTTCATGATATTAATCAGTGGCAAGTTGTGACGCTGTGACAAATCGTAATCGTTGAAGTCATGCGCAGGCGTCACTTTGAGCGCACCCGTCCCGAACGCGCGATCGACGTACTCATCCCCGATCACGCGGATCGGGCGATTCGTGATCGGCACATAAGCGTTTTTGCCGATCAGGTGTTTGTAGCGCTCGTCTTCAGGATGAACGGCCACCGCCGTATCGCCCAAAATTGTTTCGGGGCGAGTGGTTGCCACCGGAATAAATTCGCCACCGTCCACCGGATACTTGAAATAGTACAGCGTCGCTTCTTCTTCCGAACGCTCCACTTCCAGATCGCTGACCGCCGTTTGCAAGCCTGGTGACCAGTTGATCAGGCGTGGGCCGCGATAGATCAGCCCTTGCTCGTACAGCGTCACGAACGCTTCGCGTACCGCAGTTGACAGCGACTCGTCCATTGTGAAGCGCAAGCGACTCCAATCCGCGCTAGCGCCGAGCCGTCGGAATTGTTTGATGATCGCGTCGCCGTACTTATTGCTCCATTCCCAGGTGCGCCGCAAAAATTCTTCACGCCCCACTTTTTCGCGTGAAGTGCCCTCGGCAAGCAGCATCTTTTCGACCTGCAATTGAGTCGCAATGCTGGCGTGGTCAGTACCGGGAATCCATAGTGCCGCTTTGCCGCGCATCCGTTCATAGCGGATCATCAAATCTTGTAAGCTGACGAACAGCGCATGGCCGAGATGCAGCTCACCCGTCACGTTAGGCGGCGGAATCGCAATCACAAACGGCGGCGCATCAGTGGCGGCAGCTTCCGGCTTGAAATAACCCGCCGACTCCCAACCCGCATAGATACGCGGTTCGGCTTCATTGAAATTGAACGTTTTGGACATCTCAGGCATGTCAGTTGTAGGCGTTTCAGTCATGATAAATCTTCCCCCTTTTACGTACATTTGAAAGAAAAACTATCCCACAGTCATTGACCCTTAACCCCGGCTAACACCATTGACCCCTAGCCCCCGCCCTTTCCCCGATTACAGGGCAAGGGAGTCAGATAATGAGTGTTCAGGAAAGCGGGCGCGCGGCGGTGAACACCAATTCCCAATGCTGCGACTCGACTTTCAGATCGATAAAGCCGATTTCGGCCAACATCGCTTCCAATTCGGCACGACGCAAAGCGCGGTATTTGACGGCGTGCTTTTTGGCCTGATACGTTTCGCCCTGCCCGCTCACGATGAATTTGTTGAAGGTCACTGTTACCGGCGGCCCATCGTCCCAATCCCAGATATCGAACAGGATGTTTTGTTCGCCGTCATCATGAAACTGGCCGGGCACAAAGCGCGGGCGATCTTCCAACAGCAGATCGAAATCACGAATGCCGATGATGAGCGTGCCGCCTGGCTTGAGCAGTGCATAGAAATGGCGCAGTGCCGACTTAATATCGTCATCGCTGATCAGATGTGGAAGCGCGTTGCCTTTGGTGATCACAGCATCAAAGGGCGCATCAAAGGCACGGCCAAGCTCCAAAAAGCTGACGTGCGCGAACTTGATCTTATCGGTCACCCGGAAATGTGCCGCATTCTCGCGCGCTTTGTCGAGCATGGCGGCGCTGATGTCGGCAGCGGTGACGGTGAAGCCGAGCCGTGCCAATGCGATCGTTTGCGTGCCCGTTCCGCAGGAAGCATCAAGCACCGTCCGCACCCCGCGCGCTGAAAATATGCGTCGCAAAGTCGAGCCTTCCCGATCGACCGCTGCCCGCCAATCGCGATAGAACAGGTGATAATGATCGGCTACGGCGTCGTAGAATTCGTTGGTATCGTTGGTGTCCAATGTGGGCTGCGTACGTTTTGATCGAAACATAATCGCTCCATTCGTCTGTGCTACAGGATGAGCACCAGGAAACAAAAAGCGCCTTCGTCACAACAAGGACGAAAGGCGCTGCTTCCGTGGTACCACCTTGATTCCCGCCATTGGTTATGCCAGCAATGCTATAAACGGCACTGCATAACAAACGATCGCGGGCACTCGGATCGCTATAACGGGCTTGACCCGGATACGCTTAAAGCTGTAGCTTATCGCTAAGGTTCGGCGTATCGACTCTGGAGTGACTTTCGGCGAGCGCTTTGGGCGGGACTTTCAGCCGGGATCCCGTACCTCTCTGAATGCAGCGCGGCGCGTACTTTTCTCTTTCAACGTCGTTAAGCGCAGTTTAACACGGGTAAGCGGGCGCGTCAAGATTACAGGGCGCTTCTTTAAGCAATTGCTCAAAAACGAAAGTGGTTGACTCCCTTCCCCTGTACACGGGGAAAGGGCGGGGTTAGGGGTCAACCTTTTCGTCTGACTTTGCACACCCTATAGCTGATCATGGCGCAGCGGAAGCGGTCACTGGCGCGGGTGTATTGCTCGGCGTTGGCGATGGCGGGATCGTGACGGCGACCATGATATTATCGGGCAGCGCATCCAGCGGCAGCACATCCACCACGGACACGGACACCCAACCTGTGACGCCTTGCGTGGTACGGATCAGATACCACATGTTATCAACCGTACGAGTGCGCGCGATAATTTGCGCGATGTCGCTGGCATACAGTTGACCGACCACCCGGAAGGTCAAACCGGGGCCGCCGCGAATGTTAGCGGGCGTATACAAATCTTTCACCACCACTGAATATTCAGGGACGCGCGTGGCAGTGGTCACGCCTTGTAGATTGGCAGCCGTGGGCGTCAGCGTGGCTAGGATGATCACCTTTGGTGCGGTAACCGTTGGCGGCGTACTATTGGCGGGCGTGTTGAATTGTGTCAGGCCGCTTTTGAACGTCAGCAATAGCAGAAAAAAGAGCACAGGTGGCAGCAGATAACGCCATAAATGACGCTTTGGTGACCATGCCGGATTGTTCGCACTGTGATCACTCTTAGGCAGCGACGGCTCGGTTGGCGTCTGGACAGGCAGTGGCAATAAAGGCGGTATCGGCAAACGCGGCGCACTGCGCGATAGATCGGGCATATGGAGCATGGTACGTGTATCGCAATCGCCGATCGCGCGTTCAAACGCAGCCGCCAGTTCACCCGCCGAGCTGAACCGATCAACAGGCGCTTTTGCCAATCCTTTGAGCAGTACCGTGTCCACATCTAAAGGAAGTTCCGGGTTGATTTCGGTAGGCGCTGGTGGCTGTTTGGTGACATGCTGTAAAGCGATCGCGACGGGGGTATCGGCGTGGAATGGGAAGCGTCCGGTGATCATCAGATAGATCATCACCGACAGCGAATAAATATCCGAGCGGGAGTCGAGCGGCTTGCCTTCGCTCTGTTCGGGCGACATATAATGCGGCGAACCGAGCACTGATCCGCTTTCAGTCAGATGCAGGCTGCTTTCGAGCATTCGCGCGATGCCGAAATCGCTCAGCAGGACGTTTTGCGCATCGTCTAACAGCACGTTTGCCAGTTTCAAATCACGATGAATGATCCCTTGCGTATGTGCGTAATCCAGCGCCGCCGCCAATTGGGTCAGATAATGCGCCGTTTCGCGCAATGAAACCGCCCCATCGATCACAAAGCGATCGTGCAGCGTGCCGCCGCTGAGATAGCGCATAGCGATGTACAACGCGTCGTCGATCTGGCCGTATGCCACGATCGGCACAATATGTGGATGCTGTAAGCGGGTTGTGATTTGCGCTTCCAGCTCAAAGCGCTGGCGAAAGGCCATGATGTCGGCTAATTGTGCCGATAAGATTTTCAGCGCGATAGGCTGTTGAGTGGTCGAGTCGATGGCATAATAAACTGCCGCCATGCCGCCTGCCCCAAGCAGGTGACGGATGGTGAACCGCCCTAATTGAGTTCCGACTCGTTGATACACGGCTTTCCCTGACAGGCTTGGTTAGCTTCCGTGACCGTCAGTGTACCACATTCCAGCGCGAGTCACCTATGGGTGATGCCGCAGTTCAGGGCAAACGCATCAAAAGTGAGCAAAAAGTTGGGAGCGAAAAGTATCATCAAGGGCGGCCTTGAAACGTTTGCGTTGCAGACTGAGTTTGGCTGGATGGCGTTTGAGAATAGTGAGAGCAAAATGGCGTAATACGGCAAAAGTTTCAGCAGCGTTGAGAACCCGTAAGCGCGCATCATCCTGATGGAAGGTATTTTCGACTGACCGCTTGGATACTCAGACCACTTGGTTCGCTCATCCCGTTTCTCCTATGGTCTTCTATTCAACCCTGTTTTTGATGCGTTTGCCCTGGTACCTTGGCTTTATAGGCTTTCAACAACGAACCATTGCGGTTATTATTAAGCTGCCTTTATCGAAAATAAGAGCGTTTTATATCCCGCGTTGATACTGATGAGGATGCTATGGCTGATATTGAATTGAATAGTGCAGACACCGATGTGCTTGATCTTAAACAACTGCTAAGGACGCTTATTGCCGTGCGCAAAGGCGACTTTTCGGCGCGGATGTCGGTCGAGCAAACCGGATTGGCCGGAAAGATTTCGGACATGCTCAACGATGTCATCGAATTAAATGGAAAAAATGGCGCGTGAATTCGAGCGCGTGAACACTGTATTAACTAATGGTGCAAGTCAGGATCAGAGCGAGAATTGGGCAATACTGACCTTAAAAGGTGAAGCATCAGGATGCACGGGGTGGAAAAGGTCGAGGCACATGTTGAACATGGCCGCCGTATAGGCAAGCTGAGCGCCGATGTAGGCTTCGGCGGGATGGTACATTTGTTTGGGATGGGTGACGACGGTGAGCAAGGAAAAAGTCGTCTCAAGCGCCATCCGGTCATTGCAGGTGTCTTTTTTGCAGACTTTCACCTTGTCGGGCAAGCCGTGCGCACACCGAAAAGCCACATCG
>Ga0209511_1001297_pt1 | contig 22536 bp, 21 predicted proteins | sample SSSSmetaG_FD_184141 | JGI IMG/M metagenome (GOLD analysis project Ga0209511, IMG submission 184141) | Glacier valley bacterial and archeal communities from Borup Fiord, Nunavut, Canada, to study Microbial Dark Matter (Phase II) - ​SSSS... | ecosystem: Environmental > Aquatic > Freshwater > Ice >... | reverse complement strand
TACGATAATCTGGTTAATGCGGTGGGTGGGCAGCCCTTGCCGGGGGTCGGAATTGCCTTTAGCGATGTGGTGATGGAAGAAATGCTGACGCAGGTGGGTAAAATGCCCACCTTGCCCCGGTTAATAGATGTATATGTAGCCCAATACTCGGCGGCGGAGCGGGCCAAATCCATTGAGATTGCTACCACTTTGCGGGCGGCGGGCTTCAAGACTGAGGTTAATTTGCTCGATACTGGGCTGGACAAGCAGCTAAAAGCCGCCAGCAATAGCGCGGCGCGGTATGCGATTATCGTTGCGCCGACGGAGCTGGAACGGGGCGAGGTTAACGTCAAGGACTTGACCGCCCGCACTCAGGCTACCGTACCAATTGGCGATTTATTAACCCACCTGGACTCTTAAAGATAAACTGGGCAAGACCTCAAAGCTTGCCCTTTATCAAAGTAATAACCCGATGCTCAAACCGAACTCCGTCCGGCTAAATCTGGCTCTCGTTCTTCTACTGTATGCTATTGGTATAGTTATTACTGTTGAGTATGTTTCCAGCGAACACGCCTTTTATTTCTGGGATTTTGCCAACTATCAATATTCCACTCAGCAACTACTGGGGGAATTTAATAAATCGCCCGCTAACGCCCTGACGGCTCTTTCCGACTCCTTCGTGCAGGATTACAACTTTCTACCTACTCTGTTGTTAGTGCCTTTTATGGCCGTGTTTGGGCAAAGTCGGCAAGCTTTTGAGGTGGGGCTGGTAGCGGTTTACCTGTTGCCCTTTGCCCTGATTATTGGGCTATTAGCCAAAAAGCTGATTGCTGCCCGTTCTTTCCCGGTTTTCTGGTCAGCTGTAGTTCTAACCTTGTTGTTACCTGTAAATTGGGCGGCGACCTTGCGAGGCTACCCCGATGTAGGGGCGGCCTGTCTAATTGGGCTGGCAATCTGGCTCTATCTTCAGAATATTGGTATTAAACAGCTCTGGAAATATGCTCTGATTGGGGTTTTGTTTGCCCTGGCGATGCTCTTTCGCCGCCACTTTATCTATGAAATAACGGCTTTTACTTTTACGGCTGGCCTGACCGCGCTTTATACTTTTGTTAAAAGCCCCGCCGACAAACGCAAATCCGCCCTGCAAAAATTGATAGCCCAGATAGTGGGGATGAGCCTGGCGGGTGGGGTGGCCTTCTTAACCTTAGCCCTAATCGCCCCAAAATTTATAGTAAAGCTGCTGAGTATTAATGTTAATAGCGTCTATAGCTCCTACGCGCGGCCCTGGCCGGAAGTGGCGGGCTGGTTCGGCACAAGTTTTGGCTGGCTGGCTTTTATTCTGGCAATTGCTGGATTCGGGTTGGGGTTTTATTACCGCAGCCTGAAACCCGAAGGCTGGTTTATCGCCCTGTTTGGGATATTTTCGTTCCTGCAATGGATATTTCTGGTTGGTCAAACCTTTATCCATTTTACTTATCATCTAGCCCTGGTGGTAACATTGGGACTGTTGACATTAGGTTGGACTGTCTGGCAAAACCGCCAAAAAACTGTTGTAAAAGTTGTCGGGGGAGTTTTGGGGCTATATCTGGTGGCGAATATAGCGGCAAGCTTTTTCCTGGTGGCTGACCCCTTAGCCACTCCTTTGCCCCGTTCGCTACTTACCAGTTATTATGCCCCACTGATACGCGAAGATTACACCGAGATAAGCCGGATAGTCAGTTTTTTAGCCCAGCAGCAGCCAACACCACCAAAGGTTTATGTTGCCTCCTCTTCCGAAGTCTTTAATAGCGGAGTCTTCAAGAACGCCGAAATAGTTTTATACGGTAAAGAGAACTTCAAAATAAGCTGGCTGGAGGGTGAGGAAATTGACTCACGGGATTTTTACCCCCTCACCGAGTTAATTCAAGCTCAATATGTCCTGCTGATAAACCCTTTTCAACATCAAATGCCCGCCGACCAACAAAAAATTGTTAAAGTCGCTTACGATATGTTTAGTCAGAGTTGGGGGTTTGCTCAGGATTTTACCGCGTTGCCTGAAAGATACAAACTAAAAGACGAAGCTACCGCAACTATTTTCAAACGGCTTAAACCTTCCTCGTTTGAAACCGTTTTGACCAGTGTGGAACGGATAGCGACCTATGGCCCCTTCCGAAATCCGCGCTGGGTTCCACTTGTACCGCTTTTGCCCCCAGCCGACATTGCGCCTAATTATGATTTGGTGACTTTTTATACCGACTTTAACTCAGGCCCCGCTACGCCCGACACTTTGTTATATGCCGGAAACTTACGCGAGAAATTTACCCTCAAGGGTACGGTTAAACTTTATGAATCGGGTTGTAAAAGTGTTACCCTTAACTTTATAATGCTGGATGGTGAAGGAAAAGAGGTCACAAGGATTCCTTATCAAGTGGGTAGCCAGGATTTTAGTCAGGAATTTTTGCGGGAAAATGCCCAATTCCTGTTGGTAAAAATTGTGCCGCCCCCCAATCCTGATTGCCGGGTGCTGCTCGACCTGAGTCTTAACTGAAGAATAGGAGTCAGAATTTGTAGGAGCAGGCTCTGTCCTGCGATGGTTTATCGGCTGACGGAGCATCCTCCTACAATAAGTCCTCGATATCCTGTCCATCCTTGCTAATTCTTTTCCAAAGGCAGGGCAGGCACGGGGACCTGCCCCTACGAAATTTTCCGATTTTAGATATTAGATTTTCCGACTGACAACCGATTTGCTTGACAAATTTCCGCATCCGTCCTACTCTTTGATAGAATAATTATTCGTTAATTGCTGAAAAAGAAAGGAACAGGAAATGAGCCAACCAGTCGAGAGCAATGTAGGTTATGTGGTGGTTGAGGGTGGACATTTGTATTATGAAGTGGCGGGGGCGGGACATCCGCTGGTTTTTATACACGCCGGAGTTGCCGATAGCAGCATGTGGGATGAGCAATTCAGTTTCTTTTCAGAGTATTATCAGGTGATACGTTACGATACACGCGGCTTCGGCAAGACCAACAGTGCCAGCGTATCGTTTTCCAACCGCCAGGATTTACGCGATTTACTGGACTATCTAAAGGTAGATAAAGCCTATGTGGTAGGATTATCACGGGGCGGGCAAATCGCTACCGATTTTACTCTGGAATTTCCCGAAAGAGTAGCGGCCCTTGTGCCAGTAGCGGCGGGCGTGGGCGGTTTCCAGGGCGAATTGGCCCCAAACGAGCTGCCAAAAGAGGAGGAAATGGAAAAGCTGGAAGAAAGTAAAGAGTTTGAAAAGCTGGCTCAAATCCAAGCCGAAATCTTTGTGACTGGTTTCTACCGTAACCAGGACGAAGTTGACTCGAAGGTCTTTGCCAAAGTTCGTAAGATGGTGCTGGATAATTCCATCGCCCACCAAAACGAGAGTCCCCAACCGCGCACCCTAACTCCCCCAGGTGTGGGAAGATTAGCCGAAATCAAAGTACCCACGCTGGTAATAGTCGGAGATATTGACGAAAGTGTTATGTTACCAATGGCGGATAAAATGGCAACCGATATTCCGGGCGCGAAAAAGGTAATCTTTCCGGGGGTAGCCCATATGGTTAATATGGAAAAGCCCACCGAGTTCAACCAAACTTTGTTAGAATTTTTGCAGGGGTTAAAGTAGGGGCGACCTGGTAGGTCTCCCTGAAGCTACAGCCCATATTTGAGGAAACGATTTGGATTTACTTGTTAACGGGGCGCGGGAATTGTTGGGTCTGGAGATTGATGCCAACCAATTAGCCCGCTTCCAGGTTTTTTATGAGGAGCTGGTGACCTGGAACGAGCGCACCAACCTGACCGCCATCACCGCTTTTGAGGAAGTGCAGACCCGTCACTTTCTCGATTCGCTGACCCTTACCAGCCCCAAATTTCGCGCCGACCCGCCCAATAAATTGCTGGATTTAAACAAAGCCAGTCTGGTAGATGTAGGAGCAGGGGCGGGCTTTCCAGGGCTACCGCTGAAAATAATTTACCCTGGCCTGCAACTTACACTGGCGGACTCGGTAGGCAAAAAAACCGCCTTCTTGCAGCATATTACCGCTAAACTGGAACTCAACAATGTCACAATCTTAAATCTGCGGGCCGAGGAAATTGGTCGCCAACCCCTGTATCGAGCAAAGTTTGATATTGCGACTGGACGGGCGGTGGCGGCTCTGGCGGTGCTGGCAGAATATTGCCTGCCCCTCTGCAAAATCGGCGGGCTGTTTATCGCTCCTAAAAAAGGCGACCTGGGCGAGGAATTAGTCGCGGGGCAGGGCGCAATCTCCAAATTAGGCGGTAGATTACGTCAAACCCCCGTTTTTGAACTTCCGGGCGAAAATAATAACGGGCGGCGGCTGATTGTAGTGGAAAAAGTAAGCCCCACCTCGAATGTTTATCCCCGCCTACCCGGTCAACCCGCCAAAAATCCTCTGACGTAAAAAAAACAAGAATAAAGCAGAAAAAATTGTGCCCCCTATCCCTGAAATCAGGGAAGGGGGCTAGGGGGTTAGGGCAACCTTCGACTGCTTAGGAAGATTACTCCGCCATTACTGGGTGACGTACTTCACCTTCGGTAACAGCCGCTTCATCCTTTCGCATTCGTCCAGGCAAGGCGAAAGCAATTAACAATAGCAACAATGTTCCAATTGTAACTATCAGAAACACATCGTTCATCCCATTAGTACCAGCCTGAGCCGACAACTGCACGAAGGCTGGGCTGTTGGGGTCAACCACTGTACCTGCCGGAGGGGTGGGTAAGGTAGCCCGTATCTCGGTAGCATGCTGAGAGCTTTGCTGTACAAACAAAGTAGTTAATACCGCAATACCGATAGAGCTAAAGATTTGCCGAGTAACATTGAATAACGAACTGGCTTTAGCTAAGGCCGGGCCAGTAATCGAAGCCAGGGCCAGGGTTTGTACCGGGATAGCGGTTAGACCGAAACCGAAACCACGGATTATTAACCAGGGCATAATGGCTACTCCATCGGTATCCAATTTCAACTGGGTTAACTGCCACGAGCTAATAATCAGTAATACTGAACCGATAACCACCATTGCTCGAACACCAATTCGGTTATAAAGCCGCCCACCAATAGCCACCGCCACTGCCGCTGCCAAACCCTGGGGCATCAAAGCCAAACCAGCGTCCAACGCCGACAGATGTGGTACACGTACCTGCTCCAGAAATACTGGTAACAGGAAGATACTACCAAAGACCACCACCGCCGAAAGCCCCGAAACAATACTAGCCATCGTAAAGTTGTAGTTTTTGAACAGGTTCAGGTCAAGCACCGGGTCTTTGCTGATGCGTAGTTCGTAATAGGTGAAAGCTGCCAATATCAACAGACCTGCCGCTATCAAAGTCCATACCAACCAGTAACTCCAGCCGTAAATGTCGCCACGCGGGTTAGTTACAGTTTCAGTGCCGGGTTGTGACTGACCAACCAGAGTGAATGCATAGACAATCGCTAACACCCCCAGAATGGAAAGGGCCAAACCAACGTAGTCGAAGGGGCGACGATTGGTGGCTGGAGCAACATTGTCCGCCGGGAAGATGCGCCAGGCCAGGAAAATTGCCACCGCACCCACCGGCACGTTGATAAAGAAGATATATTGCCAACCGAAATTAACCGTTAACAAACCGCCAATGGTTGGGCCAAAAGCTGGAGCCAACAACACCGGGATACCGACTACCGCGCTGGAAGTGGCCCGCTCGTTGGGTGGGAAGGCCGAAAACGCAATCGCACTAGCCAGAGGGAACAGAGCCCCGCCGCCCAAACCTTGCAAAATACGGAAACCAATTAGCATGCTTTCATTTTGGGCCAATCCACAAAGTAACGAGCCTAAAGTGAAGAAGGCCAGACACAGAATAAATACCCGTTTCATTCCAAAACGAATACTGAAGTAACCAGCCACCGGGATAATCGCTGCTTGAGCTAGAAAGTAACCCGTTACTACCCATTGAATCGAGCTTAGGCTGGCATTTAACCCCTTTGCCATTGGGGTAAGAGCCACGTTAACAATTGTATTATCAAGCACCGCCATAAACAGCCCTAGCGCGGCTGTTAGGGCAATGGCATATTTTGAAGAAGTTTTTGCCATTGTCTTAATATCTCTCCTTTTAATAATGCGTTATTTCAATTTGCCGAATCTTTATCTGTCGCTATTTTATTTTCGACGAGGCTTGCCGCTTTGCTCATTGCCTCGGTTACCCGACCAAGCATGTCCATCGTCATATCCATCGGGCAACCAGCCGCCCCCCGCCGCAACATCTCCCGTTTGACCAACAACCGTCCGTACATCTGGCCCAACCGCTCAATCATATAATCCAGGTCTATCTGGTAATAGCGTTCCTTGCCGCGCCGTTCCACGCTTACAATCCCTACCCGTTTTAACTCCTGCAAATGGTGGGAGACCGTAGACATTGAGATATTGAAACGCTCGGCAATTTCCGAAACGGTATAACTTGGCATTTTGCCATTTTGCGGACCGGAATGTTGCAAAAAAATGTAGATGTCCAGGCGCGACTCGTCGGTTAATCCCCGCAGAAACTCCATCGTTTCCTGCATTTTGACCCTTTTCTGGGCCAGAAGTTCGGGAGTAAAACTATCAGTAGTAGTTTTGTAGCCAAGATACTCGGCGGCTACCTCAAACTTTTCCTGATTAGCCCACTCATTATCACTCGTCGAATCGGTATCTTTTACCCCTGTTAAATCGTCTGACATTAGCGAACCCTCCTGCTTAGAACGTATTTTGTGAATGAAATTCATTACGACGTTCATAAGAATGTATGTTGATAACAACATACCATCAGTCAAAAGGTTTGTCAATAGATATTAGAGGAAGATTAGGGAAATATTTAAATGTCAAAGAGCAATATCCTGGCTAGTAGCCTTTGATATATGTCATGCTCATATGTTAGCAACAGATAAAAACTTTGTAAATAGGTCTTTAGTCCAGTACCGAAACGTAGGCATTTAGTTCAAAAACAAATGTCTAACACAACTCTAACACCTAAAATAGCTACTTTCTATAGCCCGAACACGTAAGTTGTGTTAGCATATTGCAGATGAGAACGCCAATTATGCCTATTGATTAAGGGTAAGCAGCAAAAAACGCAATATATAAAACAAATTTTTAAGTTTGGAGGATTGAAATACAAATGGGCAAGATTTTAGGAATTGACCTGGGAACTACTAACTCGGTAATAGCCATCATGGAAGGTGGCGAAGCGGTAGTAATCCCTAACGCCGAGGGTATGCGAACTACCCCCAGCGTGGTAGCGGTAAATAAACAGGGCGAGCGGCTGGTGGGACAGGTGGCTAAACGTCAGGCTGTCACGAACCCGGAAAATACGATTTTCTCAATTAAACGCTTTATGGGCCGTAAATACAATGACCCGGCGGTGCAGCGTGACCTTAAACTCGTACCTTACAAAGTTACGTCTCGCACGAATGGCGACGTTGAGGTATGGATGGGCAACAAGGGCTATAGCCCGCCCGAAGTTAGCGCGATGATTTTACAGAAACTAAAAGCGGATGCCGAAGCTTATGTGGGCGAAAAGATTACCGAAGCGGTTATCACCGTTCCAGCTTATTTCAACGATAGTCAGCGTCAGGCCACCAAAGATGCCGGGGAAATTGCCGGGTTGAAAGTTATGCGGATTATCAACGAACCGACGGCGGCGGCTCTGGCTTATGGTGTGGACAAGAAGCACGAAGAAAACGTCGGGGTCTATGACCTCGGTGGTGGTACTTACGATATCTCTATTCTGAACCTGGCAGAAGGGGTATTTGAGGTTAAAAGTACCAACGGCGATACCCACCTGGGTGGTGACGACTTCGATCAACGCATTATTGACTGGTTGGCTGACGAGTTCAAGAAGGAGCAGGGCATTGACCTGCGAATGGACAGAATGGCCTTGCAGCGTCTAAAGGAAGCGGCAGAGAAGGGCAAAGTGGAGCTTTCCAGCGCACCTAGCACCGACCTCAACCTGCCCTTTATCAGTGCCGATGCCAGTGGCCCGAAACACTTAAACGTTAACCTGACCCGCAGCAAGCTGGAACAACTTGTTGGCGACCTGATTGACAAGACCGTGCCACCAATGAAAGGCGCGTTGGACGATGCCGGGATGAAGACCACTGAAATCAACGAGTTATTGATGGTCGGGGGTATGACCCGCATGCCTTCCATCGTCGAAAAGGTTCGTACCTTCTTTGGCAAAGAGCCAAACCGGGGGATTAACCCAGACGAAGTAGTGGCGGTTGGCGCGGCGGTACAGGCCGGGGTACTCGGAGGCGATGTAAAAGACATTCTGTTGCTGGACGTAACTCCCCTGACCCTGAGCGTGGAAACGCTAGGTGGGGTGGCTACCGGGCTTATCGAGCGCAACACTACTATCCCGACCCGCAAGAGCGAGGTGTTTAGCACCGCCGCCGATGGGCAGGGCAGCGTGGAAATTCATGTGGTACAGGGTGAACGTCCGATGGCTAACGAAAATAAAAGCCTGGGACGTTTTATCCTGGATGGTATCCCACCCGCGCCGCGTGGTGTGCCGAAAATCGAGGTAACATTCGACATTGACGCTAACGGTATTCTGAACGTTTCGGCTAAAGATACCGCCAGTGGTCGCGAGCAGAAAATCACCATTACGGCTTCGAGCGGTCTGTCGAAAGACGAGATTGAGAAGATGAAGCGCGAGGCCGAGGTTCACGCTGGTGAGGATGCCAAGAAACGCGAGCTGATTGAGTCCCGTAATAAGGGCGATAGCGCGGCCTATACCGCCGAAAAGACTTTGCGCGATTTCGATACTCAAGTTCCGCAGGAGCTAAAGGAAGAAATTAACGGCAAGGTTGCGGCAGTACGGAGTGCTTTGCAAGGCGAGGATGTCCAACTTATGACCAGTGCCACCAACGATTTGATGACAGCGGTACAAAAGGTTGGCTCAGCAGTCTACGGTCAGCAGCCCGCCGGAGGCCCTCAACCCGGTGGTGAGCAACCTGGTGGCGAAGGTGGGGCAGCCCCTGGTGGTGGCACTCGACCCGATGGAACCGTCGAAGGCGAATACCGCGAGATGTAATTCAGGGTGTTGACCTAACCCCCTAGCCCCCCTCCACAAAAATGGAAGGGGGCATTTTTTATTAATTGGTGGCTCCACGCAAAAAGTCCAGAATTATTTTATCTACCATATAATCCCCCCGCCAGCGTTCTTCCAGATTTTCCTTAGAAGCAAAGTTTTCAAAAGCTACACGAGTGGCATTATCATAAATTCCAGTTACTTCGCCCGAATAAATCCCAAGCGCGGATAGCCGGGTTTGAATTTCGCTGGTAAGAGCCCCATCAATTCTAATCAGTTCAGCATCAGTTCTGGTCGAAGCGAAATAAACCCGATGCAAGGCCAGAATCCGCTCCAGTTCGTCAATCGGTTTGGGATGGTCTTCAACATGCAAGTGGATATAACGGTCATTAAAGCCGGAATAGCCCCCTTTGTCCTTAACCACTAGCAAGGCTGCCGATTGCTCACCCCGACTATCACCCCCTGCAGCCTGTCCCGCCTGTAGAGCCGTTACCAGACGTTCCGGCAAAGGCAAACCAGGATTAGCCTCAAAGCTGGTAGCCAGCGCATCCACCGTCGCCTGACTGACCAGAATATTACCCTGACAGGCATAATTTTGTCCGGCCCGCCCCCCGGCCCAGGCTAAACATTCTTTGCCAGTGAAAGTAGCTGACCGCCCCTGAGCATCCACAACCCCAATCTGACGGCGGTGGCCTTCCGGGTCATCGGCGGTTAGTTTATCCACTACCTCCTGGGCACTTAACCCCTGCGCCAACAGTTCCAGTCCTTTAGGGCCATAGCTGGTGTTAGCATAAGCCTGGGTAGCAATAGCACCCACGCCCGCCTTAGCCCAAGGCACTACCGCCCCCACCCCCAAAAACTTTGACTCCACCGCAATACCAAGTTCCCCGGTGTTAGGGTCAAAAGCCACAATAGAAAAGGTCGCCACAATTTGCACGGGAATTCTCCTTATATACACGACTTTCGCTTTGAAACTTCCTAATTAGAGTTTATGCTATAAACTGAACTAAAAATTGGACTCAAGCGAAAGTCCTAATTATATAACGCGCCATTAATTAAATACTCCATGAAAACATAACCTCTACCCGTCCGGGGACATGATGCATCGTGTCCTGACTAAGGATTAGGCAAATCAACCCTCACCCTGCCCTCTCCCTTTGAAAAGGAGAGGGTGAAGAATTCCCCCTTCCGCTTTAGGGAAAGGGGCTAGGGGGTTAGGTCAACTAACTTAACCAGACTCCCGTAAAGCGCATTAAGCTATCGGGCAGTAGCACAAAACCCTGTAACTTTTTGGTGCTGCACTGAATCGCCACATTATGGTTGATGAAGATATAAGCCGCATCATCCATTAGCTGTTTCTGGGCATCCTGGTAAGAGACTTTCCTCGTAGCCTGATCAGCCCCCGAACGAGCAGAAGCCAGCAACTCGTCCACCTTCGGGCTATTATAGCCGCCGTTGTTGTTAGTGCCATCGCTGCGGAAGTGGCTATACATATTGCCATCAGGGTCAATACGTCCACTCCAACCCACTAACGAGGTAGAAAACTGCTTTTTGTCCAGGTTGTCCAGAATTTTGGAGAACTCTAGCTGCTCGATGTCCATCGTAATACCGGCTTCTTTTAACTGGTCACGGATAATCTGGGCTTCTTGCAGGTTTTGGGGCGAGCCGGCTGGAACCTGCATTTTGAAGGATAGTCCGTCGGCTTTACCACCCTCAGTCAGTTTCGCTTTGGCTTTGGCAAGGTCGCGGGTGTAGGGCTTGTAGCTGGCATCGTAGGCCCAGGAAGGCGGTGGGATTGGCCCGTTGCTAACGACCCCAATGTTAAAGAAAACGCTCTTTAGAATGGCATCGCGGTCAATCGCGTAGGCTAACGCCTGTCGCAAGGCTTTGTTGTTAAAGGGTTCTACGGTATTGTTAACATAGAAACCAAAGAAAGCCAGGGCTGGAATTTCCTTATAAGTCAGGTCGGTGCTATTGCGGAGGTCGCCGACATCTTTGGAGGGTACTGTATCCACAATGTCCAGGTCGCCAGTTTTAAGGCTGGTCAGGCGAGCGGTCTCATCGGTAATAGGGCGGTAAATAACTTTATCGAGATAGGGCAACGCCCCGCCATTGGCATCTTTCTTCCATTAGGTCGCGTTTTTCTCCAGGGTCAGGTGGTCGTCTTTCTTCCACTCTACGAATTTGAAAGCCCCCGTGCCAGCCCCAAGCGGGTTACGAACAAAATCATCGCCCAGCTTTTTAACGGCGGTAGGAGAGACCATCATACCAGCGCGGTCAGACAAATTAGCCAGCAATGGAGCAAAGGGGGCTTTCAGGTTAAACTGGACGGTGGTGGGATCAGTTACAGCGACGGTATCAATATTGGAAAGCTCACTTTTGCGCTGCGACCCGGTGGTGGTCAGGTAGCGTTCAATGTTAAACTTTACGGCCTCGGCATCAAAATCAGTGCCATCGTGAAACTTTACACCAGTGCGAAGCTTAAAGACAATCGTTTTGGGGTCAGGCTGAGTCCAGCTAGTCGCCAGATTCGGGATGATATTAAGCTTATCATCAATGCTGACTAGCGTATCAAACATGTTATGGAAAACCTGCCGTTCAACTAGAGCGGTAGAAAGTAACGGATCAAGTTTGGAAACGTCAGCGTTAAGGGCTACCCGAAGAGAGCCACCCATTTTAACTTGCGATGCTTGAGTGGTCGGGGCAGTGGTAGCCGCCGAGGCGGTAGCAGAAACAGTGGTGGTAGTGCCAGCAGCCGTGGTAGCGGGGCTCCGGCGGTAGTGGTAGCGGGGGCAGTAGTGGCAGTGCTGTCACCACAGGCCACCAAAAGGGCGGTTAATAAAAGTAGACCCACCACTAATAGATGGATAACTCGTTTGCTCATGTAGTGTCTCCTCTCAATTTTTGTCACCTGAATAGCAATTCCCCTAGCCGTAGTGAGGTGCAGGAAGAAATGGGGCAAAGCCAGCTATTTTTATATGGCCTGAAACTATGGGTTGTGTTTCTTTTTTTGCAGAGAGATATATTTACACATAATAAGCTAAAGTCTAACAATTTTAAAGGGGTAATACTATGTAAATTGAAACAACCTTTAGACCCTGATTTTGTGCTTAGTTACAAATGAAATTTATTAGACTAACGGGCGGCGATTTATTGGATAAAACAAATTAACCCCCAATATATCAGAGAAATATATAAGGAGGTTAATATTATTATGTAAAGTTAATAATAGCTACTTGAACGACCCATTAGTTCACAAAGGCCGAGTAAATCCAGCCGCCACCCTGCGAAAAACTGATATAAAACCAGCGTGGGCCCGAACCCAAATCTGCGCCGCCCTCGGTGAACCCGATAAACTGCAAAACTGTGCCAGCCTCGTAGGTATTGAGGATAGTCGAGCCGGGAGCAGGGTTCTCGTAAACCGACACCGCCCCGCTATTCACCGTGCCCTTGCCGTTATAAGTAGTCATCTGGCTGGAATAGCCCGCCATAATCACGTCCACCTCGGCATTTGGCTCGGAGAAACTGGCGGAGGAAGTCTCGGTCAGTTGTCCGGGGTCAATGGGGGCAGGGGGCGGCGCATCTACTACTGGTTCCACTGGTGGTGCAACCTCTACCACCGAGGGCGACGGCATAGTTATGGGTGGGGCAGGAGGTGGGGCAGAGTCAATTAGCGTAGGTTCAGGAGCAGGTGGGGCAGAAGTCTCAACCTCGGCCATCAAAGACAAATCATCAGTAGCAACCGGGGAAGCATTTTGCGGGGCGGCGGGTGGGGGCGCGGACTGAAAAGCGGGCGGGGTAGATGGCTGAGGGGCGGGGCTACTGACTGCCATCGCCGCCACTGAATTGAGCAGGCTTGTTATCATCTCGCCATAGGTTGTGCCGGGAACAGCCCATTTCCCATTCAGGTCGGTAACTTCTTTGCACTGCGTCCAGCCCTTTGCCTTAAATTGACCCCGCGCCGCCGAGTAACGGGGGTCTAACTGGCGGGCATTGTTACGTTCGTCGGGGTAAACATAGGCCGACATATGGGCAAAGTGAGCCTGTACCGCCGCCCGCCAATCGCCAAAAGAATAACCCTTGAACCATTTACCCGCCTCCTGTTTAAAGGCCCAGGCGTTACTCTGGGGGTCGCTGGTACTGACCTCACCTGTGACTCCAATTCCAGCCATATTGCGGCGGGGCGGCTGACTCCACCAGCTAGTCAGGTAGCCAGTTTCGTGGAACATCTGACTAACTAGCAAATCGGCTCGCAAACCCCAACTTGCCTCGAGTTCATAATAAAGGTCAACCAGCTCCAGAGGTGGGTTAGAGTTTTTGCGGGCTAAAAGCTGCCGAAACCCTTCTTTGCCTACTCTTGAACTGCCAGTTAACAATTCAGCCATAATTTGCTCCTCATATCGGTTGTCGGTTGGAAAATCGAATATCTAAAATCGAATATCTAAAATCGTTGGTTGATTTAACCATCCAAAGTTGAACCACCAAGACACCAAGAACTTTTATATACTGTTCATCCTATCTATCTTTGTGAATATTTCTTGACAGGTTCAGGGCGACCAGCAGGTCGCCCCTACAAAGACTCTCTGTCCAGGACGCGGCGACCACGCCCCTACGAATTTACCTGACTCCCGTCCCCTATCCCCTGATTTTTTCATCCTTCATCCCTCATCCCTAATCTTTGCCCATTCCTGTTCCACAATCTCGCCCTTATCGCCCCAGAGGTCGGGCTTGATAATTTTGTAAGCCTTAATAACCGGGGTTTCTGGCTCGGTCAGCGAAATCAGCAAATAGTAACTGTCGGGATAATAAGCGGTACGCACATCGGTGGGCGAGGGATAGGCCGGGGTGTAGGTATGGCTATGATAGATAGCGGTCAGTTCCAGCCCCAATTTGTCCATTTCTTTTTCCGCCGCCAATTGTTCTTTAGGGTCAATCAGGTAACGGACGTATTTATTTTCTGGCTCAACGTTGGTGGTGGGCCAGTGGTGACTAACCTTACCGTTCAAGCCACCCAACAGGCCGCAACCCTCGTCGGGGTAATCCTGACGTAGGTGGGCCAACATTTCCTCTATAATCTGCTCTGGTATAAATAGCATAATCTAACCTGTTTTATGTAGAACAAACAAAAAAGGGCGGTTGAGTAACCGTCCTTCAGTTGAACTATTTTACCGAAGGGACGAGGTTATTTCCTGTCCCCTATTATACCTTACCAGGCCTGGAAACTGTTAATAATTTGGTCAAGCACTTCCGGTGGGGCAAACCCGGCGATAATATAACCCCGATTGCCTTTGGTCAGATATACGCTAGTGTAGATATTTGATACCGTATGATTTTTCAGGACTTCCCCGGTATCAACATCCAGCCGAATAGCGGATACACTGTCCACCGTGATTTTAGAGGCTTCACCGATTAGCCCGACGTTGGTGCGGGAAGTCAGAAACTCCAGGGCGGTAGTACCAGACGAAACCTCAAAACTTAGCACATCAATTTTGCTGAATTTGTCCGCCGGAGTTTGGCTGACACGATAGCTACGCGGGTCAATTAAGCCACCCTCCTGAGTAGACGGTGCAACATTGGAAGCGATAGTAGTGACCCCGGCTTCCTCGTTTCCACCGCTAACCTGCCAATTGGTGGGATAGCTGATTAAAAAATGATTCTGTTGGCTACGATAAATCGCATAACTACTCGCCGCCCCGCTACTATCACCGCTAGTGCCGAATGGATGTACGACCAGGATAGCCACTGCCGTTAGGACAAAAAAAGTGAATAAGACGATATATAATGCAGGAAAACTATTGCGGGATTTTACTCCATGTATAAGCATTCTAATACCCCCGCCCACTGAGTTCTTTAGGGTCGGTGTGAGAGCCGACATCACTGACATAAACGACAATCGCTCAGTCTCATATTAGTGGATTGTTTCACAAATATGAACTGATTTTTAAGAAATTACGCGCCTAAGTATATTTATTATTTTACAGTTAAAAAAACCGCTTCGCTATACACCAAAGGTACTACTTTTTTGGTACTACTTTAGACCTATAACAAAATCTTTGGTTTTGGCTAAACTGTGCCATTCTATGACCTTAGACGAATAAAGTTCCCTGAGTTAATAAACGCAAGAAACAAAAAAAAGTTACATTAAATTAGGGCAATTTAGACTTAAATCCAAAATATGCTACTAAAGTCCTATAAGCAAGAAGTGGGCCACTAGCCTGGAAGGTAGACCGGGTAATTCTGGGGGCGGTAAAGTGGGAGTTGTTTGGTGTCCTTGCCGAACTCACTAATTATATTCTGGCTGGGTGCTGATAATAGATATTCCACGAATTTTCTCGATAAAGTTATATCTTTTCCCGGCACACTTATGTAATTCCGAATTGTGGCTTCATAGGGGAAAAATAAAGCTACATCTTTATCAAAAACGATTTTAGATTTGTTTATATTATGATTATTTATATAAATATCTAGCGGGATAACGGTGTAAGCCCCGGTTTTTTCGGCCTCTTGCAAAGCCTCTACTCCATCACCAGCTATAACCCGATAGCCAGTGCCCCGCGAAGCCGGGTCAGCCAGCCCTATCAGCTTCCAGAGACGTTCAAGCTGAAGATTTAGCCCTGGCTCACGGGCTGGGCTAATAAATTTGGCATTGTTAATTACCAGTTGTTGCAGGGGTTTAGTCACGGTGGTGCGGTTGGGCCCCGCCTGAGAATCATCTAGCGGCCCTACCAGAACCAGTGGACTCCACAAAATCACTTTACGCTCGGCAAAAGGCACCTCAAAGGGCAAGGGGGTAGGAGTCGGGGTTGGTTCAGGGGCGGCGGTGGGGGTCGGCAAGGGTTTATCGGAGTAGGGCGGAATAATTGGAGCTTCCCCGGCTAATTTCTGCAAATCGGCGCCACCACTGGTTATCAGCACCTCAACCCCACCTTCGCGAGCGTAGGTCAGGGCTTCAAGGGGATCAACCGGGAGTAGTTTTATCCGCAGATTATTAGCCTTCTCAAACGGCGGTATTAGGGCGGTTATAAGCCCACTTTGGACTAATTTATCATCGGCGGCTACCACTAGCCAGCGCGTTTCCACGGCGTTTTTATCCAGCGAACAGGCCGTCAAGAGCAGGGATAACAGGATTAACAGGCTAAGAGTAATGGCAAAACGGTGGTTTTTCAACATTTGATTAGTCCCACACCACCGGGCGCGCCCCCACCCAGATTGACTCAAAAAGCAGTTGCATCGCTCTGGCAAAATCGGGGTGTTCAATCCGCAGGCTGGTCAGGCTTTGTTGCCCGGTAATAGGGTCGCGAAGGGCGCAGATAGCCGCCCGGTCATCCGCCACAATGAGTTTCATCGGTAATACAGGCAAAACCCGCACCTCCGCCCCGGCAGCTTGCAAGGGGGTCAGGCGGGGTGAAATGCCCGGTATATTTTCTTCAAAGACGCAACGAACCTTTACTCCCCGTTCCAGGGCGGCCAGTTCGTAGGCGTTCAAGGTGCGAGGGTCTTGAGCATAAGGCTCTTTCTCGAAAATTAAAATCGTTTCGTTAGCCGATGCCAACAAATCGTTAGCCACCTGAATAATCCGCCCCCGCTCATACAAAATATCAATATAGTGCATTGCCCCGGTTTCGCTCTGTCCGGCGTTGTGCAGCGGGCGCAGACCTTCCACCAGCGCGCCCATCATATGGCGGCGGTGATTTAGTTCCTGCTCGATTTCGTGTTCATGGCGACGTTGCATATCATGTAAAGCCTCGTCAGGCGCAACCGCACTGTATTGGGCCACGTTCCCCGGCACCGAAAAACAGAAACCCTTATTAACCAGATTATTAAGAGCTTCGTAGACTTTGGGGCGCGGCACTCCCGCCACCTGAGCAATTTCCGCCGCCTTGAATACGGGTCGGCCTAGCATCGCCAGATACACTTTGGCTTCGTTGCGGGTAAGTCCCAATTCTTCCAGTTGTTTGATGTGGTCTTCGTCCAATTTGGTTGACCTAACCCCCTAACCCCCTTCCCTGAAGCGGAAGGGGGAATATTAAGAAAATTCCCATTCCCTATTATGACTTCGGACATTTTACCAGAAAATCGGCAGAGCGTGTATAATCGGAAGGTTGTTGGTTATTGGTTCTTTGTTATCGGAGGGTAAATCTAAAATCGGGGAATTACTGTAGGAAGGTGCTCCGCCATCCGATTTATCGCATTCGTAGGAGGATGCTCCGTCATCCGATAAACGTCACCATCGCAGGACAGAGCCTGCTCCTACAGCTAATTCCTGGTTTTAGATATTCGATTTTTAAATAACTTGATAGAAGGAGTTTTTGACCTTGAATAAGAAGACGGATGGTTTGGCTAATTTATTTCGAGTGGTAAATCTGGTGGTACTACCCTTTTGGCTGTTAATGTTGATTGCGCCGCGTTGGAGTTTTACCCGGAAGTTGATGAAGAATAACGTCATATTTTTGGCGATGGGCGGACTGTATACCGGGCTATTGGCGACTGGCATAGCTACTAATCCCGGCGGTATGAAGGATATTATGAACCCGGAACTGGACAGCATAACCAAACTGCTGGGTAATCGGCAGGGTGCTTTTACGGGCTGGGTACATTTTCTGACGTTCGACCTGTTTGTGGGGCGGTGGATTTACCTGGACAGCCTGGAGCGCGGCAAGCCTGCCCGACTATCCATTTTGCTCTCGTTCGTGGCGGGGCCAATCGGTCTAACGAGCTACACGCTTCGTAACCTTAAAAAATAACCAACCTAAAAACAGCCCTACCCCTAAACTAAGAGCCGCCAGATTGACCGATGGAATCAGGCTGGTGGCCCGCGCAACCGGGCGCAAGGTGTTGGGGAGGGTTGCCTGGGGCGGGATGTAATTCCGCATTCGCCACCACAGCCGGATAGTTTCCTGCGTAGCTCTGGTTATAACCCGTACACTAGCCCCGGATTGCTCCCCCACCAAGCGGGGATAGTGGTTCACCCCCACCTCAATAATACTACGTCCCTGTTGCTTGGCCTTTGCCTGAATTTCAGTGTTAATTAACGCGCCGGGGGAAGTTAGTTCAAGACCCTTCAAGAATTCTGCCTTGAACACCTTAAAGCCACAATCAATATCACGCAGATGTATATCAAATAGCAGCGTAACGGCAAAGTTAAAAGTATAGCCAATTAAAAAGCGATACCAGGGGTCGTTGCGCTTCTTGCGATAGCCCGCCACAATATCGGCTGTACCAATGTAGGGGGCAAAAAGTTGGAGGTCGACAGCTTTGAACTGGCGGTCACTGTCCATAAACATCAGGTAGTCACCCTGGGCCGTCCTAAAACCAGTGCTGAGAGCGGCCCCATAGCCCCGGTTGGGGTTATGATGAACTACCCGCACAATGCCAGGGTGAGCCGCCGCTAATCTGTCAACAATCTCCCCGGTTTTATCCTTGCTACCATCATCCACCACAATAATTTCGTAGCGTTCAAAAAGCTGGGGAATTTCGGTCAAGGCTTCATTGACTACAATCTCTATATTTTCCGCCTCGTTATAGGCAGGGAGAACCAGCGAAAGCATTGCGTTTATCATCTTTTAACTATTGGTTGTTAGTTATTGGTTATCTAAAAGCTAACATCTGAGAGAAATTCCCCCTTCCCTGATTTGAGGAAGGGGGCTGAAGGTTAGGTCAACAACCCTACTTACTTTTTCGGGGTTGGGGTTGGGGCGGGCGGGGCGGCGGTCGTGGGCAGGTTGTCGCCACCAGCTGTAGTAGGGTTGGGAGCGGGTGTCGTCGCCCCTGGAGCGTTAGGGTCAGGAGTAGCGGTCGGCGCGGGTGCTGGCCCAACTTTGATGATATTAGCCCAGGACTGGAAACGGGTGGGGAACTCGTCCCGCTTTACTTCCGTCCCATTGACCTTAACAACTCTGGTAATGTTAGTGGTTAGTCCCTTGCGAGCATAATCCACCTGTTTTCTCTGACCGGGCAACAAAGTTTTATCAACTTCGATGCGGTCTGGGAGTGGCGGAGTTACGTTGCTAATTCCTGCCGAAACCAAATCAACTGTCTGACCAGGGTTTTTAAGGCCATAGAGTCGAACATAGAGCTTGCCGTTTGATACCTGAGCTTCCAGGTACATCCAGAAATCGGTATTATTCTCGAACTTCATATCCACACCGGGCTGATAAACCGCCGCATCGAAACCGACTGGCTCATTCATTTCCTCATACCAACTAACCCGGTAGGCGTGGGCGTTGCGCTCTACAATCGGTAGGCCCGCATAGAAAGCCGCCCGGAAAGTTGTAGTCGAAACCTGACAGATACCACCGCCAACATCCGGTACGGTTTGGTCAGCGATAATCGCATAACCGTTCACATAACCTCGCGACTGGCTAATAAGGCCAATCGAGTCCAGGAAGCTAAAGACGGTATGGGGGCGAATAAATTTGCCGTTCAGGTAACCTGCCCCAACTTTGATATTAGTCGAGCGTTCGTAGGCCGAACCCACAAAGGAAGAAACTCCTTCACCAATCACTTCTTTAATGCCCAACTTGTCCAGATTAGTGGAACTAATTTCGGGCTCTTTAACGTCCACCACTAGGTCGGCGGTGCGGGTAGTGCTGGTAGGGTCAAGGATTTGTTTGACGACTTCATCAATCGAGCGGTCAACCACTAATTGTTGCCCGTCCAAACTCGGTGTCTTGGCGATAACCTTGCCATTTTCCCAACCAAGCGTGGCGGATTTGGCTTCCTGATTAATGCTGGTGGTAAGACCTTTAATCAGCGTTTCCACTGGTTTTTTATCCAGAGTAAAGCTGAAATGTTTGGTGTCGGCGGGGTTGGTGCTGCGCGTTACCTTAATCATGTTCGCCAGTTGATTCTGGTCAAACGTCCAGTTCTTATCTTTGAACTTGATAATAACGGGCGTGGCAACCACCGCGCTCAGTTTATTCTTGAAATCAGTAAATTCTTGCGTGGCTATGACCGGGCTAACATCACCCACCTGCAACAAATTCTGGTCGTTGGTCTTGAGAGTGACTAGACTCTTTTTAATATCCTCAAGGGTGCGGTTGTAATCAACGTTAAAGCCGATTTTACCCTCAGTCAGAACCACCTGTGCGCCGTTAAGCTGCACATTAGGTTCAATCGGGTCACGCCGGATACGGTCACTAATATCGCTCAGGTAGCCCCGCAACTTGGTTTCATTCACCATCAGTTCCAGTGGCACATTGTGGGTTTCGGGTGACATGAGCTTGTAGAGACGGCTATCCTTAACGAAATCGCCGCTCTTGCCATAACTAAAGGCGGTATCCAGGCTAGTATCAAAGTTAAACTCAGCCCCAAGCTGTTCAAGGGTGGGTTGCCACTTCTTATCCTGAAACTGTAGTAGCACCGGGTGGGTAGTAAAATCCGCTACCTGTTTGTCCAGAGCCTCACGAGCCTGAGCACGGTTCATTTCGCCAACATAAACCCCGCTAATACTAACTCCCGGCTCAATCTTGTCTTTATATTGACCATCCAGCACGGCATTAGCTATCGCCAGACCAATCAAGCCCGCCGCGATAAAACCGACCAAGAAAATGCCGATTATCAGGGGTAATTTGGATTTGCGTTTGCGGGGGGGTTGGGGACTAAAGCTACCGGGGGACGGTTTGGTTTGACGATTATTTTCTACTTCAGTGCCAGTTGCTAAGAAATTTTGGTTTTCCATCCAGGTTGATTACCTCTGGTTATTTTTTATAAAAGATGAACAGATAAAGACCCCACAGCTTCGTGAGTGGTTATAGATTGGTTTATTATAACGCAAAACATTATTTTGTGCCACCAAATACCCACTTTTTAGGTAGGATTTGAGTCCGGACGGGCGGCTTTTTTGTTGTACTTACTCACCGCCATGTGATAAGCCTCGGTGAGCCTGGACAGCACTTTCGTTTCAAAGGTCTCGTCGCTGGGGTTGAGTATGCACACCCAGTACATCCGACCATAGACCGGGTGAGGCATCAACTGATCCAGTGCGGTGAAGTCGTAGTCGCTAGAGTTTTCGCCACTAATCGGTGCGCCATCTTTATCAGAAGGTAGCACAGGCTCACCGAAGAGCGTGCGAAAGGTCTGCTTGCCAATGCCAATGTTCAAGCGAAAGACCGAAGGGCGATTGAGATCAGAGAACTGGTCATTGACATCGCTTGTCACAAGTGTCACAAACGGAAACATGTGATCCGGCGGAACGTTACAATCCGGGTTGTAAAAAAAGAAGCTGTCGCCCGAAGCGGCCACACTATCCACGCCCTCAAACGTCTCGATGATGTAGCGACTCATCTCAGTTTCGTTCATGGGAATTGCTCCTTTCTTGACCTGAATATTGCCCCTTTGTCATTATAAATAACGCACTGGTGGGTTTAAAGTTACGTTTCAAGCCGCAATTTGACCCGCCCAATTCCCACTACATCCCCTGGTTGCAGGGGGCGGGGTTTATGCTACCTGAAAACCCGCCTTTTTAGATTTAGGTGAGGCTTTAAAGGAATTTCAATTTAATTTAGCTGACCTATACGCTTAATAGCTTCGGCGGCTCTATCTACCATTACTTCGGCAATTTTAGCTAAATCTTTTATGGAGTCGTTATAATCTGCTTTGGTACGATATTGTAGCAGAGTTTCTAGCTGTAAACCAATCTTCCGCCACTTTCCGTCGGGATTTCGTTTGAAAATATCTCTTACTAGGGTATGGGCTGTGCCATCGCGGGGAATTTTAAGGTTTGTATTATAGTCCAAATATTCTTTGGCTTTTAGGAAAGTGGCATAATAGGCCCGGCTAATAGCGGAGCGTTGTTTAGCCTCATCACCAGGAAGGGTTTGACTAGGCTTATTTATTAGCTGTTGCGCCAGGTGCAAATACTCAATACTGTCAAAACTCATTAGAATTCAACATTAATCGCTAATTTATTTTGGGCTTGCTCCGATGCTCCTAGCCACCAACTATCTTCCAGTGAGTTTAACTTTTCGAGAGTTTCAGGCGGGGAATAGGTCGAAGTGATAAAGATAGTCAAGTGTTGGTCATTTACTGTTTCAGGGTTAGTAAAAATCTCAAGGGAAAGTTTTGGGCTGGGGAAAAATTGGGCAATATGCGTCAAAGCTTCTGGCAGTAGCCCCAACAAAAAAGGGTTTTCAAGCAGAAACTCCGAAACTTCTTCCAGCTTTCTAAACTCAAAGTGTGGTTGCAGACCCTCAACCCGGCTATCAATAGTCAGGTTGGAGACATCCCTTTTGGTTGCCATCAAAGATTCTCCCTTACTAATTTCCCAATGCCGAGCGACCAACAGTTCGCCCCCTACGTATTTTCCCCAATTTTAGATGTTCGATTTGGGATTTCCCTGACCTCCATCCCCTATCCCCCGCCCGCGACTATGTTTCGAGGCGCATTTTGACCCGCCCAATCCCCACCACATCCCCCGGTTGCAGGGGGCGGGGCTGGTTGAGCCTTTCGCCGTTGAGATAAGTGCCATTGGTACTGGCGACATCGCTCA
>Ga0209511_1001293_pt1 | contig 22555 bp, 22 predicted proteins | sample SSSSmetaG_FD_184141 | JGI IMG/M metagenome (GOLD analysis project Ga0209511, IMG submission 184141) | Glacier valley bacterial and archeal communities from Borup Fiord, Nunavut, Canada, to study Microbial Dark Matter (Phase II) - ​SSSS... | ecosystem: Environmental > Aquatic > Freshwater > Ice >... | reverse complement strand
CAGCCCGATCGCTCAGGCAGATGTAGTTCCAAATGTTGATCAACCCACTGGATGTCAGCAGAGCCATACAACAGCTTACTTTGGGGCTTTAGGTCGGATTGATTGAGCGTGAGTTTAGCCGAAGTTGTTCCTGCATTGACTGCAATCACCAAGGTGTCATCTCCTAGTGTGCGAGCAAATACATAAACGGTTCCTTCAGCGTGAAGAACTTTGTAGTTTCCCGTTCGCAAAGCCGGATGAGCATGACGCAGCGCAATCAGTTGTCGGTGACACTCAAATATCTTGTAATTCCAATCAGATTTAAGTGGAAAGCCACGACGAGAATCAGGATCGAGGGCACCTGGCAACCCAACTTCGTCACCATAATAAATGCTGGGCGCACCCGGAAACGTCAGCAGCAATAGGGTCGCGAGTTCGACGCTGGGCTGATCACCGTCCGCGATCGACAGCAGCCGAGCCGTATCGTGACTGGCTAAGAGATTGAGTTGAGTGAGCTGAATCTCCCAATCATAGAGCGCCAACAGTGCCCGAATTTTTTCAGCATACTCCGCCGCAAACAGAGGAGGAGAGGGTTGATAATCTCGGCTTTGCACTTGACTGATATCGACTCGATCGCCCGCCACAAACGCGATCGTCGGACCTGTAAACAGATAGTTCATCACGCCATCAAACTGCGTTCCATCAAGCCATTGGCGTGAGTCACCCCACACCTCACCCACGATGTAGGCTTCGGGATTGACGGCTTTGACCCGATCGCGGAATTCTTGCCAAAATCCAGGCGTTTTGATCTCAAATGGCACATCTAATCGCCAGCCATCTATGCCGAATTTAATCCAATATTCAGCAATCTCCATGATATATTCGCGCACCTCGGAATTGTCGTGATTAAACACAGGTAACGCACGATTGCCGTCCCACCCTTCATAGTTAGCAGGATAGTCGCCGTTATAAGCGTTGACAGGCCACTCGTAGACTTTAAACCAGTCAACCCAGGGAGAATGCGGTCCGTTTTCAAGCACGTCATGAAAGAAGAAAAAACCGCGACTAGAGTGATTAAATACTCCATCTAAAACGACCTTAATATCTCGTCGATGCGACTCTTCTAACAGGGCTTGAAACGCATCATTGCCGCCCAACATTGGGTCGACCTGATAATAATCGTGAGTGTGATATCGGTGATTGCTAGCCGATTGAAAGATGGGCGTAAAGTAAATCGCATTGATGCCCAAATCTTGAATATAGTCGAGCTTTTCAGTCACACCCCAAAGGTCGCCTCCTTTATAGCCTTGCAGCGTTGGAATGGCGTGCCAATCTTCCCAGCGATCGTGGTGATGCAGCCGCTTGCGTGCCGTCTGACTTTTGGCAAAGCGATCGGGGAAAATTTGATAAAAAACCGCGTGTTTCACCCAGTCTGGTGTTTGAATTTGCATGAGTGCCTTTCTAGTCCCTTTATCGCTAGGTTACAAGCACTCAACAATTTCTACAGTCCTACCTCTGGTAGAAAAAGCAGGGTTTAGGAGGCAAATATTAAATTTTAGGTAGAAAATCAATCCTGACTTTCTGAGTGAGGCAAGATACCCATAATTTGAGGGTCACGCCATGCGCTTAAAAGATTTAGTCGAACACAACACCGTTGTTAACTTATCAACCCTGACGAGCGACAAAGAACTCGTCACCGACTTGCAAACCCGCCTCAGCGCGATCGGGTTTCTCACCGGAGATCCCAGCACTGCGATTGATGGTGTGTTTGGGGCGATGACTAAAGATGCGCTCGATCGCTTTTGCAAAGCGGCTCATCTCAACAACTCCAGCACGGGCGTGTTTGGAGCCACTTTTGCTCGGAAGCTGATCGATACCCGTCCTCCGGTAATGCCAGTTACGCCAACGTTGGTAGCAAAACCTCAGCCCACGTCCGATGCACTGGCAACGGCTCTTAAATTCACCCTGCTCTGGGAAGGCGGCTATGTGAATCATCCTGATGATCCCGGTGGTGCCACCAACAAGGGCGTGACTCAAGACACCTACAACACCTACCGCATCAACAATCGGCTCTCGACTCGCAGAGTGGATTTGATCACCGATGCAGAAGTTCATGACATCTATTTGTCGATGTATTGGAAGCCTTCACAAGCCAATATTATGGTGTTGCCATTAGCGATCGCTCATTTTGACACTGCTGTTAACTTTGGAGTGGGAGGCGCGATCGAGTTTTTGCAAGAAGCACTGGAGATCAGCGCCGATGGCATTTTTGGTCCAGGAACTCAGGCGGCTCTGTTAGCCAACAACAACGCTCAAACCGCTCAAAAAATCGTTCGGGGTCGGATCGACTATCGCAATCAGCGCGTAAATTCTAACCCCACTCAGGAGGTTTTTCTAACGGGCTGGCTAAACCGAGATAATGACCTGGGCGGATTTTTGCAAAGCCGGGATATCTCGATCGCTTAAAGCGCGATCACCAATAATAAACCTAACCTGCTTCATAAAATTCTATGCACATCACAGGCATAACCGCCCAGCAGCTAGAAGCCGCGATGCCCGATGCTAGCAAACTTTTGAGCGATGAGCCAGAGATGGAAAGTTCGTTACATTACGCGCAACTGGCGTTATTGGTCGCCTGTCTCGAATTTCTGTGGCGCGATCGCAACGATTTCTTTATCGGCGCAAATCTCACCATTTACTTCAGCCGCCAACAACTGCGAAACCGTGACTTTCGCGGACCCGATTTTTTCTTAATTCAGCAGACCGATCGCCGACCTCGCAACGCCTGGGTGACGTGGGAAGAAGACGGCAAATATCCGAATCTGATTATCGAATTGCTCTCAACTTCGACTGCCGACATCGATCGCAGCCTTAAAAAAACCCTTTATCAAGATCGCTTTCGGACTCCCGAATACTTCTGGTTTTCTCCAGACACCCTGGAGTTTGAAGGGTTTCGTTTAGTGGGACATCGTTATGAGCCGATCGCTCCCACTGCAAACGGTTGGCGCTGGAGTGAAGAACTAGAGCTTTTCTTGGGGATTGAAAGCAAACAACTTCGCTACTTTACAAGGAATGGAGATTTAGTTCCGACACCCGATGAAGCCGCGATTCAAGAACGTCAACGTGCGGATCAACTGGCTGAACGTGCAGATCAACTGGCTGAATATCTGCGATCGCTTGGAGTCGATCCCGATCAAATCAGCTAGCGGGTTCGCTGCCCACGATCGCTCTCTGCTGTTGATATTGCTCTTTGAATTTGCGTTGCTGTTGATTGTGATCGACGATCGGAGAGGGATAACCACAGCGATCGCGATCGGATTGCGAAATCTCTCCCGTAATCAAATCTTTGGTGTCAACGCCGCGTAATTCTGGCAACCATTCGCGAATGTAGTCTGCGTCTGCATCAAACTTTTTCGCCTGACTCGCAGGATTGAAGATTCGCAGTGGTTTGGGGTCCATGCCGCTCGATGCGCTCCACTGCCAGCCGCCATTGTTGGCAGACAGATCACCATCGTAGAGTCTTTGCATAAAATACTTCTCGCCGAGCCTAAAATCGACCAACAGATCTTTGGTTAAGAAACTGGCAACGATCATGCGGCAACGGTTGTGCATCCAGGCAGCTTCGTTCATTTGACGCATGGCAGCATCGACGATCGGATACCCCGTCCGACCTTCACACCACGCCTGAAAGTACTCCTCGTTGTTCTCCCACGGAAAGGTTTTGAGCACTTTGCGGTATGCCCCTTCTGCCAACTCTGGAAAGAAATACATAACGTGCTGATAAAATTCTCGCCACGCCAACTCTTGCCGCCAGGTCTGAATGCTGGCTTGAGTTTCATCACTGCGGCTTTGCTCTAATGCTGTCACTGTTGCTGCCCAAACGGTTCGCACGCCAATCACGCCAAACTTGAGGGCTGCACTCAACAACGACGTGCCCGGATTTGCCGGGAAGTTGCGCTGCTCCTGATAGGCATTGATTGCTGACTGACAAAATTCTTCTAATCGCTCTTGTGCAGCCTGTTCGCCCGGTTCCAACATTAACGAGTTGTCCCAAACAAACCCCAAATCTTGGGCAGTGGGGAGCGCGATCGTGCCCGCTTGTTTTGCAGTTTCTGCCTCTGCTTCAGTCAACCCTTCCGCTCCCACAAAATCGGGCATCGGCTCTGCTTTGGGTTTGCTGACCCAGTTCCGCCAAAACGGACTGTAGACGGTGTAAGGCGAACCCGAACCAGATTTAATCTCTTCAGGAGAGTGCATCAACTGATCCCAAGAGGTTTTAACCTCGATTCCAGCTTGGTTGAGAGCGGAAATCATGGCTCGATCGCGCTCTTGAGAATAGGGTTCGACATCCCAGTTCCAGAAAACGGCTTGGGCGTTGAGTGCCTTGGCTAACTTGGGAACCGCGGTTCGGGGATCGGCGTTGAGGATGAGTAGTTGACTTCCGGCTTCGGCGTAGCGCTGCTGGAGCGATCGCAGACTCCCGATCATATACGTGACCCGCGCTGGGGCGACATCATCTCGCTGCAACAGGTTGGGATCGAGACAAAAAACGCCGACGACTTTGGGCGATCGTTGACGTGCGATCGCCAGCCCCACATTGTCCGCGGTTCGCAAATCTCGACGATGCAAAAATAAAATTAGATCAGACATAGAAGTTAGCAGAGAGAGAATGGCTATACTAGGCTTCCTGACCGAATACACCCTCATCCCCAACCCTTCTCCCTGGGGAGAAGGGAGCTAGAAATCTTGTTCCCTCTCCTTGGGGAGAGGGCTAGGGTGAGGGTAGAGGATTCGTGCAGGAGGTCTACTTTCTACTATCTCTTAAGTCAAGAACGGTTTCGCCAGCATAAAGCTACAGATTGACTTAGCATCCGTCAGATCACCTGAATAGATCGCCTGTTCGACTTCTTCAGGACTCATGAGAACCGTTTCGATATCCTCATCGTCGTCTTGCTGAGGCGGATTTTCGAGCAATTCTAGATCGGTTGCCAGAAACGTATAGATAATCTCATCTGAATAGCCCGGAGCCAAAAAGAACTCACCGAGTTTCTTTAAAGTGCCTGCTCGATAGCCGACTTCTTCTTGAATCTCGCGCTCGATCGTTCCCGCTGGGTCTTCACCCACTTCAAGCGTCCCTGCCGGAAACTCTAACAGTCGCCCCTGCACGGTGAAGCGATATTGGCGAGTCAGCACCAGTCTGCCATCGGGTCTAACCGGGACTGCCAGCGCTCCTCCCGGATGGCGCACGCACTCCCACTCGCCCTCAGATTTGTTGGGCAAGCGCAGTCGATTGACTTCAAAACTAAACTTGCGACCCTTGTAGGAAAGGCGCTGTTTGAGCAACTGAGGCGGTTCTGAACCCAAAGCCATAAGCAAAAGAGGTAAAGGGTAAACGTTTCTAAAAGATAGCCTGCTTGATCCCTGAGTGATCCACCCGTTGAGCGAGTTGAGCGATCGTAGCACCCGTCACAGGCTCCACCCAGTCAGGGGCAATTTCTGCTAGGGGAACGAGAACAAAGGCACGATCGCACATCCGAGGATGGGGGATTTGCAAATCAGGCGTATTTAAGATTACATCATCAAACAGGAGCAAGTCTAAGTCAAGGGTTCGCGCACTCCATCGCTGCTGTCTGACTCTGCCAAACTGACGCTCAACCTCTAAAAGAGCGTAGAGCAACTCGTGCGGGGTGAGCGTCGTTTTCAGTAAGGCACACTGGTTGAGATAATCGGGCTGAGGAGGGCTATCAGGCAGAGTCAGCGCTTTCGTTAAGTAGCCGTGTGACTGCTGCTCGACGCTGATCCCCGGCGTGCGATCGAGAGCTTCGAGTGCAGACTTTAGAATCGTTTGAGAGTCGCCCAGGTTACTGCCAAGGGCGACCGCACACAAGACGGATTGCAATTAGTTCTTCTCGCTTTTCTCAGCTTCACTCTTAGGCGCAGCACTCGGAGCCGGACTTGCCTCTGAGCTAGGAGCCGCAGAAGTCGGAGCCGCACTTGGGCTAGTCGGCGCACTCGAAGGGGCACTGGTTGCGCCCGGAGGGGCATTACTCGCCGCCTTTTGAATCTGGTCTTTATATTGAGCAGGTGCCAGCGAAACTGCCGTGTCAAACAGGGGTTTTGCCTGATCTGCTTTGCCCTGCGCCTTTAACACCAGTGCTTTGCCAAACACAGGCTGAAAGTCTTGCTTATTGCCCTGAATCGCTTCATCAAAGACATTGACGGCTTCGCTGTAGCGTTTTTGAGACGCAAACACTCGACCGAGCAACACTTGAACGGCTGTCACATCAACGCTGCCTGCTTGATTTTTATTCGCTTGGGGTGCGGTTTTGAGCGTGTCTTGCAGCATTCCGATCGCCGCTTCGGGTCGCTGCTGCTCAATCAACAGTCCGGCTAATCCTTGCAGCGCATTCAGGTCGCCCGGTTTGGTGTTGAGAATATTGCGATATGCCTGAGCGGCTCCCTCTTTGTCTCCGGTCTGCTGTTTGGCTTGAGCCAGCAACACTGCATATTCAGACTGAGCCGGATTCAGCTTGGCTAACTTTTCGAGCGGCTCGATCGCCCCCTTAATATCGGTTAATCTCAGCCGCGCTTCTAGCAATCCTCGTAGGGCAGTCTGGTTATCTGGCTCACGCTTGAGAACTTCTTCATAGCCTCTTGCCTGCGCCTCAACGTCTGCTTTTTTGGCTTCGACTGACTGCGTTGGGCTAGGAGTCGCGACCGTATTTTTTTGAGGGGTAAACGTCGCACTGAGCAGAGGAATGATCGACACCCCCAACAGACCCACGGTTGCGATAATCAACACCACATTCAGCAGCCAACGATTCTTCCGCTTTTCAGCCACAGGATTGCCTCGAAATCTACAGCGTATTCAATATAGTCTCTTAGACAGGCGATCGACCGATCAAAAACGGGCAATAGACGAATTCTATGTACCCGTCTTTAGTGACTCAGTGCCCAAATCGGTTAGCTAGCTGCTTGAGCAGATTGCTGGCTTGCAGGAGTCGCAGACGTAGCATATTGCGATTGTGCAGCCGGGTCAACTTGTGATAGCTCAATGTGGTTGAGCAACGTGGTCACAAATGAGAACAGGAGAAACGGCAAAGACAGCACTAGCACTAGCCCAACTGTTGCCAATGCATAGACCGGACGAGCCGCGCCCATCAGAGCCATTGCAGCCGCCAAACTGATGAAAATCACAATCAGCCAGATCATAATCTGACCGTAAACGTCCCCAAATGAGAGGGTGCACACAACTCGATATTTTTTCAGGTTATTCATAAAAGGTGCCTCGCAATGGCGGTCTAGCTGGAGACTTTTTGCAAAAAGAGCTTTCCGGCAAAAAGTTCTGTAAACCTCTAATGTAAAGCGACTATTCAGCGTCTCCTCATTTTTGACATCTAAATGCAGAAATTTTTACATCGCTTCACGATCGGTAGAATTTGGTGGACAAGGATTATCTAGACGGAACCCGCAACACCGCTTAATGTACAAGAAAGTGAATTCCACCGTCTCATGCCGCTAGAACAGATCGAAATTCTCTCGTCTAACGAAATCCGTCGGACTCTAACTCGGTTAGCCTCCCAAATCGTCGAGAAATCGGGCAATCTCTCAAAATTGGTGCTCTTAGGAATCTATACCAGAGGAGTGCCGCTAGCTGAAAAGTTAGCCGAGCAAATCGAAGCGTTGGAAGGAGTGCGCGTGGCGATCGGAGCGATCGACATCACCTTTTACCGCGATGACCTGGATACGATCGCGGTTCGCACCCCTGCTAAAACCAACATCCCGTTTGATCTTTCGGGCAAAACTGTGGTGCTGGTCGATGACGTGATCTATAAAGGGCGAACGATTCGAGCCGCGTTAGATGCCGTGATTGATCATGGCAGACCTGAAGTGATTCGATTAGCGGTGCTGGTCGATCGCGGACATCGTGAGGTGCCGATTCATCCCGACTTCACGGGCAAAAAGCTGCCCACAGCTAAAGAAGAAACGGTCAAAGTTTATGTGCAAGATATCGATGGACGAGATGGCGTGGAACTCATCAAGGGATGAATTCAGTTACGTTAGAAGAATTATTGAGTATCTGACATTTCTATGAATTCTTTTGCAGACACCCAAATTCGCAAAGCTGATCACCTTCGCATTTGTCTTGATGAACAGGTGCAGTGTCGAGACGTGACGAATGGATTGGAGCATTATCGGTTTGTTCATAACTGTTTGCCCGATCTCGATCGCGATGATATCAATCTCAGCACCTCATTTTTAGGCAAAAAGCTAGGCGCACCGATTCTGATTTCCTCAATGACCGGGGGAACGGAGATCGCAAAGCAGATTAACCAGCGACTAGCCACGATCGCTCAACATTACAAGCTGGCGATGGGCGTAGGGTCTCAGCGCGTGGCGGTCGAAAATCCTCAAGTGGCAGACACTTTTGCGATGAGAGCGATCGCGCCTGATGCCGTTCTGTTCGCCAATCTGGGAGCAGTTCAGCTTAACTATCGCTATGGCATTGATGAGTGTCTGCGAGTCATCGAACAGCTTGAAGCCGATGCGCTGATTTTGCACCTCAATCCGCTGCAAGAATGTGTGCAGACAAAGGGAGATACTAACTTTCGCGGCTTGCTAGAGAAAATTGCAGGGCTGTGTGACAAACTTTCCGTTCCGGTGATTGTCAAAGAAGTGGGCAACGGAATTTCTGCCCCGATCGCCCAAAAATTGATTGCGGCAGGAGTCGCCGCGATCGACGTAGCAGGAGCAGGCGGCACGTCGTGGGCAAAGGTCGAGAGCGAACGGGCAACCGACGACAAACAGCGTCGGCTGGGCGCAACATTTGCCGATTGGGGCATTCCAACCGCCGAGTGCATTGTGGCAGTGCGATCTATTTCTCCAGATGTTCCCCTAATCGCGTCGGGCGGGTTGCGAAACGGATTAGAGATTGCGAAGACGATCGCGCTGGGTGCCGATCTTGCAGGGCTGGCGTTTCCATTTTTGCAAGCAGCGAACGAGTCGGAAGAAGCGGCTCATGCCTTAGCCGATGTGCTGATCGCAGAAATCACAACAGTGCTTTTTTGTACCGGAAATGCAACGCTTGCTGACTTAAAGCGATCGGGAACTTTGAAGGCTGTTTAACGGGCATAGGCTCTAAAATCTAAACGTTGTCTCTTTGATTCATCAATGACCTATTGCCTCGGAATTTTAACCAGCGCTGGCTTGGTGATGGCTGCTGACTCTCGCACAAATGCCGGGGTTGACTATGTTTCGACCCACCAAAAGCTGTTTGACTTTTCGCTACCCGGAGAGCGGGTCATTTTGCTCTGCACGTCGGGCAATCTGTCGGTGACTCAATCTGTTTTGACGCTGCTCAAACGAGACATTAAAGTTCAGGAACCGATTAACCTGCATACGCTGCCCAATCTGTATGAGATCGCTCGATACATTGGCGGCAAAACCCGGCAGATTCAAGAGCAGGATCGATCGTGGCTCGAAAAAGATCGCATCGACTTCAAATGCACGTTTTTGCTGGGCGGACAGATTCGAGGTGAAGAACCGGAACTGTATATGATCTATAGCCAGGGCAACTGCATTCAAGCGTCTAGAGAAACGCCATTTTTGCAGATTGGCGAGGCGAAATATGGTAAGCCGATTCTCGATCGAGTCCTCAATTTTGACACGTCATTAGAGGCGGCGGCGAAGTGTGCGCTGCTGTCGATCGATTCCACGATGAAGTCAAATATTTCAGTCGGTCCGCCGATTAATGTCGTCATGTATGAAGCGGATAGTTTCAAAATTCGCTATGAGCTTCGGCTCGATCGGGGTGCACCTTATCTCGCTCAGATTCGGAGGTTTTGGGAAGGTCATCTCAACGAGGCATTTGAACGAATGCCTAATATCGATTGGGATCAGTCTTCAGAATCCGATCAAGATAACCCTTGAATTTGAATCTGATAGTGAATGGTAGATTGAATATTTCCGCCTTGACTAAAGCTGCCAGAAATCGGAGCCGCATAGTTAGGAACAGCGCTGGCGACGAGGGCAATGTGACGATCGCTGACCGCTAATCCATGCGTCGAGTCATAGCCTCGCCATCCTGCACCCGGCAAATAAACCTCAGCCCAGGCGTGAAGATGTCGATCGTTTTGATCAGGGTCGCCTTCTTGATAGCCGCTGACAAACCGCGCCGCAAGTCCGATCGCTCGACACACTTCGATGAAGAGAACCGTCAAGTCTCGACACGATCCCTGTTTTTCTGACCAAGTGATTCCCGGTGATAGAGGCGCTCCGGTTTCGCGCACTAGATAGCGACAGGTTTCGTAAATGCGTTGATTGAGAGTTCCTAAGAAGTTGATAGTGTCACCCGAAACTGCGTGGTTGATGTCTTGAGCAAGCTGAAGGGCGATCGGATCGACGGACGTTCCATAAAGGACATTTTGTCCGGTCAGATAGGGCTGAAGCTGCAACAACAGCGACGCGGGATAATCGATCGGAAGCCGTGCCGCCCAAGGTTCCATCAAATAGTTAAACGGATTTGACTCGTGAGTTTCAATCTGCGACTGCGCCTGAACGTGCAGAGAGTCAGTCTTCTCAGGCGGAAACCACACTTTGATTAGAGCATTGCCATCGAGATCGACAATCTGCGATCGCGAACTCGGCATCGGAGTCACTTGCAGCGAGAACAGTTTGAGCGTTTGCCAGCCATTCGATCGCGGACGCAGCCGCACCAGATGAGGCTGCAACGTCACAGGCTGACCATATTTATAAGTCGTAGTGTGTGAAATTTGGTAAAGCACGAAAAAAAGCAACCAGAAACAAAACCCACAAACCCCGTGGAGACGTTCCGGTGGAACGTCTCCACGCTATCGGGTAAACCAACAGCCACCGCATTCATTCACAAATTCGATCGAGCACCCAATTCGACCATTTCATCCCTCATCTTTTCAATGAACAGGTTGCGATGCAAAAAAGGTCTCAAAGACATTCTTGCCCACTTCATTCATACGACGCTGTAGACTATCTAAAAATTCGTGCAGCCCGACCTGAACGATTTCATCGATCGTCAAATAATCCAAGTCCGATCGCAATCGTCCTAATGTACGCTCCGCAGGATTGCACCACGTCCCGATCGGAGTGCCCGTGATTTCGTGTAGCGATCGCTCCCCTTGCTGAATGCAAAACCGAATCGATCGCGGAAAATCTCGCTCTAAGACCAAAAACTTCGCAACCGACATCGGCGTAATCCGATGCAACCCCTGTTTGCGATACATCTCGTAAGCACTCGCCGATCGCAACAGCGCCATCCACTGCAAGTCATCCAGCGTTGTGCCCACATCTTTGACCGACGGCAGCAAAATAAAATACTTTACGTCCAGAATTCGGGTCGTTTTGTCGGCTCGTTCTAAAAGTCTGCCAATTTGTCCAAAATGCCAGCCTTCGTTGTGAGTCATCGTCGCATTGGTGATGCCAGCAAACAGGTGACTAGCGAGTTTCACTTCACTAAAAAATTCTGGCAACTGAGACGGGGCGGTAGATTGAGCCGCCTCTTTGACCATGAAATAAAACGCATTCACCTGTTGCCACATTTCAGACGAGATGATTTCTCGCACCGATCGAGCATTTTCCCGCGCCGAATTTAAACACGACAAAATCGAATTGGAATAATTGCGGTCAAACGTCAGAAACCGGATCACATTCTCAGCGGTCGCCTCTCCATAGCGTTCTTTAAACAGAGGCAAATCTCCAGTCGTTAAGACTAACGGCTCCCATTGTTGGGTGACTCCGATCGGAGAATCCAACAGCAAATTCAGATTCACGTCGATAAATCGAGCAATATTTTCTGCTCGTTCAATATAGCGATTGAGCCAATAAATCGAATCAGCAACACGACTCAGCATAGAAACTTTTGTGATTTACTCGGTTATTTAGAAACGACCCACGTATCTTTGCTGCCGCCGCCCTGCGAGGAGTTGACGACGAGAGATCCTTTCTTGAGCGCCACGCGAGTCAACCCACCCGGATTGACATAAATCTCTTTGCCATAGAGCACATAAGGACGCAAATCGACGTGACAACCCTCAAACCGATCGCCAATCAGGGACGGCACACGAGACAGTGAAAGCGTCGGTTGAGCAATGTAATTGCGAGGCTGTGCCTTGATCTTTTCGGCAAACTCGTCGCGCTGCGCCTGCGTCGAATGAGGACCGATCAGCATTCCATATCCACCCGACTCGTTAGCGCATTTGACGACCAACTGATCTAAATTGGCTAACACATGGCTTTGCTGCTGCGGCTCCCAGCAGAGATACGTCGGCACATTGGCAAGAATCGGCTCTTCGTCCAAATAGTAGCGAATCATCGCCGGGACAAAGGCATAAATGACTTTATCGTCCGCAACTCCGGTTCCTAGCGCGTTGGCAAGTCCGACTCGTCCGGCTCGATAGACCTCCATCAACCCCGGAATCCCCAAAAGAGAATCGGGACGAAACGCCAACGGATCGATAAATTCGTCATCAATGCGGCGATAGACGACATCGACACGCTTTAAGCCTTTCGTCGTCCGCATTTGCAGATAGCCGTCTGATACGACTAAATCGCGCCCTTCGACCAGTTCGACTCCCATTTGCTGTGCGAGAAACGACTGCTCAAAATAAGCCGAGTTGTAGATTCCAGGAGTCAGCAGCACAACCGTGGGATCGGGCAAATGATCGGGAGCCAGATTTAGCAGCGTTTCGAGCAAGTGGCTGGGATATTCTTCGACAGGTTGAATCTTCATCCGCTCAAAGACGAGAGGCAGCGTGCTTTTCATCACCCGCCGACTTTCTAGCACATAAGACACCCCCGACGGGCAGCGCAAATTATCTTCTAAGACATACCACTCACCCGCCCGATCGCGTACTAAATCCGTCCCGGTGATGTGGCACCAAATACCTTCTGGTGGTTTGACTCCGACACACTGTTTGAGAAACCCCGTTGCCGAGTAGATTAATTCTGCCGGGATCACACCATCGCGAATGATTTTTTGCTCTCCATAAATATCAGCTAAGAACTGATTGAGAGCATAAATGCGCTGTTTTAAGCCTTTTTCTAGCTTTGCCCACTCGGCTGCCGAGACAATGCGAGGAATGATATCAAACGGAAAAATTCGCTCGGTGCCCTCTGTGTCACCATAAACATTAAAGGTAACTCCCATTTTGAATAGCGCAATTTGAGCCGACTGCTGCCGTCGCTGCAATTCTTCCATCGACAGCGAATTGATGCGATCGACTAATAGAACCGCATCCGATCGAGGCGTTCCTTGCTCAATGAACAGTTCATCATAGAAATCTCCAGGATTATAGTCATCCAAATTCACAGCGATCGCCCAATGAGTTTAACCGTCATCTTCTTATGAATAGAGTTGCCCCTGACTTTAAACTGTAGCGGCAACTACATTAATCTATTTTTAGAACCGCGATCGCTGTGAAGAAATATAGCGATCGAGTGACTCGTCGCGTCTGATTGGTAGAACAAACTATAGAGAACCCAGGACATGATTATGGCTTACCAGTGTGATTTAGAAACCGGACAGCGGCTCTATCTCGAAAATCGAGGAACGCAAACGGTTGTGAGGTTGACGAGTGGCAGCGATCGACAGCAGCAAAGTCAGCAGAGCAATTTTGAGACGGGCAACTGGCGATCGCCGCCCAAAGTATTTCGCACTGCTACCGAGATTATTTTGAGAATTGACTCTGCCCAAAAGCAATCCTTCCTCAGTCTGCAAGCCCAGCGCATCGGGATGCTGAATACCTCACCTGACCTGACAGATGCAGACGTATTGCCACTTCAGTCAACTGAGTCGATCGCCTCGTCATTTAAGCCCATAGAGCCGATGAAGCCGATGCAGATGGGCGATATGCAGATGCAGCCGATGGAAATGAAGATGGGCACAATGCACATGAAAATGGGCGCACCCGATGCCCAATCGACTCATCGCTTTTGTGCTCAGTGCGGAGAGTCAGTGCGAGAGAGCGATCGTTTCTGCTCTCACTGCGGCACAAAACTAGCCGACTGAAGGTTGAAGTACGCTACAAACCTTTAATAGTCCACCCCGCGCTTGAGGTCGATGCCCTTTTCGGCATAGTGTTTGTGACAGATCATCTCAGAGTGAACGGTCGCCAGATCAAAATAGGCAAGCGGATTTTTACACCGTCCCGTAATAATGATTTCAGTGTCGCGAGGTTTGCGGAGCAATGCCTGCACGATCGGTTCTTCGGGCAGCAGTTCTAAATCTACTGTCGGATTGAGTTCATCCAAAATAATCGTTTTATAAAGTCCTGACGCGATCGCGGCTCGTGCAATTTCCCAAGCGCGCTCTGCCTCGACATAATCGAGTTCTTGCTGTTGACCGCGCCAAACGATCGCATCGCGACCCGATCGCTGATGATCGACCAAACTGGGATAAATCTGACGCAGCGCCGCGATCGCCGCATCTTCGGTATAGCCCGCCCCGCCTTTGAGCCACTGCATAATCAAAACTCGGTGCGATTTGTCTTGCCCAATGCCTTTTCCGATCGCTTGCAGAGCTTTGCCCAACGCGCTCGTCGATTTGCCTTTGCCAGACCCCGCATAGATTTCGATGCCAGCGATGCCCTGTTTTGCCATTGGGTGATAGAGCGGTCGCATTTCTGAATGCAGATCGGCAATGTCAATCAAGCCTTGAGGCGCACCGCGACCCGTGGCAATAATTTCCATGTGGTCAGGCTTGCGCTTGAGAGTGCTCACCACTTCATCGATCGGCAACAGTCCCAAATCGAGTACAGGATTCAGTTCATCCATCACCACGACAGAATAAAGACCGGACGCGATCGCGCCTTTTGCCACATCCCATCCGCGCTGTGCCTCTTGGCGATCGAACTTGGTAATCTCGTCTGCCCCAAAATGTTCGGCTCTGCCCGTGCGAACCTGATCGATCAAGTGAGGAAACCCGCGCTGAAGTGCCTGAATCGCCGCATCTTCGTCATAGGTGCGTCCAGGTCCTTTGAGAAACCGCAGCAGCAGCACACGGGTTTGAGAAAAGTTGTGAATGCCCAGACCGATCGATCGCAGCACCACCCCCAGAGCCGCCTGAGATTTTCCTTTTCCAGCACCATCGTAGACGTGAATCTGCCCAATCATCCGCTCCGATCGCGCTTGAGCCGTCCGAATGCCAATGCCCGTTCTGGTCATAGCCGTTTGTGTCCTGCGTGCAGTCTTATTTTAGCGAAGTTGACCCTGTTAGGTTAGCAGGTTAATGTCCGATCGACGCTAGATATAGCGGTCAAATTCTAAAAGATGTTTATTAGTGGAGAACGGCTCTCTGTTTATCAAACTTTGTGTGCAAATGAGCCGACAACCCGTAAAATCGTCTGTGATCACGGTGCTGATTTGCTTTGCGAAGATCAGAGCGATCGTCCTTCTTTTCTTTTGATCATGGCTTCTTTTGATGTTTTGCCTTTACGAGCGATTCTGTTTCAACTTTTGTTTTTGGTGACGGCGATCGCCCTAGAGTCGATGGTGCTGCGAAACCGCTTAGAAATCGGACGCAAAACGAGCATTCAGTTTGCAGCGACCACCAATCTGCTGTCAACCGTGATCGGCTGGATGCTCTTCTTTATTGCCGAGCCACTGCTGTCAGATGAGTGGCGATCGCAGCTAATCAGCTACATCTTTTTTGATCTCACCACCAATCCTCCGCTTTTAATCGGACTCGCGTTTGTTAGCTTTATCGCCACATTTTTAGTCAAACTTGAAGGCATCACCTGGCTAGAGCTGCTGTTGGGCATCAAAAAAGATGCAGAGACCGAAGCCAGAGCCACCGCAAAGTTTCAAGGAAAACACGGACGGCGCGCCGCCTTTGCAGATGTGCCCAATCGCCCCTTAGCGGTTTTGTGGGCAAATGCAATTAGCTTTAGCGCCATCACCCTGCTGATTGGGGTTCGCCTCTTGTTTGATCAGACTCTTGGCAACTCCTGATTCATCGTCTAGTCCTTTTCGATCGGCATCATGATCACCATTCTTGACCAAATTCGGAAACGCTTAAAGGCTCCTGGCTGGGCATCTTGGCAGACATTTATCAGCCTGAGCGTGTTTTCGGTGATTGTGGCAGGCATCACCAACTCGCCCATTCAGATCATTATTGCTAACCTTGGCTGGCTGTTTTTAGTGATCGGGATTTGGTGGTTTACCTATGACCCGATCGTCAAGAAAAAGCTGACGTTTAATGGGCTGTTTATCGGACCCTGGATCGTTGGAGCGATCATGTGTCTCTGGCTCTTTGGCAGTTGGAACGGTGCGCCGACTCCGGCTTCTTTTATTAGTTGGCCTCCTGTTTCAGCCCTGATCTGGTCAACCCGTCGCTTTATTAAAGGTGACCCTGACAAGAAAACGCCGACCTACACCGTTCCAAAGCCGGACGATCGTCAAGACATCGTGTTGATGCTCTTGAGCAACTTAATCATTAGCTGCTGGTTTCAACTGCATTTCTTGCTGCAAGACTGGCTGATCGCCTATCCGACTATTCGATCGGATGACTTTAGCCGCAGTGCCTTTGTAGTGGAGCTATATCCCGAAAACACATCAAACACAGGCGGCATCACTTTATTAAATGCCGCCGAACAAAGCTTGAAAACTCGATTAGAAGGCAAGCCCTGGGCAGACGTAGAGCGCTGGCTTTCTCCAGAACAGTTGAATCAAGAAATACCCAGACTCGCTGCTGACGCGCAAAAGCAGATGCCGCGATCGTCTGAAAATAACCTGTGGGATCTGCGAGGGCGGGTGTTGCCTGACAGCCAATACACTTTAGAACTGCAAGCCATCTGGCAGGGACCGAGCGCCAGAACAGAAGGCTATTACATCACTAAGGCGTGTCAGATTTCCCAAGGTCGAAAACTAGGTCCCCCTGCCACTGTTGACCCTGGATCGTCCGCTTCATCGCCTCGGTTGGGCACAGTCAAATGTGAGGCACCGAGTCAGCCTCGACCGATTCCTCCGCAAACGCAAACTTAAAGAGATGAGTAATGACCCAAACCGTAGTTAGCATCGGCGGCACCCTCGGTAGAGTAGGAACGATCGCTACCAATGTTTTTCGAGAAGTGATCCGCGATCGTATCCTTTATCTGATCGGATTTTATGCGCTGGCACTGATGTTAGCCGGACGACTCTTGCCCGAAATCGCCGCCACCACTGAGAAAAAAATTCTGCTCGATCTGAGTTTGGCAACGATGAGTGTGTTGGGTTTGGTGATTGCCGTCTTTGTCGGAACTGGGTTAGTCAACAAAGAAATCGAGAAGCGCACCGTCTTTGTCTTGATCGCCAAACCCGTCAGCCGCACCGAGTTTATCATCGGCAAACACTGGGGACTGTCTGCGGTGTTGGCGGTGCTGGTGGCGGCGATGACCGCGATCGCGATCCTCATTCTGTTGTTCTATCAAGTCCCTTTCTCGTTGCGGGATATTTTAATTTCTTCTAGCTTTTTGTTTTTGCAGCTATCGCTGATCACGGCAGTGGCGATCGGGTTTGGCGTTTTCACCAGTTCTCTGTTAGCGATTCTGTTTACGTTTGCTGTTTATTTTATGGGGCAGCTCAGTCGCGATTTAGTCACGTTGGGCAAGTTGGCGAAAAATCCTTCGATCGAGTCGGTCACGCGAGGACTTTATCTCGTGCTGCCCGATCTCGCCCGACTCGATTTGAAGAATCAAGCTGCCTATCATTTGATTCCCAATGCAGATGTGCTGATTGGCAATGCGCTCTATGCGTTGGTTTATATAGTTTTAGTGTTGACGATCGCGTCGCTTATTTTCTCGACTCGCGAATTTTAAGACCTCAATCCGATCGATTGGGTCATGGCGGAATCGTTGGGGAGACGTTCCAGCGAAACGCCTCTACGGGGCATCGGGTCAGGATGTTTTTAACGTTCGTTCCAAAATGCTTTTGGCAGGTTCTACGATCGCCCACTTGCCGTCGGGCTGTTTGCGAAGGGCAGCAAATTGTAGGGTGTCGCCACTGCCGATCGGGTCGCCTTGACGCAAGGTTCCTAGTTTAGGAGAATTTAACCCGCACAGCCGAAACTTGTAGGCGGGAATTTCTGCCGTTGAGAAGAACACGCAGCCGCGCTGATCGATTTGCGCTTCTCCATCAAACGGGGCGTACGCAGAACTGCCTTTGAGCGCGATCGAGATGTCTCCTAATCCGCCCGTGACTCTATAACCCGCGATCGTGTCGCCAGGTTGCAGTTCCCATTTTTGAAAAAGCTGAATGTCGATCGGGGTTGGTTCTGACGTTTGAGACTGACATCCACTGATCAGAAGGAGTATCAGCCCTGCGCTAGCGAAACCAGAACTTATACCCTGCATACTGATTACCCTCATAGAGAACCACAATCCACGTTTGCGTCTCAAACCCTAGAGTATAGACTTCTCGTTCAGCCATTGACCCCGATCGCACCTGCAAATTCGGCAACTTACACGAAGGCTCACGCACAATTTCCCGGATTTTATCTTTCTGATCGCCTTCCGCGACGGTCAGCAGTTTTGCAACCTGCTGTTTAGACAGTTGCCCCTGAGAAGGTGGCGCTGATGGGCAGGGTTCGGCAACGGCTTTTGCACCCAAAGAAGGCAACCCTCTCAAATCAACAAACAGTCCTAACGATAGCAAAATGGCTCCGCCTGCTAATAGCTGCTTGCGGTTAAAGCGTCTTGACGGGTTGAGATGCGTCATAGTTTTCCTCCGAGCAATAGCCCTAGCGTAATCAGCAGCAGCCGATAGATGAAAACGGGACTCGACTTAGGCACACAAAACGCCAGATAGCCCGCTAACACAGCCGGAACAAACAGCAAGAGCGAAATCGGCAACCCCAGGAAAGGCAAATGTCCCACCAAAAACTTTAGCCCAAGGTGTAGCCCCGCGGCAGCAACCGTCCAGATTACGGCATCGATCGCGATCGCTCCTCGCGTCTGCGGCAGTTGCAGTCGGGGCTGAAGTCGCCTCCAATAATAGCGAAGTGTGCGACGACGCGGAGCCACCGCCACTCTAGGACGGGGAGAGGTCGAAAATCTAGGGATGTCTGAAGGGCTAGGTTGCGCTACGGATGGAGGGTTTTGGCGATGAGCCGATGGAATTTTAGTCTCTTCAGATAAAGACTCTGCCATAGCCTCCGGTTGAAATGGACGACGATCGAGCAAAAATGGCGGGATGTCGAGAACAGAAGATGGGACAGTCTGCTTCACCGTTGCCTCAACCGGGCGCAGTGGATGAGCGGCGTGAGCGATCGTCCGCAGTTCTTGCATCTCTGACTGAATGCCGATCGACTGTTGATTAATCTGGTCTGCCTGAGTTTTTAACTGCCGTAACTCTTGCTCTAATCGCTGAAATCGCGCCACGATCGACGGCTGAGTTGGCTCCCAGGTTAGCTTGACTTGAGTAGACGCGATCGGTTTGGCTTGAGCGGTGGTTGGTGGCTTAGTCTTAGCGGTGGCGGCTCGACGCTTGCGGGTGGGAGTAACTTCTTGCACAGCTTCGGGTGCAGCATCGGCAAGAGAACGATCGCTCTCGGCTCGATCGAGATCAACGGCGTGCTTTTTTGATTTAGAGGAGCGAGAGGGATGACCATCAAGCTCGATCTGATCAGGCTGAATCAATTGGCTTTCTGATTTCAGTTCTCTCATGTTGGCTCCTTAGGCTAGCGGATTCAACGATTGATATAGTATAATGGTACTATTTATAGTATCCACGTACTAACATATCACGTCAAGGACTGTAAACGATCGCAGAGTCTAAAAAGGCTTCACTTCATTCAATTTATTTTTAAGACAAGATGATCGCCCTGAGTAGAGTTAAAATAATTAGAACAGTTTGATAGCTCACAAACGCTGTTTAAGCATAAATACTCATTAACTTCTCTTGGTTCTATCAATGCGAACTTGATCTACTCTAGTGATTAGGTTTGCAATCGACGGGTTTTCTAATGCCACTGACCATCCTTGTTGCGGACGACGACCTGAGCACACGACTCTTGATAGGCGACTATCTTGAAGCTTCTGGCTATTCTATTCTTTCGGCTGAGAATGGCAAGGAGGCGCTTAGGATGGTCGAGGCATATCAGCCTCATCTGATCGTGACAGACATCACAATGCCCCAAATGGATGGCTATGAGTTGGTTAGACAGGTTCGACGGCGACCCTCTCTGCGTCTATTGCCCGTCGTCTTTCTCACCGGACGCACTGACCCCAGAGAGCGGGTTTTGGGCTATCAGCTTGGCTGCGATATTTATTTAGCAAAGCCGTTTGAGCTGTCAGAGCTAGGGGCAGTCGTTCGCAATCTGCTAGAACGATCGCAGATGATCGAGTCAGAATGGCGATCGCGGGTGCAGGCAGGCGAAGTCAATGAAGCCCCTGCTCAAGCATCGATCTACGCGCCGATGATCGTGATGGACTTTACAGGTCGTGAAAAAGAAGTGCTGTATTTTTTAAGCGAGGGGCTGTCTAACAACCAAATTGGACACAAGCTGCACCTAAGCCCGCGCACAGTCGAGAAACACGTCAGCAGTTTGCTCAGAAAAACAGACACGAGCAATCGAGCCGAGTTAGTCCGGTTTACGATGGAGCATCATCTAGTGAATTAGCTGAGAGTTTCCTCTAGTCAGCCCAAAATTTAGAACAGGGACACCCCTCTAGAAGCAAGGCAGTCTCTCTATATTTGCTTGCCCTTACTGAATTTGTTTGTAGTATGGTGTAGCATATGTAGTGATGAATATTGCGAGCACGCTGCGCGATGTCAGTCGATCGTCAGGGGGATTTATGACTCAGTTTTTAAGCATCATTTACTACTTCCGCAATTATTGGAAGGTCTCAATTTTCAGCATTGCGATGGTCAGTCTCTTCGAGATTATTGATTTATTTGTCCCTTATGCGGTGGGTCAGATTCTCAACGTCTTGTCGGGGCAGGAAGTCGATCGTCCCGTTCAAGCCATCATTACTACCGCCTCGCAGGTAACCGGGTTTGCAGCCGATAAAATGCTGTCTCTCGCAGTCTTGCTGATTCTCGTGTGTCTCGTCTCAGTCGGACGCGCTCCGATCCAACCCTGGCTAGGTGCCTGGTTTCAGTGGGACACCGCCTTTCGCGCTCGACGAGACCACGCTGAAAAAGCGTTAGAGAAAGTGTTGACGCTGCCGTTAGAATTCTATGACGAGAATAATTCTGGGCGAATTGCTGCCAGAGTTGCAAAAGGCATTTCTAACCATACCTGGACCTATCCAGAAATCACGGGGCAACTGTTGCCGAAGTTTTTTCGCGTCGTTGGCATTTTTGTTGTGATTTGGTTCATCGATTGGCGCATTGCCCTACTGCTGTTGATTTCATTCGCCTGCATTGTCAGCTTTAGCCTCACAGGGTTAAAACGACTCTCTGATCAAGAGGCGCGGCTCGACAAATATATGGAAGACACCGAGAGCCGCAATTCTGAGATTATCACCAACATCAAAACGGTGAAGGCATTTGCAACCGAGACATCGGAGTTAAAACGGCAAAGACAACGGCTCGATCGCGAGTTTAAAGTGCTTGATTATCGCATTCACTTAGGCTACGTGCAGTTGGGAATGTGGGAGCGCTCGATCGTGCAATCCTGCGTTTTCCTCGTGTTGGCGCTGACGGTAATGGCAACGGTTCAAGGCAAAATCTCGCTAGGACACTTCATCACAACGCTAACGATCTCCAGCATGGCGTATGCCGAAGTAGAGCCGATTACTCAACTCGCCGAAGTGTTTGCCCGTCGCTATGCGTCGATGATTCGCTTCCACGAGTTTATGCAGCTTCCGGTGGGCACCGATGCCAGCACACTTGCCAAAAATCCTGAAGCGGTTCCGACTTACCAGTTCACCGGAAAAGTCGAGTTTTCTCACCTCACCTTTGGCTATGACTCAGAGCGCCCGGTGCTGAAAGACATCAACTTATTGATCGAACCGTATCAGACGATCGCGCTGGTTGGTCGATCGGGTTCCGGCAAATCTACGTTAGTCAAACTGCTGTTTCGCTATTTTGAACCCAATCAGGGATCGGTGCTAATCGACGGTCAAGATATTCGCCGATTGGATGTGACGGGCTATCGAAAACGACTAGCGATCGTGCATCAAGAAGTCGATGTCTTCAATGGCACTCTTTTGGATAATCTCGTGTATGGCAACCCCAACGCCAGCCCTGATCAGGTGCGCGAAGCCTGTCGCATTGCCCAGGCAGATGAGTTTATTCGTCAAATGCCGATGGGATATTCGACGATCGTCGGTGAGCGAGGAGTCCGATTGTCAGGCGGACAGCGACAGCGACTTGGCATCGCTCGTGCGCTGATTGTTGACCCCGATGTGCTGATCTTTGACGAAGCTACGTCGAGTTTAGATTATGAATCGGAGCGATCGATTCAAGTGGCGATGCGATCGATTCTCGGCACTCGCACGCTGGTGATTATTGCTCACCGTCTCAGCACGATTCGAGAAGCGGACAAAATCGTGGTGTTGGATCAGGGCAGCATTGTCGAGGTCGGGAGTCACGAGGAGTTGGTGCATCGAGGTGGCATCTACCA
>Ga0209511_1001292_pt1 | contig 22560 bp, 16 predicted proteins | sample SSSSmetaG_FD_184141 | JGI IMG/M metagenome (GOLD analysis project Ga0209511, IMG submission 184141) | Glacier valley bacterial and archeal communities from Borup Fiord, Nunavut, Canada, to study Microbial Dark Matter (Phase II) - ​SSSS... | ecosystem: Environmental > Aquatic > Freshwater > Ice >... | reverse complement strand
CTTGAGCTTCTTCTCGATGTCGGCTGCTTCGGTCTTGTTGATGCCGGCCTTGACGTCCTTGGGAGCGCCATCGACGAGATCCTTCGCGTCCTTGAGACCAAGACCGGTCACTTCGCGGACTACCTTGATCACGCCGATCTTGTTGGCGCCACTGCCCTTGAGGACGACGGTAAACTCCGTCTTCTCTTCAGCAGCCGGGCCAGCAGCCACCGCCGCCGGCGCAGCCGCCATCGCGACCGGAGCCGCCTTGACGCCCCACTTGTCCTCGAGGGCCTTGGTGAGACCGACGAGCTCGACGACCGTGAGACCCGAAAGGTGCGAAATGAACTCTTCCTGATTGAACGCCATGACTTTATCTCTTTCCTAGAAACCGATTGGTTTGAAAAACTGTGAGTGAGTGAGGTTGAAGGTGAGGTGAGTTACGCGGCCGCGCCGCCCTCTTCGAGCTGCCGGCGGCGAGCATCGAGGAGGTAGGCGAAGTTCTGAACCGGCGCGTTGATCTGAGCGACGAAGCCCTGTGGACCGGCGAGGAACGTCATCAGCATCGATGCGCGGACTTCGTTCTTGGTCGGCAGCTTCGACAGCATGTTGACGCCGGCGACGTCGAGGACGCTGCCCTCGAAGTAGCCGCCGAGGATCTTAAACTTGGGCTCGGTCTTGGCCCACTTGAGCGCGATCTCGGCAGGAGGCTGTGGTGCCTCACCCGTCGTCCAGATCACGGCCGTCGTCCCCGCCATCAGCTGGGTGAGCGGCTCCATCTTGGAGCCCTTCACCGCAATCTTGACCAGCGAGTTCTTGATCACGCGGTAGTGGCAACCTGCCTTGCGGAAGTCATCGCGGATGGCGGTGACGACCGGGACCGTGATGCCGCGGTAGTCGGCGACGACGATCGAGGAGACGTTCTTCCACGCCTCGATGATCTCGCCGAGAACTTCTTCTTTTTTTGCTCGTTCCATGTGATCTCCTAAAAAATCAGCAACCCTCTCGTCGATAAAGACAAGAGGGTCGGCTTCACGAACAGCTCGTGAATCGTCCACTCGTCTCCGCAGGGCTTATTTGAATGCCGGCGTTCTTCGACGGTGAGTCGTATTGAGAGAGTGTTGCCTCGCGGCAGCGTTTACGCAGACGCCTCCGCGGCGCCAGCAGTGAACGGGGTCGGATCGATCTTGATGCCCGGACCGTGCGTGGTCGAGATCGTGATCGACTTCATGTACGTGCCCTTCGAGGTCTGCGGCTTGAGCTTCATCAACTGCTCGAGCAGAGCGCGGAGGTTCTTCGCCAGGGCGTCGCCCGTGAACGAGGCCTTGCCGAACGGGGTCTGGATGATGCCGGCTTTCTCGACGCGGAATTCCACGCGGCCGGCCTTGAGCTCGGCCACGGCCTTCTTGACGTCTGCGGTGACGGTACCGACCTTGGGGTTCGGCATCAGGCCGCGGGGCCCCAAAACACGACCGATCTTACCGACCTGGACCATCATGTCCGGGGTGGCGACGAGCGTGTCGAATTCGAACCAGTTCTCCTCGGCGATCTTCTTGATGTACTCGTCCGAACCCGCGTAGTCCGCGCCGGCTTCGAGAGCCTCGCGCGCCTTGTCGGGCTTCGCGATGACGAGGATGCGCTTGGTCTTGCCCGTACCACCCGGCATGACGACCGAGCCGCGGACCATCTGGTCAGCATACTTCGGGTTCACGCCGAGACGGATCGACGCGTCGACCGTCTCATCCCACTTGGACGAGACCTTGGTCTGCGCGAGGAGACCACACGCCTCTTCGACGGTGTAGCGCTTCGTGTGTTCGAAGCTCGCGAGTGCCTTCTTGTACTTCTTGCCTGCCATAAAGTGACTCCGATCTGGTCCGAACGCCGCCCAGGTGAGTGAGGCAGCTCCCAGAAGTTTGGAAATCCAGGAGCGGTCAATGACCGCTCCGCACGAGAAAATCAGTCGACGACGTCGAGGCCCATCGAGCGGGCGGTACCAGCGACCGAGCGCATCGCGCTCTCGACCGACGTGGTGTTGAGGTCGGGGAGCTTCTGCTCGGCGATCTCGCGGATTTGCTTCTGGCTGACCTTGCCGACCTTGGTCTTGTTCGGCTCACCCGAGCCGCTCTCGATCTTCGCGGCCTTCTTGAGAAGGATCGCGGCCGGGGGCGTCTTGGTGATGAACGTGAACGAGCGGTCAGCATAGGCGGTGATCAGCACCGGGATGATCAAGTCACCCATCTGAGCCGTGCGCGCGTTGAACTCCTTGCAGAACTGCATGATGTTCAGACCGTGCTGTCCGAGCGCCGGACCGACGGGCGGAGCCGGGTTGGCTTTGCCGGCGGGACACTGGAGCTTGATGAGTGCGGTGACCTTCTTCATATGCTTTCTCTAGCGGCGGCTCTCGAACGGATGAGCCGGAGGCGCTTTATGCTTTCTCGACCTGGGCGAAGTCAAGCTCGACCGACGTCGGGCGACCGAACATCGACAACGAGACCTTGATCTTCTGTTTATCGTTCTTCACTTCATCGACCGTCGCAGCGAAGTTCGCGAATGGTCCATCGACCACGCGGACCGACTCGCCGAGCTCGAATGTCAGACGAGCCTTGGGCTTTCCAGCCTTGCCTTCGGCAGCATTGGTCTGGACGCCATGGATCTCGCGCTCCGGAACCGGCGTCGGCTTGGTGCCGCCGAGGAAACCGGTGATCTTCGGCGTGTTCTTGACCAGGTGGAACGTGCGATCGTCCAGGATCATCTGGACGAACATGTACCCGGGGAAGAACTTGCGGGTCATCGTGCGCCGCTGACCCTTGACGTTCTCCGTCACGGACTCGGTCGGAACGAGGACGTCACCGAAGTACTCGGTGAGGTTATTGTTTCGAACGCGCTCGAGGAGCGTCAGCTTCGCCTTGTTCTCGTGACCCGAGTAGGTGTTCACGATGTACCACTTCTTCTCCGCGTTCGGCGAAGCGAAGGTACCCGAGCCCATCAGGTCTGGTGAGGACGGACGCGGCGCCGGCTTGGCATCGGCCGGCTTCTCGTCGGCGTCGTCGTTCGTAGCGTTATCCACCATAAACCACCTGGGTGAGGTTCGACCAAGCGAAGTCGAAGAGCCCGAGGATCACGGCCGACACGAGCGCCATCACGATGACGGTGATGGTCGATCCGCGAACTTCTTTCGCGGTTGGCCAGGTGACCTTCTTGAGCTCCGACGCCACCTCGTTTGCGAGGTGGTAAATACGGTCGTTGCGGTACGTGACCACACCGATTACGACGGCGCCCAGCGCGGCAACAATCGTGATCTTGAAGTCACTTGGAGCCGCCGGCGTGAAGAAACCCCAAACCCAGTCGATGCTCCATTGAAGGAGGTAGAACAGGATGACCGCCCCGATGAGGTACATCAGGTGAACCGGCTTGTTCGGTGCGTTCTCTTGCTGGGTGGACACGGCTTCCTACGGTTCGGTGGGTGACTGGCTGGTCTAGCTGGCAGGGGAGACAGGACTTGAACCTGCAACAACCCGCTTTGGAGACGGATGCTCTACCATTGAACTACTCCCCTAAAGTATTCGACGACGTAGCTCCGATTTCCGACAGACACTCCTCCGCTGTTTTTGCGGAAGCGGTCGTGTAGCTTAAAGCGTTCTACGAGGCAAGTACCAACGCAGGAATCCGCACTTAGGTTTGTCCGTCAGGTCGAACCGGCTCCGGTGATGGTGGTTAGGAGCGTCGCCAAACGCCGCATTGGCCAGCAGGTCGCGCCAGGTCAGGCTGACCCGGCCGGCGACCGGCGCGACCCACGGTGTAGACGGCGGACGGCGCGACGAGCTGCGTGGCCTTCTTGGCCACGTCACACGCGCTTCGCGCCGAGCGCGATCATGTGATCGAGCCAGCGATCGCACAGCTTCTCGCCTTCCGAGGCGAGCTTGTACTCGCGCACGGTCGCCCAGGCCGGATGCGTCATCAAGGCGGGCATCGCAGCGAGCTTGCGCCACGGGACTTCCGCCCGCGACAGAAAGCCACGCTCGAACGCGTACGCATTCTTCGACACGACGGGTTCGAGCTCGCCCATCCACGCGCGGTGATGTTCGACGAGCAACACGCGCTCGCGCTTGATCATCTCGGCGGCGGCAGGCGCCGCCGGGCCGCGGGCGCGCGCGAGTTGCAACGTGATCAGCTCGCCACGGGGATCGCCGCGCTCGAGCAACCAATCGGCAAACACCTCGCGCGGACCGTCGTCGAGCGGCGCGGACCAGACCTCGGCCATGAACTCTTCGGGGGTCTTCGCGGTCGCGGCTTTCGCGAGCGCCGAGCCATCGGCGAGCAAACGCTCGCTCAGTTGATCGAGCAGCTCGCGCTGCGGATGCGGCGGCGGCGGCTCGAACGCGGAGAGCATCTCCTCGAGCTTGATCAGCCTAGCGCGATGCTCGAGATCGAACTCGGTCACCGGTTTGAGCTGGCGATGGAGCTCGCCGATCCGAGGAAGCACGCGGCGGTCTCGTGCCTTGCGCAGGATCGAGAAGATCAGCGTCCAGACGGGCGGATGCGAGCGCAACTCGGGCGTCGCGCAACGCTCGATCAACGCGGCACTCGTGCGTGGATCGGGCTCGCGCTTCGCCAGCGCCCGGAGCCGCTCGAGCGTCTCTTGCTTGCGGCTCGTGATCGCGTGGTCGAGCAGCCACGGCACCTCGATCGGATCGTTGGCCGCGCAGACCTCGAGCCACTGCGTTTGCTTGGCAGCCAATGAGCCCGCCAGCTCGCGCGTGGTCGCCACACGCGCACTTGCCGCGATCACGAGCTCCGCGATCGCGACCGACGGATACGCCTGCCACGCCTCGAGCAAGGCGACCAGCACCGCGCGCGGCTCGGTCGCAGCCACGGCGCGAGAGAGTGCAAGATCTGAGGGCGTCGACACCGATGGCGATCCTACACGTCCACGGGCGTCCCAGCCGCTGCTCGCCGAAACGAAAAAACCCTGGCCGGAGCCAGGGTCTGTCGAGGCCGAGAAAAGAACCGCCTACTTCTTGGCGGGCTTGGCTGCTGGGGTGGCAGCCGCGGCCGGCGCGTCCTTCTTCGCAACTGCTTCGGCAAGGATCTTGGTCACCACGCCGGCGCCGACCGTCTTGCCACCTTCGCGAATCGCGAAGCGGAGGCCCGCTTCACACGCGATGGTCGACACGAGCTCGACCTCGATCTTGATGTTGTCGCCCGGCATCACCATCTCGGTGCCTTCCGGCAGCGTCGCCGTTCCCGTCACGTCGGTCGTGCGGAAGTAGAACTGCGGGCGGTAGCCGTTGAAGAACGGGGTGTGCCGGCCGCCTTCTTCTTTCTTCAGCACGTACACCTCGGCCTCGAAGTGGTTGTGCGGGGTGATCGTGCCCTTCTTGACGAGCACCATGCCGCGCTCGATCTCTTCGCGCTTCGTGCCGCGCAGGAGCACGCCGACGTTATCGCCAGCGATGCCTTCGTCGAGCAACTTGCGGAACATCTCGACGCCCGTGCAGGTCGTCTGGCGCGTGTCGCCAAGCCCGACGATCTCGAGCTCGTCGCCGACCTTCACGATGCCACGCTCGATCCGACCCGTGACCACCGTGCCACGACCCGTGATCGTGAACACATCCTCCACCGGCATGAGGAACGGCTTGTCCGTCTCGCGCTTCGGCTCCGGGATGAACGAATCGCACGCCTCGAGTAGCTTGCCGATCGACTGCACGCCGTACTCGCTCGCCTCGCCCTCGAGCGCCTTGAGCGCCGAGCCACGGATGATCGGCGTCGTGTCGCCCGGGTACTGATATTTATCGAGGAGCTCGCGGAGCTCCATCTCGACGAGATCGAGGAGCTCTTCGTCCCCCTTGCCGATCATGTCGCACTTGTTCAGATAGATGAGCATCGCCGGCACGCCGACCTGGCGACCCAGCAGCACGTGCTCACGCGTCTGCGGCATCGCCCCGTCCGGCGCCGACACCACGAGGATCGCGCCGTCCATCTGCGCGGCGCCCGTGATCATATTCTTGATGTAATCGGCGTGGCCCGGGCAATCCACGTGCGCGTAGTGCCGCTTGTCAGATTCGTACTCGACGTGCGCCGTCGAGATCGTGATGCCGCGAGCCTTCTCTTCCGGCGCCTTGTCGATCTGATCGAACGCCGTGAACTTCGCGAAGCCCTTGGTCGACTGCACCTTGGTGATCGCAGCGGTTAACGTGGTCTTGCCGTGATCGACGTGACCGATCGTGCCGATGTTGACGTGGGGCTTGCTGCGGACGAATTTCTCTTTCGACATTTCCCGGTCCTTCGTGTTCCGTATTGCCTACGGTGGTTTGGCCTGCTGGCCTGGTTGATGAGCCCTCTCCGAGAATTGAACTCGGGACCCCTTCCTTACCAAGGAAGTGCACTGCCACTGTGCTAAGAGGGCGAACGTTATTCGGTTTTGAAATCTAACTCCGAGCGGGCGAAGGGGCTCGAACCCTCGACAACCAGCTTGGAAGGCTGGAGCTCTACCAACTGAGCTACACCCGCGTGTCTCGTCTCTATTATCTAAGTTCTCGTGCGATTTCTACAGTGCGTGGAAGAAGGTGGATTTGAACCACCGTAGGCGTAAGCCGGCAGATTTACAGTCTGCTCCCTTTGGCCGCTCGGGCATTCTTCCTAAGTTTCAGCGGTCTCCGTTTCTAGTTTCTTTCACTGCTCGAGCTGGCGGTGGGACTCGAACCCGCGACCTCCTGATTACAAGTCAGGTGCTCTACCGGTTGAGCTACGCCAGCTAAAGAGGCACAGACGTATAAACGGCAGCTTGGCGGCCGTCAAGCGGGTGCGAACAAAGGCCTCCTCTTAGGAGCCCCGCCCATTTCATTATACTAGGTGAAGATCGTGCAGGTAGCCGGCCGATCTCACTGGATTGGCGTTGCGCGTTCTGCGACACCTCCCCCGATGCCTCGATTCGTCAGCATGTGGCTCGTGTGGGTCGGGGTCGCGGTGGCTCTCGGGGTCGGCTGCGGACCGATGGCGACTGCGACGGTGACCCCGGTGCTCCGGACGATCGACGTCACGCCGGGCACGCCCTCGGTCGCGCCAGGCACCAGCCAGCAGCTCGCCGCGACCGGGACCTACAGTGATGGGGGAACGCGAGATCTCACGTCCGAGGTGAGCTGGGCATCGTCTGCGCTCGCGGTCGCGACGGTCGATGGCAATGGACTCGTCCACGCGCTCACCTCGGGGACGAGCACGATCGGTGCGACGCTTCAGGGCGTCTCCACGTCGACACTCGTCACCGTCACCGTCGCCCAGCTCACCGCGATCGTGGTGTCCTCGCCGGTGCCCACGTTCGCAAAGGGTGTCTCGAAGCAGCTCGTCGCGACGGGCACCTTCTCCGATCACTCGCAACGAGACATCTCGACGATGGTCGAGTGGACCTCGTCGAACGCGAACACCACGGTCACCGCCGAAGGGCTCGTGACCGGCGCAGCGATCGGCACCGCGGACGTGACCGCTACGGTCGCGACTCTCACGTCCTCGATCTCGCTCGCGATCACGGCAGCCGAGCTCACCGCCATCGCGATCACGACGCTGACCCCGCACGTGCCGCTCGGCACCCAGATGCAACTGACGGCGACCGGCACGTACACCGATGCATCGACCGAGGATCTCACGACCATGGTCGCGTGGAGCTCGGTGACGACGGCGACCGCGACGATCGGTGGCGACGGCAAGGCAACCGCACTCGCGATCGGGACGAGCGTCATCACGGCGACCCTCGGGACGTTCATGGCGACGACGACGCTGACCGTGACCACCGCGGCGTTGGTCTCGATCGCGGTGACTCCGAACCCGGCGACCGTGGTGCCCGGCGCGACGGTCGTGATGGTCGCGACCGGCACATACAGCGACGCGTCGACGCAAGACGTGACGCAGACCGCTTCGTGGATGTCGATGGCACCGTCGATCGCGACCGTGGCGAACACCGGCACGCGCGGGGCCGTGACTGGCGTGGCCGCCGGTACCGCCACGATCACCGCGACGATCGGCACCAAGGCGGGGACCGCAACCGCGACCGTTCTTCGCCTCGCGGTCACGAACGTCGGACCGCCCGCAGGCTCGAGCGGCGTGCGCACGACGACCCCGATCACCGTCACGTTCAATCAAGCGGCGCTCGGCACCTCGCTGACTGGCCAGACCGCGAACGGTGCGTGCGGCGGCTCGATCCAGCTCTCGACCGACGACTTCGCGACGTGCATTGGGTTCGCCACCCCGACCGCGACGCTCGATGCGACGAGCACGATCGCGTCGATCTCGCCTCTTCTGCTCTCGCCGCTCACCGCGTATCGCGTGCGCGTGACGGGCGCGCAGAATGCCGGCGGCGATGCGATGCCGGCGAGCTTCACGCAAGCGACCGGCTTTTCGACCGCCACGGATGGCACCTGCGCCTCGACGCTCGTGATCAGCCAAGTCTACAGCAATGGTGGCAATACCGGCGCCGCCTTGAACGCCGACTTCATCGAGCTCCACAACGCGGGTGCGGTCGCGCAGAGCCTCGCCGGGCTCTCACTTCAGTACGCTGCCGCGACGAGCGGGAACTGGACCGCGGTGGCGTTGCCGCCGGCCTCGCTCCCCGCCGGCGGCTACTATTTGATCCAGACCACGGCGGCCGGGATGACCGGCGCAGCGTTGCCGACCGTCGATCTGGTGCTCGCGACCTCGATCAACTTGTCCGGCATCGCGGGTAAGGTCGCCCTGGTTGCTTCGACCAAGCCGCTGGCCGGCACCTGTCCGCTCGCGGCGACGCTGGACTTCGTGGGCTACGGCACGACCGCGAACTGCGCCGAAACTGCGGTCGTGGCGACGACCTCGGCCACCACGAGTGCGCAACGCAACCTTGCCGGTTGTACGGACGGGAACGACAACAGCGCCGATTTCGGAGCCCGCACTGTCGATGCAACGACGCCGCGAAGCTCGGCGACCGCGAACGCGGTGTGCTCGTGCGCCGTGAACGAGACCAGCGCGGTTGCCGAGATCGATTACTGCATCTTGCAATCGCCCGCGACGCTGGCGCTCGCGACCGGTGACCCGGGCACCGTTTATGGCCGGGTGTTCGAATCGTTCGTCACCGAAGCGTCCGGTGCCGACCCACGGATCACGATGCAGCTCGGGGTCGGCCCGATCGGCTCGGATCCGCGAACCACGATCTGGGCCTGGGTTGCCACCGCGTTCAACGTGCAGGTCGGCAACAATGACGAGTACGTCGGCGTGCTCGCCGCACCATCGGTGATAAATACGTATAGTTACACGACGCGCGTGACTCGCGACGGCACTAACTGGACCTACTGCGATCTCGATGCCTCTGGTTCGAACATGGGCTTCGATTTCTCGACCGCGCAGCTCGGCGTCTTGACCGTCCACTAGTCTCGCTTGCTAGTTGGTCGGCATCACGTAGCTTCCGCCGCTGTCCTTCGCGAGGAGGTCGACGATGCGCGCGGCCTGCGCTGCGGAGCCCTTGCTCCAGCTGGTCTGGACGCCGTACGCCTTCGCGAGCTCGACGTTCATGCGGTGGCCCTCGAGTGCCTTCGAGAGGTGCTCGCGCACGCGGTCGTGGACTTCGGTGACGTATTGCTCGCGGGTCGCGCTGTTGATCCGCGTGGGAAATGGCGCCTTGACCGTGATCTCCCATAGCTCGACGAAGACCTGCGACATTTGATAGCCAGACGCGGTCGCCCAGTACGCCTGATGGAAGCCGAGGCTCTCCTTCCATTTGTCGTAGGCCTGGACCGCGAGGACGCGCTTCTGCTCGAGATCGGTGATGAGGACGTCGTCGGGGAGGCGGACCGGCGCCTCGATGAACTTCTGGTGCGCGAGCTCGCCGCGATAGTAGGTCGCCATCGCGATGTAGTACGGGTCTTCGATGTGCGGTGTCTTGCGCCACTCGGCGACCGCGGTGTCGAGCGCGAGCTCGGCTTCGGGCCAGCGATGGGTCTGCATGAGGATGTAGCCGCGGCGTGCGAACACTTCGACGCGATCCTGGTAGGTGAGGTTCGGGCGCTTGATGATGTCGTCCAGGCTGGCCAGCGCGGCCGTCCACTCCTCGTGGGAGCTCTGGAGCGCGGAGATGTAAAGGTGACCGTCGATCGACTCGCGTGCCTCGGGGTAGGCCTTCACGAGATCGCGTAAGGCTTGGAGCGTTGCGGGGTAGTCGCCCCGGCCATCGAGCAGCGCCGCGATGTTGAACAGCGAGATGGGGGCGTACTTGGACTCGGAAAAGTCCGCGACGATCCGGCGATAGAGAGAGATCGCGCGCTCGGTCTCTTTCGCCTTGGCTGCGTCGTTCGCTTGTTTGAACAAATCGGCAGTCGCCACGTGCTCCGCCGTGACGTCGCCTCCGACACCCTTCGTGGTCGCCGTGATTCGGATGATGTCGAGATCTGTCACTCGAGGGTCTCGCTGGCTTGCCAGTCGGGCTGCCTCGGCCTCGCCGGGCTTCGCCGCGTGACTCGCCGGTTTCGCCTGGGCGAGATCGGTCGCCGGTGCTTGGCTCGTCGTATGGACCGGGATCGTCGATACAGCGCTCAGAGAACCAGAGGACCCGCCACAGGCGGCAACCAACGCGAAGAGCAGGAAGCGCATACTCAGTTATGACGTATCAACAGGCCGATCGGTGTGCTGATCCTAGACGCCCGGCACGATGAGGGTTTCCCTGGTGTCACACCGCTTTGCTAAGGCTGATATCGCATGAAGGTCGCGTTCACCTACAACCTCCGCCTGACCGATGTCCGTGAGACCGAAAAAGAAGCCGAGTACGACAGCGCGGAGACGGTAAACGCGATCGCGCTAGCGCTCGAAGCCGCCGGCCACGAAGTCGAAAAGGTGGAGGTCTCGAGCCCCGCGTCCAACCTGCTGGAGCGCCTCGAGGCGATCGATCCAGACATCATCTTCAACACCGCGGAAGGCACGAATGGCCGGATGCGCGAGGCGCTCTATCCGGCGCTGTTCGAGGAGCTCGGCATCCCGTACACGGGCTCCGATGCGTACACGAACGCGATCACGCTCGATAAGTGGCTGACCAAGCTCATGCTGTCAAAGTCGGGCGTCGAGACCGCCCGCGGCGTGCTCGTCACGGTCCGCAACTTCGAGCAGATCATCGAGCGCGGCGCCGGCCTCGCGTTCCCGGTGATCGTGAAGCCAAACCACGAGGGTTCGAGCAAGGGGATCTACAACGGCGCGCTCGGCAGCTCCGTCATCAAGGAGCCGCGCGATCTACCGGCCGCCTTGAAGTCGGCGCTGCGCGCGTACCCCGATGGCGTGCTGATCGAGGAGTACATCGACGGCATCGACGTCGCGGTCGGCTTCATCGAAGGCGTCGGCCACGATGACGGCCTGCTCACGCCGGTCGAGCTGATCTACACGGAGAACAATCAGAGCGGCGAACGCTTCCACATCTACGACTACCGGCTCAAGAACGTCGAGCCGACCAAGGTCCAGTACCGCTGCCCGGCGAACTTGCCGCGCGATGTCGCGGCGCGCCTGCGCCAGATCTCGCACGAGGTCGTGCGCACGCTCGGCATGCGCGACATGTCCCGCATGGACTTCCGCGTCACCGCAGAAGGTCGCATCTATCTACTCGAGGTCAACGCCCTGCCCGCGCTCGCGCAGGGCTCGAGCTTGTTCGCGGCGACTGCGCAGGTCGGCTTGACCTATCAGTCGACGATCCAGCAGATCCTCAATGCCGCGGCGATGCGCTCGGGCCTGGCCACCGCATCACAGCTCAACATCACGCGCGCTCGCAGGGTCCAGCCGATTCGCGTCGGCTTCACCTACAACGTCAAGCGCAAGGCAAACGGCGACGACGAAGCCGAGTGGGATCCGCCGGAGACCATCATCGCGATCGCGAACGCGCTCGCGCGCCAGGGTCACATCGTCGTCCACCTCGAAGCCACGGCCGATTTGCCCCGCGTCCTCGCGGAAGCCGACGTCGACTTGATCTTCAACATCGCGGAAGGCGTCGAAGGTCGCAACCGCGAAGCGCAGGTCCCCGCGCTGTGCGAGCTGCTCGGCATCCCGTATACCGGCTCCGATTCGGCAACGCTCGCCATCGCTCTCGACAAAGCGCTCGGCAAGAAGGTGCTGCTCCAGCACGACATCCTCACGCCGAAGTTCCAGGTCATGGAGTCGCATCGCGAGCGCGTTGCCTCCGACATGAAATATCCGCTGATCGTAAAGCCGAACGCCGAGGGCTCGAGCAAGGGCATCGGTTCGACCTCGGTCGTCGATAACGAAGAGCAGCTCCGCGACAAGGTCAAAGAGCTGATCGAGCGCTACCGCCAGCCCGCGCTCGTCGAGGAGTACATCACCGGCCGCGAATTCACGGTTGGCCTTCTCGGCGACAAGCGCCCGCGCGTGCTCCCGCCGATGGAGATCCGGTTCAAGCACGAAGAAAACACCCGCCCGGTCTACGACTACAGCGTCAAGCAGGAGTGGGAGAAGTACGTCTATTACGAGTGCCCCGCAAAGCTCACCGAAGCCGAGCAAAAGGCGATGGAGAAGATCGCACGCGCCACATTCTGGGCGCTCGATTGCCGCGATGTCGCACGCGTCGATATGCGCATGGATGCCGAGGGTCGGATCTACGTCCTCGAAGTGAACCCGTTGCCGGGCCTCACCCCCGACTACTCCGACCTCGTGCTGATCGCGAAGGCGTGCGGCATGGAGTACGACCAGCTGATCGCCGAGATCATGACCGGCGGCCTTCGCCGCATGCGCGAGAAGCGCCGCGAAGAGCGCGAGCTCGAGCGCGAGCGCACCGAGAAGGATGCGCAGAAGTCAAACGCTGCCGCGCTCGCTCAAGCCGAGAAGGACAAAGACAAGGCCAAGCGCGCTGCGAAGCTCGCCGAAGCCAAGGCTGCTGCCGCTGCACTCCTTGCCGCGGGTGATGCGGAGCACACCGCGCAAACCGTGCCTGTGCGGGTCAAGCGCGAGAAGTCCGACCCCGTCGGACCGCAAGCTGCGGCGACGGAGCGCGCGAAGCCGGACGCGAGCGAGCCGATCGTTCCGAACCCGAACGCGAACTGACACCGCGTCGGACATCGAAGCGCGACGGGCCTGGTAAGCACCGCACTCGCAGGCATCGGGGCCCAGCGATCCTCGACCGAGATCTCGTGCCTATCAACAGCGAGTCAGTTGACTCAGTTCGTCCCCGCGCCGCGAACTTCCCAGCACACACCCATGTGGTTCTCCATGCCAAAGCGCGCGCAGCGCAGCAAGTGATGCGCAAACGCCGCGGCTTCTTCAGCTGGATCACCATTCGTCGGCCATGCGCCGCTCTGCAGTGCGGCCTCGATCTGTGCGAGCGACCCGGCCTTCTTGCCGTGTTCGTGAAGCGCGCGCGCGGTCTCGATGCGCTTGGTCTCGACAAGGCGCTCGAGTGGCGCGATGTCGTCGACGAGCGTCGACTGATCGATCATGCAGGTCTCGGAGCCATCGTTCGCCTTTTCGAACGCGAACACCCCGAAATCGGACTTGGTCGCCTTCATTAAAAATGTATCGAGGGCCCGACCCGAACCCAGGGGATACGTCCAGTTACCGCCGTAGCTCCGGCGCTCTTCGAGCGAGAGCCGTTCGAAGGTATCCGGGTCCGTGATCGGCAGGCTGATGAGCGTGAGGGTCGTGGCCACGGGCCGATGATGGCAGGTCGCCGCGGCGCGATCGAGCTATGCTCCGCCCTGCATGAAGGTCGCGACCCGCATCACCGTGGCCACCGCCGTGGTCGTGATGTTGGCGAGCACGATCTACGCGGTCTTCGATCTGCGCGGTCGCACTGCCGAACGTCACGACAACCTCGATCGTGAAGCGCGGGCGGTCGCCTACACGCTGCGCGCCTCGTTCGAGGCGAACGCGTCGGCCTTCCGGGCGCCGAGCGACGCGCAGCTCGAGCTCGTGTCAGCGCGCACCGGTGGCTGGCGGGTCACGGTGCTGCCGCGTGAGCGCGCTCTCGATCCCTCGCCCGGTCCCAACGCATCGGCGGCGCAGCTCCAGCTGCTCCAGACGATGACCGATTTGCCGATGCTGTGCACGACCAGCCCGGGCACGTGCGCGGGCGTGCGCGGCAACACGTACTTCTACGCGCTGCCATTGCGCGCACAACAAGCGAGCACGGATACGCACCCGACGATCCTCGGCATGGTCGAGATCAGCCGCTCGGCAGAAATGCTGTCGGTGACGTCCGGCGATCTCGTCGACGCCGCCTCGCTGATCATGTTGATCGTGCTGGTGACGACGGTCGTCGTCGGCATGCTCGCGAGTCGGCTCGTCAGCCGCCCGATCACGAAGTTGCTGAGCGGCATCGACGACGTCGCGAAGGGCGACCTCTCGCACGTGCTGCTCTCCGAGCGCGACGACGAGATCGGCCAGATCGCGACGCGATTCAACGACATGACGTTCTCGCTGCGCGAGTCACGCGGCGAAACCCAGCGCCAGAACGAAGCGAAGCTCGCGCTCGAGCAGCGCCTCGGCCAGACCGAGAAGCTCGCGACGATCGGTCAGCTCGCCGCGGAGATCGCTCACGAGGTCGGTACGCCACTCAACGTGATCGCCGGGCGTGCGCGTTCGATCCAGAAGAAGTCCCACGATGTCGAGGCGGTCGAGAAGAACGCGATGATCGTCGCCGAGCAGACCGCTCGGATCACGCGCATCATCCAGCGCCTCCTCGACTTCACGCGTCGCAAGGTCGGGGCGACGGGCAAGGCCGACGTCAACCTCAACGAGCTCTCGCTGATGACGATGGAGCTCTTATCGGCGCAGTTCTCGAGCGCGAAGGTCAAGACCCGGCTCGATCGAGCCGAGGGCCTACCGCGTGTCGCGGGTGATCAAGATCGCTTGCAGCAGGTGATGATCAACCTGCTGCTCAATGCCGCGCAATCGATGCCCGATGGCGGCTCGCTCGCCGTCGAGACCGCCGTCGTACGCCGCACCCGTCCCGGCCTCGAGGATGGGCCGCAGCAATCGTTCGTATCGTTCGCGGTGAGCGACAAGGGTGTCGGCGTGCCCGAGTCCATCCGCGACAAGGTCTTCGATCCGTTCTACACGACAAAGGAAGGCCAAGGCGGCACCGGCCTTGGCCTAGCGGTGTGCTCCGGCATCGTCAAGGAGCACGATGGCTGGATCGATATCGAATCGAACCTCGGTGGTGGCACCGTGTTTCGCGTCTACTTGCCCGCGTAAATGTAGTTAGTCCACTTCCAACTCGTCACCATAGCCGGTGCCGCCGCCATAGCCGTAGCCGCCGTACAGCCCCACGTCACCCGCGAGCTTCGTGACGTTCGCTTCGGTCGCCGCGTCGAGCTCCGCGCCACGCGTGCGAAGTTGCATCGCAGCCTGCGAACGGAGCGCTTCGTTGCCGCTCGGATCGTTGACGATCTGGGTGAGCGAGACATCGACCTCGTGGCCACCGTTGGACGACGAGCCGATCGCCGCCATCGCCACGCTCGCATCGGGGTCGTGGATGAGCGCCGCGATCTGGGCACTTGCACGCGGATCATCCATGCTCGCAAGGCCAATGGTCGCGGCCGCTCGATCCTCGGGTTTGCCGCTGTGCGAGGCATCGAGCAGCGCCTGCTGTGCGCGCTCCGAACTCACGTTACCGAGCGCTTGCAACGCGGTCTGGCGGGTCGTCGGATCGTTGTCCTTCGCGAGCCGCACGAGCGTGTCCATCGACGTATCGTCGGGGTTCTGAGCGAGCGCGTTGATCGCCGCCATCTTGACCTGCGGATCCTTGGAATTGACGGCGCGCTCGAGGGCGGCTTTCGCCTCGGGGCCACCGGCATTCGCGAGCGCCCACACGGCCTGACTCGCGCTGTAGGGATCCTTTGGGTTGTCGATCAGATCCGCGGCGAGCTTCGTGCCTTCGGCCGAGCCCATCCCGATCAGCTGATTCATCACGACGGCTTTGATCTGCGGATCGCGCTGCGCCGCCGACATCAGCGCGGCCTTGACGGAGTCCGTCATCCCGGAGCTTCCGAGCGTCTGCGCAGCGGCTTGGGCGAGCTGCTTGTCCTTGCCACCGAGTGCGGCGACGAGTGCGGACCGCGCACCTTCGGTGTTGATCCGACCGAGCACACCGGCGGCGTACTGCGCCTCTTCGTGACGACCGGAGAATAGCGACTCGGTGAGCAGTTGGCTGACCACCGGATCGCCCGGGTGCGAGCGCGCGAGCATCTCGAGGCCCTGGACGCGCGGCATACCGTGCGCGGTCTGCGAGATATCCATCAGCTTCTGGAGCGCCGCCGGTTGACCTGAATCGGCGAGCATCCGCATCGCCTCGAGCTTTTCGTTGCGCGATCCGTTCTTCGCGAGGTTCGAGGCGAGCTCTAGCGCCTCGGGATTGCCGGTCTTCAAGAGACGCGGCAGCGCCGAGCGCTTGTCGGTGCTCGTGCCGGTCTTCATGACCGAGATCAGGGCTTGATCGACATCGTCGCCCGTCATCTGCTGCAGTTGGTCGAGCGCGCCCGTGAGTTGCGCGCGGTCCGACATCGCGGTGTTGATGAGCAGCTCGCGCGCGCGCGCACCACCTAGGTTCGCGAGCGTCGAGGCAGCGAGCGTGGCGGCTTGCCGGTCACCGCTATTGAGGATCTCGCCGAGCATCTCGATCGCCTTCTCGCCGCCCACTTCACCGAGCGCCGTGACCGCCGAGTAGCGCGTCTGGCGCGAGCCCACGAGCGCCGCTTCCTTGAGCACCGGCAGTGCCACTTCACCCGCGTGCGCAAGCGCGGTCAGCGCGGCAGCCGAGAGATCCGGATCGGCGGTGCGCACGAGCATCGCGAGCTTGTCGAGCATCTCGCCGTCGACGACATCGACCGACGCGAGCGCCGCGGCGGCGATCCGGCTATCGGGCGAATCGATCAGCGCACGCACCGCGGTCTTCGCCGCTTGTGATTGTGCGGCACCGAGCGCGTAAACGGCCGCGTTCGACGCCTGCACGTCGCCGCTCTTTGCGAGCGCCGCGAGCTTGGCCACGGCCCCATCGCTGCCCATCGCGCCGAGGGCGCTGATCGCGACGAGCTGCGCTGGATCACCGGGCGAAGCCGCGACCGCGAGCAGCAGCTTCTCGGCTTTCTCGCTCTGCGTGGTGCCGAGCGCGCTGATCGCGGCATGACGCACCGTGGGTCGCTCGTCCGAGGCGCTCGCGACGACGAGCTCGATCGCGTGCGCGGTGCCGATCTGCCCGAACATGCCGAGCATCGCTTCGGGCACACCGCGGCGAGGATCGGTCAGTAACTGCGCGAGACTGTCCACCGCATCGTCATCGCCGACCGCGGCGAGCTTCTCGCTGACGAGCTGGATCTCTTTGAGCGACTTCGCAGCGAGCACGCGATCGATGAGATCACGCTGGGAGACACCGAGCGCCGCCGCCGACACGCGGATCGGAGATCGCAGCACGTACGGCATGACGCCCCGAGGCACGGAAAGCGCAGCGGCGGGAGTATTCCGGGATGCTCCCGTGTGGTGCGCGCTCACAGCGCCGTATCCGGCGATGGCGGCAAACAGCGCACAGGCGACTTTCCAGCGGGTAAGCGTGGTCACGGAAGCTCCTCACAAGCAGAAGGGACAAGCAGAAGGGACAAGCAGAAGGGACAAGCAGAAGGGACAAGCAGAAGGGACAAGCAGAAGGGACAAGCAGAAGGGACAAGACGGGTTTGCTGCTCTGTGTCCAACGAACGCCGGTCGGTAACGATCCATTCCGTGAACTCTTCGCGAAATGTAGGGAACCGCCCGAAAGCGCACGGTAAACCACGCCACAGCGCCTGGCTCGCGTTCAGGTTGAAGCTAGACAACCGTGCAGGCGCGAGGTTTCAGGGAATAGGGTTTTTCGGTACGTTGCGTGCCAGTGGCTCATCGTTGGCATTTCTTCAGATCGGGTGGCGTGGATCAGGTGTCGCTGCGGGACGGCAAGGACTTGACCTCCCTGGTCGAGCTCGATCAAAAGCTATGGGTTGCGCTCGCGATGCCGATCAAGGGCGTCGATCTCGATGTCGAGACGCTCAACCTGATCGATACCGACAAGGATGGCCGGATCCGCGTCCACGATATCCAGCGCGAGGTCGTGTTCATCGGGGCCACGTTCAAGGATCCGGACGACGTCTTGAAGAGCGCGGACAAGGTCGACCTCAGCGATCTCAAGGACGACAAGGTCGTCGCGGCGGCGCAGCGGATGCTCAAGGATCTCGGCAAGGCCGACGCCAAGCTGATCACCATCGCCGATGCGGATGCGATCGCGAAGGCGTTTGCCGAGACGAAGCTCAATGGCGATGGCATCGTCATTCCAGAATCGACCGACGACGCCGAGCTCAAGAAGCTGATCGAAGACGCGGTCGCGAGCGTGGGCTCGGTCACCGATCGCAGCGGCAAGCCTGGCATCGACAAGGCGAAAGCCGACGAGATGATGAAGGCCGTCGACGACCGCGTTGCGTGGCTCGCCGCCGGCAAGACGGATGTCATCCAACCGCTGAACGACGCGACCGCCGCCGCCGCCGAGGCGTTCGGCGCGGTCAAGGCCAAGATCGAAGACTACTTCACGCGCTGCCGCGTCGCCGCGTACGAACCACGCGGCACCGCCGCGCTCAACGCCCAAGACGCCGAGCTCGCGAGCCTCTCTCTGCACGTGCTCTCGGCCGGTGACGCCGACCTCGCCAAGCTGCCACTCGCCGCCGTCGGCCCGGCCGCACGCTTGCCGCTGACGACCGGCCTCAACCCGGCCTGGACTGCGAAGATCGCCACGTTCGTCGACCACGTGGTCGAGCCGCTGGTCGGTCCGCGCGACGTCCTCACGCCCGCCGACCTCGACACGATCAACGCGAAGCTCGGCGCGTACGAGGCATGGCAGGGTACCCAACCGGCGAATGCCGCCGCCAAGCTCGAGACCCCGTGGCTCGAGAAGCTCGCACGACCAGAGCTTCGCGCGAAGCTCGCCGCGTTAATAGATGAAGATGCCTCGCTGGCCGCCGAGTACGACCAGATCAATGCGGTCATGCGCGTCGTGCGTTATCAGCGCGACTTCGGTCGGATCGTCCGCAACTTCGTCAACTTCTCCGACTTTTACGGCAAGCAAGACGGCGTGTTTCAGGCCGGCACGCTCTACCTCGACGCGCGCGCACTTCACCTCTGCGTGCCCGTGATGGACGCCGCGAAGCACAGCGCGCTCGCCGGTAGCTCGGATGCATTCCTCGCGTATTGCGACATCACGCGCGAGGGCGTGACCAAGCAGATTGCCGCCGCGATCACGAACGGCGACGAAGAGAACATTTTTGTCGGTCGCAACGGCGTGTTCTACGATCGCCAAGATCAGGGATGGGATGCGACGATCACGAAGGTGGTCTCGAACCCGATCAGCGTCCGTCAGGCGTTCTGGTCGCCGTACAAGAAGCTCGTCCGCGTGATCGAAGAGACCGTCACCAAGCGCGCGCAGGCCGCCGACGCGGAAGCGACGGCGCATTTGCAAAAAACGAGAGACGCTACCGTGACCGCCGAGAAAGAGCTCGTCGCTCCGCGCGCAGCTGCAGCAGCGGCAGCTCCGCCACCCGAGCCCAAGAAGCTCGATCTCGGAACGATCGCCGCGATCGGCCTCGCGATCGGCGGTATCGGTACATTGATCGGCGCCCTGCTCGGTACGATGTTTGGCCTCGGCTCGTGGTTACCGCTCGGCATCATCGCGCTGCTCCTGTTGATTTCGGGCCCGTCGATGCTGCTCGCGTGGTTGAAGCTGCGCCGCCGCAATCTCGGTCCGATCCTCGATGCGAACGGTTGGGCGATCAATTGCCGCGCGAAGATCAACGTGCCGTTCGGCGCTGCATTGACCGAGCTCGCCAAGCTCCCGCAAGGGGCGCAGCATTCGCTCGATGATCCATTCGCGGACAAGAAGACCCCGTGGAAGCGATGGGTGTTCCTCGTCGTGATCTTGCTCCTCAGCGGCGCCTGGTATGTGGGCAAGCTCGACAAGTACCTCCCGGAGGCTGCAAGCTCGGCAAGCGTGCTCGGCGACAGCGCTCCGATCATGAAGTCCGCGAAGGCCAAGGCCGAACCCGGCAAGGCGGCGGCCGACGCCAGCCACAGCGACCCCGCGAAGAAGTAGAAACCGAACCCTACGAACCGTGCGCTGACAAGCAAAGCGAGGCGTGAGCGCACGTTCGTACGAGATCACGTTTCGAGTCGACTTCGTCGATTGACGGGTGGCGCGTCAGGCCTAAGACTCGGTCATCATGCTGACTGCCGAGCAGACGTCCGAGCTGAAAGCCGCGCTTCAAGCCGAGCTGGTCCGCCTTGGCGACCACGCCAAGCTGGGTCTCGAATTCACGATGGACCGCGACCGAGACAAGTTCGGCCGGGATTCCATGGACGAATCGGCAGAGGAGGAGGCCTACTCCACCCAGCTCCGGCTCCATGATCGCGACTCATTTCTACTTAATAAGGTCCAAAAGGCGATGGGCCGGCTCGAGGTGGGGGAGATCGACGAGTGCGAGGACTGCAGCGACCCGATCGGCTTCAAACGCCTTCTGGCGCGCCCTGTGACCACCTTGTGCTTCGAATGCAAGAACGAACAGGAGCAGGTCGAGGCCGATCACGCGGTCGCTTCGGAGTGAAGCCGCGCGGAACTTGGTCGCCGTTTTGTAGCTGCTCGTGACTTTTGATACTATTTCCTCAGGGGCGGCGACCAAGCGCCCCGGGACTTGATGCGCGATCGATACACGATTACCGAGCGACTCGACCACGGCGGTATGGCCGAGGTCTTTCGCGGCGTCGCAGAGTCGATGGAAGGCTTCAAGAAGGCTGTCGCTATCAAGCGCATTCTTCCGAACCTGACCAAGAACCAAAAGTTCGTCTCGATGTTTCTCGACGAGGCGCGGCTCTCTTTGTTCCTCCAGCACGCGAACGTCGTGCAGGTCTTCGACATCTCGAAGACGCCGGACAACGCGTACTTCCTCGTCATGGAGTACGTCGACGGGTGCAACCTCAAAGCACTCATCGAGCGCTCGAAGCAGAAGAACAAGCGGATCGACGTCGCTGCCTCGATCTACATCATGACCGAGTGCTGCAAGGCGCTGAACTACGCGCACTTCCTCGAGCACCCGGAGACTAACGAGCCGCTCGGCATCGTTCATCGCGACATCTCACCGCCGAACATCCTTCTATCGAAGAACGGCGAGATCAAGCTCGTCGATTTCGGTCTCGCGAAGGCGAACACCCAGATCGAATCGACCGACCAGGGCGTCGTGAAGGGAAAGTTCAGCTACCTCTCGCCCGAGGCTGCGAGCGGTCTCGAAGTCGACCATCGCGCCGACGTGTTCGCGGTCGGCATCATCCTGTGGGAGATGTTCACTGGTCGTCGCCTGTTTTACGGCGAATCCGATTACCAGACCGTCGAGCTCGTTCGCCAGGCGCGCGTGCCCTCGATCGGCGCGCTGAACCCGGAGATCGATCCGGAGCTCGAGCAGATCATTCGCAAGGCGCTCGCCCGCGACGTCGCGGATCGCTACCAGAGCGCGGCCGATCTCGGCGACGCGCTGACTCAGCACCTGTTCTCGCACCGCATGAAGGTATCGTCGCGCGATATCGCGACGCTCGTCCGTGACACCCAGGTCGAGCAGATGCGCAAGCGCTCCGCCGAGCCGAAAGAATCGCTCATCGACGCGCTGATCAGCGACGAGATGAACAAGATGACCTCGCTCGTCGAGGCCGAAGAAGCGGGCGGCTCGAATCCGGGTGAAGGCGCGACGAGCCTCGACCCGAGCACGTTCGTCGATACGGCGGGATGGGCCGGCGAGATGGGCCTGCAGCAAAATGCGCAGGGCGCACAAGCTGCACCGCTGGTGAAGAAGCCGACGAAGCCGCCGGCCAACAAGCCGCGCAACACGATCCCGAACACTCCGACCCCGACCACGGGTGGCGAGGTCGAGTCGCTCGAGCAGATGCTCGAGCCCGACCGTACGGGCATGCACGGCAAGAAAGCCGACAAGCCCATGCCGTGGCTGCTGATCATCATCGTGATGACCGTGCTCGCCGCAACTGCAGCGGTCGCGGTCGTCTTCGCAATGAAGTAGCGTGACGTGACGTGACGTGACGTGACGTGACGTGACGTGACGTGACGTGACGTGACGTGACGTGACGTGACGTGACGTGACGTGACGTGACGTGACGTGACGTGACGCAGCGCCGGCTACTTTAGCTTCGTCTTCTGGAGCTCGACGAGCTCTTCGCTGCCGGGCGCGAGCTTGCCGAGCTTGTCGATCGCGGTCGCGAGCGTCGCCTTGTCGTTGTTCTTCGCGGCGAGCTTGCCGAGCACGTGCCAGGCACGCGGGTAATCGGCGTTGAACTTTACCGCCTGCTTCGCCATCTCGAACGCCTTGACCTTGTCCTTGCCGAGATCGGCGGCGAACAGATATGCGTCGTAGATCGACGGGTCCTGGGTGATCACGAGGGCAAGGAACTGCAGCGCCTCGGCATCTCTCTGCCTACCGTACGCGACGACCGCGAGTCCATAGTTCGCTTGCGCGAGCCGACGTGGCGACGCCTTCTCGGTGCCGAGCTGGTCGCGTGCGGACTTGTACACGGCCTCGG